>Ga0070741_10002491_pt1 | contig 49158 bp, 44 predicted proteins | sample Coa_R1_4_FD_66440 | JGI IMG/M metagenome (GOLD analysis project Ga0070741, IMG submission 66440) | Surface soil microbial communities from Centralia Pennsylvania, which are recovering from an underground coalmine fire - Coalmine... | ecosystem: Environmental > Terrestrial > Soil > Unclassified ... | reverse complement strand
ATCACCACGTAAGCCCAACGGCCTTTCTCATTGCATCTTCGAATGCTTGATCGTCGAGGCTTCTTCGCAAGCCCAAAATCATCTCAGCGTCTTGGCCGACCGGTACACGGAGCGGTGTCGCTGGGTCTTCGATTGCACTGGCGATGGCCAATGCGACGACTTCGGGCCCGGGCAGACTAGATGGCCCCGTCATTTTGGTATCGGCTCCGGCCCACTGCTCCCAAAGTCCGGCATAGTCGGCTGGTCCTTTATGAGGCTCGCTCGCTTTCATGCCAGGAGCGATGTTTCCGGGCTCGATCAATACGCTGCGTATTCCAAAGTGACGGACTTCCAGGTGCAGTGATTCCGTCAAAGCTTCGAGCGCGAACTTGGAGGCGCTGTACGCTGCTCGGAGCGGCGATGAGACTCGGCCGTTCACGCTCGACACATTTACGATGACGCCGGAACCCCGCTTTCGCCAGGCGGGCAAGACCGCCTGGATTACGCGCAGCGCGCCGAGCGTGTTTGTCTCGAACATCTGTCGGAAACGATCAAGTGGATAGCCTTCCACCGGCCCTCCGCCAGATATGGCTGCGTTGTTGACGATTGCATCGAGTGGACCAACGTCTTTAAGACATCGCGCCACGGAGTCGTCGCTGGTGACATCGAGTACATGTGCCTGGATGCCTTCCAATCCACTCAACGCGGATACGTCGGTGGCGACGACTGAATGTCCTCGGTTGGCAAGTACCTGCGCCGTTGCCATTCCTATGCCGCGTGCCGCACCTGTAATCAAAACCCTTAGCGCCTTTGACATAAGGAAGTCCTCTTGCGTGTCGTAGTCCGGGATGATTCCGGGACTTTCTCTTCGCGAAGTGTCAGGTTGAGGGCGTTCCGTTCCCTTTTCGCGGTCTCACTTTTCGAGCTAACAGTCCATTGAAAAACTCGCAGCTCCCAGTTGTCCGCGGAGATCGCGGAGCGTAGGAAGCGCAGCGAGAGATGGATGAGGATGGCGCTGGGTCGACGGGGTGCAGTGGAAGAAGGGCGGTGGGTGGCGACGACCGAGCTGCCGCGCTCGCCGGGGCATCCGTTCTACGAGAGGGTGAATCGGGTGCTGGAAGAGGCAGGCGTCGATCGATTCGTCGAGGACCTCTGCCGGCCGCACTACGCGACGGCGCAGGGCCGGCCATCGATCCCGCCCGGGACGTACTTCCGGATGGCGATGCTCGGGTACTTGGAGGGGATCGATTCCCAGCAAGGGATCGCCTGGCGCTGCAGCTACAGCTTGGCGCTGCGCCAGTTCCTCGGCCTCCGGATGTCGGAGCGAGTTCCCGATCACTCTTCGCTCACGGTAATCCGCCAGCGGCTGCCGCTGGAGCTTCACGAGGAGGTCTTCGCATTCGTGCTGCGCATCCTGATCGAGCGCGGGCTCTATCGCAAAAAGACGCTCGCCGTCGACGCGACGATGCTGGAGGCCAAAGCGGCGATGAAGTCGATCGTGCGCCACGACAGCGGCGAGGCCTGGAAGAAGGACATCAAGCGCCTAGCGGAGGAAGCCGGGATCGAGAATCCGAGCGAGCAGGACGCGCGCAGGCACGATCGCAAGCGAAGGAAGCGGGTTTCCAGGACGGCCGGACGCACCTCGCCTACAAGGCCGAGCACGTGGTCGATCTGGGTCGCGGCGACGATCTATCCCGCGGATCAGGGAAGCGATGCCTTCGCCAGCGAGCTCGTCGCCGACAGGGGCGACCACCACAAGGCGCAAACGCTGGCGGAGTGCGCGGCCTACGATCTGCGCACCTACATCCCCGGGCGAGCCGACCGAGCAGGACGTCGCTCGACGGACAAGCCAGCGGCGTGGCGAGACGCCTTCCACGGCAACCGCAGCCGAGTCCGTCGAGAGGAGAGCCGCCGTCTTCAGCGCCTGCGCTCCGAGCGCATGGAACGGAGCTTCGCGCACGTCTGCAACACGGGCGGTGCCAGTCGGACGCAACTCCGAGGCGTCGAGAACGTGCAGAAGCGCTACCTCATCACGCTCGCCGGACGGAACCTGACGGTGCAAGAATTCGGTTCGCACCTGCAGCACTGATTTCTGGAACATGAACCTCCTTCCACGATAAGAGCGGACCTCCCCTCCGCCGTCTAACGCCATGCGCATGAGCCGCCGGCGCAGCGGCGACCGCTGTAGGCGCCGCCCATCATGACGGGCGGCTGCATGCGCGTGTTAGACACCCTCCGCTCCTCTTGCCTTCGCTGGATACGGAATCGAAAGGTATTTTGCGATTTGCTCGAACCCCCGATCGCCGCGGTACGCTTCGATGTCGAGACCCCTCGTTCGGACCTTCTCCCACGAGTTCGCCGCATTGTGATGCGCCCGAATGAACGCCGCCGGGAACGTGAAGAACTCGGGATCGCGGCGCCCATCTTCCGGAGGACCGTTCTTGCTCTTCGCGAAGAAGTAGCCGACGTTGAGGAACGCAACGACCAAGAAATCGAAGGCAGCGATCGTTCGCTCCTTGACTGGGAAGCCTCGATCGGAATCACTGGCGAGGCGACTCTTGACCTGGATTCGGACCTGCGGACCCGAGACACGCGGATTCGGATGAATGGAGATGAGATCGTACCCCTCATTGTTCGGAGGCGCCTTGTAAGTGAGGATGTTCCGACGGAGGAGATGTCCCATCACCAAGTACTCAGCCCCAAGCGACACGACGGGGAACCTTGTGAAGATTCGCTTGGCCTCGGTTCGGTCCCCGGTCATCTTGCGTCCCTCGGTGTCTAACGAGACTTTAGACGGCTGGCGATTCGAGAACGGCGAAGTTGCGACGATATTTCGACACGTCGACGCAGGTATCGTCGTTCACTTCCGAAAACAGGCGATGGGTTCGCCGCAAGACCCAGCGTTGGTCGTCACCGCGCACACGGGACAAGTAGACTTTCTTCCTTCCACCAGTCGCGATGCCGCACTTGATCAGATCGGCGAAGACCCTCACCGGGAAGACGAAGATGTCTCCCCGATACCCAACGTCCGGCGCCAGCACGTAGGCAACGAAAAGGGTGTCGTTCGACAAGCACGATGCGAACTCGTCTTCCTTGAAGAACCTCCAAGATGAATGGTCAAAGAGGCGGCTCTGCCATCCTGAGATAGTCTCGAAAAGCTTGCCGTACTTGACCTGTCCCTCCCGATAGAGCCGTCGTCCCGACACAACCTTGCGGAGGATGAGGTCGACTTTGTCGACGTCGAGGAATCGGCTGTACGGGTTCCAGCCTCGCTCGAAGAACTCAAACTTGGCGTACGTCTCACCGAGAATCTCGAAGTGCCCGGCCCTGCGTCGACTTGCGGTCGTGAGTGTTGTGTCGGTGTTTACCGTTCCTCAGTCCTTCTAACGATATAGCCGTTCAGCGGCGGGCGCGAGAGGGAGCCCGAAGGGCGACCGTCGCGACCGTCCGTCTGCAACGGCAGGTTAGACGCCGGGTGCAAACCGGGTACATCGGCAACAGACCAGACCGGCAACATGGGTGACGCCGTGTAGGCTGCCCACCCCAGGAGGGGCGGGGCATGCCGTGGACGGAGACGGAACCCATGAAGGAACGAATGCGCTTCATCGTCGACTGGGAGCGCGGGCACTTCACCATGATCGAACTCTGCCGGCGATACGGGGTGAGCCGGAAGACCGGCTACAAGTGGATCGAGCGCTTCGAGACCGCGGGCATCGAGGGCCTGGCCGAGCGTAGCCGCGCGCCGCACGACTGCCCGCATCGCATCGATGCCGTCGTCGCCCGAGCGATACTCGATGCTCGTCGCCAGCACCCGAGCTGGGGGCCACGCAAAGCTCCTGGCCTGGCTCGCCGTACGACGACCCGAGCTCGTGCTGCCAGCAGTCAGCACGGCCGGTGACCTCCTCAGACGACGCGGGCTGGTGAAGCGCCGTCGTCGACGCCACCGTTGGGTCCATCCAGGAGCGCCGGAGATCGTGGCTGCCGCCCCCAAACGATCTCTGGACCGCCGACTTCAAGGGACACTTTCGCACGGGTGATGGGATCTACTGCTATCCGCTGACGATTGCCGACCAGCACTCGCGGTACCTGATCGGCTGCACTGCCCTGGAGTCCGTGCGCACACGCAAAGCCCGTCTTCGAGCGAATCTTCCGCGACGTCGGGCTGCCCTACGCGATTCGCACCGACAACGGCGCACCCTTCGCGTCGACCGGAATCCACGGCCTCTGCGCGATGAACACTTGGTGGATGCGACTCGGGATCCGCCACCAGCGCATCCAACCAAGCCACCCGGAGCAGAACGGAGCGCACGAGCGGATGCACCGAACGCTCAAAGCGGAAACGACGCGCCCGCCGGCCAGAACTGTTCAAAGGGCGACAGGTACGCGTTTGCGGCCGCGAACAGACGTTCAAGCGATGCCACCAGAAATGGTCCCGTTGCGACGAGCCATCCTTAGCCGCCTACCGTAATTTATCTATTTTGACTTAGCATCGCCGGCTTCGATTCTAACATATCTCGCGCCACGCTTGATTCCTTCGATCCGTAGCTGCTCACCGACCAGTGGCCGAACGACGACCTGAGCCATGTCCTTCGACACCCCGAGCAGCTTGGCGATGTCGTTAATTCTCAGTCCATGAGACTCACCGATCACGCGCACCGCGTCCGCTCGAAGCTGCGCGAGCTGGTTTTCCACGTCGTGTGTGCGCTGCACAGGCAGCTCTTGTGCCAAGAGCTTCTCAATTTTTCCTCCGAGCTCTACATACGATCCGTACTGGATACGATCGATACCGCGAAGATCCGACGGCACTTCCTCGATAGGCGTCTTGGATGGATCGATCGCGATATAGGATTTCTCGGCCAACCCAAACGCGAGGCCAAGCTCAAGGGTGACGTTCGCGTTCCATCCGGAGATGTCATAGATGCCGAAACGCGACGATCGGATGTAGTTTGCGATCTTCTGTAGGATGTGGAGGTTAGTGATCTTCTCATCCGCAAAGATGAACTCGACATTGAACGCTTTCGCTAGCTCTCGGTAGACCTTGCGGTAGTCGGCTTCTGGATAGAGCTTGTAGGAGTAGGCGACAAACACTTGGCGCGCGTTGCGCGTAGGGTTCGGAAGACCAGGGGCAAGAATGGAGACCGATTCCCCCGATCCTTCATCGTTAGCCATCGATCTCCCCTCTACGCCTAACGCAGAGCCGTTCAGCTGCGCCGTTCTCGGCGGCGACTGAACCCGTTGGTTAGGCAACCATTCACCCGATTCACTTGGCGTTGGAAGCGGTAGCGAACTGTAACGGCCCAAGCTCCTTCGATTCGAAGGAGATGGACGACGCTCCATCCGGCGGCACCGTGTATATCGCAACCTTCCCGCTCACCAGCTGACTGTCAGGTTGGAGCGAGGCAACCAGCACGTACTCAGGGTATACTCGCACCGCGAGGCCCAGCGGGGTACTACCCGCGAGAGTAAGGAAGGTCGTCTGATTGCGTGCGCGTGCGTCCCCCGCGATACCCGCACCTGCGAGCGCTGCAACGGCAAGCACGACTGGGATGTAGCTGGCACCGAGGCGTCGCTGTAAGAGATCTACCAAGTCGCCTACCTGCGCCTCGGTGTGCTCCTGCGCGCGCGCGCGAGCCTCAAGGGAGCTCTCCCTTCGTTGCGCGAGAAATGGAACGCCGAACTCCAAGAGGGCGCCAAGAGCCGCGGCTGCCACGACTGCGACACAAGTCCATTGAACCGAAGCCTCCGCGAGCCGCGCCATTGCAAGAGCATACAGGGCCAACCAACCAACTCGGGCGCTCGAACGAGCTACCGCAGCATCACGCAGGCGAGGCGCCAGAAGCAGAAATCCCACGTTTGCAATCCAGAACACTAGAACCAGAGATGAGATGAGTGCGCCGAGAACCCACAAGACTGTACCGAGGTCCACGCGAACCAACGACTCGGGGAAGCCGAATCGCTCCAGATAGTTCTGCTCGTATTTGTATGCGAGCGCGTACGCATAGCCTGGAACTGCTGCCAATAGAACGCCTTCCGAAAGGAACCACAGCTTTCCCTCAGGCGGCTCAGTGTGCGTACTCATGGACGACCTGTTGTCTAACAGGAAGTCGGCAGTTCCGTATAAGTGAGTTGGCGGCCGGTATAAGATCCTTCCACTGAGAACGTCTCCTTCGCGTAAGCTAGCGTCGCCGCAGCGGTGCCGTGCGTGCGCCTGCGATTTGGTCTTCCGCGTTATCTGGGCGGGCTCGCTGCATAAGGGCTTCGGGAGAAGGCCCATTCCAGATGCGGTGACGTGCTGCGTGAGGTGCGAACGCGTTCGGCTGATCGGGCTCCGGAGGACGTGTGGCCCCGGCCAGAAGGTCCGCCGGGCTGCGAACCGCTCCCGGTCCCGCATTCAGCACGTGCGTGTAGATCATCGTGGTGCTCACGTCCTTGTGGCCCAGCAGCTCCTGCACGGTGCGGATGTCATAGCCGTCCTCGAGCAGGTGCGTGGCGAAGGAGTGGCGGAACGTATGGCACGAGACCCGCTTGGACGTCGCGCCGCGACCAGAGGAGAGGCGGGCTCGGATCGCGGCGTCGCGGACGGCGCGCTGCAGGACGCTCTCGTGCAGGTGGTGGCGGCGTCGCTGACCGCTTTCGCGGTGGAAGTACGCTCGGGTCGCCGGGAAGACCCACTGCCACGGCCATTCGCGGCCGGCGTTCGGGTACCTCCGCGATAGAGCGAACGGTAGCTCGACCCAACCGGCGTCGCCGGCGAGGTCGCGCTCGTGCTGGGCTCGCGCTTCGCCGATCTGGCGACGGAGCTTGTCCACACAGGCCAGCGGAAGGAGGGTGACGCGGTCGCGGTCGCGCTTGCCGTTGCGGACGACGAGCTGGCGGCGGTCGAAGTCCACGTCCTTCACGCGCAGCCGCGCACACTCGAGGAGGCGCAACCCCGACCCGTACAAGAGCATCGCCATCACACGCGGCACGCCGCACATGCCGGCAATGACTGTCGCGACCTCGGATCGCGACAACACGGTAGGCAGCCGGGGTGCGGCCTTGGCGCGGACGATGCCGTCGAGCCAGGGGACGTCCCGCTCGAGGACCTCACGGTAGAGGAAGAGGAGTGCCGCGAGCGCCTGGTTCTGCGTCCCTGCACTCACCTTGCCCTCGACGGCGAGGGAGGAGAGGAACTGCGTCAGCTCGTCCGGCCCCAGCGCATCCGGGTGTTGCTTGCCGTGAAACAGGATGTAGCGCCGCATCCAGGCGACGTAGGATTTCTCCGTACGTCGGCTGTAGTGGCGCATTCGAAGAGCCGCTCGGGCGCGGTCGAGCAGGCGTGGCGGATGGCCGGGCGCGATGGCCCCTTCGCGGACGACGGCGCCGGACAACCTCCACGGCGCGGAAGCTGCATCGGCAGGGCACGCTCCGCGATAGAGCGGACGGTGCCGCTGCAATCGCCCGGAAAGTTCGCCGATGACGTCCACGTCGCCCATCGAGTTCTCTTGCCCTGACGCGGCCATAGACCCGAGCGACGGTGCTCGTCAAGCAAGCCGGGGGCCACGGCGCACGACGACTGGCCCGGGAGCGAAGACTAAGACGAAGCGGACGCGACGAGACGGAGAGCCGACGGAGCGAGAACGGCAACCGAGCTCAGCCGTCAAGCTCGCGCGGCCGCTTCAGCTCCCCCACCGGGAACACCGGCAGGATGTTCTCCTGCTGGAACTTCGGCCCCTCCGCCGGCGTCACGAACCACCCCGTCGGGCACATCGTCAGGATCTCGACCAGCGAGAACCCGAGCCCACGCCGCTGCGTCTCGAGCGCAGCGCGCAGCAGCTTCTTGACGCGCTTCACGCCCGTGGGCGTGTGCGTCGTCCCGCGCGCCACGTACGCGACACCCTCCAGCCCGACGAGCATCTCCGGCAGCCGGATCGGATACCCGTGCCGAGCAGCGTCGCGACCGCCCAAAGTGCTCTTCGTCCGCTGCCCGATCACCGACGTCGCCGTCATGTGCCCGCCGGTCTCGCCGAACGCCGCGTTGTTGAGGCAGATCGCCGTGATCTTCTCCCCGCGGGCCGCGGCGTGGATGACCTCCTGAATCCCCTCGGTGATCATGTCGCCGTCGCCCTGGAGCGTGAACACCAGTCGATCCGGCAGCACGCGCTTGACGCCGGTCGCCTGCGCGGGCGCGCGGCCGTGCATCGCCTGCTGGATGTCGACCTCCATGAGCGCGCCGAACGCGGTGTAGCAGCCGATCCCCAGCACGCAGACGGCGTTCTCCTGCTCGCCCATCTCGGCGAGGTTCTCCATCAGCACGCGCACCGCGCTCGGCTCGCCGCAGCCGGGGCAGAGCGAGTGCGTGTTCGTGCCGAGGAGCGGCGAGCGCTCGAACACCTTCTCCATGCCGGCGACCGGCGCGCCGCCGCCGCCGCTAACAGCACCAGGTGCGTTCGTGGGATCGCTCATGCTCTCACCGCCCTCACGCCGCCGACGCCCGCCGCGACGGGTAGACCTCGCGGATCTTCGACAACACGTGCAGCGCGTCGATCTTCGGCCCGACGCCGAACCCCGAGCCGTCCATCGAGATCTCGCCGATGAACGTCACCGGCGCGCGACCTTCGACTCCGAGCCGCACGTCCTGCACCATCTGCCCGGCGTTGTTCTCGAAGACCGCTACCGCCACGCCGCGCTCTCCGAGCGCGCGATACGTCTCGTACGGGAACGGCACCAGCGTGTACGGCCGCACGTAGCCGACCCGCATCCCCTCCTCGCGCGCGAGCCGCGCCGCGTAGCGCGCGAAGCGCCCGAGCGTTCCGAACGCCGTCACGACGAGCTCCGCATCCTCCAACGCATCGGTCTCGACGCGCGTCTCGACAGCCGCGATCTCGCGATGCCGCTCGACCGCCGCGCGCATCGGCGCCGTCGTGTCCACGCGATGCTCGCCCGGCCCGATCCCCGCCGGCGCCCCCGCGGTGTCGAGCTTCATCCCGAGCGACGTCAAAAGCCGCGGCGCCCGCCCGCGCGCGCCCGTCGTCGCCCAGTCCTTCTCGGGAAGCGGCGCCAGCGTATCCGGCGGCGCGACGAACGAAACCGTCTCCGACGTGTGCGACAGCATGAAGTCGCCGTAGATGATCACCGGGTGCCGCCACTTCTCCGCCAGGAAGAACGCGCGGTACGCGGTGTCGACGGCCTCCTGCGCCGTCGCCGGCGCGAGCACGATCATCCGGTGCGACCCGTGGCCGCCGCCGCGCGTGCACTGGAAATAGTCGCCCTGGCCGCGGCCCATGTTCACGACGACCGCGGGCACGCGTCCGAGCACCATCTCGGACATGCTCTCCTGCATGAGGCTCATGCCGTTCGTCGTCGACGCGATCATCGCGCGCACGCCGGCGCCGGCCGCGCCCCACACCATGTTGATGCCCTCGATCTCGGACTCGACGTTGATGCAGACGCCGCCGACCTCGGGCATCCGGCGCGCCATGTACTCGAGCACCTCGGTCGAGGGCGTCATCGGGTAGCCGCAGTAGAAGCGGCAGCCCGCCTGGATCGCGGCCTCGGCGAGCGCGTGCCCGCCCTCCATGAACTGCTTCGTTTCCATCAGCCCTCTGCCGGCGCCTCGGCCGCGCCGTGCCCCGCGACCGCGCGATACACGTCGAAGCAGTAGTCCGGGCAGATCTCCGCGCAGAGCTCGCACCCGGTGCACCCGTCGCGCACCAGAAGCGGGTACCGGAACCCGATCGCGTTCACCTCGCTCGACATCTCGAGCACCTTCGGCGGGCAGACCGGGATGCAGAGCTCGCACCCCTTGCAGGTCTCGACGTCGATGACGACCGTGCCGACCGACTTCGCCACGTCAAGAGCCTCCGACGCCGTTCCACGCCGGCACCGCGCCCGCGTGCTCCGCCATCGCAGCGGCACCCGCGGCGAGGCAGTCGACGTTCTTCGGGATCGTGTGGTGCCGGTACGACGGCAGCATCTGCTTCAACGCTTCCTCGAGCGACCCCGCCGCGACGATCCCCGTCAACGCGCAGAACGCCCCGAGCGCGACCAGGCTCTGCCCCTGCAGGTACTGCCGCTCGCTCGCGATCCGTCCCGCGTCGACCGGCACCCACCGGCAGTCGCCGCGCAGCGCGGGCGGCTCGGGGAAGAGCGTCCGGTTGTAGACGATCGCGCTCCCGGGTCGGAGCTTCTTCTCGACGAGCCCGAGCTCGCTCGGATGCATCGCGATCGCGGCCCACGCGTGCGGCACGACCGGCGGCGCCTCGACCGGCCCGTCCGCGACGACGACGGTGCACTCGCTCGACCCGCCGCGCATGCTCCCCATGAACATGCTGAACTGCATCACGTGGCGGCCCTCGAGCATGCCGGCGGTCGCGAGCATCTTGGCCGCGAGCTGCACGCCCTGGCCGCCGATGCCCGTCATGAGGATCTCGCGCTCCGCCATCTCGCTCTCGTCGACGCCGAACCTCTTGCAACGCCTCTCGACCGACCTATACGACGATGAGAGAGGAGCCTCCAGCGCGGAGTTTGTGCCCACGGGCACAATGCGCGCGGATCGGGTCATGGCGACCACCGGCAAGGCAATGCGACCCGCGAACCTCGCGAGCGACGCGCGCCGCTCGCGCCGCCTCGCGCTCGGGCTCCGGCGACTCGGCTGGCCAGAGGAGAGCATCGGCCGCTTCCTCGAAACGGCCGAGCTGATCACGTTCCCGCGCGGCCGCGTCATCTACCGCGAGGGCAGCGCCGCGACGCGCCTCTACTGGATGCTCGACGGCGTCGCGAAGCTCTTCGTCCCGGGCTCTCTCGGACGCCGCGTGCTGGTTTCGCTCGCGAAGCCGGGCGCGCTCCTCGGGAGCCATCTGGTCGTCGGCGGCCGACGCCTCGACACCGCGATCGCGCTCACCCCGATCCACGCCGCCGCGATCGACATGGTGGAGTTTCAGGACATCGTCCGCGAGCTCCCCGTCGACGTGACCGCGCTCATGACGCGCGGCACGCTCGACTACTACTCGCGCACGTTCCTCCGCACCGTGAAGCTGTTGACGCTCGATCTCCGCGGCAAGCTCGCGCTCGGCCTCCTCGATCTCGCCGAGGGCTTCGGCGTCGCCGAGGCGCAGGGCCGCCTCGTCAAGGTGCGCTTGACGCACGAGGACCTCGCGGAGCTGACCGGCATCTCGCGCGCCCGCGTCACGAAGACGATCGCCGAGTTCTCGGAGCAGGGGCTGGTCGTCCGCCGCGGCCGCGATCTCGTGGTGCGCGTCCGCGAGCTGCGCGAGGTCGCAGGGTTCTAGCGGCCGCCGCGCGTCCGATCGGGCGCGCCGGACTCGCATTGCCGCCGCCGCGGCGCCCGTGATACCTGCGCGCCGGCGGAGGTATGCGATGAACGAGCCGACCCAGACGACCGCGCCTGAGCCGAAGCTCAGCGATCGCGACCCCATGACGGACTTCGAGCGGCGCGAGATCGAGCTGCTCGGCGTCAGGAAGCGCGTCTACGTGTCGGGCACCGGGCCCGCGGTCATCGTGATGGCCGAGATGCCGGGCATCTCCGCGCACGTGCTGCGCTTCGCGCGCATCGTACGCGACGCCGGCTTCACGGTGTGGCTCCCCGCGCTCTTCGGGACCGAGGGCGGGCCGGTGACGATCCCGAGCGGCCTCGTGACGATGGTGCGCGCCTGCATCAGCCGCGAGTTCCGCGCGTTCGCCGCGAACGAGTCGAGCCCGGTCGTGCGCTGGCTGCGCGCGCTCGCCGCGCACGCGCACCCGCTCTGCGGCGGGAAGGGCGTCGGCGCGATCGGCATGTGCTTCACCGGCAACTTCGCGCTGTCGATGATGCTCGAGCCGGCGGTGCTCGCGCCCGTCTTGTCGCAGCCGTCGCTCCCGATGTTCCAGGCGGGCGGCATGCACATCGCGCCCGACGAGCTCGCCGCCGTCAAGCAGCGCATGGAGCGCGAGGACCTGACCGTGCTCGCCTACCGCTTCGCCGGCGACCGCTTCTGCCGCGCCGAGCGCTTCGCCGCCTACGAGGCCGCTCTCGGCGATCGCTTCCAGGGCCGCGTGCTGCCAGACTCGTGCGCGATGCAGGGGACGCCCATGAGCCCGCACAGCGTCGTGACGCTCCACCTCATCAACCGCGACGGCGAGCCGACGCGCGCAGCGGTCGACGAGATCCTCGCGTTCTTCGCGAAGCGGCTGAAGGACTAGAGCTGCGCGCGTTTCAGGCGCCCCTCATCATCTCGTCGTAGCGCCGCTGCATCTCGACCGGCGTCACGTCCTCGATGTGGTGCCCGATGTTCCACTCGTGGCCGAACGGGTCGCGCACCGTGCCCGAGCGCTCGCCGTAGAACTGGTCCTGCGGCGGGCGGACGACCTCGGCGCCCGCGGCGACGGCGCGCCGGATGAACTCGTCGGCGTCGTCGACGTGGAGATGGATCGACATGCAGGTGCCGCCGACGGTCTTCGGGCCCTTGATGCCGTACTCGGGATATTCGTCCGAGAGCATGATCGTCGCGCCGCCGAAGTCGAGCTCGGCGTGGCCGATCCGGCCGCTCGGCTCCGTGAGCCGGAACTTCTCGGTCACGTCGAACGCCTTCTCGTAGAACTCGATCGCGCGCGCCGCATCGTCGACCCGCAGGTACGCGAACACCTCGTGGACCTTCATGGCATCGTCTCCTTTCGTCGCTTCGCCCCGAAGCGATGCCGGGCTTCTCGCACGCGGCCGGCGGTCGAGTCTTGAACGATTTTGACGGCGCCGTGCCGCGATCAGCGGCGCGAGCGCGGGATCGGCACGTGGTGCGGCGACGAGGGCGCGATCCGGCGATAGGCTCCCGGAGTCACCCCGGAAAACTCGCGGAAGTCGCGGCTCAGGTGCGGCTGGTCGGCGTAGCCGGCGTCGAGAGCGACGTCGACGAGACCGGCCGAGGGCTCGGCGGCGAGCCGGCCGACCGCCGAGTAGAAGCGCCGGACGCGGCAGTAGAGCTTCGGCGCGAGGCCGACCGCGGAGCGGAAGAGGGCGATGAAGCGGCGATGGCTGTAGCCGCTCTCGCGCACCGCTTCGTCGACGTCGTCCGTGACCGAGAAGCGCTCGAGCGCCGCTGCGACCGCGGGATGCACGCCCTGGACGCGCGGCAGCCGCCCGGCGAGGAGGTGCTCGAAGAGAGCGATCCGCTCCTCGAGCCCCTCGGCCTCGAGGAAGCGCTCGCGCGCCTCGCCGGCCGCGTGGCCCCAGAGGTCCGCGAGCGACGTGTGGCGCTCCGCGAGCTCGTCCGCCGGGACGCCGAAGAGCGCCTCGCTCGCGCCCGGGCGGAGCTCCGCGCCGACCGAGCAGAGCGGCTCGGAGACCTCGCGGACGTACGCGCCGCTCCGCGCGCCGCCGACCACCGCGTGCGCGAACGTCGTTCCGGTCCGCGTGTCCGCGTCCGCGAAGACCTCGAGTGGGTGATCCGACAGCCGGAAGACGAGGTGCATGTCGCCGCTCGGGAGGACGCGCTCCCGCGCCGGCCGAGCGCGCACGTCCTCTGCGGTCTCGCTCGACGCCCAGATCGTCTTCACGAAGGGCCGGAGGCGCAGGGCGGCAGGTCGCTGGACGACCTTCACGCCGTCCCGGATAGCACGCCGGCCGAGCCGAGTCCGAGCGCGAATCAACGCCCCGGCGCGGCGGACCCGACGGCGTACGCGAGGCGCGCGGCGGAGATGAGCACGTCGGCGCGCGAGCGCACCAGCGTGTACCGGGCCGTCGCGAGGTCGCGCTCGGCCGTCAGCAGCGCGACGACGTCGCTCAGGCCCATCGCGTAGCTGCGCGACGTCGCGTCGTACGTGTCCTGCGAGGACTTCAGCAGAGTCTCGGCATACGCGAGCTTCTTCCGCGCTGCGAGCTGGTCGTAGTACGCCGACCAGACCTCGACCGACGCGTCGAGCCGGCTCGCCTCGAGCTCGGACGCGGCGCGTTCGCTGTCCGCGCGCGCGGCGCGGAGCGCGTTCTCGCGGCCGAAGCCGCGGAAGACGTCCCAGTCGAGGCGGAACACCGTCGAGTACGCGGGCTCGGAGTTCCGGACGCGCGCCGACCCCTGCACCGTGTAATCCCAGAAGACCTCGGCGTACCGCCCCTCGAAGCCGACGCGCGGCCAGAACTCGGCCTGCGTCCGCTCGACCTCGGCCGCGCTCGCGCGCACCTCGGCGGCGCGGGCCGCGAGGTCGGGCCGATCCGCGAGCGCATTCTCGAGCAATGCGTCGACGTTCGACGCGAGGTCCGCCGGCACGGGCCGGGTCGCGATCGGCTCGATCCGGGGCGCGCGGTTCGCGGGACGCCCGAGCGTGCGCGCGAGGTGCGCCTGCGCGTCGCGGAAGGCGGCGCGCGAGCTCTCGAGCTCGTAGAGCGCCCGCGTCTCGACCTGCTGCGCGAGGAGCGCGTCGGGGCGCGTCGCGAGGCCGACGGAGAGGCGGCGATCGGCGGCCTCGCGCACCTTGCGCGCGAGCTCGACGTTCTGCTGCGCCGCCGTCTCGAGCGCGATCGCAGCGTCGAGGACGAAGAACGCCGCCTCGACCTCGAACACCACGCGCTGGAGGGAGCGGTTGAAGGAGAAGTTGGCGGCGACGAGCCGCTCGCGCGCGACCTCGGCTGCGCTCGCGCGCCGGCCGAAGTCGAGGAGCGTGTAGGTGAGCGCGATCTCCGGGACGTAGCTGTCCTGGTGGATCACGAGCGTGTCGGGCGTGTCCTGGAACAGCACGCGCTCGTTGGGGCTCACGACCGCGGCCGCGAAGACGCGCGGGAAGTACGGCTCGAGCGCGCCGCCGTAGCGCGCCGCCGCCGCGCGCGACGCCTGCCAGGCATCGCGCGTGTCGGGATTGGCGGCGAGCGCGACGTCGACGAGCGCCGGCAGGTCGAGCGTCCGATCGGCCTCCGCGGCCGCGTCGGTCGCAGCAGGCAGCGTCGCCGTCGCTTCCGCAGACGGCTCCCACGAGCGGTCGGGTCGCGCCGGCGCCGCCGCCTCGGGATTCACCGCGACGAGCGGGTTCGGAGTCCGGAGCGATCCGCAGCCGCACGCGAGCGCGGTCGCGACGACCAGCGAGCGCGCTCGGAGCGGAGCCCGAGCGCGCGTGCTCCAGCGACGCCTCACGCCGCGAGCCCCCGCACCGGCTCCGGCGTCGGAGGATCCGATCCCGCGCGCTCGCACGCGGGGTGCCCCGGTAGGATGGCGCGAGCCAGCGCGTCGTCGAGCCGCGGCAGAAGCTCCGCGATCCGCCGGTAGTGCCCGATCGAAGACAGCAGCTCGCCGCTCGTGTGCGCCGGGACGTCGGCGAGCGCGGCGAAGTGCGTCGTCTCCAGATGAGCCTCGAGCTCGCCGACCGCGGCTGCGACGTCCGGCCGCGCGCGCGGAAGATGTGCCGCGGCGCGCTCGCGCGCGCGGCGATGCCGGAGCGCTTCCGGCCGCGCCATCGTTTGGCGCGCCTCCACCATCGCGAGCAGGATCTCGACCCACGCCCGCGTTCCGTCCTCGACGGCTGCGAGGCGCGCCGCGAATTCCGGGTCGAGCGCCGGCAGCGGCGCGACGGCACGCGCGCGCGCGACCAGCCCCGCGCGATACGCGACGCGCATCGCGATGCCGGTCGCGTCGACCGAGGCCGTCACATCGATTCCCTGGCGGCCCTCGAAGCGCGCCTCGTCGGCGAGCCGCAGCAGGTCCGCGACCGCGCGTCCGACCTCCATCCGTCTGGGGATCTGCACCGCGAGGGGCGCGGCGGGAGCGTCCGATCGCGGGAGAAGATCGAGCGTCGTGCGCAGGAGGTCGCGAAAGCGCGCGACCAGCTGCCGGCCGGCGTAATCGGGCGCGACCCCGCGATACACGGCGAGCAGGACCGCGGTTCCGAGGATCGTGCCCCAGGCGCGCCAGAGCGCCACGTGCACGTCGACCGCGGGCGACAGCCCGTAGGTGACGATGAAGAACGTGATCGCGGTCTGGAAGCCGGCGTACCAGGTGTCGGGCGAGCCGAGCGCGACGTAGTGCGAGCCGAGCGCCACCGCGAACGTGACCACGAGGTAGGTCGCGACGTCGTTCGTGTTCGGCATGAAGACGATGATCGCGCCGATGCCGAGAAGCGCTCCGGCGACGACGCCGACGCAGCGGAGCCCGGCGCGCCGCAGGGTCGCGCCGTAGCTCGACTGCACGATCAGGATCGGGTTCCAGAGGACGGTCGCGAGCTGAGGAAGATTGGTCGCGAGGCCGATCAGGAGGCAGAGCGCGGTCGCGAGCCCGCCGTGCGCGGCGTAGCGCGCATCGAGCGGGTCGAGTCGCGGCAGCTTGGGCCACGCGCGGGGCGCGCGGTCGAGCGCCGCCGCATCGTCTCCGCCGCGCGCCATCTGCTCGAGCTCGTGGGGTCCGGTGTGGAGCACGTCGGCCAGGCCGGCGAGCGCGCGGACGGTGCCGTTCGCATTCGTCGCCTCGGACGCGTCGACGCCTTCGAGAAGGCCCGCGCGCCGGACGGCCAGCTGGCGCGACTCGAGCGCGCGCACGAGCGCGCCGACGTCGGGCCACGACGTGGTCGCGTCGGCGCTCGGGTCGGCGTGCGGCCGCTCGGACCGGTCCGCGAGGCGGCGCGCGGCCGCCTCGAACGCCGCGAGGCCGCCCTCGATCGCATCGGCGAGGCGCGAGAGCTCGTCGGCGAGGAGCGCGCGATAGCGCCGTCCGACGTCCTCCCGCGCGAGGAAGTCGAGCGTGCTCACGTACGACTCGCAACGCTCGGCGGCCGTGGCGAGCGCGACCATCGTCCGCTCGTCCTCGTGCGCGACGCCTTCCTGGCGCACCTGGTCGAGGAGGTCGAGATGCGCCGAGAGCGTGGAGTAGGCGGGGACGTCGCGCGCTTCCCGCGCGAGCGCTGCGGCGTCGGGCGCCCGGTAGCGCGCGATCGCGGCCCGGAAGCGCGTGCGATTGCGCGCGAAGCTCTCGGTGAGCGCGGCCGCGAGCCGCGTCCGCGGCCGGACCGTCGCGAAGGTCTCCGCGATGAGGGTCGCGACGACGACCCCGATCGCGATCTCGCACGCCGCGTCACGCGCCAGGGCGCCCATCGCGAGCGGGTCGAAGATCGCCGCGTACGTGAACACGACCGCGACGAACAGGATGCACGCGCCCTCGACCGGGCGGCGCGGCAGCGGGAAGACGTAGAGCGTCGTCGCGACCAGCGCGAAGAACGCGGGCAGCACGAGCCAAGGGAGCGGGAGGACGACCCCGCCGAGCGGCACGATCGCGATCGCCGTCGCCGCGGTCACGAACAGGCGACGCGGCAGGTTTCGCCAGCTGCACACGATCTTCCGCTGGAGCGCGAAGTACGCGATCGTCGCGCTCAGGAATCCCGGGAGCTGGACCGTCACCGCGATCGCAATGGCGATCGTCGGGCCGAGCGCGACGATGAACGCCTCGCGCCAGCGGCCGGGCGTCGGCGCGAGCTCGGCGCGCCAGCGCGCGATCCAGCCGGCGGCCGGCGCCGCCGCCGTGCCGGTCATCGCCCGCCCCGGATCGTGACGACGGCCGTCGCTCCCATGCGGAACGGCAGCTCGGGATCGCGCTCCTCGAGGAGGATGCGGACCGGGAAGCGCTGCGCGAGCCGGACCCAGTTGAGCGTCGGCTCGATCGCCGGCAGGACGCCGACGGTCGCCCCGTTCTCCTGGTGGAGCGCCCAGCCGATCCCCTGCACGCGCCCGCGGAAGCGACGCTCGGGGTAGCCGACGAGGTAGACCTCCGCCTCCATCCCGGGCGCGATGCGCTTCAGGAACGACTCGCGGAAGTTCGCCATCACGTACCAGGCGCGGTCGTCGACGAGCGCGAAGATCTCGCGCCCCTGGTTCGCGTACTGGCCGACGGCGATGTTGAGGTTCGTCACGTAGGCATCGAACGGCGCGCGGACGGTGCAGTAGCCGACGTTCAGCCGCGCCTCGTCGACGGCGGCCTGCGCCGCCTGGCGGCGCGCGTTCACGTCGCCGAGCTGCCCGAGCAGCTCGCGGGTGCGCGCGAGCTCCGAGCGCGCTTCTTCGACCGCCGCGTCCGCGGCCCGCATCTTCGTGCGCGCCTCGACGACCTGGTTCTGGGTGACGAATTGCTCCTTCAGGAGCGGCTCCACCCGTGCCAAGTACTGGCGCGCGTACGCGGAGTCGGCCTCGCGCTGCGCGAGGCGGGCCTCGGCGGCGGCGATCGCGCGCTCGTAGCCCTTCACCTCGAGGCCGGTGAGCTCGAGCTGGGCCTGCGCGCGCGCAAGGACCGCCTCGTACGGCCGCGGATCGATCACGAAGAGCAGGTCGCCCGCGGCGACGCGCTGGTTGTCGACGATCGGCAGCTCGACGATCGGGCCGCTCACGTGCGGCGCGATGCCGACGACGTTCGCGCGCACGTACGCGTCGTCGGTGCGGGGATGCTCGTAGATCGCGCGGTAGGCGATGACCGCGACGATCGCGGTCGCGACGAGGATCGCGACGCCGATGGCGCGGCCCGCGATCCGGAGCGCGGCGCTGTCCTGCCGATCCGCCATGACGCGCTCAGGTCCGGAAGAGCGCGAGCCAGACGGTCATCGTGAGCAGCGCCGCGAGCGCGCCGTAGATGACGGGGAGCGGGCCCAGGTACGGCTCGACGCCGACCCGCGCGAAGACGAGGCGAAGGAGCCCTGCGAGCGACGCGCCGATCAGCAGGCAGAGCATCCAGGCCGGGAAGAAGGACCCCGCGACGTCGAATACCGGGTCGCAGCCCGCCGCGCCGGCCGCGGCGAGCGCCGCCAGCGCTGCCATGGCGGAGGTCGCCGGCCCGACCGGGCGCACCGCCCGGGTCCGTGAGAACCCCATGCGGTGTGACATCGGTCGCGCTCTCGCACATCTAAACTGCCGAAGCTACGGGACGGTCGTCCCGGTCGCGGTGGGACCGGCGGGAGGCCGATGGTACGCGTTGCGACAGTGAACGATGGCCGGACGGAAGGCGCGATCGCCGCGCCCGCGGTGCCCGAGATCGACCGCGACGAGCTGGGCCGCGCAGGCGACGGCGTCGTCCTCCTCGACGTGAGACCCCGCGAAGCCTATCGCGGGGGCCATATCCCGGGCGCGGTGAGCCTCCCGGTCCACGACATCCCGGCGCGCGCGCCGGAGCTCCTCCCCGAGCGCGAGGCGGCGATCGTCGCGTACTGCACCAGCGATACTTGACCGCTCGCCGCGCAGGCCGTGCGCCTGCTGAGCGATCTCGGCTACCGGAACGTCCGCCATCTCGCGGGCGGCATCGCCGGCTGGGAGGAGGCCGGGCTGCCGCTCGAGTCCGAGGACGGCCGGCAGGCGACGACGCCGGCGGCCCACCCGACCGGCGGCGCGCTCCCGCGCGGCGCGTCCGTCTCGCCGCCGATGTCGATGCGGCGGCGGATGCGCGCGCCGCGGCCTTCGTTCGCCGGCGTGATCGTCGACTTCATCGATCGGCAGTCGACGGCGCGGCTCTTCGTCGCCTGGCTCACGATGGTCGCGGTCTGCGGGCTCGCGTACTGGATGTTCTCGTTCACGAACATCCACGGTCTCGTCATGAGCGGCTCGTCGTGGCTGACGCCCGACCTGAATGGGCTCGGCACCTCGCTCTACTTCAGCTTCGTCACGGCGACGTCCGTCGGCTACGGCGACATCGCGCCCGCCGGGATCGTCCGCGTGCTGGCGGTCGCGGAAGCGGTCGCGGGGCTGCTCATCTTCGGTGCGGTGGTCTCCAAGTTCGTGTCGCGCCGCCAGGACGAGCTCGTGCGCGAGATCCACCGCATCACGTTCGAGGACCGGCTCGATCGCGTGCAGGCGAGCTTCCACCTCGTGCTCGGCGACCTGCAGACGATCGGGATGATGTGCGAGGAGAAGATGGTCCGGCCCGAGCGCATCGGCGCCCGCCTCGAGAGCGCGGCGCTCGTCTTCGCGGGCGAGCTCCGCACGACGCACGACCTTCTCTATCGCCCGCAGTGGGCGCCCGAGGAAGCCGTCCTCGGATCGATCCTCGCGAGCCTCGACGCGTCGCTGCGCGCGCTGCGCGAGGTCCTCGCGTGCCTACCGCCGACGGTCCGGCGCTCGCCCGCGCTGGCAGCCGCGTTCGACGAGGTCGCCGTGCTCGCCGACGAAATCTGCGGCGAGTGCGTCCCGCATGACTACGCGCCGTCGCTCAAGGTGTGGATGGACCGCATCCAGGAGACCGCGCGCGGCATCCGGTGACCGCGCGCCGCGCTAGAAACCGACGAAGCGGCGCACGAGCTGGTCGCGGAGCGGGTCGGGGAAGAGCCGCGCCAGGATTCCCTGCAGCTTGGCGTCCGTCCCGACGAGGACGCGCGCCCGCGGGCGGCGCGCGAAGAGCGCGTGCTCGACCGCGCGCGCGACCACCGCGGGATCGATGCCGACGCGCTCCTGGTAGTCGATGCCCTTCCGCACGGCGGCGATGAAGCGCGCGTAGCGCGTGCGCGCCTCCGCCGGGAGAGCGCGCTCCATCTCGTCCGCGAGCGCTCGGCCCTTGTCCCAGATCGCCGTCTTCACGGCTCCGGGCTCGATCAGCGATACGCGGACGCCGTCGGGACGCAGCTCGTGGCGGAGCGATTCCGCGATCGCCTCGAGCGCGTGCTTGGACGCGCCGTACGGCGCCATGAGCGGGATCGAGACCCGCCCCGAGCTCGAGCCGATGAAGACGATGCGGCCGCGCGCCGTACGAACGAGCGGAAGGAGCGCCTTCGTCACCGCGACCTGGCCGACGACGTTCACCTCGAGCTGACGTCGCCACGCCTCGAGATCGAGGAACTCGACCGGTCCACCGATCGCGACCCCGGCGTTGTTCACGACGCCGTGAAGGCCCGCGTCGCCGACGGCGGCCGCGATGCGACCCCGACACGCGTCGATCGCCGCCGCATCGGTCACGTCGAGCTCGACCGGCACGAGACGCTGGGAGGCGGACGCCCGCAGGCGCTCCGCGTCCGCGGCGCGCCGGACGCCCGCGAAGACGCGATGCCCGACGCGGTCGAGCCGGAGCGCGCAGGCCTCGCCGATGCCCGTCGAGGCCCCGGTGACGAGGACGGCGACCGCGGGCATCGCCGGAAGCTCGCACACGAGAGCGCGCGTCGCCACGCCGCACGTCGGGCGCCGGCGGGCTGCCGCGCGCACCGCCGACGCCGCCGCCGGGTTGTCGACTTGCGAGCGCTGCGACCGCCACGGAAGCTCGTGCGCAGCGATGGCGAACACGCCCTCCGACGCCGGCGCTCGCAGCGATCCGTGGCTACCGGTCCGCGTCGCGGTCAGGCTCGCGGCCGTATTTGCGCTCGTGGCCGGCGTGCTGGCGGCCTGTCGCGCGCCGCTGCCGCGCGCGCCCGAGCCGACGCCACCCGTCGCCGAGGCCACGGCTTTCGTCCCCGCCGCGCGCGCGCCGCGCCTCGACCCGACCCGTGTCCACGTGCTCGTGATCAACGGCGGCGCCGAGCCCCCCGTCAACTACCAGTCGCACCTGATCCACGTGCGCGCGATGCTGGCCTGGCTTGCGACGACCGGCGTTCCGCGCGACCGGATCACCGTCTTCTCGAGCGACGGCGAAGACCCTGGCGCGGACCTCGCGGTGCGCGAGCTCCGCCCGGCGGGAGACGCCGAGCTGCTCGACGGCACGCGCTTCGACGCGCGTTTCGGGCGACCGATCGAGTACGTCAGCACGTCGATCGAAGGGGTTCCGCTCCGGCCCGCGACGCGCGCGTCGCTCGACCAATGGTTCGCGACCGAGGGCAAGCAGCTCCGCCCCGGCGACACGCTGCTCCTCTACGTGACCGACCACGGCACGCGCGGAAAGACCGGGCCCGAGGACAGCCGCATCTCGCTCTGGGGAAAGGGCGAGTCGATCTCCGTCCGCGAGCTCGACACGGACCTCGCGAACCTCGACCCGGGCGTGCGAGTGCTCGCGCTCATGTCGGAGTGCTTCTCGGGCGGCTTCGCGCGCCTCGGCCGCTCCGCTCGCGGCGACGGCGAGGTCCTGCCGACGGGCCGGGTCTGCGGCTACTTCTCCTCGACGGCCGATCGCCCGGCCTACGGCTGCTACCCCGAGAACCGCGGCAAGAACAACGTCGGCCACTCGGTGCGCTTCATCGAGGCGCTGTCGCAGGCGGGCGACTTCCCGGCGAGCCACGCGAACACGCTCTTCCTCGACCGCACGCCCGACGTCCCGCTCCGGACGTCCGACGTTCAGCTCGAGCTCCTGCTCGACGAGGCGGCGAAGCGCGCGGGCCAGAAGCCCGACGCGTTCGCCGACGAGCTGCTCGCGGAAGCCTGGCGCGATCCCGCGAAGTGGGAGCCCGACATCCGCCTGCTCGACCGCATCGGCCAGAGCTTCGGATTCGCGAGCGCGCGCTCCGTCGCGGAGGTCGACGAGCGACTCGCGGAGCTGCCGCAGGTCGGCGATCCCGTGAAGCGCTACGCGGGCGCGTGGCGCGAGTCGCTGAACGACCTCTCGCAGGCGAACCTCGACCGCTTCCTCGCCGCCGAGCCGGACTGGCGGAAGAAGACGTCCGACGAGGCGACGCGCGGCATGGACGCGCCGCAGCTGGTCGCGATCGGCGACGCGCTCGTCGCGGACCTCGGCCCGTTCACGCGCGGCGACGCGACGACGTCGCGCCGCCTCGACGTCCTCCGCGATCGAACGAAGCAGGCGAGCGGGGTGTCGTACCGGATGGAGGTCCGCGAGGCCGCGCTGCTCCGCATGCGCGCCGTGCTTCTCGGCGTCGCGGGGCGCGTCTACCTCGCCACGCGAGCGACCCCGGAGGCGCGCGCGGCGTTCGAGAAGCTCGAGGCCTGCGAGGAGGTCGCGCTCCGTCCGCAATCGTCGGCCGGACGCCCGCCGATCGAGCTCGCCGCCGAGCCGGACCTGCCGCCCTATGCGGACGACCTCCGCGTCGCCGCCGAGGTCGCGCCGGCGTGGATGGGGATCCAGTTCCAGCCGGTCGCGCTCGCCGAGGCGCGGAAGAACGCGGCCGCATCCGCCGGCGAGGTCGTGGCCTCGGCGGCCACGGCGACGGTGACGGTCACGGCCGAGGCGAAGGCGCCCGCCGCTTCGGGCCACACGAAGGCGGACCGCGCGCTGCCCGCGGGCGCGGTCAACGTGCGAGAGGTGATGCCGGACTCGCCAGCGGAGCGTGCCGGCCTCGAGGTCGGCGACGTGATCCTCGGGCCGCCCGGGAAGCACTTCGACGAGCCCCGCCAGGTGCGCGAGTGGACGATGCTGCTCGCGGTCGGCGAGCCGGCGCCGCTCGAGATCCTGCGCGACGGCAAGCTCGTGAAGCGGACGCTCGTGCCGGCGGTGCACCCCGGGAAGGCCGTCGAGGTGCCGGCGCCGCCGGCGATCGGATCCGCGGCGCCGCCGCTCGAGGTCGAGCCGTATCGGGGCGAGTCGCCGAAGCAGCTCGCCGACGGCAAGGACCACCTGCTCTTCTTCTGGGCGACCTGGTGCCTGCCGTGCAAGGCGTCCCTGCCCGAGGTCGTCGCGTTCGCGCGCGAGCGCGGAGCGCAGGTGATCGCGATCACGGACGAGGACAGAGAGACGCTCGACGGGTTCTTCGGCTCCTTCGGGAAGGAGTTCCCGAGCACGGTCGCGCGCGACGCGCGTCGCCGCACGTTCCGGAAGTTCGGAGTGAGCGGCACGCCGACCTTCGTCCTGATCGACGGCAACGGCGTCGTGAAGAGCTACTCGAGCGGATACTCGATGGCGAAGGGGATCGGCGTGCCGGGCTGGAAGTGGGAGCGCGTCAAGACCGCCGACGCCGCGCCGACGGCGCCGCCGGGCGGAGCGCCGTAGCAGCCTCGACGCGCGGCTCCGCGGTTTTGCCGCTGGCGGAAAGGTCGTCGCCAATGTCAGCGATCCCGACGGTCCGCGGGATCAGATGCCGGCCGCCTCCGGAGCGATCGCGACCGAGCAGGTCGCCGGCAGCGAAGCCTGCGAGCCGGCGACGTCGGGCTCGCACGAGAACTCGCTCGCCGCGGGAGGTGCCGCGCCGGTCCGGCAATCGAAGCGAATGGTCGCGAAGTCGCCTGGCGGGATGCCGGTCGTGACGAGGCCGACGCTCACCAGGTCGCGCCGGCCGTCGGCGTCGGTGTCCTTCGCGACGGCGTCGAAGAGCCCGCCGGCGGCGCCCGTCCGGTTCTCGACCCGCGACCGAGCGGATCCGGTCGCGTCGATCGGCAGGTCGACGGACGCGGGATAGCGGACCCGCGCGACGACGCCGGCCGCCGTCGCGGCCGCGCTCGGCTGCCAGCTCACGCGAACGGTCGCGAGCAGGGTCCGACACGTCGTGCCTCCGGCGGGCGGCACTTCCCGGCTGGGCCCGGCGACGAGCCCGACCGCGCACGCGACGCCGAGCGCCAGGCTTCGCGCGCCGCCTTTCGAGACGCCTCGGACGCCGTTCATCGCGCGAACGCTCGCGCGGCTCCGCCGCACGCCACTCGCCCGCCGCCCGAGAGCCCGCCTCCGCGCACCGGACGCCCGCGGGCAAGGGCGCCGCCCGGCGACGTCCGAGAAGCGGGAAGCCCGCGCTCGCGCGCGCTGCTTCCGTCGGGCGGTGACCACAAGCCGCGGCGCCCGCCTGCGAGGCCGGCGATCAGCACGACGAGGGCGCTCACGCCGACGGCGATTGCGAGCACGAGGGCCGGGTATCCCGCGCACGCGACGACGAGCCGCGAAGTGGCGGGCGATGCGACGAACCCTGACGTCAAGATCATGCGTCTTTCTCCTTCTCGCATGACCGGTACGGAGCGGGGTGTGGCGCGTCAATCACCGCGTCGTCGATTTCACGGAACGGTCACGCCGGCGAGCAGCGAAGGTCGATCCCAACGCTACGCTCACGCGCCGCCGAACGTTCACGAATCCGCAACCGTGGGTACGCAGAGCCGTCGCACGGATCCGTCAAGGCACGTCGATGCGGCACGAAGTGCTCGCGGATGCGGCGTTCGCGCGCCTGGACCCTTTCAAGCGTTCGGACGGACGAGCGGGGAACAGGCAGCGACCGACGCGCACGAGGAGAGAGCGGTCGCGATTGCCAGCAGGCCGGCGCGTCGCCGGCTCGCAGCCGCACCGATCGGTGTATTCATTCTGAGACGGCTTCCTCGGAAAGGAAAATGAACATATCGTGACAACGCGCGCGAAGCTTGCCGCCATGTGGGCGTCGATGCACGGAAGCGTACGACGCGGCTCCCAGCCGCCCCTGTAGTAACTGCGAATCGCACGCACGTCGCTTTTTCAATGTCGAGAATCAAACGCCGCGCTGCCCGCGCGGCGACGGCCACGCGACCGGCGTCGCGAGCGGCTGCTCTTTTGCTTGTCGGTGGTCGCGCGAGCTCGGCGTCGACGATCGCCGGCGACGAGGATCGTCGGGCCGTCGCCGTCGCGATCGCGTAGGAACGGCGGTTCGAAGTCCTCGGGGGTCAAAATGCAGCTCGGAAGTTCGGTTCTCCCGGTCCTCGAGGCGATCGACCCGAGACGCCGGCGCACCGCATCGGCCGGAACGCGTGCGCACGTCGAGATCCGTCGCATCCCTCGCGATCGGTTCGGAGAGTTCTGCGATCGCGTGCGCGGAGCGCTCAAGCGAGGCGGCGTCGCGGCGGTCCACGTGAACGCCGTGCTCTCGCGCGCGGTCGTCGAGTTCGATCCCGACCGCATCGATCTCGAGACCGTGATTCGCCTGGTGGCCGAGGCCGAGGCGGTCGTTTGCAAACAGGAAGACGGCTTCCGGCGCGATCGCGTCGAGCATCCGGGCGACGCCGCACCGATCGCGCGCGTCGGACTCGAGATCGCCGTCGACGGCGCGGCGCTCTGGACGGCCCTCATCGGCCGGATGGTGGGCGCGGCCGTCCGCCCGGTCCACGTCGACTTCCTGGCGATGGTCACCGCTCTCCGCGGGTCGCCGCAGCTCCGCGGCATGCTCGAGAGCGTCGTCGGCGAGGAGATGAGCGACCTCGGGCTCTCGCTCGCGGGAGCGGTGGTCCAAGGCCTGGCCCGAGCGCCGCTCGGGCCTCTGATCGACATCGGCTACCGCTCCCTCTTCCTCGCGGAGCTCCTGGCTCGCCGGCGCGCGTGGCTCGATCTCGAGTCGGAGCTCTTCGGAGAGGTGGCGAAGGACGAGCCGCCCTGCGAAGGGCTACGCCGGACGAGATCCGTTCCGCCCGGCCCGATCGAGCGCTACTCGGAGCAGGCGCTCTACGGATCGCTCGGAGCCTTCGGAGCCGGAGTGGCCGCGACCGGCAGCATCGCGGCGGCGACCGCCACGCTCGTCGGGGGCTCGCCGCGGCCGGCGCACGTCGCGCGCCATGCGTTCGCCGCCTGGCTCTCGCGCCTGCTCGCGGCGCGCGGGATCCTCGTCCTCGACCCCGACGCGCTTCGCCTGCTGGATCGCGTCGATACGCTCGTCATCGACGGCCATCTCGCCTCCCGGCGCGGGTCGCAGGCGCTCGACCCGGACCTCGAGTCGGTTTTCACGGTCGCCCGCCGCGCCGGCGTCGATGCCCGGGTGACGGCGACCGCGCCGTGGCTGCGCTCGGCGCTCGGCGGGGAGCGCGTCGTCGAGGCGCGGCCGGGCGCGATCGACGAGCTCCGACGAGCCGGCAAGGTCGTCTGCACGGTGCGATCCGCCGAGGCGGACTGGCTCGCGGCCAGCGATCTCGTCGTCGGCATCCGCAGCGGCCGATCGGTCCCGTGGGGCTGTCACGTCCTCTGCGGCGAGTTCCTGCACGACGTGGTGACGCTGCTCGACGCGGTGCCGCTCGCGCGCGAGGTCGCATCGCAGGGGGTCGCGATCGCCGAATGCTCGGCCGCGATGGGTCTCATCCTCGCCATCGGCGGCCTCCGCTGGGAGACCACGACGGCCGTGTCCCGGACGCTCGACCTCGCGAGCCTCCTGTCGATGCTGAACGGCATCCGGGTCGCGGCACGGCACGGAACGTCGCCGCTCCCGCCACGTCGCGATTCCACGCCATGGCACGCGATGTCGCGCGACGACGTGCTGTCCGCCCTGAAGACGTCGCAGGACGGCCTCGGCGCCGAGGAGGCGCGCCGGCGACGACGGCGGGGCGCGGCGCCCGTGTCGGCGCCGCTGCGCTACCTCGCGGCGGGGGCCGACGAGCTCGCGAATCCCCTCACTCCGGTCCTCGGGATCGCCGCGGCGCTGTCGGCGGTCGCCGGCTCGATCGCGGACGCCGTGATGGTCGGGACGGTCGCCGCGGTCGACGCGGTCGTCGGCGCGGTGCAGCGCGTGCGGTCGGAAGACGCGGTCGATGCGCTGCACAAGAGCCAGCCGCAGCGCGTGCGGGTGCTGCGGGACGGCAGCGAGCGCATCTGTGACGCGGACGACCTCGTCCCTGGCGACGTGGTGAAGCTGCAGGCGGGCGACGCCGTACCGGCGGATTGCCGGCTGCTGAGCGCGCACGACCTCGAGACGGACGAGTCGAGCCTCACCGGCGAGTCGCTTCCGGTCCGGAAGGATCCGAGCCCGAGCAAGGCGGCCGCGATCGCGGAGCGCCACAGCATGCTGTACGCGGGCACGTCGATCGCGGCCGGGCGCGCACGCGCGGTGGTGACCGCGGTGGGGGACGACACCGAGGCCGGAGCGGCGACCTTCCGCACCGCCGAGCCGCCGCCGAGCGGCGTCGAGGTGCGCCTCAAATCACTGCTGAGCTTCACGAGCCCGGTCGCGATCGCGAGCGGTGCGGCGATCGCGGCGAGCAGCCTCCTCCGCAGCCGGCCGATCGGCGAGGTCGTCGGGTCCGCGGTCGGGCTCGCGGTCGCGGCGCTCCCCGAGGGGCTGCCGATGATCGCCACGATGGCGCAGCTCGCTTCCGCGCGCCGGCTCTCGCGGCGCGGCGCGCTCGTGAAGAACGCGCGCGCGGTGGAAGCTCTGGGTCGGCTCGACGTCGTGTGCCTCGACAAGACCGGCACCCTGACCGAGGGCCGGATCCACCTGACGGCGGTCTCCGACGGGAAGCACGAGCAGCGGATCGAAGGCGCCGGCGGCTCGGTCGGATCATCGACGAAGCGCGGGCTCGGCGAAGAGGCCCGTGCGATCGTCGCCCTCGCGCTCCGCGCGACCCCGGTGCCGAAGAAGGGCCGCTCCTTGCCGCACCTGACGGACGGGGCGCTTCGCACCGGCGCCGAGGAGGCGGGTATCGACGAAGCCGAGGATGCGCCGCGCGGCCGCGCAAAGCCGTCGTGGGAGCCGGCCGCAGAGCTGCCGTTCGAGTCGTCGCGTGGCTACCACGCGGCGATCGGGCGCTGGGGCGCGGGCTACCAGCTGTGCGTGAAGGGCGCGCCCGAGCTCGTCCTCGCGCGCTGCACCAGGTGGCGGCACGGGAAGAAGACGACCGCGCTGTCGGCGCGAACCCGTGCCCAGCTCGAAGGCGAGGCACATCGCATGGCGCGGAAGGGCCTCCGCGTCCTCGCCGTAGCCGAGCGCGAAGCGAAGACGAACGGCTCGCTCGCCGACGAGCACGTGCGCGACCTCGCGTTGCGCGGCTTCGTCGCCTTGAGCGACCCCGTGCGCTCGACGGCGCCGCCCGCGCTGAAGGCGCTCCGGAAGGCCGGCGTGCGGGTCGCGATGATGACCGGCGACCACCCGAGCACCGCGCAGAAGATCGCGGCCGACCTGGGACTGATCGGCGAGGATGGGGTGCTGACCGGCGCCGACATCGACGCCATGAGCGATGACGAGCTCGAAGCACACCTGCCCACCGCGGTCGTGCTCGCGCGCCTCACGCCCGCGCACAAGGCGCGCCTCGTGCAGGCGTACCAGCGTACCGGCCACGTCGTCGGCATGACGGGGGACGGCGCGAACGACGCGCCCGCGATCCGCCTCGCGCACGTCGGGATCGCGATCGGCGAGCGCGCGACGCCGGCGGCCCGCAGCGCGGCCGACGTCGTCATCACCGACGACCGCGTCGAGACGCTCGTCGACGCGATCCTCGAGGGTCGGGCGATGTGGTCCTCGGTGCGCGACGCGATCTCGCTCCTCGTCGGCGGCAACCTCGGCGAGCTCACGTTCATCCTCGCCGGCGCTCTCGCGACCGGAGCGTCGCCCCTGAACGCCCGCCAGCTCCTCATGGTGAACCTGCTCACGGACGCGGCGCCCGCGCTCGCGACCGCGGTGCGGCCGCCGCGCTTCATCGCGCCCGAGCAGCTGCTCGCGGAGGGACCGGAGGCGTCGCTCGGGCGGCCGCTCGAGCGCGACATCGTGTGGCGAGCGCTCGCGACCGCCGGCGGCACGACCGCCGCCTGGCTCGCGGCGCGCGCGACCGGGCGTGCGCAGCGCGCCAGCACGATCGCGTTCGCGACGCTCGTCACGTCGCAGCTCGGGCAGACGGTACTCGTGACGGGGAGAAGCCCCACGGTGATCGTCGCGAGCGCGGCTTCCTTCGTCGCGACCGCGGCGGTGGTGCAGACCCCCGGCCTGAGTCAGCTCGTCGGGTGCACGCCGCTCGGCCCGATCGGCTGGGGCATCGTGCTCGGGTCGAGCGCGCTCGCGACTGGCGCGTCGCTCGTCGTGCCGCGCGTCGCGCCCGGTGCCGCGGACGCGATCCTCGACCTCGTGTCGACGTCCGTGAGCCGCATGGCGTCGCTCTCCACGTGGCTGGCCGCGACGGGAACCGAACCCGCGCCGGACCGCGAGCGCTCCGCCGTCCTTTCGGCAACGGCCTGATCCGAAAACCATCGGCTCAACGCCGTCATGCCGGTCGTGGCGAGAGCCAGCCCGATCGTGACCGGCGTCAAACGGGGTCGGGTGGCATGGCCCCTGCAACGACAATGCGACGTCGACGCGGGTGCCGGACGTCGCAGCTCGCACGTCTGCCGACGGCCGTTTCGCCGCCGATCGGAGGATCTCCGTGGCAATCGTGGAATCGATTACAGGTAGTTTCGTCGCTGGCATCGCGGTGGGCGCGGGCGCGGTCGTCGCCGGCGCGTGGATCGCCCCGATCGCGTTCGGCGCCACCGCGACCGTGGCCGACGCGACGCTGAACACGGGAATCGCGGCGTATCGCGGATCGCGAGCCGTCGCGGAGCGCGCGCTCGCGGGTGGCTGGGAGCTTGGCCGGTCGGCCTACGAATGGGTGGGACGGCCCCTCCAGGATGCCGGCGCGGCCGTCACGCGGATCGCGACGACGTCGAGCAGCGCCTCCGCCGCGTCGCGGCGTCGCGGCCACCGGCGAGCGATCGGGGAGCGCCACGCGGCGCGGCCGGGCAAGCCGGCACGGAGGCGCAGTCGCCCGGCGTGAGTCGATCGCGGCGTCGCAAATCGGGCGGGTTGCGGTGCGTCCCTGCGTCTCGCGTGGGGTGGAGATGGTCGCGTGTCGAGCGATGCGGCCGCTCGAGGAGCAGGGCGGGCGGCGCGCCCTACGGGTCCGCGACGTAGACGACGCCGTCGGGTAGCTGGTCCGGAGCGAGCAGCGACGCCCAGCGCCGGTCACCGGCGAGGTACGTCTCGAAGAACGGCACCGCGAAGCGAACGACGAGCGCGTGCGCGTCTTCCTGCGACAGGGTTCCGGCGGCGCAGTCGGGATACGTCGTGCCGGTCGGCGAGAGGCACGCGTCGGCGAACGCAAAGTGGCCGGTGTTCAGGATCTGGACGAGGAAGCGCGGCGCGCGGAGGCGGTCGTAGAGCGCCTGCTGGTTCTGTGCGAACGGCGCGACCGTGTCCTTTTGTCCGCCCTGGATCATCGCCGGCACGCCGATTGCGTCCGCTTGCGGCAGGACGATCGCCGACGCTCCGGGTGCGAGCGCGAGCACCGCGCGGACCCGCGCGTCCTCCGCCGCGACCCGCACCACGGTCTGGCCGCCGAACGAGTGCCCGAAGATGCCGACCTGGCTCGCGTCGATCGCGCCGGCGAAGCGGCCGTCGCCGGCGGAGAGGGCCAGCATCCGGTCGATCGTGAACTCGACGTCGCCCGGGCGGTTCCGGAAGGGATCGACGAGGTTGACGGGGTTGAGGCAGCGGTCCGGCGTCGCGCCGTCGAAGATCGTGTTCCCGGGGTGCGGCGGCGCGGCGACGACGAACCCGTACGAGGCGAGGCGCGTCGTCAGGAACTTCGATTGACCGGGCGCGCCGCACGAGCCGTGCGAGAAGACGAGGAGCGGGAAGGGGCCGCCGCTCGCGAGCGGCGCGTCGCGGAGGCCGCCCTGGAAATCGCCGTCGCCGCTCGCGCCGGCGGGCGCGGGATACCAGATCACGGTGTCGAGCTCGCGCGGCTCGCCGGTCGTCGAGGACGCGCGCACGAAGAGCTCGCTGGTCGCGCCGACGGCGTACGGTCCCGGCTGGCTCGGGTCGGGCGGCGGCGCGCTCCCGACTCCGTCGCCGCACGCCGGGATTGCCACGACGAGCGCGGTGAACAGCGTGAGCGTGGCCGTCGGTCTCATCGCTTCGATTTCTCCCGGATCTTCGCGAGCCGATCGCGGACGCTCTGGTCCACGCGCAGCACCGCGAGCACGAGCTCCACCTGCATCTCCTCGGCCAGCTCGCGCGACGCGAGCCCGGCTTCCCACTGCTCGATCGCCGCCTCGCAGGCGGCGATCAGCATCGCGACCGAGAGCTTCGCCTCCTCCGCCGTGCTGCCGGTCGCGGGCGCGAAGGTCTCCGCGAAGAGCGAGTACAGCTTGTCGCGATAGCGCTGCCGCCAGTGCTCCATGTCCGGGTCGCCGGCGGCCGACGCCCAGAGGCGCGCGAGCGAGATGCCGCGCTCCTCGATGCAGTCGAAGTACGCCTTCGTCGTCGCTCGGACGACGGACGCCGGGTCGGCCTGCGCGCCTTCGAGGCTCGCCCATATCCTCTCGAGAACGTACGCCGCGTACTCGCGGATGAGCGCGGTCACGAGCGCCTGGCGCGTCGGGAAGTGATCGTAGACGACGGGCTTGCTGACACCGGCACGCTCGGCGAGGTAGGGCAGGCTCAGGTGATCCGCTCCCTCGCGCGCGAGGATCTGCTGCGCGACCGCGAGGAGCTGGCGGCGGCGATCCGGCCCGGTGAGACGGGTGCGAGCCGCCGCGCGGTCCTTCGCCGACGGCGCGCTGCGCCGGCCCGGACGCGGTGCCGAGCGCGCGGCCTTCGATCGGGACGTCATGTGAGCCGAATACCTACCAACCGTAAATGAGAATCGTCAAGAGCTCGGGTGAATCCGTCACTTCCGGCTTGTCTAATATACCAAGAGTAGGTTATTGGCCGTCATGCGAAGCGAGGTGCTGCCATGACGGTCGAGCCGACGACTTCTCCTCGTGTCCCCGCGGCATCGGGCTCACGGCTGCGCCGTCTGCGCGCGGGCGCGCTGCTGGTCGTGCTGGTCGCCCGCACTGCCGGCGCGACGTGCGTCGCGCCGTCGCCGTCGCCCGGCCTCGTGTCGGACATCCCGCTCACCGATCGCGAGGGCGCCGCCCGCGCCTACGATCTCTACATTCCGGGCTCGTATCCGGCGGCGAGCGCGTCGGGTGATCGGCCCGTGCCGCTCGTCGTCGACCTGCACGGCTTCGACGCGAGCAAGTCGCAGCAGCGCGCGCTGTCCGGCTTCGCGGCGAAGGCGGACGCGATCGGGTTCGTGGTCGCGTATCCCAATGGACGCGACCCGGATCCGACCGATCCGAGCTCGAACGCCGGGCGCGGCTGGAACGCCTACAACTGCTGCGGCGCGGCCCACGACGCCGGCTACGACGACGTCGGCTTCGTCCGAGACGTCGTCGCCGACGTCTCGCAACGCGTGAACGTCGACCATCGCCGCATCTACGTGACCGGCGAGTCGAACGGCGCTTCCCTGACGCACCGGCTCGCGTGCGAGGCGGCCGACCTCTTCGCGGCGGCCGCGCCGTTCTCGTTCGACCTCGCACTTCCCGACGCGCAGCAGGGGATCGCGACGTGCACTCCGTCGCGCCCGATCACCGTCAGCATCTTCCGCGGCTATCGCGAGGGTCCGAACGTCGTCAGCGCGTACTGCCCCGGTCGCTTCTACCCGACCTTCCCGGGCGCGCAGGAGGGATTCGCGGACTGGGCGGCGGCCGACGGCTGCACGGGCACGCCCGACGAGCAGGTGTGGAGCGCGAGCGGCACGCAGGTCGCGTGCTTTCCCGATTCCGCGAACAACGTGACGCAGACGTATCCCGGCGCAGGCGGGACGTGCGCGGGCGGCGTGCGCGTCCAGCTCACGAGCTGGGACGCCGGGCACGTCACGATCTATCCGTTCTCCGACGGCGCGAACAAGGCCTGGGATGGCGCGCTCGCGTCCGCGGCGATGCCCGGCCTGCCCGACGCCGATGGCGACGGCATCGCCGACGTCGACGACGACTGCCCGGACGCGTTCAACCCCGGTCAGGAGGACGGCGACGGCGACTGCCGCGGCGACGCGTGCACCCCCGTGCCGTGCGGCGCTCTCGAGAAGCCTCGGCTCCGGATCGGCGGGAACGGCGATCCCGCGGGCGACGAGCGCTTGACGCTGAGCGGCCGCTTCGCGGTCTCGTCTGCCACTCCCGCCATCGACCCGATCGCGAACGGCCTCGACGTCGTCGTGTCCGATGCGACCGGCACCCTCGTTTACGAGCGCCGGATTCCGGGCGGCACGGTCGTAGCGAGCGGCCAGCCGGGCTGGAAGGTCAACGCGGCCGGCAACCGCTGGATCTTCGCCGACCGCGCGGGCGCGCTCGCTCCCGGCATCGTGCGCGCCGTCGTCAAGAACGTCTCGAAGTCGTCGCTTCCGGTGCTGGAGGTCAGCGTCACGGGGAAGGGGAGCGACTTCCAGATGCTGCCGTCGGAGCTACCCGCCGCCGTCAGCGTCGTCGCGGGCGGCGACGACGCGGCCGCGGCGGGCCAGTGCGCCGAGGTGATGTTCCACGCGGCCGGCGGCGCGCCGCCCGCCTGCAAGACCTCGGCTTCGGGAAGCTCGGTGAGCTGCAAGTAGGGCACGTCTGCGCCGACGTTCGTCGGTACGCTGGACGCCGGCGCTGCTCGTCCTGCAGCAGGCGCACGGGTCGTTCAGCCGGCGTGGAACCATGTTCGTGAACGAGCCCCGGCATCCGTCTGCGCGGTGAACGTCGGCCGCCGCCGCGACGAAGAATCCGCAGCCGCGCGCGCGAAAATCGCGAGCGCGTCCGCCGTGGCGCGGCGCTCCGCGCGGCTGGACGATGGTGGCGACGTGCGTTAGGACGCGACGCGCGCCGGGGCAGGCTCGTGGAAGGGGTCGCCCGGCTTCGCGTCCGACGCGCCGCCGGAGGCAGGAGGGGAAATGGATCGCAGGGGAACGCTCGCTCTCGCTCTGATGCTCGGCTGTGCGACGCTCGGGATCGGCGTCGCACCCGGCGCCGCCGCGACGTTCACCGTCGACACGACCGCCGACGTCGCCGATCCGAATCCCGGCGACGGCGCGTGCGGCTCCGGGAAGGGCTCCTGCTCGCTCCGCGCGGCGATCCAGGAGTGCAACAAGTCGTCCGTCTCGAGCGCGATCGAGGTGCCGGCGGGGACGTATCGACTCACCGTGACGGGTCCAAACGAGGCCTTCGCGGCGACCGGGGACCTCGACCTCGTCGGGACCACGACGATCGACGGCGCCGGCGCGGACCAGACGATCGTCGACGGCGACGGCATCGATCGCGTCTTCGACGTCTCCGAGAACGCGATCGTCGCAATCAAGGACCTGACGGTGAAGGGCGGCGTCGCGGACGGCGGCAACGGCGGCGGCATCCTGAACCTCGGCCGCCTGAAGCTCGAGAACGTGACCGTCGCGGGCAATCGCGCGAAGGGAGACCCGCTGAACCAGAACGGGGCCGGCGGCGGGATCGCGTCCCGGACGCACCTCTCCATGATGAACGTGCGCATCGCCGCCAACGTCGCCGACGGCGACGGCGGCGGCCTCCAGAACAAGGGCTTCGCCGAGCTCATGAACGGAGCCGTCACGGGGAACGGGTCGCTCACGCAGAACGGCGGCGGCATCGCGAACGACGGGAAGCTCTCGATCGCGATCTCGACCGTCGACGGCAATCGCGCGGCGAACGGCGGCGGGATCGACAACGTCGGCGGCGAGCTGCGAGTCGCCGACAGCACGGTCTCGGGCAACAACGCGAGCGCGAGCGGCGGCGGCATCCGGAGCTCGGGCCCGCTCACGGTCGTGAACGCGACGATCAGCGGCAACACCGCGGGCGGCGCGGGCGGCGGTCTCGCGAACCGCGACCGCGGGACCGTCGACCTGAACGACGCGACGATCGCGGGCAACACGACGACGGGCGGCGACGGCGGCGGGATCGCGAGCGACCAGCCGCGATCGATCGCGCTCGCGAACACGATCGTCGCCGGCAACACGGCGTCGGGCGGCAACGCGGCCGACTGCGCGGCGACCGTCGCGACGCGCGGCCACAACCTGGTCCAGAGCGTGGGAGGCTGCAGCCTCGCCGGCGACGCGGCGGGAGACCTCGTCGGCCAGGACCCGAAGCTCGGGCCGCTCGCCGACAACGGCGGCTCGACCAAGACGCGCGCGCTCCTGGCGGGCAGCCCGGCGATCGACGCCGGCAACCCGGCGCGACCGACCGGTGACGGCGGAGCGTGTGCCGTGGCGGACCAGCGCGGCGTCAAGCGCCCGCAGGGCCGCGCCTGCGACATCGGCGCGTTCGAGCTCGAGGCGCAGAAGTCGTCGTCGCGCACGTCGCCGGGCGGCGCTGCCGCGGCCGGCGGATGAGCGAGCCCGGAGCGCCGTCCGATCGCCGCTCGGTCCTGGTGCTCACGTACCGCTGGCCGCCGCAGGGCGGAGGGGGCGTGCAGCGGACGCTCAAGTTCGTCAAGTATCTCGGGCGATTCGGTTGGCATCCGGTCGTCCACACGGTGGCGAACCCGTATGCGCCGCTCTGGGACGCGTCGCTCGAGAGCGAGGTGCCGCGCGACGTCGCCGTCTACCGGACGCCGACGCTCGAGTTCGAGAGCCTCGAGGCGGGCGCCGCCGAGGTCGCCCGCCGTGTCGCGCGTCTCGTGCGCGGCGCACGGGGCGGAGGCGGCACGCGATCCGAGGAGAAGCGGGCGGCGCCCGCGCCGCAGGCGCGTGCCGCCGACGGCGACGACGCCGCCGGCCTCGGCGAGCGCGCGGCTCGCTTGAAGGGCGGCGGCGCGCTCGCGCGCGTGCAGGACTGGATCTGGTCGCGCCTCCTCGTCCCCGATCCCCAGATCGTCTGGCTGCCCGGCGCGCTCGTCCGCAGCGTCGCGATCGCGCGCCGCCACGGCGCCTCCGTCCTCTACTCGACCGCGCCGCCGCAATCGCTCAACGTGCTCGCGCTCGCCATCCAGCGCCGCGTCGGCATCCCGTGGGTCGCCGACCTGCGCGACCCGTGGACCGCCGGCCTGCATCGCAACCAGTGGTACCCCGACCACCCGCGCCGGCGCGCGCGCGAGGAGCGCTGGGAGCGCCTCATCTTCGAGCGCGCCAGCCACGTGATCGTCGTGACCGAGGCGGCGCGCGAGGAGTTCCTCGCGAAGTACCCGTGGTGCCCGCCCGATCGCGTCTCCGTCATCACGAACGGCTTCGACCCCGCGGATTTCGCCCGCGTGTCGCCGACGCCGCGCTTCCTCGAGGCCGGAAAGCTGAACGTCACGGTGACCGGGCACGTCGAGACGCTCTTCGACCTCGTGCCGTTCTTCGAGGCGGTGCGCGAGGTCGTCGAGGCGAACGCGGAGGACCGCGCGACCCTGCGCGTGAATTTCGTAGGAACGCGACGCCAGCCACGCTACGACGCGTGGATCGCCGAGCGCGCTCTCGGCGACGTGATCCGGTACCACCCGTACGTCCCGCACGCCGACAGCGTCCAGTACTTGACGGACAGCCAGGTCCTCATGCTGTGCATGACGCCGGTCAAGGAGTACGGCGCCGTCAAGATCCTCGGGAAGATGTGCGAGTACCTCTACACCCGAAAGCCGGTGCTCGCGCTCACGATCCCGGGCGTCACGAGCCGGATCCTCGAAGCGGCGGGGGTCGGCATCACGATCGACCCCTCCCACGTCGGCGCCATGCGCGACACGCTGCGGCGCTTCCTCGCCGAGCTCCGCGCCGGCGGCCTCCGCGTCTCGCCGAACGAAGATGTGATTGCGAGCTTCGACCGGGAGCGTCAGGCGGCGGCGCTCGCCCGCATCCTCGACCACGCGGCGAAACCCGCGTGACGCCCGCGCGAAACGCTGCTAAGCGTCCCCGGCACCTTCGCTGACCTCGCATGACCTTCGTCGTCGTCTCGATCCTCCTCGCCCTCCTCGCGGCCGCGCTCGGCTTTCCGCTGCGCCAGTTCTGGCGCGCCGCGGACGCCTCCCAGCGCGAGCGCGACGAGGCCCGGGCGCGCGACGCCGCGCTCGCGGGCGCGTGGGAAGGACACGCCGACATCGCACAGGTCGTGCTGACGGTGATCGACTTCCGCGAGGCGGGCTGGTCGGACGGGCGCACGCGGACGTTCCTCGCGGAGCGCTTCGCCGGCCGCGCCGAGGTGCGGGTCGAGGAGCTCCGCGCGTTCCTCGACGACTCGATGGTGCGAGACGTCCTCGCCTACCGGCGCCTCCGGCGCGACGCAGCCGATCGCTACGAGGCGATCCGGCAGACGTGGATCAACGTCGACGATCTCGAGAAGCAGGGCCTCCTGCCGCCGGAGGTCCGCCCGCTCGTGACCGAGCGCGAGCGGCAGAGCGGCCGCCTCGTGCTGGCCGGCGACCTGCTGCCGTTCGTCGGGCGTCCCGTCATCCGCGACCTCCTCGAGCGGAAGCTCGCCGACGTCGGCATCGCTCCGGCGGCGGGCGCACGCGCGAAGACGGGCTCGTCCTAGCGGCGCGCTCGGCGGGCGCGTGTGCAAGTACAAGTACGACATGGAGCGCGCCTCGCCGACCGCGAGGACGCTCTCCGCGAAGCTCCTCGCGAACGTCGAGGAGCGTCCCGGGACCGCGCCGAGCGCGCTCGGCGGTGACTGACGCCGCGGCAGAGCGCGATCGTCCCGCGCATCGACTTCGCAGCGGCGCGGCGATACCCTCGCACGAGATGTTCGATCCCCGCCGACTGGCCGAGATCGCCGCCGGACCGCACCCCGCGGCCGTCTGCACGGTGGTCGCGACACGCGGCTCGACGCCGCGGAAGGCCGGCGCGACGATGGTCGTCGTCGCCGACGGCAGCGAGCTCGGCGCGATCGAGGGCACGATCGGCGGCGGCGCCGTCGAGAACCAGGTGCGCCGGGTCGCGCTCGAGGTCGCCGCGACCACCCAGCCGCGGTCGTTCACGATCGAGCTCACGAAGGAGCTCGCGATGTGCTGCGGCGGCGCCATGACGTTCTTCGTCGAGGCGCTGCGCGTCCGCCCGCCGCTCATCGTCTTCGGCGCGGGGCACGTCGCGCAGGCGCTCTGCCGCGTCGCCGCGACCGCCGGCTTCGACGTCCACGTCGCCGACCCGCGCGAAGAGCTTCTCGACGCCGAGCGCTTCCCCGACGCGGTCGCGCTCGTCGACGACTACGAGCGCGAGGACCTCGCGCGCCTGCCGTTCGGACCGGACGCGTTCGTCGTCATCGCGACCCACGACCACGCGGTCGACCAGCAGATCGTCGAGCGCGTGCTGCCGCGGGCATGGCGCTTCTGCGCGCTCCTCGGCAGCCGGCGGAAGGCGATGATGACGCGCGAGCGTTGCCTCGCGAAGGGCGTCGCCGAGGACGCGGTCGCCCGCCTTCGCTGCCCGGCCGGTCTCGACATCGGCGCCGAGACCCCCGAGGAGATCGCAATCTCGGTCGTCGCCGAGCTCGTCCAGGTGCGGCGGCGCGCCGAGGTCGAAGCGCGGCGCACGCGCGGCATCCCGGTGCGCAGCGTGTCCTGAGCGCCGCCGGCACCCGCTGACCGGCTCGCGCTCGAGGCCGGTTCGTCGGCCGCGGGGCCGCGACCGATGAACCGATCGTGGGGCGCGGCATCACTGCGACACGTGTGCCGCCCGGCTACGAGCCGCCGGTGGTCTTCAGCCGGCTCGCGAGGAACGCGGCCGCGAGGTCGCCGGCGCGGGTCGCCGCCGGCGGCGAGTAGACGTCGAAGTGGTCGCCGTCGAACGTTTCCAGGGTGACCGTGGGCGAGCGGGCGGCGTACGCGCGCGCCGCCTCGAAGGGCGCGAAGCGGTCGGTCGGCGATGCGATGAGCAGCACGGGCGCGCGGATCGCGTGCGTTTTCGCCGCCGGGTTGTAGCCGTGGAAGTTGAACGGCGACCGCATCGCGACCGCGTTCCGGTACGTCGAACCCGACACGACGAGCTTCTCGAACGCGGCGTAGGCCGCGTCGTCGACGATCATCCCGAACGTGCCGCGCGGAGCGATCGCGGGAGCCGTCACCGGGTCGCCGCCGAAGGCCGACCAGACGAGGTCGGTCCAGCCGGTCAAGACCAGCCGTGCCGCCCACGCGACGCCCTGGAATCCCGCGTTCCCCTCGAGGTCCGTGTCGATCAGCGGCGCCTGCGCGACGACGGCGCGCAGCTCGGGATCGCCGGCGGCGACCAGAAGCGCGTGTCCGCCGCCCATCGACGTCCCCCACGCGGCGACCTTTGCTCCGTCGACCTCGGGGCGCGCTCGCACGAACGCGAGCGCCGCGCGCCAGTCCTCGAGCTGCGTCCGCGGATCGACGACCTGCCGCGGCGCGCCCCCGCTCGCGCCGAAGTGGCGATAGTCGAACGCGAACGCGGCGATGCCGTCGCGCGCGAAGCGCTCGGCGAAGAGAGGGAGCGCGACGTCGCGCGTCCCCGCGAAGCCGTGCCCCATCACGACGACTGGCGGCGTGCCGCCGGTCGGGGGCAGGAAAAGCCAGCCGGCGCACGCCGAGTCGCCGCACGGGAAGCGGAGGTCGAGCCGCCGGATGCCGCCGGCGAGCTGCTGCTCGGGCTGCGACGCGGCCGCTTCCCCGGCAGCGCGGCGGTCGCCGCGAACGGCAGTGAACGCGACGAGCGCGGCCAGGAGCAGAAGGGCGATCAGGATGCGTCGGCGCATCGTTCTTCTCCGGGCGAGGCTTCTCACCTGGCACACCTGGTGCCCCGGGCGGACTTCAGCTGCCGAGCTGACGGGCTTTCTCCGCCAGGATCCGGCCGCAGCCCTCCCACGCTTCGCGGACGATCTGGGCGACCGGCTGCACCTCGCGGATGCGCCCCGCGACCTGCCCGCTCATGCCGACGGCCGCCTCCATGTCGCCGCCGAAGTAGAGCTTCAGGATGTGGCTCAGCTCGCCCATCGGGAACGGCTCGGTGCGCTCGAGCGCGCTCGACCGATCGGTGCGCAGGACGCGCATCGCCGGGCGCGCGTAGCGGTTGATCACCACCGTGTCGGTCTCGGCGGCCGCGACGATCGCGCTCTTGTAGTTCGCGTGGACGGGCGACTCGAGGGCCGACAGCATGCGGGTGCCCATCTGCGCGCCGTCCGCCCCGAGGACGATGGCCGCGGCCATCGACACGGCGTCGCAGATGCCGCCGGCGGCGACGATCGGCACGTCGACCCGGCTCCGCACGAGCGGCAGAAGGACCATGGACGATGCGCCGTCGGGGTTCTTGAAGCCGCCGCCCTCGACGCTTTCGACGATCAAGCCGTCGACCCCGGCCTCGACGGCCTTGAGCGCGCCGCGGAGGCTCGGCACGACGTGGAAGACGGTGATGCCGGCGTCCTTCAGCGCGCGCGTGTAGCGCTTCGGGTCACCGGCGGAGGTCGTGACGAAGCGAACGCGCTGCTCGATCAGGAAGTCGACGATCGCCGGGTCGCGCACGAACATCTGCGCGACGTTCACGCCGAACGGCTTGTCCGTCAGCTCGCGCATGCGGCGGATCTCGCCGCGGATGACGTCGAGCTCGCCGGACGACGTCTCGATGATTCCCATCGCGCCCGCGTTCGATACCGCGGCGGCGAGCGTGGAGCGCGCGATGTAGCCCATCGGCGCCTGCAGGATCGGGATCTCGACGCCGAGCATCTCGGCGACGCGGTTTCGGGCCATGGCCCGGTCTCGGGACCGAGGAGGGGGCTATGGCATCGCGACGATGCAGATGCCGCAGGCCTGCGGAGCGCCGCCGATGTTGTGCGAGAGCCCGACCTTCGCGTTCTTCACCTGGCGCTTCTCGGCCTTCCCCTGCAGCTGCTTGTAGTTCTCGTAGATCATCCGGACGCCGGTTGCGCCGGTCGGGTGGCCGAAGGTCTTGAGCCCGCCGTCCGTGTTCACCGGCAGCTCGCCGTCGAGCGCGAACGTGCCCGAGGCGATGTGCTCCTTCGCCGACCCCTTCTCGCAGAAGCCGAGATCCTCGTACGCGAGGAGCTCGGTGAGCGTGAAGCAGTCGTGCACCTGGGCGACGTCGATCTCCTTCCGGGGATTCGTGATCCCCGCCTGCTCGTAGACCTGCTTCGCGGCGTAGACCGTCGGCTTCCAGCGCAGGAAGTCGAAGTCCGGATCCTCCTTGGGATCGGCGGCGAGCGCGATCCCGATCGCGCGCACGAGGACGAAGTCGTCGCGGAAGCCCTTCGCGAGCTCGCGGCGGGTGAGGATCGCGGCGGCGGCGCCGTCGGACTGCGCGGCGCAGTCGTAGAGCGCGAACGGCCAGGAGATCATGCGCGCGTTGAGCGCGTCCTCGACCGTGATCTCGCGCTTCAGCATCGACTTCGGCGCGAGCGTGCCGTTGTGGTGGTTCTTGACGGCGATCCTGGCGAGGTCCTCGCGCCCGGCGCCGTAGGTGTCGAAGTAGCGCGCGGCGCAGTGCGAGAACCAGCCCGCCGGCGTCGCCGGCAGGCCGCGCACGCCGGTCACCGCGACGCTCGGGCCCGACACGCCGCGGTCCTTCGGCTTGTCGAAGCCGACGACGAGCACCGTGTCGTACATCCCGCTCGCGATCGCGAAGACGCCGTAGCGGAACGCGTCGGTGCCGGTCGCGCAGTAGTTGACGACCATGCTGACCGGCCGGTCGTAGAGCTTGAGCGCGTCGGCGACCTCGGCCGTACCCTTCGAGGGGTACTGCGCGCCGCAGAACACGGCCTCGATCTGCTTCTGCGGGTCCTCGAGGCCGGCATCCGCGTAGGCCTCGTAGGCCGCCTCGACGATCATGTCCTGGGGGTCCTTGTCCCAGTTCTCGCCGAACTTGCAGCAGCCCATCCCGACGATGGCGACCTTGTCCCGGATCGCGTCCTTGTTCATGCGTTTTCCTCGTCGCTGCGCGCGCGTGCGCTCAGCGCACCGGCGTGACCTTCCAATAGTAGTTCGGCGTGCCGCCGGCGTCGTGGATCTTCCGGAAGACGAGCTCGACGGGAAGGTCGAGCTTCACCTCCTTGGGATTCGCGTCGGTCATCTGGATGTAGAGGCGCGCGCCGTCGACGTCGGTGACGGTCGCGACGAGCGGCGGCATCGGGCTGCCGGCGAACATGTCGAAGGTGTAGGACTTCACCGAGCCGATCTTGTCCGACAGGCGGACGTGATCGAACTGGTCCTTCGCGAAGCACTTGAAGCAGACGCGCTGGTGCGGGTACTGCGTCTGGCCGCACTTCCGGCACTTCTGCGCGTAGAGGCTCACCTCGTAGTCGCGATCGCGGAAGTGCTTGGTCGCGGAGATGCCGGCGCCGGCGCGGCGGTCGTTCTCGGTCGCGAGCAGCTGGCGGAACCGGATGTACGTGTCGTAGCTCGGGATCTCGCCGCGCCGCTCGAGGTGCCAGCGGACGCCGCGCCGGTCGCGGAGCTTCTCGATCTCCGGCGTGACCTCGACGACGAGCGCGTCCGCGCCGTCGCCGTAGCTGACGACGAGCAGCCGATCCCCGGCCTTCGACACTTCGAGAGCCGCTGCCAGGAGCAGCGGCGCGAACGCCGCCCCGGCATTTCCCACGCGGCCGAAGAGCGCGTCCTGCGCCTGCTTCGGGTCGAACTTGAGCTCGCGCACGAGCGCGGCGTGGCTGCGCGCGTCCGGGCCGTAGAGCACGAGCTTCGCGAAGTCGGCGGGCGTCTTGCCGGTCTTCTGGAGGATGGCGCTCACGACCTCCCGCACGACCGCGCGATAGCCGTGGTCGACGACGAAGCGGTCCTCCCAGGCGTGGACGAAGGGATCGCCCTCGCCGCGCCACACGTCGATGATCTCGTCCGAGACCGTGTGGCTCGCGGCGACCGTCGCGGCGACCCCCGCGTCGCCGATCAGGAACGCCGCCGCCGCGTCGCCGAGGTTCGACTCGAGCGGCGAGCGCGGCGACGCCATGCGCGTGTCGCCGACCACGACCAGCACGCGCTTCGCGGAGCCCGCGCGCACCGAATCGACCGCGGCCCGGAGCGCGCTCGTGCCCGCCCGAAGCGAGTCGCCGAGGTCGGCGGTCGCGACGTCGCGCCGGAGGTCGAGCGCCTTGGCGACGACCGCCGCGCCCTGCTTCTCCTTGAACGCGTACGAGGTCGAGGCGAACAGCACGCCGTCGACGGTCGCGCGGTCGATCCCGCGCAGGCAGTCGGTCGCCGCGGCGACCGCCATCGTGAGCGCGTCCTCGTCCCAGTTCGCGACCGCCTTCTCCGGGCCGCCGTCCGAGCGCTTGCCGCCGGCGATCGCCGCCAGCGGGAGGCGCAGATAGGGGACGTACGCCCCGTACGAGATGATGCCTGCCATGGGGTCTCCTCAACGAAGTCGGGAACGAAGAGGAGTACGATCGCCGCTCACCCCTCGCAAGCGGACCGGTTCCGGACCAGGCGACGGAACGAGCGTCAGCGGCGGCGCGGCCGCGCCGGGCGCGTCGCGGGCTCGCCGATCGCGACGCGCAAGCCGTCGTTGGCGAGCTTCTCCGGGATCTCGGCGCTCCGCGCCCGCATCTCGCGTCCGAGGTGGGTGAGGAGCAGATCGCGGCACTCGAAGCGCGCGCGGTTCGCCTCGATCTCGCGGTACCGGACGTGCCCGGGCACCGGCGTGTCGAACGTCGAGCAATCGCACAGAAACAGATCCGCGCCGCTCGACTCGGCGAGCAGCACGTCCGTCCACGCGCTGTCGCCCGAGTAGACGAACGTCCGCGACGGCGCGCGCAGGCGGAGCCCGAGCGCGAGGCCGCTCCGCATGTGCGGGACCGCGAACGTCTCGATGCGGAGGTCGGCGATCTCGTGCGCGTCGTGCGCGTCGAGCTCGACGAAGCGCAAGGGGAACGGAAGCGGATCGCGTCCGGCGTCGGAGTAGAGCGCGCGGAAGAGCTCGAAGACGCGCGCCTCGGTCCCGAGCGGACCGACGACGACCAGCGGACGGGGCCGAGGCGCATCGTACGTCGCCTCGAGCAGCATGAACGGAACGCCGCCGAAGTGGTCGCCGTGCAGGTGGCTCAGCACGACCGCGTCGATCGCATTGGTCGATTCGCCGGCGGACTTGAGCGCGCTCAGGACGCTCGGGCCGGCGTCGACGAGGAGGCGGCCGGCCGGGGTCGCGACGAGGTATCCGGCGCAGTGTCGACCCGCGCTGCCGAACGCGTCGCTCGTGCCGAGGCACGTCAACGTCATTGCCGGTTGCGTCGCCATCTGCGTTCGTCGCCGCGCGCGTTTCGGCCGGCGGACGCCTGGGACTTAGGTGAGTTTCGCCATGGCGTCAACGATCGCGCGTCGGCGCTTGACGCTCTGTGCCGGCGAGCGCCGAGCAGCGACATCTACGCTCGGTCCCCCCGCATTTCTGCGCGGTCGGATTCCTTTCGCCCCGTCACGATTTCGTCGTAGCGTCACGCCGGTTGCTGCCGCGTTCGCTCCGCGATCGGCGGCGGCGCCCGATGGCGCGAGGAAAATCGCCAGATCGCGCTGCGCGCCGCAATGGCACCCGCGTTGCTCCCACGGGCCGCGGGGGTGTTGCACATGCGGTGGTGGATGGCGGCCCGCGCGGCCGCGCTTCTTCTTCTTGTCGTCGGCTTCGGCGGCTTCGGCGCAGGACGCGCCGCGGCGACGACGTGGGTGGTTCCCGAGAAGGAAGAGATGCTCTCTACGGCGGACGCCGTGGTGCTCGCGACGGTGACGCGGGTCGAGAGCGTCGAGGCGTGGGACGGCTCGCAGATCGACACCGCGATCACGCTGCGCGTCCACGAGGGATTCAAGGGCGCGCGCGCCGGCGACGAGCTGGTGGTCCACGAGGTCGGCGGCCAGGTCGGCGCCGATCAGCAGTGGGTGTTCGGATCGCCCGAGTACCATCTCGGCGAGACCGTGTTGACGTACCTCTCGCTCGACTCGCGCGGCGCGCTTCGGACGCAGCACCTCGGCATCGGCAAGGTCGATGCCCGCATCGCGAGCGACGGCCGCGTGTGGCTCTCACGCGTGAAGAACGGCGGCGGCCGCCGCAAGGAGACGCTGTCGCGCTTCGCGCGTCACCTCCCGAGCGGGCTTGCCGGCGCGCCGCTCGTCGCGTCGCAGCCGCTCGCGCTCGCGGGCGTCGCACAGCAGCAGACGCAGTTCCGCCTCATGTCCCCCGCCTCGCGCTGGTTCGCGCTTCCGATCCAGGTCTGGGGCGACTCCGCCGGCGACGTCGACCTCGGCGCGGCGCAGAGCCGCGCTGCGGTGCAGGGCGCCGTGAACGCCTGGGACGGCGTCCGCGGGTCCTCGCTCGCGCTTCGCTACGCCGGCGAGCGCGCGGGCGCGGGCATGCAGTGCAACGACGGCTACGTGACCATCTCGTTCAACGATCCGCGCGACCAGATCACGGACCCGACGAGCTGCGGCGGCGGCGTGCTCGCCGTCGGCGGCTTTTGCTCGACCGGCACGCAGCGCGCGGGAACGTCGTATCAGACGATCGTCTCGGGCTCGGTGACCGTGAACGACGGCTGGCAGAACTGCTGGTTCTGGAACCAGAGCAACGTCGCCGAGACGTTGACGCACGAGCTCGGACACACGCTCGGCTTCGCGCACTCGGCCGAGGGCGCGACCAACGACACGCTCCTGAGCGACGCGACCATGTACTACATGGCCCACTTCGACGGCCGCGGCGCCTCGCTGCACGACTACGACGAGCAGGCGGCGGCGTTCCTCTACCCGTCCGACGGCGCCGAGCCGACGGTGACGCCGAGGCCGACCGCGACGCCTCGCCCCACCGCGACCCCGCGTCCGACCGTCACGGCCACCCCACGCCCGACCGCCACGCCGGGTCCGGGCTCGACGCCGGCCTCCGGCGGCGACCGCGACGGCGACGGCGTTCCGAACGGGACCGACAACTGCCCGGACGTCAAGAACGCATCGCAGGCCGATCGCGACGGCGACGGCATCGGCGACGCCTGCGATCCGTGCGTCGAGATCCCGAACCCGGACGGCGGCGGCGGCTGCAGCTGGCTCACCGCCAAGGCGGGCATCACGGTTCCGAACCGCGGCGCTCCGCTTCTGGGAATGACGGGTCGTTTCTCGCCGGCGATCGACACCCGCGAGACGGGAGCGCTCCAGGTGAAGCTCACCGGAAGCCAGGCGACCTACGTCATGACGGTCCCGGCCGGCGCGCTCCGCACGAACTCGCGCGGCACGATCGGCTCGTACTCGAACGGGACCTTCGCGATCTCGCTGTCGAGCATCAGTCAGGGCGACACGTACTTCGGAATCCGCTCGACGGATCCCGCGGTCGCCGCGCTCGTCGACGGCGACGTTGCGGTCTCGATCTCGATGCAGGGCTACAGCGTCGCCGGCCGCATGGAATGCGTCACGCGATCCGCGAGCTCGAAGCGCGTCGCGACCTGCGAGACGGCGCGGGAGGCCAGTTCCCGAAAGGCGCTCGGCCGCTAGCGGGTTGTCTCACGAGGGAAACGCTTCCCTCGCCCCATTCGGCAAAGCCGAACGGGGCCCCACTCCCTGCGGGATCGCATCTTGAGGGATGCTCGCAGCGTCGTGAAACGCTAGGCGCCGCTCGGGGTCGGCGTCGGCGTTGCGAGCGCGCGCGCGGCGGAGCCGGGCGAGGACGACTTCCCCGACGAGCTGGCGCCTGACGGCGACGGCACCGGCGCCGCCGGCGGCGGTGGAGCGGCGTGCTCGCCGTCCGTGCCCGCGAGCGCGCGCGCGGCGGGCGAGCCCTCCATGCTGGTCGCCAGCGTCTCGAAGCGGGCGGACAGCGCGACGAAGCGCGACTCGAGCCGCGCCATGACGTCGTTCGCCTCCCCCAGCCGCTGGCGGAGCCACTGCCGGTCCTGCTCCGCACTCTTGAGCGACGTCTCGAGCTCGCGGACGCGCGGGCTCGCGGTGACGAAGTAGTCGGCGCCGCCCGCCGTGATGAGGAAGGCCGTCGTCCCGGCGATCCCGAGCAGGAGCCCGAGCAAGAGCCCGATGATGAATCGAGTCATGTGTCTCCTCGCATGTCCGCCGTGGCCGCCGCGTCAGGCCGGCTCGCAAGGAGCGCTTCGTAGCGAGAGCTCGCGCTGCGTCGCAACCGGAGCGAGGCCCGCGTCCTCGAGCGCCCGCACCGCGTCCACGTCCGCCAGCGGGGAATCGATCGTGACGCAGCCGCGCCGGCGCGCGCGCTCGAGCGCGCAGCCGACGAGGGCTCGCAGGACGTCTTCGCCGGCCGCCGCATCGCCGGCCGGAAAAGCGCGCAGAAGGTCGACCGTCGCGGTCAGCCCGCCGCGCGCGAGGCTTCGCCGGTAGGTGACGGCCACGACGCCGCGCACCGCATCGCCGGCGTCGAGGACGTAGACGTCGGCGACGAGGGTCTTCAGCACCCGTCGCAGCGCCCGGAGACGGCCCGCCGCGGGACCCCCGACGTGATCGAGGAGCGCCGCGATGTCGTCGCGGCGCGCGCGTCGCAGGCGCGGCGCGGGCGCGTCGGCGTGGCGTCCGCGCATCGCGGCCGGCCTTACCACACGGTCGGCGGCTTGTCGTCGCGGGCGGGCGCGTCCGTGCGCGCGCTTGCGCGGCGGCCGCCTGCCGCGCCATCATCGCGGCCGCGGTCATGGATCCCCGGGACAAGGTCGCGATCGTCACGGGCGCAGGGTCGGGCATCGGCCGCGCGAGCGCCCGGAAGCTGTGCGAAGCCGGCGCCGTCGTGATCGCGGCCGACGTCGACGAGCCCGGCGCGCGCGAGACGGCCCGCGAGGCGGTCGCCGCGGGCGGGCGCTGCGAAGCCGTCGCGCTCGACGTGACGGACGCCGCGCGCTTCGAGGAGGTCGTTCGCGACGTCGAGCGGCGCCACGGCGGGCTCGACATCCTCCACAACAACGCCGGCGTCCTCGCTCCGCCGCCGCTCTACCCCGACGCGCCGATCGCCGTCTGGACGCGCATGCTCGACGTGAACCTGCGCGCGGTCATCATCGGCACGCAGATCGGGATCTCGGCGATGCGCCGGCGGGGCGGCGGAGCGATCGTCAACACCGCGTCGCTCGCCGGGCTCTCGGGCTACCCGCCGGACGCGGTCTACGCCGCCACCAAGGGCGGCGTCGTGATGCTGACGCTGTCCCTCGCGCCGCTCGCCGAGAGCGATCGCATCCGCGTGAACTGCGTCTGCCCGGGGGCGACCGACACGGGGATGGTGCGCGGGCCGGGAGGCGCCGCGAACGCCGCGTTTTCGGCGTTCATTCCGCCCGACATGCCGCTCCTCTCGCCCGACGACGTCGCCGAAGGCGTCCTCACGCTCGTGCGCGACGACTCGCTCGCAGGCCGGGCGCTGAAGGTGATGGTGAAAGGGCCGAGCCTCGAGCCGTTGCCGAAGGGCGCCTGGCGCCCCGGCACGTCGTGATCCACGCGTTTCTTGCGCCGGCGCACGGCGGCTGCGCGGCACGCGTGCCGCGGAAGCGCGCGCGCGGCGACTTCAGGTTGACTTAGAGAGTTCTCGGTCCCTATCGTATGGCAAATCGGCGGGCCTGCGAGGGGGCAGGTCGGTCCGCGCCGTGCGCCGGGCGAAGCCGGACGCGGCGGAGGAGCGATCCGATCCATGGCCAAGCAAGAGAAGACCTCGGTCAAACCGAAGATCACGATCATCCCGGGCCGCGGCGTGGCCCAGACGATCAACTATCTGCTCGAGGACCGGGACGATCTCGAGTGGCTCGTCGCGGTCGGGCGCAACAAGAACGGCGAGATCTTCTTCTACGATACGGGCGGCGACATCGTCGAGGATCTGGGGACCCTCGACTACCTGAAGCAGAGGATCATCCGGGCGCACTTCGGCGACGAGCCGGAGTGAGACCATCTCAACGAGGGGATCGCTCCCCTCGCCCCGTCGGGCAAAGCCCGCCGGGGCCCCAAGTTGTCGCACGAGGGGATCGCTCCCCTCGCCCCGTCGGGCAAAGCCCGCCGGGGCCCCACTCCCCGCGGGCT
>Ga0070741_10002490_pt1 | contig 49163 bp, 45 predicted proteins | sample Coa_R1_4_FD_66440 | JGI IMG/M metagenome (GOLD analysis project Ga0070741, IMG submission 66440) | Surface soil microbial communities from Centralia Pennsylvania, which are recovering from an underground coalmine fire - Coalmine... | ecosystem: Environmental > Terrestrial > Soil > Unclassified ... | reverse complement strand
GACCTCACTACCAGGATCACGACGAGCCTGGACTCCGTGAAGGCGCGCGCAGGTCACCCCCGGACGCGCGTTCACCAGGGTGAACTGGAGCCGAGGGAAGGGCCGATCGTAGGTCGCCAGGCAACCCGAGGGGGCCGCGTTCGCGGGGCGCAGCTAGGCGCCCGCTAGATGCTGCTTATACTTATTTGGCCTCTTGCTCACATTCTAGGAAGTATATCAGAGTCGTCTGTGAACGGTGCTTTCGCATGCCGTGTCCCAGGCGAGCGGCCCAACCGCCGCGGCGGATTGCGGCCGCTCGGCGCCGCTGGTACCATCCCGGCAAGCGAGCGCGGGCTGCGCCGCCGCGGGGCGGGCGCCGAGGAGGTGGCGGGTGAAGTTCGGCGGTTTCATGTACTTCCAGAACCGGGGCGTGGACACCACGCGGGTGTACGACGAGCACCTGGCCGAGATCGAGCTGATGGAAGAGCTGGGCTTCGACGAGGTCTGGCTCGCCGAGCACCACTTCACCTACTACGGCATGCTGCCCTCGCCGAACCTGATCCTGGCGAACCTGGCGGCGCGCACGCGGCGCCTGCGCATGGGCGCGATGATCCTGACGCTGCCGTTCTACGAGCCGATCCGGCTGGCCGAAGAGCTGACCATGCTCGACCACCTGACACACGGCCGGCTGAACGTGGGCATCGGCAGCGGCGTGGCGCGCGAGTTCGCCCGCCGCGGCCTGGCCGTCGAGGACGCGAAGCCGCGCTTCTTCGAGGCGTTCGACGTGCTGGTGAAGGCGTTCACCGAGGAGCGGCTGAACCACGACGGCCAGTTCTGGCACTACCACGACGCGCCGCTGGAGCCGAAGCCGCTGCAGCAGCCGTTCCCGCCGTTCTACGTGGCCGCGAGCAGCGCCGAGACCGTGCGCTGGTGCGCCGAGCGCGGGCTGCCGATCGCCCAGATGAACTCCGAGACGGCCGACGTGCGCCAGGCGTTCGCGGCGTACCGGGCGGCGCTGGGCCGCGGCAACGGCGCACCCAAGCTCGGCACGCCGAGCGTGCGGCTGTTCCGCCCGACCTACGTGGCGGAGACGACCGAACAGGCGCTGGCCGAGGCCGAGCAGGCGTACTTCCGCTTCTTCCAGCTCTTCTCGACCGACGAGAGCCCCGCGTATGGCACGCCGACGCCCGAGAACTGGCGCTACCACACCGGCAAGGCGCTGCGGCGGCTGGGGCCGCACACGTTCGAGGAGTTCGACGCCGACAACTATGTGATCGTCGGCGACCCCGAGCGCGTGGCGGCGAAGCTCCAGAGCCTGAGCGACCTCGAGCTCGACGCCTACGTCGGCAACTTCGCCTTCGGCACGCTCACGCACGAGCAGGTGAGCCGCTCGCTGCGCCTATTCGCCCAGGAGGTCATGCCGCGCCTGCGCGCCGCCCCTGCCGCCGCGCCCGCCTGATCGGCCGCGCGCCCCGACGGACGATGGCGCAGAGCGACGAGGCGCCCCGCCCCGAGCTGCTGGCGCTCCTGCGCGCCCACGGCCTGTCGGCCGCCGTCGCCGCGCGCGTGGCGAGCGTCGGCGCCATATTGCACCACCGCTCACTAGAGACAGGAGCGGAGGTCGGCACGACGCTCGATCTAGCGACCGGGCGCCCGATCGGCCCGACGCTGATCGGCGAGCGAGACAGCGTGAACTTCGCGTCCCAATTCGCCGCGTTTCGGCCGGGGCGGCGCTACCTACAGCTACATACTCATCCGGGCAGTAGCTCGTTCTCTGCGCCCGACGTGGGCATGTTGTTGAACTATCCGGCGCTGCGGACTCTCGCGGTCGTAGGAGAGGATGAGCACTGGTATCTGCTCAGTAAGCGCGCCGGACCGCCAACCGTGAGCGCACTGGAGGGAGTGCTGCGTTGGTATGAACTCTGGGAGGGCCTAGCGACCGCCAACGCAGAGCTTATCACGCATGGGCGCCTCAGCGAAGAGGCAGCGCGAGTGCAGGAGATTCACGAGACAATGCTCCGGCTCGCAGCCGAGTTACGTCTGCGGTATGATGATGTCGGGCTGTTAGGCTAGGGAGGCCGGCTGTGGCGGATATTGAGCGCAAGTGGCCAACGATCGCCGAGTCTATGGAATTGGTACGCCAGGGCATCCTCGACGAGCGCCACCTGCGGGTTCGCCCCAGCCCCGAGGAGCGCGCGTTGCTGCGCGCCGAAGCCGCCGCCTTGCGGGCCGAGCTGGAAGCGCGCAAAGCGGCCGCCGCCAAGACAGCCGCCAAGAAGAAACGCCCGGCGTAGCCGCTTCTGGCCCCCAGCAAGCAGTCAATGGACACTTGGCGTCGCCTGGCGCCCGGAGATGCCCTAACTATCCCCTTGCGCCGCCGCACGCTCGTCGTTATCAGACTGGGCGCGCTATTCCCTCGGCTTCTACGCCCGACCTCGTTCTGGCAGCGGGTGGTGGTCGTCAACGCGCGGTGACGTGGTATCATCGCGGGCCGGGCGCGGGCAGGAGCCGCGGGCGGCGGCCGGCCAGCTTGCGATGAGGAGTGCGCCGTGATCGTTGACGTCCACAGCCATCTGATCCCGCGCGAGATGGTGCCACCGGGCGCGGTCGCCGCCATGACGCTGATGAGCGATACCGACGGCTTCTTGCGCGCGCAAGAAGAGAGTCCGGTCGACTTCAGCGTTATCAGCCAGCCGATGCTGATGGAGACCCGTCTCAAGGAAGGGCCGGCGGTCTTGCTCGACCTGGCGCGGCGCTGCAACGACTTCCTCGCCGGCCTCGTCCAGCAGCACCCCGACCGGCTGGCCGCGCTCGCCGTCGTCTACCCGCAGGGCGGCGACCCGTTCCTGCGCGAATTCGAGCGCTGCGTGCGCGAGCTGGACATGCGTGGCGTGATGGTCTGCCCGCGCTACGGCGACCTGTTCCTCGACTCGCCGGAGGCGCAGGACTTCCTGGCGCTCGCCAGCCAGCTCGACGTGCCGGTCTACCTGCACCCGCCGGGCGTCACGTTCGCCAAGGGCTACCTCGACCAGTGCCGCCTCGACGAGACGATCGGGCGCGGCCTGGAGACGGCGATCGCGCTCGGGCGGCTGATCATGCTGGGCGTGCTCGACAAGTACCCGAACCTGAAGATCGTGGCGTCGCACGTCGGCGGCGCGCTGATCGGCGTGTTCGGGCGGCTGGAGTACAGCTACGAGCTGCGCGAGCACCCGCTGTACACGCTGCCGGTCGAGCTGACGGGCCCGCCGAGCAGCTACGCGCGGCGCGTGTGGGTGGACACGGTGGCGTTCTGGCAGCCGGCGCTGCGCGCGGCGGTCGAGACATTCGGCGTGGACAAGGTGATGCTCGGCACGGACACGCCGCCGCTGCCATTCCCGCTGGCCAAGTCGGTGGAGCACGTCCGGGCGCTCGGCTTGCCCCCCGAGCAGGAGCAAGCTATCCTGGGCGACAACGCGGTCGCGCTGTTCCGCCTGGCGGCGGCCGTGCGCGGGTGATGGCGCGCCGCGGTGGGGACGGATTCAGCGCAGCGTTCCAGGGAGGGGAGCGATGGTTCAGCAGCAGTACCGCGCGCCGACCGCTGAGGAGGTGGACGCGGGCGCCCAGAAGCACAACATGCGGCTGGTCGGCTACCACGACCTGAACGGCTGTGGCGACGGCTTCCGCATCGACAAGAAGGGCGACTTCCTGTTCGTCGCGCACCTGAACCGCAAAGCATTCAGCGTGCTGAACGTGGTGAACCCGGCGCGGCCGGAGCTGGTCCACGACGAGCCGCTGCCGCCGAACACGCACTCCCACAAAGTGCAGATCGCCGGCGACCTGCTGATCATCAACAACGAGAAGATCGGCCGCGGCGACGAGTTCGAGCCGGGCATCCGCCTGTTCGACATCAGCAACCCCGCCACGCCGCGCCAGATCGGCTTCTTCCGCACGGGCGGCCGCGGCGTACACCGCTTCTGGTTCGCCGACGGCCAGTACGCTTACCTGCCGACCTGGATGGACGGCTACACGGGTCGCATCCTGCAGATCGTGGACGTGTCCGATCCCACCAGCCCGCACGAGGTGGGCCGCTGGTGGATCCCCGGTACCTGGGCGGCTGGCGGTGAGCAGCTTACCGCGCCCGCGGGCGACGAGTGGATGGTGCACGGCCCGGTGGTGGACGGCGACCGCGCCTACGTCGGCCTGTGGGACGCCGGCTGGGCGATCCTCGACATCTCGGACAAGAGCCGGCCGCGCACGATCAGCCACCTGAACTGGCGGCCGCCCTACGCCGGCTTCACGCACACGGCGCTGCCGCTGCGCCGCCGCAACCTGATCGTGGTGACGGACGAGGCGACCTCGCACCAGCGGCCGGGCGGCAAGCTGATCTGGATGGTAGACGCGCGCGACGAGGCGCACCCGGTGCCGATCGCGACCTTCCCGGTGCCGGAGGGCGACTACGCCGCGAGCGGCGAGACGTTCGGTCCGCACAACATCCACGAGAACCGCCCCGGCTCGTGGCAGGACGACACGCTGATCTACGCGACCTACTGGAGCGCGGGCCTGCGCGTCTACGATACGACGAACCCCTACCAGCCGCGCGAGGTCGGCTACTACGTGCCGCCCACGCCGCCGCAGCAGCCGGGCGGCGAGCTGCACCGCGCCGTGCAGATCAACGACGTGTTCGTGGACGCGAGCGGGCTGATCTACTGCACCGACCGCTTCAACGGCGGCCTGTACATCCTGGAGTACACCGGCGACCGCCCGCCCCCCGCGCCGCCACTCGACTGAGCGGCGGCGTCCCGCTCAGTTCTGGCCTCTTGATGACGACGGTGCCTGCTACCGCCGGATGTGCATCGTGAGACCGGATCGTGGAGTCTGGGGCTGCGCATACGAGTGCCTGGGAAGGCGGTAACGGCACCCAGGCGCGGGACCTGGCCTTCACGGACGCGGCTGCAGCGTGATGACGTTGAAGGTCGAGGTGAAGAGATTCAGGGTCTGGCGAACCCAGACCCATACAGCGCTCTGGGCCAGCAGCTTAGCGCCCGGAGGGGCCGTGGAGCCCATCGCCTACGTCGGCAACGATCACCTGCTCTACGTGCTGGACGCGCCCGACGCCGCAGCGCGCTGCCTGACGTCCCACGAGCCGCGGGGCGCGTTCACCTGGCCCGTCTGGGCGCCGGACCGCGCGGCCATCGCGGTCATGCGGCGCGCGCGCGATAGCGACCGCGAGCGTGGCGCCGTCGAGCTGCGCGCGGCCGCCGATGGCGCGGCGCAAGTCCTCTGGACGGCGCGCGAGGGCGGGCCGGTGTTCCTGCACTGGGCGCCCGACGGACGGCGGCTGGGCATGCTTGTGCAGGAAGCCGATACGCTGTACCTGCTCGTGGCGGACCGCGAGTCGGGCGCCACGGAGACGCTGCTCTCGGGCGCGCCGCTGTACTGGGCCTGGGCGCCGGATGGGTCGGCGCTGGTGGCCCACGTGGGCGGCCGCCATCGTCCAGGCCACGACGCGCGCGTCGCGCTGGTGCGGCTCGACGGCGGGGCCGGGACGCCCGAAACGCTGGACGACCGGCCGCTGGGCTTTCGGGCGCCGGCCTGGGAGCCAGCCGGCGGGCGCGTGGCCTACGCGGCGGCGACGGACGCGGAGGGGCGCGCGCTGGTCGCGCTCGACCTGGCAACGGGGCGGCGCGACGTGCTGGCGCCCGTGGGCCGCGCGCCGGCCTTCCTCTGGGCGCCGGGGGGCGGCCGCCTGGCGCTCGCCCGCGAGCGCTCGGAGGCCGGGCTATACGAGGGGCTGAGCGTGCTGGACGTGGCAAGCGGCGCGGCGCGGCGCTTGCCCCAGCGGGTGCTGGCGTTCTTCTGGACGCCGGCCGGCGACGCGCTGCTGTGTGTCGGCGTGGACGCCGCCGGTGAGATGTTAACCTGGGAGCGCGTGGACGTGGCGAGTGGGGACGCGCGCGTGCTCGCGCGCTTCGCGCCCACGCAGGAGCTGGCGCTGCTGCTCGGGCACTTCGATCAGTATGCGCCTGCCGTGGCGTTCTATTCGCGCGACGAGCCGGTGCTGCTCTTCGCCCATGACAGCCAGGACAGCCGCCACAACGGCCACACGACTGAGCACGCCGGGCTGTGGCTGGTGACGGATGCCGCGCCGCCGACGCTGCGGCCCCTGGCCGGCGGCAGCATCGGCTTCTTCGCGCCCTGAGCGTGGGCCGTGGGAGGCGCCGGCGCTCCGGTGACCCGTGTTCTGGGCGCTCCGCGCGAACCGCCTGGCCCGCGCCAGCGCGTTGGCCTGCGGACCATAAAGCCATTGCCAGAAGGAGAGACCCGTGGCCGTAGAGCACGAATACCCGCGCTTCTCCGATGCCGAGTTCGCGCGCCGGCACCGCGCCTTGCGCGAACGCATGGCCCAGGCCGACGTGAACGTGGTGCTGGCGTATGGAAGCGGCGGCGCCGGGAGCCAGGTGCAGTACCTGACCAACTGGCCCGTCACGACGGAGGCCTGGCTGCTGTTTCCCCGCGAGGGCGAGATGGCCATGCGGGTCCACTACTACAACCACGTGCCGCTGGCGCGCCGTGCGTCGATTGTGGCCGACGTGGCCTGGCGGGGCGTGGACGGCGCGGCGACGATGGCGGAGGAGCTAAAGCGCCGCGGGCTGGACCGCGGGCGCATCGGCCTGGCCGGCCCGTTGCCTTGGTTCTCCTACGAGCGGCTAAGGGGGCTGCTGCCCGACGCGCGCATCATCCCCTTCAACCAGACCTTCACCGACCTGTTCATGGTGAAGAGCGCCGAGGAGCTTGAGTGGGCGCGCCGCGGCGCCGCGCTGGGCGACCGCGCGATGGAGGCGCTGGAGCGCGAGGCGCGCCCGGGCATCACGGAGTTCGACCTCGCCGCCATCGTGCAGGGCGCCTACCTGCCGCACGGCGGCCGCAACGTTATCCACTTCATGTCCACGACGCCGATGGCCGCGCCGGACGTGTGCGTGCCGGCGCAGTACCAGTCGCACCGCGTGATCCGCCCGGGCGACGTGCTCATCACCGAGATCAGCGTGAGCTACTGGGGCTACGGCGGTCAGTGCCTACGGCCGTTCGCCATCGGCGCCGAGCCGACCCCCGAGTACGAGCGGCTGTACGAGGTGGCCGAGGCCGCGTTCCACGCGGTGGCGCGGGCGCTGAAGACGGGCGCCTCCCCAGCCGACGTGCTCGCCGCGAGCGACCTGGTCGAGGACGCCGGCTACTCGATCTACGATGACCTGGTCCACGGCTACGGCAATGGCTATCTGCCGCCGGTGCTGCGGACGCGCGGCACGAGCGCCGAGGAGCCGCCGGCCGACTTCCGCTACCCCGAGAACAGCCTGTGGGTGATCCAGCCGAACGTGATCACCCGCGACGAGCGCATGGGGCTGCAGGTGGGCGACGTCGTGCGCGTCACGGCGAACGGCGCCGAGCGGCTTCAGGAATACCCCCTGAGATTCGTGCGCTGCGGGCGGTAGTCCGCGGGCCACGCTTCACGGGCCTTCACTGGTCCGCGCCCGGCGACCGCGCTCACACGCCGGCGCGCGTACCCAGTCCCGGGCGTGACGGTTCATCGGGGCAGATACGAGCGCCCACCCATGCGCCGCGTGCGAAGCATAGCTAGCTGCGTGCGGCGCGTTCGCTTTACAGCATGCGCGGCCGCCCCGTAAGATGCCTGTGGCGGCCCCCGAACGACCGCCCGAAGGCGCGGCGCGCCGGGCGTGAGCCGCCGGGGGGCGCCGCCGCGCCGACCACTGCAGGGCGTCGCCGCGCGGCGGGCCCGGTGGAGCCCGTGCCGATTACCCCGAGGAGGATAGCGATGCGTGCCTGTCGTGTGCTGACTGGGCTCCTGCCCGCGGCGTTTGGCCTGCTGCTCGTGATCGCCTGCGCGCCCGCGGCCGCGCCGGCCAAGCCGGCCTCGTCCAGCGCGGCGCCGGCCGGCCAGCCGGCGGCGAGCGCGCCGGCGAGTGCATCCGCGCCCGCCGCGGCGAGCGCGCCGGCGACGCAGGCGCCGTCGGCGGCCGACGCGAAGCTGCCGTCGCCGGTGACCGTCCACTTCGGCTACACGCCGCTGCTCGCGGGCGGGCCGGTATTCGTCGGGCTGGAGCGCGGCTACTTCGAGGAGATGAACGTCATCCTCGACATGATTCGCTTCAACTCGGGCGCGCTGATGATCGCGCCGTTGGCGAACGGCGACCTGGACGCCGGCAGCGGCGGCACCTCGCCGGGCCTGTACAACGCGCTGGGCCGCGACGTGCGCCTGAAGATCGTCAGCGACAATGGCAGCTCGCGCGCGGGTGGCGGCACCAGCATCGCGCTCGTGCGCAAGGACCTGTGGGACGCGGGCGCCATCCGCTCGCCGCAGGACCTGCGCGGCCGCCGCGTCAGCTTCGCCACCGAGGGCAGCCCGATCGACTACATGATGCGGAACCTGCTCGACCAGAACGGCATGACCATGGAGGACATGGACGTGCAGCGGCTGACCTCCGCGGACGTGCTGGTGGGGCTGCAGAACCGCGCCGTGGATGTCGCGACGGCCGCCGAGCCGTTCCCCACGCAGGCCGAGCAGATGGGCGTGGCCGTGAAGTGGCTCACGGACGGCGACGTGGTGCCGGGCTACCAGATCAGCACGATCATGTTCTCCGAGAAGTTCGTGACCCAGCCGGCCGTGGCGCGGGCGTTCATGGTCGCCTACGTGCGCGCGGTCCGCGAGTATCTCGCGGCCGACAGCGGCCGCGCCGACGAGGGCATGCGCGCGGCGATCAGCAAGTGGACGACGGTGCCCGCCGACCTGATCGCGCAGTCGGGCGCCTCGTACATGCGCCCCGACGGCCGCGTCGACGTCGACGACATGTACAAGCAGCAGGATTTCTGGATCCGCCACGGCGTCATGAAGGAGCGGGTGGACCTGACGCCGTTCGTGGACATGAGCTACGTGGACTACGCGAACCCGCTTCTCGGCGACCACTAGACGGGGGAAGAATGGGCTACTACGCGGACCTGCGCGAGTATCTGGAAGCGCTGGAGGGCGCGGGGAAGCTGCGCTGCGTCCACCGGGAGATCAACAAGGACACCGAGCTGCACCCGCTGGTGAAGTGGCAGTTCCGTGGCCTGGACGAGGACCAGCGCACGGGCTGGCTGTTCGATAACCTGACCGACCTGGCCGGGCGCCGCTACGAGGCCCGCGTGGCGTCGGCGGTGCTCGCGCCGTCGCGCGCGGTGTACGCGATGGGACTGCAGTGCCGCCCGGAGGAGATCTGGGAGCGCTGGCAGGAAGCCTACCGCAACCCCATCGAGCCGCGGCTGGTAGAGACGGGGCCGGTCAAGGAAGTGATCCTCAAGGGCGACGACCTGGAGCGCTCGGGCGGCCTGTATAGCTTCCCGATCCCGATGTCCACGAACGGCTGGGAAGCGCTGCCGCGCATGACGGCGCTGTGCTGGCACACGCGCGACGTCGAGACCGACACAGGCACGATCAACGTTGGCATCTACAATGGCGTGCCGATGTCACCGACGCGCACGACGTGCCGGCTCCAGCACGGCGCGCAGATGCGCCTGCACGTGCAGAAGGCGCGCGCGCGCGGCGAGCCATTGCAGGCGGCGGTGGTGGTCGGCGCGGTGCCGGTGATCGGCATGACCGCGTCGGCGAAGGCGCCCTACGGGCTGAGCGAGCTGGCGCTGGCGGGCGGGCTGGCGCGCGAGCCGATCCCGGTCGTGCGCTGCGAGACGGTGGACCTCGTCGTGCCCGCGACGGCGGAGATCGTGCTGGAGGGCGAGATCGACGTCACGCAGGTCGAGCCGGACCCGCCGAGCGGCGAGCACACGGGCTACATGATCGTCGGCGCGGACGTGTACGCCTTCCACGTGAAGTGCATCACGCACCGGCGCACCCCGATCTGGCACGATTTCATCAGCCAGATGCCGCCCAGCGAGTCGAGCTGCATGCGCGCGGTGGGCGTCGAGGGGACGATCCTCAGCTTCCTGCGGAAGGACTGCGGCATCCCGCAGGTGAAGGCCGTGGCGCAGCACGACATGGGCGGCTCGTGGCGCATCATGGGCGTGCAGTTCCAGGACGTGGCCGGCGTGCGCACGCACAACTCGACGGTCTGGCAGGCGCTGTACGCGTGCCTGAGCAAGTCGCCTGACTGGCCGAAGATCGTGATCGCCGTGGACGAGGACATTGACCCGCACGACGCCGACTCGCTGAACTGGGCGCTGGCGTTCCGCTTCCAGCCGCACCGCGACTTGAAGGTGGTGCAGGGGCGCAGCGCGATCCTCGACCAGTCGGCCATGCCGCACAGCATGGAGACCTCGTACACGGCGCACTACCCGATGAGCAACAGCGGCCCCCAGGGCGCCTCGGCGATGCTGATTGACGCGACGCGCAAGTGGCCGTACACGCCGGTCTCGCTGCCGAAGCAGCCGTATATGGAGCGGGCGAAGGCGATCTGGGAGGAGCTGGGCTTCCCGCCGCTGCGGCCGCGCATGCCGTGGTACGGCTACGACCTAGGCGTGTGGCCGCAGGAGTTTGCCGAGCTGGCGGAGCTGGGCGAGCAGGGGCGCTTCGACGAGGTGGCCGCGCGCCTGATGGGCCGCGCGCGGCCGGTGCGGCCCGGCGAGGTCTAGGCCGCTCACCCGGGCGGACCGGGCAGGGCCACTACGGCAGCCTACGCGGTCCGCTCGGGCGTGCAGACTACGCGCCGGCGTGCGTCAGCTCCAGCCGCATGGCGGAGAGCTGGAAGCACACGCGGTCGAAGCGGCGAAAGAAGTCCAGGCCGAGCAGGCCATCAATCCGGAGCCGGGTCAGGCGCGGCAGGACGCGCACCGCGAGGTCAGGTAGCGGGGGATGCCCGGGAGCCTGGGCGGCAGTGAGCGGTGCCGGGCGAAAGTAGCCCGGCGCAGGGTCAGCCTGAAGCAGCTTGCGCGAGTGCAGATGCTGCGCGATGCTGGGGCTGAGTGCGGATACTGGCGATCCGGTGTCGAGCACCATGAACAGCCGCACTCGCGCCCCGATGTCTACATAGATGCCCACCCACAGCCCGGACGGGTGCGTGCTGACCGGGACGGTCAGCTCACCAGCGGGCATTGACGTAAGGCCCGCGAGCGCCTTTGTCGAGGAGCGCGTTGAACTCTTCGAGCGTTCGTCGCTGCGTGCCTCCGAGGATAAACGCCAGATGCACGCCGGGATCGCGCTTCACGGCCCGCCTGGCCGCCTTGTCTATCGCGCCGCGCGACGGGTGGTGCAGCAGGATCTCGCCGTAGGCCTCCCCCGTCGCCTCGTCCTCTCCGATCACGCGCATCAGCGCCCACTCGCCCTCGTAGGCCGCCGCTGCCTCGTCCAGCGTCATGAGCGTCGGTTGGGGAGTCTCCGGCGAATCTATGGTTTCAGGCGCGACGGCGTTCGGTGCGGTCTGGCCTGCCGGGTGCTCCAGGAGCGCGCCCGTGCGCTTACGGGCGGATTGGTGAGCTTTGGACATGGCGCCCTCCGCTTGATCGGGCCGCGCGCGGGCCTCGGCGCGGCGCCCTCCCTCGTACTATAGACAAGAACGCGCCGCGCGCCGGGGCGTTACAGCAAGCGGCGCCCGCGTGGCGTGCGGGACCGGCACGCGGGCGCATCACCCGAAGGGGCAGCCCGGAGGGTGGCGGGGAGGGGGCAGGGTGTCGGGGCTGGCGCTGGGGCTGGTGCTGCTAGCCGCGTGCGTCCACGCGAGCTGGAACTTGCTCGCCAAGCAGGCAGGCGACAAGCTGGCGTTCCTCTGGTGCAGCGCGGTCGCCAGCGTCGTCCTGTACTTGCCGATCGGCCTGTGGCTGCTGCTCACGCATCCGGTGCCGCCGGCGGGCTGGACGATTATCGGCGGCAGCTCGCTCTTGGAAGGCGCGTACTACTGGGGCCTCGCCCAGGCCTACCGCCACGGCGACCTATCGCTCGTCTATCCGATCGCGCGCGGCACGGCGCCGCTGCTGGTGCCGATCCTGGCGGCGGTCTTCCTGGGCGAGCGGCTGTCGCCGCTCGGGACGGGCGGCGTGGCGCTCGTGGTGCTCGGCGTGCTGACGCTGCACCTGCCCGCGCTGAGCTGGCGCGGCCTGCGGGCGCTGGCCGGCGTGGCGGGCCAGCGTGGCACGCGCTACGCGCTCCTCACCGGGCTGTTCATCGCCGGCTACTCGACGCTCGACAAGCGCGGCGTGGCGTTCGTGCAGCCGGCGCTGTACAGCTACCTCCTCTTCTGTGGCATCAGCGTGGCGCTCTTGCCGCTGCTCGTGGGCCAGGGCACGAAAGTGGCAGCCGAGTGGCGCCGCTCGCGGCGCGCTGTCGTGGCGGTCGGGCTGCTGTGCCCGCTCTCATACGGTCTGGTGCTCGCGGCGCTCACGCTCGCGCCCGTCAGCTACGTCTCGCCCGCGCGCGAGGTGTCGGTGGTCATCGCGGCGCTGCTCGGCGCCTACGTGCTGCACGAGCCCTACGGGCGGCAACGGCTAGTCGGCTCAGCGCTCATCGCGGGCGGGTTGGCGCTGCTCGTGCTCGGCTGAGGGGCTACTCCTGGCGGCCGCGGAAGATGAGCTTGATGCCCGTCCCCTCGAAGCCGAACGCCTTGCGGAGCTGGTTCTCCAGGTAGCGGACGTAGGAGAAGTGAACCAGCGACGGATCGTTGACGAAGAAGACGAAGGTGGGCGGGCGCACCTCGGCCTGGGTCACGTAGAGCACCTTCAGCACCTTGCCGCGCATGCTGAGCGGGTGCGCTTGTAGCGCCTCCGTGACCACGCCGTTCAGCTTCGCCGTGGGCACCCGCTTCGCGCGCTCCTCCGCCGCCTCGAGCGCCGCGTCGAGCACGCGCGGCACGCCCTGGCCGGTCTTCGCCGAGACGAACAGCAGCGGCGCATAGTCGAGGAACTGGAGCGCCTGGCGCACCTTGTGGGTGTACTCGGTCTGGATGCGCGGGTTCTTCGCCACGAGGTCCCACTTGTTCAGCACCAGCACGACGCCCTTCGCGGACTCCTGGATGTAGCTGGCCACGTGCGCGTCCTGCGCGGTCACGCCCTCGTCGGCGTCGAGGACGAGCGCGGCCACGTCGGCGCGATCAATGGCGCGCATCGCCCGCAGCACGCTGAACTTCTCCACCCCCGGCGCGATGCGGCCGCGGCGGCGGATGCCGGCGGTGTCGATCAGCCGGAAGCGGTGGTCGGCGTACTCGAACAGCGTGTCCACGGCGTCGCGCGTCGTCCCGGGGATCGGGCTGACGATGGCCCGGCGCTCGCCCACCAGCGCGTTCAGCAGCGAGCTTTTGCCGACGTTCGGGCGGCCGACGATGGCCAGGCCGATCTCATCCTCGGCCGCCGGCTCCTCGGGCGTGCGCGGCAGGTGGACCAGGACCGCGTCGAGCAGGTCTCCCGTGCCGGTGCCGTGAATGGCGGAGATGGGGTACGGCTCGCCCAGGCCCAGCTCGTGGAACTCGGGCACGCCCAGCCGCGCCTGCCGCGACTCCGCCTTGTTCACGGCGAGCAGCACCGGCTTCCGCGTGCGGCGCAGCAGGAGGGCGAGATCGTGGTCGGCGGCGAGGGGGCCGGTCTGCGCGTCGGTCACGAAGACGATCACGTCGGCCTGCGCGATGGCCTCCTGCGCCTGGGCGAGCGTGCCGGCCATGATGTCGCCCTCGACCTCCAGGCCAATGCCGCCCGTGTCGACCAGGTTGAACTCGACGCCCCCCCAATCGGTCGTGCCGTAGAGGCGGTCGCGAGTGGTGCCGGGCACGTCGTGGACGACCGCGTAGGGCTCGCCGATCAGGCGGTTGAACAGGGTAGACTTGCCAACGTTGGGCCGGCCGACGAGCGCGACGAGCGGCCGGGCGCGCGTCGCTGGCCTTGGGCTGTCGCCAGACGCGGGAAGCGATTCGCGCTCGGTCATGGTCAGCGCCTCACAGGGGTGGATGTGGCGCGCGCCGTGGGGGTGGCGGTGCGGGTGCCGGCGGCGGTGCTGGTGGCGGTCGCGGCCGCCGGCGGCCGCGAGGGCGTGGCGGTGGCCGGGGCCGCCGTAGCCGTCGCAAGTGGGATCGGCGGCGCCTCGGTGGGCGCCGGGGCGGGCGTCGGCTCGGCGGGGGCGGGGCTGGGCGCCTCGGCGGGCGCCTCGGCGGGGGCGGCGGCCGCGGGCGGCGGGGTCGGGCCGGCGCTGCTCGCGGCTTGCAGCGCGACGCGCACCGACGGCGGGTTCACCTCTTCGAGCTGGTAGCGGTCGGGCAGCGTGACGCGCACGGGCAGCGTGTACGCGCCCTCGGTCAGCCCGCCGGCGTCCACGATCGCCCGCACGTCGTTGGCGCTCAGCCCCTGGTCGGCGGGGCCGCTCGCCGTCACGGCGACCACCGGCACCTCGCTCGCCAGGAAAAGATCGCCGCCGACGCCCTGGACAGTGACGGGAACGCGCAGCGACTGGCGCAGGCGCACCGGCGACACCTGCACCACGACCGTCAACGGCTCGGCGCGCGCCAGCGACACGCCGGGCGGCAACTGCACGCTGACCTGGCGGGTGAACGGCTCCGACGCCCCGGCCAGGTCGACCGGCTCGGTGTCGAGCGACTCCACGCCGCCGAGTGGCTGGGGCTCGCCAATGATCGTGAGGACGGCCGGATCCACGCTCACGCGCTCTACCCAGTAGCCCGGGGCCACGGCGCCGCGCAGCACCGGATGGACGCCGACTTCCTTGTAGCCGACCTGCTGCGCGATGGGAAGCTGGACGTGCAGGCTCGATGGCTGCACCTCCACGCCGGGCGCCGTCGCCGGCACTCGCTCGCCCTGGTCGTTGAGCAGCGTGACTGGCAGGCTCGTGTCCAGGTCGGACGTAATCGCGTCCAGCCGGACCTCGACGGCGGCGCTCTCGATGCGCCTCACGAAGCTGGCGGGTCCGCTCACCGTCACCGTCTGGGGGTCTACGGTCGCGCGCCCCGCGCGGTAACCGAACGGCAGGTTGCCCTCCAGGCGCGCGGTCACCGGCACCGTCTTGCGCGTCACCTGTTCCAGCCGCACCAGGATCGTGTTGGGGTTGGGTTCGCCGTAGCGGACCAGCGGGTCGGGCTTCGGCAACTGCACGCGGAAGCGCGCCTCCCCCGGGGCGGCGCGGCTGAGGTCCACGAAGGCGCGCAGCTCGCCCGTGCGCACCTGGGCGAACACGTCGTTCGGCGCGCTCATCCGCACGGTGACCGGCCGCCAGTCGGCCTCGTTGGTGACGACCATCCCGCTGGGCACATTGTGCGCCTCCACGGGGAGCTGCAGCACGTCCGAGCGCTCGGGGTTCAGCTCGGTCTGCACGACGAGCCACAGCGCGACGGAGAGCGCCAGCGCCCAGATCCCGCGCCCGAGGTCGATGCCCGCGAGGCTAGGCATGCGGCTGGGCCTCGCCCCGTCGGCCGAAGGGGCGCATCAGCCAGCGGACGAGCCCGCGCGCGGGCGCCTCGAGCTGGCGCAGGCGCGCGCGCTGTGCGGGCGGGCGGTAGATCACCTGCAGCACCTTGCGCAGCTTCTCGTCGTCCAGGTTACGCACCATGCGGCCGTTGTTGGCAATCGAGATCTGGCCGGTCTCCTCGGACACGACCACGCAGACCGCGTCGGTGCGCTCGCTGATGCCGATGGCCGCGCGGTGGCGCGTGCCGAGGTGGCCCGCGCCGCGCGTGGTCTCGGTGAGCGGCAGCAGGCAGCCCGCGGCCAGGATGCGCTCGCCGCGCACGATGGCCGCGCCGTCGTGCAGCGGCGCGTGGGGGAAGAAGACGTTCAGCAGCAGCTCCTGGGTCAGCGCCGCGTCGAGCCGCGTGCCGGTCTCGACGTACTCGCCCAGGCCGGTGTCGCGCTCCAGCACGATCAGCGCGCCCCAGCGCAGCTCCGACAGGCGCCGCGCCGAGCTGGCCAGCACCTCGATCGTGCGGCCGACGGGCGTGTTGGCGGCGGGGCGCGTGAGCACGCCGCTCGGGCGGCCGACCTGCTCTAGCGCGCGGCGCAGCTCCGGCGCGAACAGCACCACCAGCGCGACGCTGAGCACCGGCACCGAGTTGCGCACCAGCCAGCTCACCGTCGTCAGGCCGAAGACGTTGCTCAGCACGGCGCCGACGAGGTACACGATGGCGATGCCCCGCAGGATCGTGATGCCCGTCGTGCCGTGGATCAGCGACAGCAGCCCGTAGAAGAACGCCGCGATCAGCACGATGTCCAGGATGTTGCGGGGGTCGGCCAGCAGGCGCAGCGTGGAGCCGCTGACGAACTGTGTTAGCTCGTTCACGCCGGTCGCCTCGCTCCCTGGCGCTACGCCTCGCGCTCGGCGGCCAGCGCGGCCACACCCACGTCGGCGCCCAGCAGCGCGCACAGCAGCGCCTTCTGGGCGTGCAGCCGGTTCTCGGCCTGGTCGAGCACCCGCGACTGCGGGCCGTCGAGCACGTCGTCGGTGATCTCCTGGCCGCGGTGCGCCGGCAGGCAGTGCAGCACGAGCGCGCCCGGCCGCGCCGCGGCGAGCAGGCGGGCGTTCACCTGGTAGGGCGGGAAGACGTCCTGCCGCAGCTCGCGCTCGGCCTCCTGCCCCATGCTGTACCAGGTATCAGTGTAGATCGCGTCCGCGCCGTCCACGGCCGCGCGCGGGTCGGTGAGCTGGACCAGCTCCGTGCGGTTGGCCGCCGCGAGGCGCGCCGCCTCGGCCCAGATGCCGGCGTCGGGCTCGTAGCCCCGGGGCGTCGCCACGCGCAGGTGCATGCCGACGCGCGGCGCCGCCTCGACGAGCGAGTTGGCCACGTTGTTCCCGTCGCCCACGTAGGCCAGCGTGACCCCGTCCAGCCCGCCCAACCGCTCCTGGATCGTCAGCAGGTCGGCGAGGCACTGGCAGGGGTGCAGCAGGTCGGAGAGGCCGTTCACGACCGGGACCGAGGCGGCCTCGGCGAAGGCGACCACGTCGTCGTGCAGGAAGGTGCGCGCGACCACGGCGTCCACGTAGCGGCTGATGACGCGCGCCACGTCGGCCACGCTCTCGCGCTCGCCCAGGCCGACTTCCTGGGGCGAGAGGTAGAGCGCGGCGCCGCCGAGCTGGAGCATGCCCGCCTCGAAGGAGACGCGCGTGCGCAGCGACGGCTTCTGGAAGAGCAGGGCGAGGATCCGGCCGGGGAGGAGCGCATGCGGCTGCCGCGCCGCCTGGGCTCGCTTTAGCGCCGCGGCCGACGCGAGCAGGTGGCGCAGCTCGCTACTGTCGAGATCGGAGACCGCCAGCAGGTCCTTGTGCCGCACCGCCGCCTCGGTCGGCCCGTCGCCAGGCTCGAAAAGATGCCTTAGTATACCAGCACGTCTGCGGCCCACTGGCGAATTGTTACGCGGGCGGGATGTCGGCGGCGCCCGGCCTCGCAGGAGCGACGCCCGCCGCGCCGTGCGAGGGCGTGGCTCAGCGCAAAAGACGAGTGGGCGTGGCGGTCGGAGTCGCGGGCCGGATGGGCGTGCGGGTGGCCGTCGCGACGCGCGCTCCGGCGGGCGCCCGGGTGGCCGTGGCGGCGGCGCGGGGGAGCGCGCCGAGCGTGGGGCTGGGGCCGCTGGCGGCGGACCGGCTGACGGTGGGACTCGGGCCGCTCGCCGTCGGCCGGCTGACCGTCGGGCTCGGCCCCGCGTCGCTGCCGACGCCGCTCGTGACGGTGTGCGTGGGGCTCGGGCGCGCCGTGGGCGTGCGCTCGGCCAGCAGCGGCGAGATCGGGTTCACCTCGGGGGCGATCGGCAGGAGCGTGGGCGTGGGGCTGCCGACAGGCACCTCGGTGGGGGGCGGCGGCTGATAGCGCGCGAGGGCCAGCAGGCTTGCGGCACCGAGTGTGTAGAGCAGCGAGGCGGCCAGCACGAGCGCCACCGCGAGCCCCAGGCCCACCCGCTGCCACTCGCCGAGCTGGTCGTACTTGTCCCACGCCCGATCCACCCGCCGGGCCAGCCCGGGCCACCGCCGCAATCGCCCCTCCCCGTCCCGCGCCATTAAACGCCATCCGCCGCCCCGCGCGCAAGCGTTGGCGCGGTAGGCGCGTTTGACGGGCCGGGCGGGGCTCTGGTACGATCATGGAAGCGGGCAGGTAGCTCAGCTGGTTAGAGCACCACGTTGACATCGTGGGGGTCGGAGGTTCGAGTCCTCTCCTGCCCACCCCACGGGCGCCCACGGGGCGCCTGCACAACCGCACACCGCAACGCGATGACCGGGACGAGTAGCCGCGCACGCCGCGCCCAGCGAGTGGGGGCCGGTGCAAGCCCCACGGCGGCCCGCGACGAAAACCCCCCGGGAGCGCGCCTCGGAAACCGCGGGGGGTTATGAGGCGCCGGTAGCCCCGTTATCGGCAACAGAGCGCGCGAGCGGCGGCCCCTGCTGTCGCCCGCGCGGAACCTGGGTGGAACCACGAGCGCCCCTCGTCCCAATGGATGAGGGGCGCTCTGCATTCTGGCTCTCTACCGAGAGTGCGCTGGCCGCGCTCTCCCCAGGATTGGGGGCGGGGGGTGCTCCCCCCCAGTATTGGAGCGCCTGGGGGGCCAACAGGAGGGACCATGGCAGACCTGGAGACCATGCGGCACAGTACCGCGCACGTGATGGCCGCGGCGGTGCAGCGGCTCTTTCCGGGCACCCACCTGGGCGTGGGGCCGGCCATCGAGAACGGCTTCTACTACGACCTCGACGTGCCGCGCCGGCTGACGCCCGAGGACCTGGCGGCGATCGAGGCCGAGATGGCGCGCATCGTGCGCGCGGGCGTGCCATTCGTGCGCGAGGAGCTGTCGCTGGACGACGCGATCCGGCTCTTCGCGGGACGCGGCGAGCAGTACAAGGTCGAGCTGCTGCGCGACCTGCGGGAGCGCGGCACCACCCGCCTCGATAGCCACGAGGACGTGGACGTGGACCCGAACGCCAGGACCGCGTCCATCTACCGCACCGGTGACTACGTGGACCTCTGCCTGGGGCCGCACGTGCCGGACACGAGCCAGATCGGCCCGTTCAAGCTCACCAGCATCGCGGGCGCCTACTGGCGCGGCGACGAGCGGCGCCCGCAGCTCCAGCGGCTGTACGGCACGGTCTGGCCGACGCAGGAGGAGCTGGACCAGTACCTCTGGCGCATCGAGGAGGCCAAGCGGCGCGACCACCGGCGGCTGGGCCGCGAGCTGCGCCTGTTCTTCTTCGACGAGGTGGCCCCCGGGCAGCCCTTCATGCTGCCGAACGGCATGGCCATCTTCCGCACGCTCGAGGCCCTCTCGCAGCGCGAGCACGCCCGCCGCGGCTACCAGGAGATCAGCACGCCGTCGCTCGTGAAGTCGGACCTGTGGGAGCAGTCCGGCCACTGGGGCAACTACCGCGAGAACATGTTCACCAGCGAGGTCGAGGACGAGACCTACGGCTTCAAGCCGATGAACTGCCCCGAGTCCACCGTCGTCTTCCGCTCGGAGCTGCGCAGCTACCGCGACCTGCCCCTGCGCCTGGCGGAGACGACGCGGCTCTTGCGCAACGAGCGCTCGGGCACCCTGAACGGCCTCCTGCGCGTGCGCCAGCTCACGATGGACGACGCGCACATCTTCTGCCGCACCGACCAGATCCAGGCCGAGATCGCGGGCGTGCTGGAGTTCGGCGCCGCGGTCTACGACCTGTTCGGTTTCCCACGGCGCTACTATCTAAGCACGCGCCCCGAGAAGGCCATCGGCGACCCGGCGCTGTGGGCGGAGGCGGAGCGGATGCTGGCCGAAGCCCTCGACGCGAGCGGCATCGCCTACGAGCTGAAGCCGGGCGAGGGGGCGTTCTACGGGCCGAAGATCGACGTGGACATCGACGACGCGCTCGGCCGCTCGTGGCAGCTCGCCACGATCCAGCTCGACTTCAACCTGCCCGAGCGCTTCCAGCTTGAGTACATCGGCGAGGATGGCCAGCCGCACCGCCCGGTGATGATCCACCGCGCGATCTTCGGCACCTACGAGCGCTTCCTAGGCATCCTGGTGGAGCACTACGCCGGCGCCTTCCCGCTCTGGCTGGCGCCGGTCCAGGCGATGCTCATCCCGGTGGCCGACCGCCACGTGCCCTATGCCGCGGAAGTGGCCGAGCGGCTGCGCGCGGCGGGGCTGCGCGTCGAGGTGGACGCGCGCGGCGAGCGCATGCAGGCGAAGATCCGCGACGCCCAGCTCCAGAAGGTCCCCTACATGCTGGTCGTCGGCGACAAGGAGGCGGAGGCGGGCGCCGTGGCGGTGCGCGAGCGCTCGGGCGAGAACCGCGGCCCGCTGCCCGTCGAGGAGTTCCTGCGCCTGGCGACCGAGCGCATCGCGGCCTACGAATAACGGCTCCCTCTCCCCTGGGAGAGGGCTGGGGTGAGGGCTTGTCTTTCGACACGCGCCAAACGGCGTGAGGAGGCTATCCGATGAGCGCCACGCAGCAGTTGGCTGAGTTCGTCACGCGAACGCGGCTCGAGGACGTGCCGCCCGCGACGGCGCACCTGGCGAAGCGCGGCATCCTCGACATCCTCGGCGTCGCGCTGGGCGCGGCCGACGACGAGGGCGTGGCCATCGCGCGGCGCATCGCGCTGGAGCTGGGCGGTAACGCGCAGGCGACCCTGTGGGCCGACGGGCGCCAGACGAGCGTCACCCAGGCGGCGCTCGTGAACGGCATCATGTCGCACATCCTCGATTACGACGACACCCACCTGCCGACGATCCTGCACCCGAGCGGCACGCTGGTGGCGGCGGCGCTGCCGCTGGCCGAGTGGCGCGGTGCGAGCGGCGCCGACCTGCTGGCGGCGTACCTGGTGGGCTTCGAGGTCGAGGCGCGCGTGAGCCTGAGCGTCTATCCCGAGCACTACGACGTGGGCTGGCACATCACGGGCACCGCCGGGACCCTCGGCGCGGCGGCGGCCGGCGCGCGGCTGCTCGGGCTGGACCTCGAACACGCCGTCTGGGCGCTGGGCGCCGCAGCGACGCAGGCGGCGGGGCTGCGCGAGATGTTTGGCTCGATGTGCAAGTCGCTCCACGTCGGCAAGGCCGCGTCAAACGGGCTGTTGGCGGCGCTCCTGGCCCGCGAGGGCTACACCTCGTCGGCCACGCCCATCGAGGGGCGGCGCGGCTTCGGCGCGGTGCTGTCCACCAAGTTCGACGAGCGCGAGCTGACCGAGGGCCTGGGCCAGCGCTGGGAGGTCCACCGCAATGGCTTCAAGCCCTACGCCTGCGGCGTCGTGACGCACCCGGCCATCGACGCGGCACGGCGGCTGCGCGCGCTGGGCTACGAGCCGGACGCCGTGGCGCGGATCGATGCCACGGTGCACCCGCTGGTGTTGGAGCTGTGCGGCAAGACGGAGCCGCGCGTCGGCCTCGAGGGCAAGTTCAGCATCTACCACTGCATCGCCATGGGCTTTCTCGAAGACGCCGCGGGGCCGGCGCAGTTCACCGACGCGATGGTGAACCGGCCGGACGCGGTGGCGCTGCGCCGCAAGGTGCAGGCGACGGCCGACCCGGCGCTGCCCGAGGCGCAGGCCCGCCTGGTGCTGCACCTGACCGACGGGCGGCCCGTGGAAGTGTTCGTCGAGGCGGCGAGCGGCACGCTGGAGAACCCGATCAGCGACGCCGACCTGGCGGCGAAGTTCCGCGCCCTCGCGGCGCCGGTGATCGGTGCGGCCGCCGCCGACCAGGTCGTGGCGATGGTCTGGGACCTGGAGCGGCTCGGGGACGTGCGCGAGCTGGTGGCGCTCCTCGGCCGGCGCGAGGGGGCGCGGGCGTAAGGGCGCGCGCCCTGGCTCTGTTCGGATAGCGCGCTGAGCGACCGCGGCGGCCCCCCACCCCGACCCTCTCCCAGGGGCAGAGGGAGCCACCATCTGAATCCGCGTCGCGCTTCGGCGGAGAGGGAGCAGGGCGGCGACAGCGCTTGCGGGGTGTTTGCAGGTTGAGTGACGATTCTGCGCCATCGGCTGGCGTCGAGCCAACGGTGTTTCGGGACGCCCTGGCGCGGTTCGCCACGGGCGTAGCGGTAGTGACGACGGCGACGGCCGAGGGGCTGCACGGCGTCACGGTGAACGCCTTCTGCCCCGTGTCCGAGCGGCCGCCGCTGGTGCTCGTCTGCATCGACAGCCTGGCGCGGAGCGCCGAGGTGCTCGCCGAGGCGGGCTGCTACGGCGTCAGCATCCTGGGCGGGGGCCAGGAGTTCCTGGCCGACCGCTTCGCCGGGCGCGGGCCGCTCGTGAATCGGCGCTTCGACGGCGCGCCGTACTTCACCGCGACCACGGGCGCGCCGCTGCTACAAGGCTGCCTGGCGTGGCTCGACTGCCGCATCGTCGCCAGCCACGAGGCGGGCGACCACCTGATCTTCGTCGGCCACGTCGAGGCCGCGGGCGCCGGCGACGCTTCGAGCGCGCTCGTCTACGCCGACCGGCGCTACTGGCGCCTGCCCCTCGACGCGCCCGCCGAAGCGTGAGAGCGCGGCAGGACTAACCCAGACCGTTCGCCGGCCGAGGTAGGGCGGGGTCTCGTACCCCGCCGCCTCGTGGCCTGCCAGCACCGGGGCGGCGGGGGACCAGCCCCCGCCCTACCGTTCCCTCCGGGCCCCTCCCCGCCGGTCGTTACTGTAGGTTAGCTCCCGTACAGTTGGCGGAAGTACCCCGCCTCGTCCAGCTCCCGGATGAAGCGGTCGTTCACGAACTGCTCGGGCTTCGCGTCCTTCGCCTTCGGGTCGGTCTCGGCCAGGCCGTCGAGCACGGTCTGCACCGCTCCCACGCTCGGGTAAGGCACCCGCTTCAGGTGCTTCGCGATGTGGTAGTCGTACGCCTCGCTCAGCCCCGCCGCGTCGTCGCTCTGCATGTACTTGCCGATCACCGCGATGCTGCCTTGCTTGTTGGTGGCCAGGTAGTGAATGGCGTCCACCCAGGCGCGCGCGAAGCGGCGCACGGTGCCCTCGCGGCTGCGCACGATCGTCTCGGTGCTGACGAGCCCGGTGGGGGAGAACGGCACGCCCGTGTCGGCCAGGTCGAGCAGTTCGCGGTAGCCGTGCTGGCGCGCCACCTGGGTAGTGGGATCGGTGAGCACGCCGGCCTCGACCGCGCCGGCCTCCAGCCCGGTGAGGATCTCCGGGTTGCCGTTGAGCTGCACGATATTCGCGTCGGTCGGCTCCATGCCCCAGTAGCGCAGCGCGGCGCGGGCGGCCCAGTCAGTCGCGGCGCCCAGGCGGGTGATGCCGATGCGCGCGCCCTTAAGCTGCTCGGGCCGCTGGATGTCGGGCCGCGTGAAGATCTGGAACTGATAGGTATCCACCGACGAGCCGAGCAGGATCAGGTCGCCGCCGGCCAGGCGCGCGGGCGTCACCGAAGTCGCGCCGCCGCTGGAGAAGAGCGCGTCGCCGGCGGTGAGCGCCTGGGCGGGCTGCACGGCGCCGGCCACGTAGGTCAGCTCCACGTCGAGGCCCTGCTGGTCGAAGAAGCCCTGCTCCTTGGCGAGCCAGAACGGCGCGCCGTTCATGCCGAGTGCGACGTAGATCGCCTTCACCGACTCGCGCGGCGCGGCGGTAGGCTGGGCGGGCGCGGCCGCGGGGGGCGTGGACGGGGCCGCGCAAGCCGCGAACAGCAGCGCGGCGACGAGCGCGGGCAGGAAGACGCGTGGGGCAAGCGTCATCAATGAGCCTCCTGGCGACGTCGAACGCCCGTGGAGCGGAGCCTGGGCGCAGCGCGTCCATTATACGGCCGGGCGCGGCGGCGACTGACTCCCCGCGGGCGGGGCGTCGGGGCGAGCCTTGCTCGCCGCGTCGTCGTTGTCCGCGCCCGGCGCTTCACCTATACTCGGGGCACACGGCCGCGCGGGCAGGGCGCCCGCCGCGCCAGAAGGAGGACATGATGGCCGCGTCCGAGATCATGGCGCACCGGCAAAGCATCGTGGCGAGCACCGAGCTGCTCGTGCGCTCGGGCATCCTGTCGGCCAGCCAGCACGGCAACATGTCGGTCTTGCTGCCGGGCGAGAACGAGCTGCTGCTGACGGCCGGGTCGGGCCTGGGCAACCTGCGGACCGACGAGCTGGCGCGCCTCGACCGCGGCGGCCGCGTCGTGGAGGGGCGGCTCGCGCCCACGGCCCACGAGATCATCCACATGCACACGGTCGTCTACGAGCACCTGCCGCACGTCCGCGCCGTGCTGCACACGCACCAGCCCCACGCCTCGGCGTTCGCCATCGCCAGCCGGCCGATCGAGTGCGTGGCCGAGGTGATGGCGCGCTGGATGGGCGCGGAGCCGGTGCCGGTAGCGAAGTATGGGCCGCGCGGCTCGGACCTGGCGGTGCAGAACATCGCGGCCGTGCTGCGCGAGCATCCGACCTGCAAGGCGCTGCTACTGGAGCACCACGGCGTGCTCGTCTTCGGCGAGGACGCGGAGCAGACGTCGCGCATCGCCATCGCGCTCGAAGAGGCCGCGCAGCTCGCGCTCCTGGCGAGCACCCTCGGGCCGCTGCGGCCGCTGCCGGTGGACGCCGCCACGAGCAGCCAGGCCCGGCGCGTCGAGTTCGAGCGCCTCGGCGGCGTCGCCGCCGGCAGCGGCCCCGCGGGCAGCTAAGAGGCGGCGGCTGCGGCGTCCAACATCGCCGCCGTGAACGGCGGGCCAGGTGTGATCAAGCAGGCCCGCCGTTCACGGCGGCGGCCACACGTATGAAGTCGTCGCGACATGCTATGTCGGCGAAAGAGCGAAAGGGGAGGCCTCGCGTGCAGACGCTGACGAACGTGGCGGAGATGAATGCCAAGAGCGAGCGCTGGAACACACGCCTCGTCGGCCACCACGACCTGAACGGCCAGGGCGACGGGATGCAGCTCCTCAAGGTGGGGCAATACGCCTACGTCGCCCACCTGGGCGTCCACGACATGGCGCTCAGCATCCTCGACTGCGCCGACCCGAGCGCGCCGAAGCTCGTGCGCCAGATCCCGCACTTCGAGAACACCCACAGCCACAAGGTGCAGATCGCCGGCAACCTGCTGATCCAGAACCTGGAAAAGCCGTACTTCGCCCAGAAAGGGCCGCAGGCGGCGAAGCACCAGGCCGGCATCATCACCTACGACCTCACCGACCCGACCGACCCGCGCCCGATCGGGCGGCTGGAGGTCGAGGGCGCCGGCGTCCACCGCATGTGGATGACCGACGGCAAGTACGCCCACGTGGCGAGTAGCTGGCCGGGCTACCACGAGCGCGTGTACCTCATCGCCGACGTGTCCGACCCCGCGCACCCGCAGAAGGCGGGCATCTGGCACATCCCGGGCACCAAGGACGGCGAGCAGCCCGAGTGGCTGAGCTTCCCCGGCCAGCACGCCTACGTCCACGGCATCATCCCCGAGGGCAATCGGGCCTACGTGTCCATCGTGGACGGCGGCATGGCGATCGTCGACATCTCGGACGTGGCGAACCCGAAGACCATCAGCCACATCAACTGGCACCCGCCGTTCGGCGGCTACAACCACACCTCGATGCCGCTGCCGAGCCGCGGGCTGGTGCTGTGCGTCTGCGAGTCCGTCAAGGAGACGGTGGCCGAGGATGGCGACAAGCGCATCTGGGTAGTGGACGTGCGCGAGGAGCGCCAGCCCGTGATCCGCAGCAGCTTCCCGCGCCCGACGCCGCCGGCCGGCTCGCCCTGGAAGGACTACGACGAGCGGCCGCGCCGCTTCGGGCCGCACAACGTCCACGAGAACCGGCCGCACTACGGCTACCGCAGCGAGCACCTGATCTTCAGCACCTGGTACAACGCCGGGCTGCGGATCACCGACCTGTCGAACCCCGACCGCCCCGAGGAAGTGGGCTACTTCGTGCCGCCCGCGCCCGAGGGCCAGGGCGCGCCGCAGATCAACGACGTCTTCGTGGACGAGCAGCGCCTCATCTACCTCACTGACCGCTACAACGGCGGGATGTACATCGTGGAGTACGAAGGCCCCGACATCACGCCCTGAGCGATGCTCTCCCTGAATAAGCCAGCACCGGCCACGCAATAGGTAGGGCGGGGGCTCGTCCCCCGCCGCCCTCGCGCGTCGGGACGGCCGGGGCTCCTCCCCCGCCGCCCTCCCATATCGGTAGGGCAGGAACTCATCCCCTGCCGCCCGGTTGTCCGCCCAGCTTACGCGTCCTGAAAACCGCCGCCCTCTCCCGCGGGCGCCGTTCGACGCTGCCACCGCGCCCTGGCGCCCTGTCGTGTAGCTGACAGCGAGCGGCGAGCCGCAGGTGTATACTGCCCGCGACCGCAGGGTAGAGGCACCGCGAAGGGGCATTGATGGCTACACACTCCGGGGGGCTATGTTTCAGCCGTCGTCAGCTCCTGCAGGGCGTAGGGCTAGCGGGGCTTGGGCTGCTGGCGGAGTGCGGGCCGCTGCCCGGGCAAGCGGCGCCGGCCAGGGTCTACCGTATCGGCTACCTCAGCCCGCAGGGTTTCGCCGTCCTTGCGCCCCGCATGGAGGCCCTGCAACGGAGTCTCCGGGATCTCGGCTGGATCGAGGGGCAAAACCTCATCATCGAGCGTCGCCTGGCCGAGGGACAGGTGGAGCGTCTTCCTGACCTGGCCGCGGAGCTGGTCCAACTTCGGCCGGATGTGATCGTGACCAGCGGGGAGCCAGCCGCCAGGACGATGAAGAACGCCACCAGTACCGTTCCCATCGTCTTTGCCTCGCACGCTGATCCCGTGGGCACGAAGCTGGTAGACAGTTTCGCTCACCCCGGCGGCAACATGACGGGCGTATCCGAGATGGCTCCCGAGCTGGCCGGCAAACGGGTGGAGTTGCTAAAGCAAGCGGTGCCCGGGGTGGCGCGCGTCGGTGCTATCTGGAATGCGGGTGATCAAGCGATGGCCCGCGAGTACGGTGAGACGCTCGTCGGGGCCGACGCGGAAGGTATCGAATTACTGAACATCAACGTCCGCACCCCGGACGATCTGGAACATGCCTACCGGACGGCTGTCGAGGCACGCCTAGACGGAATCGTCGTGATCGTGGATGGCTTGATCGTCCGAAACCGCGATCGCTTGGTGGAGCTTTCAACTCGGAGCGGCTTGCCGACCATCTCGGGCGATCCCGGGTTTGCAGCCGCCGGGGGGCTGATGGCCTATGGACCCGACTTTGTACGCCAGGCGCAGCGCGCGGCCTATTATGTGGACCGCATCCTGAAGGGCGCCAGCCCGGCCGACCTCCCGGTGGAGCAGCCCCGCCAGTTCCAGTTTGTGATCAACCTCAAGACCGCCCAGGCCCTCGGTCTCACTATCCCCCAGCACGTGCTGCTCCAGGCCACGGAGATCATCCAGTGACGCGGCTCAGTCGGCGCGCCGTCCTGCGAGCCGCGGGCGTGGCCGGGCTGGGGTTAATTGCGGGCTGCGGGCGGCTGCCGTGGCAGGCGGCGGCCAGGGTGCCGCGGATCGGGCTGCTCGGCCAGGCCTCCGCCGGGTCCGCGTCGAGTCGGGAGGCATTCTTCCAGAGTCTGCACGAATCGGGCTACGTTGACGGCCAGAACATCCTGATCGAGTCTCGGCCGGAGCCGGACATGGCTCCCGAGCTGGCCGCCCTCCCAGTAAACGTCATCGTGGCGGATGGCGCCCGCGCGGCGCTGGCGGCGAAACACGCCACGACGAGTATCCCGATCATCCTCGGATTCAGCAGCATTGATCCCGTGGCGGAGGGGCTGGTAAGCAGCCTGGCGCGGCCGGGCGGCAACATCACCGGCGTCACCGCGAACGTCCAGGGCGCGCAGTTCGGCGCGAAGCGCCTGGAATTGCTCAGAGACGCGCTGCCACGACTCACCCGGCTGGGCGTCCTCTGGGACGCCGGCGACCCCGCCACCACGGCCCGCTGGGGCGAGCTCCAAGCGGTCGGCGAGTCGCTCGGCATCGAAACCCTATCGCTCGTGGTGCGCGCTGCCGACGAGGTAGCGGCCGCCCTGGACGCCGCGGCGAGCGCGCATCTCGACGCGCTTATCGTCCTGCACAATACCCTTACGCAGAGCCGACGAACGATGATTACCGACCACGTCGCCAGCAGCCGTCTGCCGGCGATGTACGAGTTCCGGGAGTGGGCGAGCGGCGGTGGCCTCATGTCCTACGGACCGAGCGCGGCGGCCATGTGGCATCGTGCCGGCCAGTACGTGGACAAGGTCCTGAAGGGCGCCAGCCCGGCCGACCTCCCGGTGGAGCAGCCCCGCCAGTTCCAGTTTGTGATCAATCTCCAGACCGCCCAGGCCCTCGGCCTGACCATCCCCCAGCACGTGCTGCTCCAGGCCACGGAGATCATCCAGTGACGAAGGTGAGCCGCCGCGCTATCTTGCGGGCCACGGGCGTGGTCGGCCTGGGGCTGCTGGCGGGATGCGGGCGGCTGCCAGGGCAGACGACCCAGATTCCCCGCATCGGGGTGCTAAGAGCCACAAACGAGGCTTTCTTACAGGAGCCGGGCGAGGCCTTCACGCAAGCGCTACAGGAGTTGGGCTACGTCGAGGGCCGCACCATCATCATCGAGCGGCGGCCCGCCGACGGAGTGGCCGACCTGCTCCAGCCCCCCGTGGATGTGATCGTCGCCGCGGGAACGCTCGCGATTCGTGTTGCCAGGGATGCGACTAGCACCATCCCAATTATCATGGTCTTAGCCAGTGAGCCGGTCCGGCAGGGTTTCGTCGCCAGCCTGGCGCGACCGGGTGGCAACCTCACGGGGCTATCTGTGCTCAACGTGCAGTTGACAGGCAAGAAGCTCGAGTTGCTCCGGGATACGGTCCCGGCGATCTCTACCGTCGCCTTTCTATGGAATCCAGCGATCCCGGACCGGGCCTACGAGCTAGAGGAGCTTGACGCGGCGACCCAAGCACTGGCCCTGCGCGCGCTCCCCGTCGAGGCGCGCGCCCCGGAGGACCTCGATGGCGCCATCGCAGCGGCCGCGCGGACTCAGCCCGGCGCGCTCTTGCTGCAAAACAGCGCGCTAAACGCTGTGCACCAAGCCCGGATTGCCGACCTCGCCGCACGACACAGCCTGGCAACGATGTCGGGTTTCCCGGAGTTCCCTTCGCAGGGGGGCCTCATGGGCTACGGACCGAACCGGGCCGGCCAGTGGCGCCAGGCTGCGGGCTATGTGGATCGTATTCTCAAGGGCACCAAGCCCGCTGACCTCCCCGTTGAGCAGCCACGCGAGTTCGAGTTCGTCATCAACCTCCAGACAGCACGGGCGCTCGGCCTCACTATCCCTCAGCACGTGCTGCTCCAGGCCACGGAAGTCATTCGGTAGGCGACTGCACCTCGGCGGCCGTGCTCCGCTCACGCCCTGCTCAGGTCGTGTGCGCGCCGTTAGAGCCCAACAGCTCCTGTGGCAGACCAGCCACGAACCCGCCTAGCGCCTAGCTCTCTGGCACGCGGCCCAGGTCGTTGAGCACCGCGTCCACGACGTCGGTGCCCCAGAGCGCGTCCATCGCGGCGGGCGAGACGGGCTGCGGAATGAGCCCCTGGTCGCGGAAGAACTGGTAGCAGTACAGCATCGAGTCGCGGTTCGGATAGCCGTTCGGGTCCTGGCCGAGCGGCACCATCGCGCGCACGGTCGCCGCGTCAATCCCCGTGTGGCGGGCCACGATCTCGTCCACCTGCTCGCGGCTCAGGTCGCCGCCCTGGCCGGCCAGCGCCGCCTGGTAAGCGCGCACGGCCCGCAGGTAGCCACGCGCCCAGCGCTCGGCCGTCGGGCGGTCGGCGTACAGCGACCCCGAGAAGCCGATGAAGGCCACCGTGAAGTTCGGGTACATCTCGTCCTGGCCCATCACCTTCACCGCCGTGCCCTGCTGCAGCGCGCGCGTCATGAACGGCTCGGCGGCCACCGCGCCGTCCACTGCCCCGTTGGCGAGCGCGGGCAGCATCTCCGGGAACGGCAGCGTCTGGATGTTGAAGTCGGCGAACGACGCGCCGGCGCGCTGGAGCGCGGGCGACATGGCGCAGGCGTTCGTCGTGCCCAGGCCCGGCGGGGTGAAGGCGATGGTCAGACCGCCCAGGTCGCTCAGGCTGTGGCCGCGGCCGCTATCATAGACCTCCTTGCGCATGAGCAGGGCGGTCGTGCCGTGGCCGGGGCGAAAGGTCGCCTGGTCGAGCACGGCCTTCAGCGATACCCCGCGCGCCACGGCGTTCCACATGGCCGGGTTCGCGGCGATGCCGGCGGAGTCGATCTGCTCGGTCGCCAGCGACGGGATCATCTGCGAGGCGTCGTTGAACGACACCAGCCCGACGTCCAGCCCCTCCTGCTGGAAATAGCCGCGGTCCGCGGCGATGAACAGCACCGTGTTCGCCGCGATGGACTGCTGGCCGGTGCGCACGTGCTTGGCCGCGGGCGGCGCCGTCGCGGCCGCACTGCCGGCCGTCGTGGCCGCGGGCGCGCCGGCGCCCCCAGCCTGCGCCGTGCTGGTCGCCGGCGCGGACGCGCTTCCGCCGGCGGGCGCGGGCGTGCTCGCGGCCCCGGTCCCCCCGCCGGCGGGCGGGCTGCTGCCCGCTGTGCAGGCGGTGACCACGAACACCAGCCCGACGAGCAGGCTGAGACGGCGGCTGGCATGAAGCATCTTCACTTCCCCCGCGGGCGCGGTTCCTCATGGTCGCCCGGCCGCCCGGTAATCTTCCTGCGCCGCTGCGGCCGATCGGCGGACCGAAGGGCCAGGCATGTGAGCATCTATGTCGCAGCCTTCTCAGCCATCAACGGCTCGGCGCCCGCCCCACGCCTCAGCCGGACGCCAGCCCTCTCTGAATCCCCATCTCTAGTAGGACACGTGCTACCGGGATAGGAGCCAGGTCCGTGCAGCCTTGCATTACCTGCGCCACCGCTGCCCGCCTCTGCCTGCCAACCGCGCTGCTTCGTCGCGGCGAAACGGTAAGCGCTTCGCAACGCCGGCGCCCCAATTCGGTAAGCGATAGCCGGGGGGCGGTTGCGCGCCAGCCCGCGCCGGGCCTGGCAATTCGGCAACACCCCGTCTTACCGTTTAACCGAATTTTGCGCATTGGCGGCTGGCCCGGGTCGCCGTGCGATTGCGGCCGCCGCCGTGAGCGGCAGACCTGCGTCGCGACTGCTGGCCCGCCGTTCACGGCGGCGATGTCGGGACCAACTGCGGCCAACTACTTAGCGGTAGCCGACGAGGCGCCCATACTTCTCGGTGAGGTCTTCGAGCTGGTCGGAGGCGAACTTGGCGTCGAGCGCCACGACCTCTTTGCCCTGGACGTACTGGTAGGCGGGCGTGCCCGGAATGAACATCGAGGTCTGGCCCTGGTGCTTGTCCCAGAGCGCCTGCGCCTCGGGCGTGGTCATGAAGACGGCGAACAGCTTCGCCAGGTTCGGGCGCTTCACGCCCTTCAGCACGCCGACGCTGTAGTTGGTCGCGATGACCGGCTTCACGCTCTCGACGAACACGAACGGCGCGCCCGTCTGCTTCGCCTCGTTGGCGTAGCTGTCGGTGATCGAGGCGTAGACCGAGATCTCGCCCAGCGTCAGGCGCGTGTACAGCTCGGGCAACCGGCCGAGCGTGGGCTGCTGGGCGGCCAGGCCCTCCATGAAGCGGGTGGTGCGCTCGTCGCCCCACACCTGCGCGAGCCGCGCCCAGTGGTGAGTGGCCGTGGAGACGCCGATCTTCCCCCGCCACTTGGGATCGAGCAGGTCGTTCCAGTCCTTTGGCGCCTCGGTGGCCGACACGATGTTCGGGTTGTAGGCGGGCGCCACGAACTGCGTGGCGTAGTTGAGCGCGGTCCCGTCGTAGGTGATGACCTTCGGGTCGCCGACGCCCAGGGCGGCCCAGTCCACCTTCTCCAGCGCGCCGTTGTTGTAGAGCGTAGCGTAGTGGGCGTCCGTCACCAGCATCACGTCCCAGGTGGGCGGCTGGCCGGCGCTGATCTCGGTGACGACGCGCGCGGCGTCGCGGGTCATCGAGCCGGAGGGTGTGTAGTTGAACTCGACGTTCAGGCCGTAGCGGCGATTGAAGGCGTCCACGATCTCCGCCGCACCCGTCTTCTCCAGGCTCGACGGCGTGTACAGCTCCAGGGTGCCCTCCTGGGCCGCCGCCTGGATCATCGTGTCGGGCGGGCCGCTGGCGGGCGCCGCACTGCTGGCGCTGCTGGGCTTGCTCGCCGCCCCGCTGCCGCCCGCGCCGCCGCCGCTGCCGCAGGCGACGAGCAGCGCCGCCACGAAAACCACGCTCAACCGGAGGATGCGTTTCATGCCCGTGTCCTATCTGCCGCGCCCGGCGCGCGCTGCCGGCGCGGGCCGGCGCCACGCCAGCGCGGCAACGTGATTCGGGAAGTCGCGCTGCGCCCGCGTGCGGAGCGGGCAGCGATGCCCGGCGGGGCCGCCCGCAAGGCGCGCCCGGCCCGCCCCCGGCGCGGGCTAGCGATAGCCGACCATGCGGCCGTACTTCTCGGTGAGCGGCTCGAGCTGCTCAGCCGCGTACTTGGCGTCGAGGGCCACGTACTCCTTGCCCTGGGCGTAGCGCCACATGGGCGTGCCCTCGATGAACATGGACGTGCCGCCCACGTACTGGTCCCAGATCGTCTGCCCCTCGGGGGTGGTCATGAACACGGCCAGCAGCTTCGCCAAGTTCGGGTGCTGGACGCCTTTCAGCAGGCCGACCACGTAGTTGGTGGCGATCAGCGGCTTCACCGTGTCCACCTGCACAAACGGGGCGCCGGTGTTCTTCGCCTCGTAGGCAAACGTGTCCGGGACGCTCGCGTAGATACCGATCTCGCCGATGGTCAGGCGGTTGTACAGCTCGGGCGTTTGCCCGAGGACCGGCTGCTGGGCGGCCAGGCCCTCCATGAAGCGGGTGGTGCGCTCGTCGCCCCACACCTGGGCCAGCCGCGCCCAGTGGTGGGTGGCGGTGGAGACGCCGATCTTCCCCCGCCACTTGGGATCGAGCAGGTCATTCCAGTCCTTCGGCGCCTGGTCGGGCGGGATGACGTTCGGATTGTAGGCGGGCGTCACGAAGGCCGAGACGAAGTTGATGGCCAGGCCGTCGTAGGCGAGGATCTCGCGGTTCGCCAGGCCCAGCGCGGCCCAATCCACGGACTCCAGCGCGTCGTGCTGCACGAAGGTCGCGTAATGCGCGTCGGTCAGCATCATCAGGTCCCAGGTGGGCGGCTGGCCGGCGCTGATCTCGGTGATGGCACGGGAGGCGTCGCGCGTCATGGAGCTGGAGGCGGTGTACTGAATCGTGGCGTGCAGCCCATACTTCTGGTTGAACGCCTCCTCCAGCTTCGCCACACCCTCCTTGCCCAGGTTCGAGCTGGCGTAAATCGCGACGGTGCCTTCCTGGGCGGCCGCCTGCGTCACGCTGCTCGGCGGCTGCCCGGCCTGGGGCGCGCTCGCGGTCCCGCCGGGCGCGCTCGTGCTCCCGTTGGACACGCTGGCGGGGGCGCGCTGGCCGCTGCTATCGGCGCCGGCGCTGGTCGCCGGGCGGCTAGCGGCCGTGCCGCCCCCACACGCGACGAGAATCGTTACCGCGAGAGCCAGGCCAACCGCGCGCCACTGTCGCATGCTGCACCTCGTGTCCTCTGCGTGCCCGGACCGCGCCCCGGCCGACTGCCGGGCGTCGCCGCGCGGGTTGCTACTAGGATGGCACCCGCCGGCGCTGCTGTCAACGCTCGGCGGCTGGCGCGCCGGCGCGCGCGGCCGGTGGGGCTGGCGGTTGAGCGCCAGCGGAGCAGGGCAGGTGCGTGCCCCGCTCGGGGCCGGTGGCTGGCGCCGCGACGCAGCACCGAGGCCGGCGCGGGGGCCGACGGGCCCGGGCGGCAGACCTGGCCCGGCCGGCCGCGGCGCCGGGACCGGGGACACCTGGGGCTCGCGCTTTAGCGATCGGCGAAGAGCACCCCGCCCTTGGCCTTGTCGGTGAGCGGTGTCTCGTGGATGATGACGGTCACTTCCGAGGCCTGGGTGTTGCAGGTCTCGACGACGACCTGGGTGATGCCCTTGACGAGCGCGCGCTTCTGCTCGATGGTGCGGTCCTGGGCTAGCTCGACGATGATCTCTGGCACGGTGGCTCTCCTTCGGCGGTGTCGGTCGGAGCGCCACAATATACGCGCCGCGCCGCCCGAGCGCCAACCCGCGCAGCCAGGCCCCCCGCCCGCCAATTGCAGGGGGAGATGGCACGCCAGACGCCCCAGTTCTGGGCGAGAGGACGGCCCCAATTTCGGGGGAGCCAGGTAGGGCGAGGCCGGGAGCGGAGCGGGCAGCCGGAACAGTGGCGGCACCGGGCACGTTGCTCGCCGGGGCGCGGGCGAGCTGTCCAGCGGTTGTGCGGCGGCCCGGCCCACGCCGTAGCGTACGGGCAAGGGCAGGCGAGACGCGGAGCATCCCGCGGGCCGGCGCACCGGGGGCGCTGCACGCTGGCGCTGATTGCCGAGGGGTGGGGCGCGGCAAGCCGCGGGGCGCGCACCCTGCGCCCTGAACGAGCTTCCTCCAGGGACGCTGGGACCGGCTCAGGGCGGGCCGGGGTGACGTGCGTAGGCTTACCTGGCGTTGCGCTTCCGCAACCTCATCCGCAACGTGGCCGCCGTAAAGTGAGGGCATCGGGCGGAGTTTCGCACGTGGTGGTCCGCCGGGCCGGCGCGGCCCGGATTCCTTCACAGCGGTGACGGGTCGCTGCACCGCGGTTGAGCTGGTCTGGCAAGAGGCGATAGCGGTGCGAGGCACCCGCGCGCGGAAGGGGATGTCTCATGTGCGCCTCGGTCCTCAGCGCTCCGTCCAGCACACAACCGCCGTCGTGCGAGCCAGCGGCGGCGCCCGTCGCGGATGCGGCGAACCGCCCGACCAGCCCCGTGGTGTCGACGGTCGCGCTGTGGAGCCCGCTCCACGTGGTGATCGTGTCGGTGGTCTTTAGCTGCGGCGCGGGGCTCCTGCTCGCCATTGTCAACTGGCACCGGATGGCGATGCTGCCGCAGCGGCGCTGGCTGGTGTCCGGCCTTGCTGCGGCCATCGTGGCATTTGTCACCATCGGGCTACTGGTGCAGGCCCAGCTCGTCGCGCTGCTGGGCAACCTCGCCGTCGGCTTCTACCTGAAGCGCCAGCTCGAGCACGATTTCGCGGGCTTCGCGGCCACGGCGCGCGGCGTCGAACCGCCTCGCTGGTGGGTTACCGCGCTCCTGGCCGTCGCTGGTTTGCTGGCGTTTGCGGTGCTGGTGTACGGCGAAGCGCTGCTCCTCGCCCTGCTGGGCATTATCTAGGGTAGCGGCTGCGTCGCCCTCAGGCGGGAAGGCCCACGGCGGCGCGGTCGCGGGTGCAGGTGTCCACGATGGCGTAGACCAGGCACTCGGTGAGGCGCTGCATGGCCGGGACGTGGGCGACGCCCATCGAGAAGCCCGGGTAGGCCGCCGGCGGCGTGGCGCGGGGCAGGCCGAGCCGCGCCGTGGGGATGCCGCGGCCGCGAAGGATCGCCGCGTCGGTCGCGCCGCTGGTGCCGCCGCGGGCCTCATGGGGCCGCTCCTCGCGGGCCTCCCAGGCGCGCATCAGCGACTGGACGATCCAGTTCTGGGGGTCGGTGTGGGTGCCCGGGATGGACAGCATCATCTCCCACTCCAGCTCCAGCCCCGGGTGGGCCGCCTGGATGCGCCGCAGCGCCTCGCCAAGCTGGTGTTTCACCTCCACCGGGTCGGTGCGCGGGCTTACGCGCAGGTCCACGTACAGGTTGCAGACGCGCGGTACGAAGGCGGGCTTGTAGGTCCAGCCGCCCTCGATGGCGCCAATGGAGCCCTGGGGCGCCACGAGCCCCGACGTGTTGCGACTGCTGTACTCGGGGAACCACTCCTCGAGGCCCTGGATGACCTTCGCCGCCTCCACGATGGGGTTCGTGTACGGCACGACGTGGCGGATGCCCGTGTAGTTGAGCGTGCCCTTCACGCCGATGCGGAACCACGAGATGCCGACCTCTTCCCAGGACACCGAGTAGCCGGGCTTGGCGAGGATGGCGAAGTCGCCGCGCACGCCCTGCTCCAGCATGAACGAGCAGCCGTTACCCTGGCCGGTGTTCCAGCGGGCGAGGCCGGGCCGCCGGTTGGTGGGCATGCCGCCCGCGCCCAGGCCGACCACTAGATCGCCGCGCAGGGGCACGCCGGCACGGGCCACGGCCTCCGCGGCCGCCACGACGCAGGTGGCGTAGGCCTTGGGGTTCTCGGCGCCCAGGCCGATCACGTCGTCGCCCGCGCGCAGCGGCTCGGGGCGCAGGTCGGCGCGCACGGAGGGGCCGATCCAGGGCACGTCCTCCTCTTCCGTGCCGGCGAAGGCAACGTCGGTCGGCGCGTAGAGGAGCAGGTCGGGGCCATCGCCCTGGCCGTGCAGGCGGCCGACAGCGTTGCCCTGTTGCGGATCTATCGGCTGGTAGCGCGCGTCGAGCCCGGCGCGGGCCAGGTAGGCGGTCAGGAACTCGGCGATGGCGCGCTCCTCGCCGGTGGGGCTGGGGATGCCGACGAGTTCGAAGCACAGGTCGGCGATACGCTCGGGGTCAATCTGCGCCCAGGCGCGCTCCAGCCAGAGGCGCTGGTCGGCGGAGAGGGGCGCTTGCGTCACGGGCACGTCGATGGGGGCGGCCATGGCGGACTCCTCGCGGCGCGGCTGTTCCGCTGGTGGGGCGACTGGCCGGCTGTAGGTGGTGGCCTCGGGCGCATCGTACCCCGCGGCCAGCCGAGCGGGCAACGCTCCGGCTCGCTTAGTCGGTCCAGGGATAGGTGTGGACAGGGTTGCCCATCTTCCAGCCGCGCTGCGGGGCCAGGTGGCGCACGTCGTCGAACGTGCCGACCTGGAAGGTGATCTCCAGACGGTAGTTGTCGGGATCGTCGAAGTAGACCGACACGGCGCCGGCGTTGCCGTGGACGAACGGGCCGAGCGGCTCGACGCCCTGCGTCCGCAGGTGGGCTAGCCACTCATCGAGCGCGTCGAGCCCGCCGCCCTGGAAGGCGTAGTGGTAGAAGTGCATGTCGTCCGGGCGGTGCATCGGCTCGCCCTCGGCGAGGTTGACGACGGCGCCGCCCGGCGTGCGGATGAACACCTGCTTCGTGCGGCCGACGGCGCGCTCGTGCTCGGACATCCCCTGGCGGACGATCACCTCGCCGCCGAGCACGCGCAAGTACCACGCCTCGGACCGCGCCAGATCGGACACCGGCCAGGCGATGTGGGACCATCCTTCGAGAGTGGGCATGGGCAGCTCCTTTCCCCTTCAGAGTAGTGAGCGCATGTCTGGGTGTCAAATCGGGCCGCCCACGAGGGGGTGCAGCTCGGCGGTAGCCCTGCGACCTTGCGGCCCCGGGCGGGCACGAGACACGGCCCTACCGCACGCCGGTTGCTCTGCATGGGCGCCAAGAATGCCGCGGCGGGGAGAAGATGAGGCATAAAGAAGGGCTCGCCAGCATCTGGCGAGCCCTTCCGGCTCGGGTGGGACGATCAGGCGGGCTAGGCCTTGGCAAGCTCGCGGGCGTTCTCGACGACCTGATCGATGGTGCCGGTCATGTAGAAGGCCTGCTCGGGCAGCTCGTCGTGCTTGCCCTCCAGGATCTCCTTGAAGCCGCGCACCGTCTCGCTCAGCGGCACGTACACGCCGGGGCGGCCGGTGAAGGCCTCGGCCACGCGCATCGGCTGCGAGAGGAAGCGCTGGATACGCCGCGCGCGCGCCACGATGAGCTTGTCGTCCTCGCTGAGCTCGTCCACGCCCAGAATGGCGATGATGTCCTGCAAGTCGCGGTAGCGCTGTAGCACGCGCTGCACCTCGCGGGCCACGTTGTAGTGCTCCTCGCCCACGACGCGCGGGTCGAGCATGCGCGAGGTCGAGGCGAGCGGATCCACGGCCGGGTAGAGGCCCTGCTCGGCGATGGCGCGCGAGAGCGAGATGGTCGAGTCGAGGTGGGCGAAGGTGTTGGCGGGCGCCGGGTCGGTCTCGTCGTCGGCGGGCACGTAGACGGCCTGAAGCGACGTGATCGAGCCGTGCTTAGTGGAGGTGATGCGCTCCTGCAGCGCACCCATCTCCGTCGCGAGGGTCGGCTGGTAGCCCACCGCCGACGGCATGCGGCCGAGCAGCGCGCTCACCTCCGAGCCCGCCTGCGAGAAGCGGAAGATGTTGTCGATGAACAGCAGGACGTCGCGGCCCTCGTCGCGGAAGAACTCGGCCTCGGTGACGCCCGTCAGGCCCACGCGCTGGCGGGCGCCCGGCGGCTCGTTCATCTGGCCGAAGACCATCACCACCTTGTCGAGCACGCCCGACTCTTTCATCTCGTTGTAGAGGTCGTTGCCCTCGCGGGTGCGCTCGCCCACGCCGGCGAACACGGAGTAGCCCGAGTGCTCCTCGGCGACGTTGCGGATCAACTCCATGATGATGACCGTCTTGCCGACGCCCGCGCCGCCGAACACGCCGATCTTACCGCCCTTGCGGAAGGGCGCCACCAGGTCCACAACCTTCATGCCCGTCTCGAATACCTCGGGCCGCACTTCCTGGTCTACCAGGGCCGGCGCGGGGCGGTGGATCGGGTAGCGGACGGTGGCCTCGACGGGAGGGCCGCCATCCACCGGCTGGCCGAGCACGTTGAAGATGCGGCCGAGCGCCACAGGGCCGACGGGGACGCTGATCGGTCCGCCGGTGTCCACGGCCGGCGTGCCGCGGCGCAGGCCGTCGGTGCTCGACATGGCGACGGCGCGCACCCAGTTGTTGCCCAGGTGCTGCTGCACTTCGGCGATTAGCGGTGTGCCGCCATCCATCGGGATCTCGACCGCGTTGTAGATCTCCGGCATCTGCTCGGCGGGAAACTCAATGTCGATCACCGCACCGATTACTTCTACAACCTTACCGGTTGCCACGTTGACCTCCCTGGCCCCTATTCCCCTTGCGCCATTGCCTCGGCGGCGCTGGCGATCTCCAACACTTCTCGGGTGATGGCGGCCTGCCGCGCCTGGTTGTAGGTAAGCGTCAGGCTGTTGATTAGCTCGTTGGCGTTGTCGTTGGCGCTGCGCATGGCGACCATGCGGGCGCTCTGCTCGCTGGCGATAGTCTCCAGCACCGCCTGGTAGATCTGCACCTCGACGTAGCGCGGCAGCAGCTCGTCGAGGATCGCCTGCGGGCTTGGCTCGAAGATGTAGTCCACGCGCGGTCCGGCCGGCTCGTCGCCGCCCGTCGCCGCGATGGGTAGAAGCTGGTCGAGCTGCGGCCGCTGGCTGAGCGTGGACACGAAGCGCGGGTACAGGATGTAGGCCGCGTCGATGGCGCCGCGCTCGTAATCATCCATGATGACGCGCGCGATCGGCGTGATCGCCATGTAGTCCGGGCGGTCGCCGAGCTGCGTGAACGTCGCGCGCAGCTCGCGGCCGCGCCGCACCATGAAGTCCTGGCCCTTGCGCCCGACCGTCACGAGCTGCACCGAGTGCTCCTCGCGCAGCAGGAACTCGGTGCCGGCGCGGATGACGTTCGTGTTCAGCGCGCCGGCGAGGCCGCGGTCGCTGGTGAGCAGGACGAGCGCGGCGCTCCGCACCGGGCGCTGCCGTAGCAGCGGGTGCAGCGCATCGCCGTCGCGGCGCGCGGCACCGAGCTGCGTGATGAGCGTGCGCATGGCCGTGGAGTAGGGCCGCGCCGCGAGCACCGCGGACTGCGCGCGCCGCATGCGCGAGGCGGCCACCAGCTCCATGGCCTTGGTGATCTGCGCCATATTTCGGGTGCTGCGAATGCGCCGGCGGATGTCCCGCAAGCTCGCCATGCTGGCCTACCATTTCACCCCCCTTCCCGACGCCGGGAAGGGGGGTAGGGGGGTTAGGTCTTAGACCGTCGTGGTGCGCTTGAACTCGTCGATGGCCGCCCGCAGCTTCTCGATCGTCGGGTCGTCCAGCCGCTTGTCGGTCATGATCGTCTGGCCGATCTCCGGGTGGGCGTTCGCCATGAAGCGGTGGAACTGGGCCTCCCACTCCTGCACCTTGGCGACCGGCACGTCGTCGAGGAAACCGTTGGTGACGGCGTACAGGATCATGACCTGCTGATCGAGCGGCAGCGGGTGGTACTGCGGCTGCTTCAGCACTTCCTGGATGCGCAGGCCCAGCTCGAGCTGGCGGCGGGTGGCTGGGTCGAGGTCGGAGCCAAACTGGGCGAAGGCGGCCAGCGCGCGGAACTGCGCCAGGTCGAGGCGCAGCTTGCCCGCCACCTGCCGCATGGCGCGCGTCTGGGCCGCGCCGCCGACGCGCGACACGGAGATGCCGACGTTCAGCGCGGGCCGGATGCCCTGGTAGAACAGGTCGGTCTCCAGAAAGATCTGCCCGTCGGTAATCGAGATTACGTTTGTTGGGATGTAGGCCGCCACGTCGCCGGCCTGTGTCTCGATGATCGGGAGCGCCGTCAGCGAGCCCCCGCCGTAGTCCGCGTTCAGGCGCGCAGCGCGCTCCAGCAGGCGCGAGTGCAGGTAGAACACGTCGCCGGGAAACGCCTCGCGGCCGGCGGGGCGGCGCAGGAGCAGCGACACCTGGCGGTAGGCGGCGGCGTGCTTGGACAGATCGTCGTAGACGATCAGCGCGTCGCGCCCGCTTTCCATGAAGTACTCGCCGATCGCGCAGCCGGCGTAGGGCGCGATGTACTGCATGGCCGCGGGATCGGAGGCCGTGGCAGCGACGATGATGGTGTGCTCCATCGCGCCGTATTGCTCGAGCGTGCCGATCACCTCGGCCACCGAGCTGCGGCGCTGGCCGATCGCCACGTAGATGCAGATCAGGTCGCCGCCGCGCTGGTTGATGATCGTGTCGAGCGCGATGGCGGTCTTACCCGTCTGGCGGTCGCCGATGATCAGCTCGCGCTGGCCGCGACCGATCGGGATCATCGAGTCGAGTGCCTTGATGCCCGTCTGCACAGGCACGTTCACCGGCTGGCGGGTGACCACGCCGGGGGCGATGCGCTCGACGGGCCGCGTGGCCGTCGTGGCGATCGGCCCCTTGCCGTCGAGCGGCTGACCGAGCGCGTCCACCACGCGGCCGATCATCGCGTCGCCGACGGGCACCTCGATGACGCGACCGGTGCTGACGACCTCGTCGCCCTCGGCGATGTCGGTGTAGGGCCCGAGCACGATGACGCCGACGGTGTCCTCTTCAAGGTTCAGGGCAAGCCCGCGCACGTTGCTCTTGGGGAACTCCACCAGCTCGCTGTACATGACGTTGGACAGGCCCCAGATGCGGGCGATGCCGTCGCCCACCTCGACGACCTGGCCGACGTTCTGCGCGGTAATCGTCTCGTCGAAGCCGGCGATCTGCTGCTGCAGGATGCGGCTGATCTCTTCCCCTCGTACGGCCACAATGCAATCCTTTCCGGGACGTCTCTGTCCGCTTCGGGCGCCGCCCGCGCCGCGCCCCGCTCGTAGATTCTAACTGGTCATAACGCGGGCGGTCATCCGATCGTGGCTGTACCCACGGACCCTACGCCGCCGCCTACACGGCGCCGGCCGCCAGGCGGCGGCGCAGCAGCTCCAGGCGGCCGCGCACGCTGCCGTCGATCAACTGGTCGCCGATCTGCGCCACCACACCGCCGATGATGCTCGGATCCACGCTCGTCTGCATCTGCACTTGCTTGCCCACGTAGGCGGAAAGCTTAGCGGCGAGACTCGCCTGCGTGGCGGCGTCGAGCGGCTCGGCCGTCGTGACCTGGGCCGTGACGATGCCGCGCTCGCGGTTCAGCCGCTCGTGGAACGCTGCCGCGATATCGGGGAGGAACCCCAGGCGGTCGCGGTGCAGGAGAAGCCGCAGCAGGTTGCGGGTCGGCGGCCGCAGGTTCGGCACCTCGGCCTCGATGACGCTCATCTTCTGCGCCGGCGAGATGACCGGGCTGGTGAGCGCCCGCGCGGCCAGCGGCACTTCGAGCAGCGCGGCCAGGTGGTCGAGGTCGGCGCCCCAGGCGTCGTAGCTGCCCTCGGCGCGCGCCAACTCGAAGACGGCGTCGGCGTAGCGCCGGGCGGCGGCGCGGATCATAGCCACTTAGCGGCTCCGTCCGTCGCCGGCCTCGGCCAAGAACTCGTTGACGAGCTGGCGCTGAGTGGCCGGGTCGAGCTGGCGATGGATGATGCGCTCGGCCGCCATGACGGCCAGGTCAGCCACCTGCTGGCGCAGCTCGGCGAACGCCTGCTCGCGCTCGCGGGCGGCGTCCTCCTGGGCACGCTTCAGGATGGTCTCGTACTCTGCCTGCGCCTGCTGGGTGCGCTCGGTGCGGATGCGCTCGGCGATCTGGTTGGCGTTGTTGATGATGTTCTGGCCCTCGCGGCGCGCCTCGTCAAGCTGCGCCTTGACCGCCTCGGCGGCGCGCGCCGACTCGTCACGCAGCGCCTCGGCCCGCTCCATGCTCTCGCGGATCCGCGCCTGGCGGTCGTCGAGCATCTTCAGCACCGGCGGGAACAGGAACCGCCAGAGCACGAAGAACAACACGCCGAAGTTGATCAGGTGCCAGATGAAACTGGGCCAGTTCAGGCCAAGCGTCTCGAATGCCGACATGCGTCCTCCTGCTGGCCCTCTTCCCCAGCCCCCTCCCTCTAGGGAGCGGGGGCCTCCGCCGCGGGCTGTACCGGCGGCTCCCCCCTTTCCCCTGTGGGGGGAGGGGGGCAGGGGGGAGAGGGGGCCGCCTCTCCCTAGACCCGGCCGAACAGCAGGAACGCGATGATCAGCGAGTAAATGGCGATAGCTTCGGCGAACGCCAGACCGATGATCATGGGCAGGAACAGCGTGCCGGTGGCCTCGGGGTTGCGGCCGATGGCCTCCATGGCCTTGGCGACGCCGAGCCCGACGCCGATGCCAGGGCCGATCGCGCCCAGGCCGATGGCGAGGCCAGCGGCGAGCGGGGTGAACGAGGCGGCCTGGCCGGCCTGCTGCTGCGCCACCGATGCGAGCTGCGCGAGATCCATGGTCCGTTTCCTCCCTCTTGCTCTGCGAGGTCCGTGCTCGGGGTCTGGTCCTACCCAGGATGCCAGCCCAACTTTCCGAAGTTACCAGCAAACGGCCGTTTCGTCTAGTGGGCGGCGGCGTGCTCCTCCTCGCCGTGGCTGGTAGTCGCCAGCGACAGGAAGGCGAGAGTCAGGATCGCGAAGATGAGGGCCTGCACAATGCCGACGAACAGCTCGAACGCCATGAACAGGGCCGGGATGCCGGGCGGGATTAGGTTGCTCATCACCAGGAGCAGCACCTCGCCGGCGAAGATGTTGCCGAAGAGGCGCAGGGCCAGCGACACGGGCCGAGCGATCTCCGAGATCAGCTCCAGCACCGGCGGCGGCCCCCAGGTGAGATGTTTGACCCAGCCGAACAGCCCATTGGTGCGGATCATCATGAACTGCACCCAGATGAATACGACGACGGCCATCGCCGCCGTCGCGTTCAGGTCGCTGTTGGCGGAACGGAGCGGCGCGCCGTGGGTCGCCGTCCACGGGACGTGGCCGTTCAGCCAGTCGTTCTCCGCGTAGAAGGGCAGAATGCCCATCCAGTTGGCGGTCAGGATGAAGAAGAACAGGCTGCCCACCAGCGGCAGGAAAGACCGGCCGCGCGCCCCGGCGAACTGCTCGCAGGGCGTGAGCAGGGCCTCGATGGCGAACTCGGCGAAGTTCTGGAGGCCGCTGGGCACGAGCGCCATGCGGCGCGTCGCCAGCAGGCTGACCACGATCACCACGGCGATGGCCAGCCAGGCGGCGAGGATGGTGCTGGTCACGGGCACGCCGCCGACGCAGCTCACCTCGTGGCCGTGCTCCTCGGCATGGCCGCCCAGGCAGAAGATGATCTCGGCCACCAGCGACGGCGGGTGGAAGTTCTCCATGGCTCGCGTGCCTCTAAGCCTGCGGCCGCCGGCGCGGCGCATCGTCGCCGGCGGACGATTTCTTGCGCAGGAAGATATTGATGAGCTTTACGATGCTGAAGACGCCGGATACCATCCCGAGCAGCGCGCCTATCAGGTAGGCGACCGACCCAACATGGGTCCAGCGGTCCACCAGCAGGCCCAGACCCAGTCCGACCAGGACAGACGCGGCCAGCACGAAACCGAACTGGGTGGAGATGGCGACGGCCTGCCAGATGGTGAGCTCGCGCATGAGGCAATCGCTCCTGCGGCAAACTCGCGCCAGTATAGCACAGGGCCTCTCGTGTGGCTACGTCTGCTCCGTGCCGCGCCTTCGGGAGCGTACCGGGCATCCTTTAACGCCAGTTTAACATCTTCTATCGAGGGTCGCCGCGCGCCTGGCGGGGCGCCGTGCTAGGATGAAACGACCCGCCGGCCGCATCAGACACGCGGGATAGCAGAGACGTTAACGTGGCGCCTGCCTACGAGATCACGCCCGAGGCCCGCTTCACCTGCCAGCAGTGCGCCGGGTGCTGTCACAACTGGCTGATCTTTCTCACGCCCGAGGAGTACGACCGCCTGAGCAACCACGACTGGGCCGCGGAGAGCCCCCGGCTCGCGGGCCGCCCGCTATTCGTGGAGCAGGCTCCGCCGGGGCGCGACGGGCCAAAGGCGGTGCGCCTGGCGCGCATCGAGGGCGCCTGCGCTTTCCTCGAGCCGGACGGCCTGTGCCTGATCCACAAGGTGCAGGGCATGGCCGCGAAGCCCAGCCCCTGCCAGCAGTATCCCTTCCACTTCGCTCGCACGCCCGACGGCGCCACCGCCACGCTGGACTTCGCCTGCACCGCCGTGCTGGCCGACACGGGCGCACGGCTGGCCGAGCACCCCGAGGACCTCGACGCCGCCTATCAGGTCATGCAGCGGCGAGTCGCGTTGCCGAGCCACGGTCTGCCCGTGAGCGGCGTGCTGGGCGAGCGGCTCTGGCTCGGGCCGAAGCAGCCGCTTCACTGGCGCAATTACCGCACGCTGGAGAGCGCGCTGCTCGGCGCGCTGGAGCGCGCGGACCGCTCGCTGGAGACGCGCTTGCTGGGGCTGGACCGCCTGCTGCAGCTCACCGCCGCGCGCTTCGGCGCCGCGCTGGGCGCTCCGAATGACGAGTTCGACGCCTGGGCGGGGACGCTGGCGGGGAGCGACTACGCCGCCTTGTGGGAAGTGACGCCGCCCGCGAAGCTCTCGGCGCCCCGCCAGCGCGCCGTGCTGGCGCCCTTCATCGGCGGCCTGGAGCAGCAGTGGCAGGCCATGGACGCGGCGAACGCGGGCGGGCGGGGGATCGGCACGCGCCTCACGCTGGCGATCATCGTCGCCAACGGGGTGGGGCCGCTGCAGCTCGCCGGCTACAGCGCGACGTTGGACCAGGGCCAGATGCGGCGCGTGCGCTTTCCCCAGGACGATCCGGCGCTCGCGCACCTGTACACCCGGTACCTGAAGAGCCTCATCCAGCGGAAGTCGCTCGTGGACGACACCGACGTGTTCCAGGGCTACCGTTATTTCCTGCTGTCGTTCGCGGCGGCGCGCTGGTACGCTGTGGCGCGCGCCGCGCTGGCCGGCCGCAGCGTGGCGGAGTTGGACGACCTGCGGCAGGGCATCCGCCTGGTCGAGAAGGGGTTGGGCCACGCCGAGGGGCTGCGCTCGGGCGCGACGCAGTGGGTGGTGCGCTTCCTCTTCCGGCACCTCGCCTCGCCCGCCACGATGATCCACAACTTCTATACGGGGGACTGACCTAACCCCCCGGCCCCCCTTCCCTATCAGGAAGGGGGGAGCCGGCGCAGCCCGGCGCCGCCAGCAGGTGGGCGAGCCCACCCAAGTCGTGGTCCTATCAGGAAAGGGGGGCCGGCCGGCCTTGCGGCCGGCCCCCTTTTCTCACCGGGAAGGGGGCCGGGGGGTTAGGTCGGCCCTTTCGCCTCGTGCGGCCGCGATTCGTCCAGATTCGTTAAGATACGTATGAAGCTGGCGGCTAGCGTGCGCCTGGGGGGGCGCCGCCCGTGCAGGGCCGCCGGCGCCAGGAGCAGGCAGTGGACATCTCCCTCCCCGTCGCCGCGCCGCGGCCGCGCTCGAGCCGCGACCTGGTGGGCCAGTTGCGGGCGCTGCCCCTGTTCTACCGGGTGCTGCTCGGCAACTGCCTGGTCGTGGTGCTCGGCGCGGGCATGGGGACGTTCCTGACCGTGCAGTTCGCGCGGCAGGAGCCGGCCTCGTCGCCGCTGTGGCTCGTCGGCTCGTTCATGCTGGTGGGCACCGGGCTGAGCCTGCTGGTGAACTACGTGGTGCTGAAGGCGGCGTTCTCGCCGCTCGAAGCGATCGAGCGCACCGTGCTGGAGGTGCGCCGCGGCAACCTGGGCGCGCGGGCGCCGCTCGACGCTGGCCGCGACCCGCTGCTCCAGACGTTTACCGCCACGCTCAACGCCATGCTGGACACGCTGGAGCGCGACCGCCAGCAGCTTCAGGCGCTCTCTCTGCAGGTCATCGACGCGCAGGAGGCTGAGCGCAAGCGTATCGCCCGTGAGCTGCACGACGAGACGGCGCAGACGCTGACCTCGCTGCTGGTGCGGCTGCGCATCCTGGAGCGGGCCGCCGATCCGGCGCAGGTGCGCACCTCAACGGCCGAGCTGCGCGAGTTGACGCTGCAGGCGCTGGAAGAGGTCCGCAACATGGCCCGCGAGCTGCGCCCGACGACGCTCGACGACCTAGGCCTCGTCGCGGCGGCGCAGAGCTATACGGAGCGCTGCGCCGAGCTGCTCGGCTTCGGCGTGACGTTCCGCGCCGAGAGCTTCACGCAGCGCCTGGCGCCCCACGTCGAGCTGGTGCTGTACCGTGTGATCCAGGAAGCGCTCACGAACGTGGCGCGCCACGCGAACGCGCGCCACGTCGAGGTGTGGCTGACGCAGGAAAGCGGGCGCGCCGTGGCGACGATCCGCGACGACGGCGTGGGCTTCGACGTGGAGGCGGTGCTGGCCTCGAAGGAGCGCGGCCTGGGCCTGTTCGGCATGCAGGAGCGGATGACGCTGGTGGCGGGCCGCTTGCAGCTCAGCTCCTGGCAGGGCGGCGGTACGCTCGTCCGCGCGGAGGTGCCGCTGGACGGGCCGGTGGCGATTGGCTCCCAGGCGACGGCCGGGGCGGAGCTGCCCGCGGCCGCGCCGGGCGTGATGGCGGACTTGATGAAGGCGCGTGGGTGATGGCTGACAATCGGATTCGCGTGGTGCTCGCCGACGACCATGCCGTGCTGCGCGCCGGGCTACGCGCGCTGCTCAGCGCCGAGCCGGACATGGAAGTCGTCGGCGAGGCGGGCGACGGCCAGGAGACGGTGCGGCTGGCGGCGCGGCTGCGACCCGACGTGGTGGTGATGGACATCGCCATGCCGGGCGGCGGCGGGCTAGAGGCGACGCGTGCCATCCGGGCGCAGAAGCTGCCGTCGAAAGTCCTGATCCTGACGATGCACGCCGAGGAGCAGTACCTGCTGCCGGTGATCGAGGCGGGCGGCTCGGGCTACGTGCTCAAGACCGGGGCGGACAGCGAGCTGATCGAGGCGATCCGCATCGTCCACCGCGACGAGGTGTTCCTCTACCCGTCAGCCGCGAAGCTGCTGCTCGGCAAGTACCTGGAGCGCGGCGAGGGTGGCGAGGCCGCCTATGACGGACTGACGCCCCGCGAGCGCGAGGTGCTGCGCCTGACGGCCGAGGGCTACACCGGCCAGGAAATCGCCGATCGCCTGGTGCTCAGCCCGAAGACCGTGGATACGTACCGCCAGCGGGTCATGGAGAAGCTGAACCTGCACCACCGCTCTGAGCTCGTCAAGTACGCGCTGCGGAAGGGACTTCTGCAAGCCGACGTGATCGGCGAAGAGGCGTCCGCCTGACGCGACTGGCCGACGCCGGCGCGGGCCCGGCCCGTCAGGCAAACTCCTACACCAAATGCCTAGCTTTTCCTGACACGCCTCCGTGATGCCGCCCGTTAACATAGCTCTGGGTTGACAGGCCTGGCATTCAACTTGCGACGCCGCCCCGGCTGACGGTCCTCAGGCCCACCGCTCAACGCGGCCGATTCGAGCTGGCGATGGATTGTTGAGATGACGCAGAGCAGCGCTATCCTGGAACGAGCCCCCCTCGCCTCCGAGGCTTCCCTCACGCCCGACGAGCTGCTGGCCTCGGACCGCCCCGCGTCGCGCGCGGCGCGCGGTACCGCCGAGAGCGCGCCACGCCGCAACGGGCGGAGCGCCGCGCGCAGCCAGGACCTCGAGGATGCCGACGCCATCGGGGCGTACTTCCAGCAGATCGGCACCGTGCGCCTGCTCAACGCCGAGGAAGAGGTGGCGCTGGCGAAGCGGATCGCCGCGGGTAAGCGCGCCGCCACGCTGCTCGCGCAGCCGATCAGCGACCCCGAGGAGCGCGCCACGCTGCTGGCCGAGCAGGCCGAGGGCGAGCGCGCGCGCCAGCGGATGGTCGAGGCGAACCTGCGGCTCGTGGCGGCCATCGCGGCGCGCTACCAGGGCCGCGGTCTAGACCTCGAAGACCTGATCGCCGAGGGCAACATCGGGCTCATTCGCGCCGTGGAGAAGTTCGACTACCGCAAGGGCTTCCGCTTCTCGACGTACGCCACCTGGTGGATCATGCAGGCGGTGACGCGCGCGATCGCCGACCGCGGCCGGGTGGTGCGGCTGCCGGTACACATCCACGAGACGCTGAACCGCATGGGCCGCACCTTCCAGCGCCTGCGCCACGAGCTGAATCGCGAGCCGACCGACGAAGAGCTGGCCGAGGCGATGGGCATGCGCGCCGACCGGCTCGCCGCAGTCGTGCGGGCGTCGGCGGCGCCGCTGCCGCTGGACGCGCCCCGCGCGGACGGCGAGGAGACGGACAGCCGCGAGGCGGCCGCTGCCGAGGAGATGCCGACGCTGTTCGACATCGTGGCCCACCAGATGCTGCGCAGCGAGATGGGCGAGCTGCTGACCATCCTGCCCGAGCGCGAGCAGCTCGTCCTGGAGCTGCGTTTCGGGCTGGCCGACGGCCACAGCTACACGCTGGAGGAGGTCGGCCGGCGGCTGGGCGTGACGCGCGAGCGCGCGCGCCAGATGGAGCACCGCGCGCTGGCCAAGCTGCGCCAGGAGGCCGGCGCCGAGCGCCTGCGCGCCTACCTGGACTGATCGGCGCCGCCCGCCACCAGGCCCTCCCCAGCGGGGAGGGCCTCGCCATGCCGACGGCGTGCGGGCGCTGACGCGGCCCGTGGTTCCCTTGCCCCGGATAGCGTTCTGGGGCTACCCTTGTGGCTGTGCCCCTGGGGACCGCCGAGTGCCCACGAGGGGAAGCACGCCGGAGCAGCAGCGAAGGTGAGCCTGAGCATCAGCGCGTTCTTCCCCGCGTACAACGATGCCGGCACGATCGCCAGCATGGTGGTGGTGACGGACCGCACGCTGCGGGCGCTCACGGACGA
>Ga0070741_10002489_pt1 | contig 49178 bp, 40 predicted proteins | sample Coa_R1_4_FD_66440 | JGI IMG/M metagenome (GOLD analysis project Ga0070741, IMG submission 66440) | Surface soil microbial communities from Centralia Pennsylvania, which are recovering from an underground coalmine fire - Coalmine... | ecosystem: Environmental > Terrestrial > Soil > Unclassified ... | reverse complement strand
AGGTCAGCGAGCGACAGAGCAAGCGGCGTGAGCCCCCGGTGAAGCTCGATCGTCCCGCCACGGGGGACGTGAAGCTCGATGGCCCGGCGATCGAGAGCGTTCCCGAGGCGCAGGTCGAGCGTGCTTTGGAGATCGCCTACAGCTATCTGAACAAGCGCGAGCGGACCGCCGCAGAGGTCGCTCGCCGCCTCCGGCGTGAGGGATTCAGCTCAGAGAAGATCGCCCAAACGCTCGGCCTGCTGCACGATGAGGGCACGCTCGACGATCGCCGTTTTGCGCGCCTGTTCATCGATGACAAGCGGACGCTCGAGCGCTGGGGGAGCGAGCGCATTCGGCGCGCGTTGATCCAACGGGGAGTCGACTCCGACACGGTGGCCATGGCGCTTGACGCAGGCGGTGGCGAGCCGGGCAGCCCTTCAGAGACTGAGCAAGAGCGCGCGCTGACACTGCTCCACAGCCGATTTCCCGAGCGGCCGCGCAGCCGTCGCGACCGCGATCGCGCGCTGGGAGTGCTGCTGCGTAAGGGCTACGAGCCCGAGCTCGCGTTCGAAGCTCTGTCCGCATATTTGCGCGATTGACGGCGCGACGCTGCAAGCGGGGAGCGAACGATTGCGCGCCGGCCCGCGCGGTATTACGATCTCAAGTGCGAACGATTGGCCCGTCGGGCCAAAAGAACCAGCAAATACAGTGATTATTCGGATCCCGGACAGAGCGCCTACTGCAATCTCAACCGGACCGCCCGGTTCAAAGCAGATCACTCACGAGTGCCGCCTAGTTCCTTCGCCGCGACCGGCGCGTCCGAGGAATGCCCTAGCCGGCATCCGTAGTGTCTGAACGGGTCATTCGGTCGCTCCACAATTGAAAATTGCAGGCGACGGGCCCAGTTGAGGGCCGTCACCAGAGAGGAACGACCATGGACATCATCGGTGCCGCAGCATTGATAGCTGTAGGGATCGTCCTCGCTGCCGTCTTTTATGCCCGGGGCCATACAACACGGTCCCACGGCGCCCTGCATGCCGGTGTTCAAACCCATGGTGCGAGCTTGGGAACCGGCGCCGCCGCAGTCTCGCTCGGCAGGCGCCGGCAGAGCGAAACTCACGTTGATCGTCCGGCCGCGGCCGAGGCAGAGCTCGCTGAGCGTGCCGCCGCCCTGGCTCGCCGTGAGGCCTCGCTGTCCGGACGTGAGCAGACGGTGGCGGATCGCGAGGCGGAGCTGAAGCTTGCACGTGAGGCGCTCGTCCAACGGACCTCCGACCTCGAGCGGGCCCTGGAGAGGGCATCCGGGCTGTCGGCGGCGCGGGCCAAGGAGCTCCTCCTCAAGGAGATAGAGGCAGACGCTCGCCACGACGCCGCCCGGCGTATCAGAGAGATCGAGGAAGAGACCAAGCGCGACGCGGAAAGGCGGGTTCGCAACATCCTTTCGGTGTGCATGCAACGGCTCGCCGCCGGCCATGCCACGGAGACCACGGTTTCGGTCGTCCAGCTATCAGCGGACGAGATGAAGGGAAGAATCATCGGCCGCGAAGGCCGCAACATCCGGGCGCTTGAAAACCTCACCGGCGTCGACTTCATCATCGACGACACCCCCGGCGCGGTGGTCCTGTCCGGCTTCGACGGCGTACGGCGCGAGATCGCCAAGCTGACGCTGGAGAAGCTGCTCCAGGATGGCCGCATCCACCCCGCCCGGATCGAGGAGATGTATTACCAGGCCAAGTCCGAGCTCGAACGGCACATCGTCGAGATGGGCGAACAGGGCGTCCTCGAAGCCGGCGTCCAGGGGCTTCACCCCGAGCTGATCAAACTGCTCGGCCGGCTGAGGTTCCGTACCAGCTACGGCCAGAACGTGCTCGCCCACTCCGTCGAGGTCTCTCGGATCGCCGCGATGATGGCCGAGGAGCTCGGCGCCGGCTCGAAGACCGCCCGCCGGGCTGCGCTGCTGCATGACTTGGGCAAGGCGGTAACACACGAGATCGAGGGCCCACACGCGCTCGTAGGGGGCGATCTGGCGCGCAAGTACGGCGAACCCGAGGCTGTCGCACACGCCATGGAGGCTCACCACAACGAGGTTGAGCCCCAGACGGTCGAGGCGGTGATCGTTCAAGCGGCCGACGCTCTCTCCGGCGCCCGGCCCGGGGCGCGCGGCGAGTCGCTGGAGCAGTACGTCAAGCGACTGCGCGACCTGGAGCAGATCGCGACCCGCCACGAGGGCGTCGACAAGGTGTACGCGATGCAAGCCGGACGCGAGATTCGCGTGATGGTCACCCCGGGAGCCGTCGACGACGACGGAGCAACGCTTTTGTCGTACGAGATCGCCCGCGAGATAGAAAAAGAACTCGAGTACCCCGGCCAGATTAAGGTCACCGTGATCCGGGAGTCGCGCGCGGTCGAGTACGCCCGCTGACTTTCGGACGACAGCTACCCTGGGCGGATGAAGCGCTACCACCTGACCACGTTCGGCTGTCAGATGAACGCGCACGACTCCGAGCGCATGAAGGGCATGCTGGAGTCGCTCGGCTACGCCGAGTCACCGACCCGCGAGCACGCGGACCTGATTCTGTTCAACACCTGCTCGATCCGCGAGCGGGCCGACAACCGCTTCCTGGCCCACCTCGGCGAGGCCAAACGGCTCAAGTCGGAGCAGCCGGACCGGGTCGTGGGAATCGGCGGCTGCTGGGCCCAGTCGGTCAAGGACGAGGTCTTCGCGCGGTTCCCATTCGTCGACGTGGCCTTCGGGCCTGGTCAGGTGCACAAACTGGCCGAGTTCCTGACCAGCGACTCGCTCAGTGCGCAGGGCTATTTTGAATTTGAGGGATTCACGGGTCGTCTGCCCGCAAAACGCGAGCGCGAGTTTCAGGGGTGGGTGCAGATCAGTGTCGGATGCAACTGCGTCTGTAGCTACTGCATCGTCCCCTCCACTCGCGGCCGAGAGGTGTCTCGACCTTCCGCTGAGCTCGTCGAGGAGGTTCGCCGGCTCGCAGCTGACGGCGTGCGCGAGGTGACGCTGCTCGGGCAGAACGTCAACTCCTATGGCCGGGATCTACCACGAGACAAGCGCATCACCTTCGCCGAACTGCTGCGACAGCTCGACCCGATCGACGGCATCGAGCGCATCCGTTACACGAGTCCGCACCCAAAGGACATGCGCGAAGACGTCATTCGCGCTCACGCGGAGCTCCCGTCGCTCTGCCAGCACATCCACCTGCCGCTCCAGTCGGGGTCGAGCGCGGTGCTGAGGCGAATGCGCCGTACTTACAATCGCGAGCGCTATCTCGACCGGGTCGCGCTGATTCGCGAGCACGTGCCGGACTGCGCGATCACGACAGACATCATCGTGGGATTCCCGGGGGAGACCGAGGAGGACTTCGCGAATACGCTTGAGGTGGCCGAGGATGTCGGATACGACGGCGCGTTCACGTTCGCCTATTCGCCCAGACGGGGAACCGAGGCGGCCACGCTACCGGACCAGTTACCGCATGAGGTCAAGGTGCAGCGGCTCGAGCGGCTGGTCGAGGTGATCCAGCGCCGCGCGCACGAGCGCGCTCAGCGATTCGTCGGACGCACGCTCGAGGTGCTGGTCGAAGGTTCCTCGCGCACGGATCCGAGCCGCCTGCGGGGCCGCACAACCCACAACAAGGTCGTCAACTTCGATGGCCTCTCCTCGCCCGGAGACCTCGTTCAGGTCGAGGTCGCTGGTGCCACCAGCCAAACCCTGTCCGGGCACGAGCTGATCCTGAGTCGCGCCGCCTAGACCGCTCGGCCTGATTCTTTCCGCCTGAGCGTCTGCGAACATATGTTCGTGCGATGGAGCAACCTTACGATTGACGCCGAGGAACGCACACGGCTACCGGGTTATAGGGATGAGGCCATCGTGCGCCATTTCGAGGCGCCGGACGCGATCCCGACCCGCTTCTACGAGGTCCGCGCAAAGTCGATCTTGAACCGGGTGCCGGCGGCATCGAGGATGCCGTTTCGGTGGACCATCAACCCGTTTCGCGGATGCACGCATTCGTGCGCCTACTGTTTTGCCCGCCCCACGCACCGCTACCTGGACTTCGACGCGGGCCGGGACTTCGAGCGCGAGATCGTGGTCAAGGTCAACGCGCCGGAGCGATTGCGCGCGGAGCTGGCCAGGCGGTCCTGGAAGCACGAGCACGTGGCGCTTGGAACGAACACGGACCCCTACCAGTGGGTTGAGGGGCGCTACAAACTGATGCGCGGGATCTGGGAGGCGATGCGAGACGCGGCCAATCCATGCTCGGTGCTCACAAAGTCACCCCTGTTGCTCAGGGATCTTGACCTCATGCGCGAGCTCAACGAGCGCACAGAGTTCAGCGCGGCCCTCTCGGTTCCCACGCTGGACGAGAAGGCCTGGCGCTCGTCCGAGCCTCACACCCCCAACCCGCGAGCTCGCGTGGAAGCCGTCAAAGAGCTCACACGCAACGGCATTCGGACGGGGATCCTGATCGCGCCGCTGATGCCGGGGATCAACGATGCCCCCGAGCAGGTGGAGCCAATTCTTGAGCACGCCGCCGAGGCGGGAGCCGCGTACGTGACGGGGGTCGCGTTGCACCTGCGCGGGGAGGTCCGCGACGTGTTCTTCGAGTGGCTGCGAGAGCACCGTCCGCACCTGATTCCCCGCTATGAGGAGCTCTATGCTCGCGGCGCCTACATGCGGCCGGACGAGCGGGACCGTCTCTCAGCGCTCGTGCGAGGGCGGGCTCCTGGTGACGAGGCGCCGGCACGCGGGCGAATGAGGCCACCGCAGCCACGCCAGAGACCCCCTGATGCGTCGCGGGCGCAGCAACCCCTATTCTGAGGGCACCCAGCGGCCGGGGTGGAAACCGTGCGCGCGTGACGGCGTACTGAATCTAGATGAGAAATCCGCTCAGAAAAGACGGCGAGCCGCGGGAGGTTAAATTCGACCGCAATCTGCGCATGTTCGAGACGCGCAGCCACGAGTGGGAGCGCGCCGGCCTCCGGTTGGAACCTGACCGCCCGGCCATCCGCCGGGCTCAGCGCCAGGCGCTGGTCGTGCTGCCGCTGCTCGTCGGGGTGCTGTTTGTCTGGTTCGACCGCCACGACATTGTCGGCAGCTCGACGGCGTCGAGCACCGGCTTTCAGGTGGGCGTCGTTGTCGCCCTCGTGGTGCTCGGATGGGCCTTCTCGCGCGATCTCGGAAAAGCGGCAGCGCCGACCTTTTTCAAGCGGATGGATCCCCCAACCGCGGGAACCGTCGGTTTCTTGATTAGGCTCGCCACGATCGCGATAACGATCGTGCTCGCGCTGCACATCGTCGGCTTGAACCCGGCCACGATTGCGGCAGGGGGCGCTTTCACGGCGATCGTTTTCGGCCTCGCCGCCCAACAGACCCTCGGCAATGTGATCGCGGGCATGGTGCTGCTGAGCGCAAGGCCGTTTCGGGTTGGCCAGCGCATCAGGCTTCAGGCCGGCGCGGTGGGCGGCTTCACCGAGGGTGTCGTGTCGTCGCTGGGCCTGCTGTACACAACTCTGCGACGCGGCGACGACCAGATCATGATCCCCAACAACGTGGTGCTCGCGTCGGTGGTCGTGCCGCTGGTCGAACCCGACGCAGTCGACGTCCGCATCCGCCTCAGCTCCGGGATCAGACCGGGCCGGGTGCAGGCGATTCTCGACGAGAGCGTCAGTACGCCGACACGCCTGAAGCCGCGCGTGCTGCTCGAGGAAATCGACGGCGACAAGCTTGTCGTTCGCGTCCAGGCGACCCCCGTCCGGGCGGCCGATGGGGCTGGCCTGGCCGACGAGATCATCGCCGCGTTGACCTCGGTCACCGGCGAGCAGACCACGGCCGCGGGCGATGAACCCCAGCCGCGAACGGCCGGCACGTTTTCCCGCTCGACCAGGGCGTGAACGCGCCCTACAGGTTCTTGCGCGCCTTGACGGCGGTGCCGTAGGCGCAGATCTCGGTCCAGGTGCCGCCGAGCTCGGACGTATCGAAGCGGAAGGCAACGATCGCGTCGGCACCCTTGCCCTCGGCCTCCTCTACCAAGCGCTCGGTGGCGTGCACGCGTCCATCCGCGAGCATCTTCGTCATCCCTTTGAGCTCGCCGCCCGCGAGTGATTTGAAGAAGGCACCCAGCTGGGAGCCGATGTTCCTGGAGCGAACCGTGAGCCCGAATACCTCGCCGAGTACCTCGGTGACCTGGTAGCCAGGGAGGTCGTTACCAGTCGTTATCAGCACGCCGCGATCCTATCTACTCACTCGGCACCACGAGCGCCGTCTACGTGGGCGACTGATGCACACAGGGCCGTCGGTGGGTTCAGTGCTTGCTGCGCTGGCTGGAGGCGAGCTCAGAGGCGATCTTTCGACCACCGAGCAGCCGCTGCCCCGAGGCAGCCAGCGCGGGTGCAGCACCAGCGATGGTGGCGCCGATGCGTAGCGTTGCCGGAGCCACGTCGACTTCGGCGCGGTTGCGTTCAATCGCGGAGATGACTGCGTCAGCGACGTCTTGCGACGTGCGGGTGCCAACGCCGGGCGGAAGCTTGATGTTCGCGTCCGCGAACATGCCCGCGTCACGGATGAAACCGGGCAGGACCACCGAAACCCCGACCCCGTAGGAGCGGAGGTCCTCGCGGCAGCTCAACGCGAACCCGCGCAGACCGAATTTGGTTGCGGCGTAGAGCGAAGAGGAGGCGCTCGCGGCCTTTCCTGACAGGGAGGACATGAAAACCATGTGACCTCGGCGGCGCTCCATCATCCCCGGCGCCAGCGCCCGAGCAAGGGCGATGGGCGCACGGAGGTTCACCTCGAGCAGACGATCGATCTTCTCCTGGGGCAGTGCGGTCAGCAGGCCGGTGGCTGGAAGGCCCGCGTTGGCGACCAGGATGTCCACCGGGATTTTCCGCGCCTCCTCGACGAGGCGGTCGACCTGCTCACGGTCCGCCAGGTCGCAGGGAAGCGAGCGTCCGCCGACCTGGGCCACCAGCTCGTCGAGTACGTCCGCGCGGCGGCCGGTGAGGACCAAGCTTGCTCCACGTGCCGCGAAGGCGCGGGCGATCGCAGTACCAAGTCCGCCCGTTGCGCCGGTGATGAGCACGTTCCCCGCGACCGGAGTCACGCACGGGCAGTCTATCGGCGCCGTCTGTGCGCCTCATATGGGTGCAGTTAGCGCTAAGGGGGCGCCACCGGGCTGTCTAGGCCGGGAAGACGGCCACCGTCGCCGTGAAGCCGTGCAAAAAGCTGCGCCCGCCCACAGGGCCGATCTCGCCCGCGGCGAAGAATCCCGCAGCCGGCGCGCCCAGTTCTTGTTCGACGGCGTCGGCGTCGTGATCGCAGGGGCCAAACATCGACGCGCCGCGCCCATTGCAGGAGAACACCAGCGCCCCGGCAGGCCCACTGTCCGTGAGGGCGGCCACCCGCAAGCGCAGCGCCCGCCGCAGGTCCTCGTCGGCGGATCGGGCATCGCGAGCGTGGAGGCGGATCACCTGCCCCGGGTGTACAAGAGCTCCGACCGTCAAGCGCCCCGATTCGGGGTCGGCTCCCATCACACCTCTGACCAGGAAATCGCCCTGCTCATATTCGGGCTTGCCGCCTTCGACCACGATTCCGATGAGGAGTCCGCCGGCGACGAGCGTTCGCTCGCGCGGAGGCAGCTGCGCGATCAGTCGTTCGACCGTCTCTAAAGCGGGACGCCCGGCAAGCTCGTGGATCACATTGCCCTCGGCGGCCGTGATCGTGACCTCCGGCCCCACCGGCGCCGCCCCTTGGGATACGCAGGGAAGCACTTCGACACCGCGGAAGCAGACGCCCACGGCGCCCTCGTCGCGAACCTGCTCGCCGAGGATCAGCGACGCCGAACCCGTCGCTCCAGAAGCGCTGGCCAGCCCGCCGATGACGGGGACCCCGGGAGTCCCCGTGGCGATCGCCTCCAGAACCGCGTCGGTGGGAAAGGTGTACGGATCGGCAAGCAGGACCGCTGCTCTGGCTCCCTCGAAATCGGGGAGCCCCGCGATGCGCGCCTCACCCGCCTCGGTCTCCAGCCGCCCGTGGAATGGGATGACCTCACCTTCACCGGCGAAAGAGGCGGCCCAGAGCGCGAGCCCGGTGCCTGACTCGAGCTCCCGGCGAGAGCCCAGAACGCCTCCCGCCCCGCAGCCCACCAGCGCGCGCGGCCGCAACACCTCCTGGATCCCATCGATCACGGCCTCGGGAGCGGCCAGATGCGACCCAGAGGCAAAGACGAACGCAAGTTCCGGCGCCTCGTGGTCGAGCCGCTCGGCCGCCGACTGGGCAGCCTCCAGTCCGGCCGCCAGTGCGTCAGGTTTGGTCGAGAGCGCGGTCGCGATCTTGACTGCCATCGCTGCACGATACTGCCCGAAATGATCGCTCCAATGCGAGACGAGCCCGGCCGCGCACGGCCCACCCACGCCGCCAACCGGGCGTGCGTGATCGCGCTCTTCGGCCCCACCGGGATCGGTAAGACTGCGGTAGCGATCGCGCTCGCCGATCGGCTGCGGGATCTGGGAGAGAGTCCCATCGCGGTCTCGGCTGATGCGCTTCAGGTCTACCAGGGGTTGGAAACATTGACCGGGGCGGCAACGCCGGCGCAGCGAGCACGGCTCGAACACCGGCTGATCTCCTTCCTTCCCGTACAAGCGACCTTCAGCGCCGGGCAATATGCCGAGCTGGCCCATGCCGAGATCGACCAGCTTCTGGAGGCGGGCCAGCGCCCGATCGTGGTGGGCGGGACGGGGCTCTACCTCCGGGCGGCGCTGGGCGAGCTTAGCCTCAAACCGGCGCCCGCCGAGGGCGTCCGCGAGCGGTGGCTTGCCGAGCTTGAGCGTCGCGGGCCTGTGGCGCTACACGGCGTGCTTGCGGAGCGCGCGCCGTGGGCGGCCGCCGAGATCGCGCCCGCTGACAGACAGCGGATCGTCCGCGCGCTGGAGCTGCTGGACTTGGGCGAGCTGGAGCCTCCAGAAGAGGAGTCCGAGCTGTGGAGCGCGGCCGTGCGAGTGCCAACCCTGTTGGTCGGCCTTACCTCGGCACGCGAGCACTTGTATGGGCGCATCGACGGGCGCGTGCACGAGATGGTCGCCGCTGGTGCGCGCGAGGAGGTCCGCCGCGCGCACCTCGCCGGCGCCTCGGTCACGGCGCGCAAGGCCCTTGGCTTCGAGGAGCTGCTAACGGGGGACATCGAGGCGATGAAGCGCCGAACGCGCAATTACGCCCGGCGTCAGCTGACCTGGATGCGTAAGCTGGCCGGTGTGACGGTGATAGACACCACTGACATGGCGCCGACGGTCGTGGCCGAAGAGATTCTCGACCTGTGGCTCGCCGGCGACGGAACCGGCTCAGGGCTCCATACACTCCCGCGGCGATGAGGTTTGACAAGTGGCAGGCACTCGGCAATGACTACATGCTGATCGAGCAGGACAAGCTTCCCTTCATGCTCACCCCCGCGCGGGTCCGCGCCCTGTGCGCGCCTCACTCAGGGGTCGCCGCGGACGGGATTGTGCTGCTCTGTGCCCCGGAGCGACCAGAAGCGGCCGCTCAGTTGAGGATCTTCAATCCCGACGGCTCCGAAGCCGAGGTGTCCGGCAACGGCACCCGCGAGGCGGTCCTATACATGCGACGCAGCGGGTGGGCGTCGACCGACACCTTCACGGTCGACACCGCTGCCGGGGAGCTCCGCCCGACAATCACCTCGCCGACCACCTGCACCGTCGACATGGGTCATGCCCGTGTCCGCAGCGAGGACTTCCCATCCGGTGGTCAGGACGGCCGCGGGGAGCTCTTGGCGGACGGCACGAGCTGGACCTTCCAGCACGTCCAGGTAGGTAATCCGCAGTGCGTCATCCGGATGGACAACGAGCAAACGCTGAGCTCCCTCGACCTGTCGCGGATCGGCCCCGAAATCGAGCGCCACGAGCTCTTTCCGAATCGCACCAACGTCTCCTGGTACACGCCGCTGCACCGGGGCCGGATCCGTGCGAGGATTTTCGAGCGGGGAGTGGGGGAGACCTCGGCGAGCGGCACGGGTGCCGTCGGCGCCGCGGCGGCCTTCGTGCTGGACGGCGGGGACTCGCCCGTGACCGTGGTACTTGACGGCGGCGAGCTTCAGATCACGGTGCAAGAGGGGCTGCGCGTCGTGCTGTCAGGGTGGGCGGCGCCCGTGTTCAAAGGAGAGCTTGCAGAAGAGTTCGTGGAGGAGCTGCGTGAGCTCGACTGAGACCGAAGGGGCCAGGCGCTTTCGCCCTTCGAAGCGCCTCGAGCGGATCCCTCCGTACCTGTTCGCAGAGCTCGAGCGCAAGATCCAGGCCAAGCGCGCAGCGGGAGTCGATGTGATCAGCCTGGGCATCGGCGATCCCGACACCCCGACCTACGCTCCCATCGTTCAAGCCGCCACGCGCGCGGTGGCGGACCCGCGTAACCACCGTTATCCGACGAACCGCGGCCTGCCCGAGTTCCGCGAGGCGATCGCCGCCTTCTATGCACGGCGGTTCGGCGTGGCGCTCGACCCAGAGACAGAGGTCATGCCTGCGATTGGCGCCAAGGAGTGCATCTTCAACTTAAACCTCGCGTTTCTCGACCCTGGCGATCTGGCGTTGGCCGCCGATCCCGGCTATCCGCCCTACACGGGCGGCCCGCTGCTCGCCGGCGCGCAGGCCTGGCCGATGCCGCTGCTTGCAGAGCGAGGTTTCGCCCCGGATCTTGACGCGATCGGCGCCGAGACACTCGAGCGGGCACGGTTGATGTTTTTCAACTACCCGAACAATCCGACGGGGGCGATCGTCCCCGACGGCCTCTTCGAGCGCGCGGTTGAGATGGGCCGCCTGCACGAGGTCCTGATCGTCCACGACAACGCCTATAGCGAGACCACCTACGACGGATACGTGGCGCCCTCGTTTTTGGCGACCGCAGGTGCCAAGGAGGTTGGGGTGGAGGTCTTTTCGCTCTCCAAGGGTTACAACATGACCGGTTGGCGGTGCGCGGCGATCGTGGGCAATGCCGAGGCGATCGAGAGCTATTGGCGGCTCAAATCCAACATCGACTCGGGGCTCTTCAGCGCGATTCAGCTGGCTGGGGCCGCGGCGCTGCAACCCGAGCTCGATGATCACGTGCGGGCCATGAACGAGATCTATCAGCGCCGGCGCGACCTCGTCTGCGATGCGCTGGCGCAAGCTGGTGTGGACGTCACCCCGCCCCGCGGCACGATCTACATCTGGGCGCCCGTACCAGCCGAATTCTCTTCATCGGCCGACTACTGCGCGCATGTGCTGGAGCGCACCGGAGTGGTGATCTCGCCGGGATCCGCCTATGGCCCAAGCGGCGAGGGGTTCTTCCGCATATCGCTTACGACGCCCGAGGAACGCCTGCGCGAGGCCGTGGAGCGCCTCCGGACGCTGTAGCCGGATCGGCTGGGAGACCTGAGTATCTGCACCGGTCGCGTTCTATCCTCATCACAGTGGTTCTCCTCGTGGATACGGCGACACCGTAGTGCAGCGGTCCCGTCACGGACGAACGCGCCAATCACGTGAAGCGATGGACGGACCGCCCCAGGGCCGCGCCCGTCAGCGCGCGTTCTTGATCGGCGTTCCGAGCGACGGCGACGGCGAGCTCTCCGAGCTACGTGAGCTGCTGCGCACGGCCGGCGTCGCGACGGTCGGCGAGCTGGTCCAGCGGCGAGACCATCCTCATCCCGATAGCTACCTGGGTGCCGGCAAGGTGCAGGATCTGCGCGACCAGGCGCGCGATGCCGACGCAAACCTGATTGCGGCCGATGACGAGCTCTCGGCACGCCAGGAGCGCAACCTGGAGACGGCGCTTGGCATACCAGTCATCGACCGCACGGCCATCATCCTCGACATCTTCGCAGCGCATGCCCACAGCGCCGAGGGAAAGCTCCAGGTCGAACTCGCTCAGCTGGAGTACAACCTCGCCCGCATGCGGGGATTGTGGTCTCACCTCGAGCGCCTCGGGGGCGGCATCGGCACGCGCGGACCGGGGGAGAGCCAGATCGAAACCGACCGCCGCTTGGCGCGCGACCGCATTGCCGGACTGAAACGTAGGCTGGCCCGTGTTCGGTCCAGCCGCTCCGTGATGCGATCGGAACGGGAGCGCTCCGCGCTTCCGACGATCGCCCTGGCCGGCTACACGAATGCGGGCAAATCGACGTTGCTTAACGCGCTCACCGGCGCGAGCGTCGGCGTGGGGGACCGCCTCTTTCACACCCTCGACGCCACCACGCGCCTATTGCACACCGGCGGGCGCGAGTACCTGATGACTGACACCGTTGGCTTCATCCAGAAGCTGCCCCACCAGCTGGTCGACGCCTTCGGCGCCACGCTCGAGGAGACGCGCCGAGCGGATCTGATTCTTCACGTGGTCGACGGCTCGGCGCCTGAGGAGGAACTCGTGGCCATGGTCCGTGCGGTCGACGATGTGCTCGAGGAGTTGGGCGCAGACCAGCCGCGCGTGCTTGTGCTCGCCAAGGCCGATCAGATCGACTCCGATCGCCGGAGCGAACTCGCGCTCAGGCACCCGGACGCGGTGCTCGTCTCGGCGCTCAGCGGTGAGGGACTGGATGACCTCTCTGCAAGGCTCGAGGAGGAGTTCGCCCGAACGCTCGAGCAAGTCGAGCTGCTCTTGCCCTACGACGAGGGAGGGCGCCTCGCCGAGTTGCACGAGCTCGCAGGCGATCTCGATCGCACCGATACCGCCGAAGGGGTACGGATCACGGCGCGGCTCCCGGCACAGACCGCGGCGCGCTTTGCTCGCTTTGCGCTAACGGGCGGACGCGCGTGAACATTGGCGCTCGATCGCGCAGGCAAACCTGACGACGTGCGGCTGAACGTCCGGCGCCTCGACGAGCGGGCGCGGCTCCCGTCGCGCGCTCATCCGGATGACGCCGGGCTCGACCTGTACGCACTTGAAGGCGTCACGCTTGCACCGGGCGCGCGCGCTGAAATCCACACTGGGATCGCGCTCGAAATCCCCGCCGGCCACGCAGGGCTGGTGCTGCCGCGATCGGGGCTCGCTGCCCGACACGGGATCGCGCTCGTAAACGCCCCGGGCCTGATCGACGCAGGCTACCGCGGCGAGGTCCGCGTACTCCTGCTCAACACCGATCGTGCGTCCGAATACCGCGTCTCCGCAGGGGACCGCATCGCCCAGCTGGTCATAGCAGCCGTGGCACCCGCTTCAGTCACCGAAGTCTCGGAGCTGACGGGTTCCGCACGCGGAGCGGCCGGCTTCGGGTCGAGCGGAGGGTAGGCACCCTCAGCTCGGTGCCTTGCCAGGCGAGATCAGGCCGTGCGTCTCGAGGAACTGGGCCGCTACGGTGGCCGGGTCGACGTGCTGCTCGACCTGCTCGTTCATCTGGCGCATCGCGGAGAGGGTCAGAAGCGCGTTCACCGCGTTGATCGTCGCCGGGAACGTCGGACCCTCCTTCTCGAGTGTCTTCTGCGTGACAACTGGAACGACATTCCCCCAGCCCAGGACGTGGCTGGGGTCCCTGAGCACGCGGTAGTCGCCACTCGCCAGATCGCCGTCGGTCGTGTTCACGTCCGCGGTCTGAATTGAACCTTGATTGAGTGCTTGATACTGGTCGCCCACAGGCAGAACTTTGAAAGCGTGAGAGGAAAAGCCGTACGTGCGCTCGAGCGCGGCCAACCCTGCGGCCTTGAACTGGGGCGGGCCGCCCACCGTCAGCGGTCGGGTGAGCTTGCTCAGGTCTCCCACGCTGCGCAGTCGGTGCTTGGTCGCGTAATAATCGGTCACCGCCAGTGCCTCCGTGTTTGCGAACGGGGTGGGGCTGAGAAGTTCCAGCCCATGCGCGATGGCGAACTGCCGCCCCGCCGCGTACGCGGCACGTCTTGAGGAGAAGGTTCGCGAGTCGTGAGCGATCTGTTTGTTCCAAACGTCGATGTACTCGGGGTACAGGTTGAGCGAGCCCTGGTGCATGGCGCGGATCGTCACTCCGATGGGACCGATGTTGCGGTTGAGCGAGACCGAGAATCCCTGGGCGGCCAGCGCTTCGTCGTAGAGCTCGCCGAGGACGAACTGCTCCGGGGTGTTTTTGTCGCCGATCACCACCGGTGGTCGTCCCGTTCCCGGAAGCGGCACGGTCGTGGTTGTGGTGGTCGTCTGGGTCCCTGTCGTCGACCCCGCCTGGTGCACCACCGTGGTCCCGCAGGCGGCGGCGAGCAGGACGGCCGACGCCAAGAGTGCTCCCACGGTCGCCGTCGACCTCCCGGGCACGCGAAGCTCAGGCACTGAAGATCACCACCTGGCTCGAGGCGTAATCGGGGGTAGCGGGAATGGTCGCCCGCCCCGCGGGAGTGAGGCAGCAGGCCAAGCCTTCCTGTTCGAGCTGGGGGGCGAGCACATGGTCTAGCCGGATGCGGTCTTGCTCCACGGTTCTGAGGCCGGCGGGCGAAACCGTCTCGCGGCGCCGCTCGAGTACATGGCCTTCCCGCTCAGAGTAGACCGCGGTCGGCTGGCTGAAGTAAATGGTGCCGTCGCGCTCACAGCTATCGGGCAACGGTGCACCGCCGCCGTCGTCTGCGCGCCACCGTTCCAGATCCGCGCTGATCGCGATCGCGAGCGTGCCACCCGGTGTCAGGTGCCGCGCCACGCACGCGAACATCGCCGCGCGGCCGGCCGCTCCGCCTAGCAGTTGGACCATCTGCATCGGCACAAGGCCCAGCGCGAAACGCGTCTCGAGCGAGAACGCGCGTGCGTCGGCGACCACAGTCTCGACCTCCAGATCCCCGGCCCGCCTCTGCAATTCCCCGAGCAGCCGCGGGTCCTGGTCGACGGCGACCACACGGTGGCCACGACGAGCGAGGTCAAGCGTGACCCGGCCGGTGCCGGCGCCAAGTTCCAGGATCGGCGATCCTCGGCGGGCGGCGAGCGCCCGCCAGAACGGCAGGTCCGCGGCGTAGGAGCCGTACTCGAGGTCGTGCCAGATCACGTCGACGTCCGGCCTCGCGGGCGGGGGGTGTGAGCTGGTACTTGCCGCGGGGTCGCTCATAGCGCCGGCGATCCGTTCATCCCCAGAACGATCTTGGGGCGAGCAGCGTCATCGAGTGGCGGACACGGTCACCAGTGAATGCAGCGTATCTGCGATCGCCACGGGCTCGGGGTCGCTCGCGGCTTCGGCCTGCTCCCCCGTGGTCACTCCGCTTAACACGATCGCGCCGTCGAGTCCGGCCGCCGCCGCACCGGCCAGGTCCGAGTCGAGTCGGTCCCCCACTACCAGCGCCTTTCCCGGTCCCAGCCGATCGAGCGCGGTCCTGAACATCTGCGGTTGGGGCTTGCCAACGCTTCGGGCTTGTTGATCGGTGGCGTACTCCAGTGCGGCCACAAGGGCCCCGGTCCCGGGCCACAGGCCATCTTCACGGGGATAGGTCCGGTCTCGCCCCGCGGCGAGCATGCTCGCCCCCCGCAGCACCGCCTGTGTCGCGGCCCGGAGCTCTGCGAAGCTGAGGTCGTCGTGTCCCGCGATGACCACGATTTCGGCGTGGGCGGCCCGCGGCGTGTGGTTGACGATGCGCATGCCGGCCTCGGCGACATGACGGAAGATCGCCGGCGCGCCGATCACGTACGTCTCAGTCTGCGGCCTAAAGCCGGCCAGCACGTGCTGCATCGCCGCCCCTACTGTCACCACCTCCTCGAGTGAGGCGCGGACTCCGACCTTCCACAGCTTGCGCACGTAATCCTCCGGGGACCGACGGGGGTCGTTGGTCAAAAAAGCGAGCGACTTTCCGCCGGCGCGGAGCCCGGCGATGGCCTCGGCCGCACCCGGCGTGGCGCGCTCACCGACCCACACACAGCCATCGAGATCGAGCAGGACATGGTCGTAGCGATCTAGCAGCGGGGTGAGGGCCATGGTGGACCGCGGGCGCTAGAACAGCGCAGCCTGAGCGCCCTCGGGCGGAGACGAGAGGCATTCCGGCCCGTCGTAGCGGGCATCGTTGACCGCCCTGCCCACAGGCCGGGCCGTGATCTCATCCGAGCCCAGTCCGCGGAGCAGCCCGCGCAGCGCCGGCGCAGCGGTGGACGGGTCAAGCCACGCGCGCTCGTGCTCGCTTGCGAGGATCACCGGCATGCGGTCATGAAGCGGCGCGACGGTCGCGTTGGCGGCGGTCGTGAGAATCGCGCAGGTGCGCAGCGCGTGCTCCTCATCCCTGCGCCATATCGACCACAGGCCGGCGAACGCAAATGGGTTGCCGTCGATGCGCGCGATGTGATGCGGCTGCTTATAGCCGTGGGGCAGGGCCCGCCACTCATAGAACCCATCGGCAACGATCAGACACCGGAACCGCTCAAACGCACGGCGGTAGGCAGGTCGGGCGTCCGCGGTCTCCACCCGCGCGTTGATCATCTTCAGGCCCGTCTCGGGCGTCTTGGCCCAGGACGGCACGAGACCCCACCGCAGCAACTCGCCACGCGGCACGCCCTCCCGGTCAGCCGTGACGGCCAGGACCTGATCACCAGGCGCCACGTTGTAGCGCGTCGCGATCGCCACCGATTCCCCGACCGGGAAGCGCGCCCGGATCGCCGCGGGGTCAGCGGTGGCGAGCGAGTAACGGCCGCACACTAGTGGCCACTTAGAGCGGAGAGCCGGGAGTTCACCGCGCCCGGGCGGCCATCTGCTCGGCACGCTGCGCTTTTGCTTTGCGCTGACGTCGCCGTCCCGTGTAGATGAGTACCCCGAGCGCGATCAGCACCAGAATGATCGAGTAGAAGATGCGTGCATCAAGCGATAGGCCGCCGGCGGCGGTCGCAATCCCTGTGACGATCCCGAAGGCGACGGCGCAGACAACCACGATCAGCACGCACAACAGGAGGATCCCCCGCACGCGCGCGACGACGCCGGCGCTCGATGGTGGCAGCAAGAGTCCCACGAGCCAGAGGCCGCGCAACTGCCTCTTCGTCGGTCCCTCGACACCGAGCCGGTCGGTCGCCCGCTTGAGATCGTCGGGCCGACGCTCTGCCAGGGCCAAAGAGGCATCGGCCATGCGCCGAAGGTGCAGGCGCTCCTGAGGACGCGCCGCAGCCAGCGCACGCTGAAAGTGCGCCCGGGCCTCCTTGGAGTCGTAGCGCTCGGCTGCGCGGGCACCAAGAATCGCTTGCGCGGCGGCGCGATAACGCGTCTCTGCCTCGAGCTCCTCGTCCGAGCGACCCTCCAGCTCCTGCATCGCCTGCAGCGAACCCCGCTGCTCTATCCGCATCATCCGTTGCTGCTTGGGCATCGTCGGTGAGTGTAGCCCGCGCTCCAGCTGGGGTGGACCGGCCAGGACCGATGCGGTGGGCCTGCGCGGCTACTCCGGCGTAGCGATTCTGGTGGCCGCGTCACTACCACGCAACGTGACTGGCTCACCCAACCGCCACCTCGCGGCCTCCGCCGGTCGCGCACGGCGCATGATCGCTTCAGAGGCGAGCAGCCGCGAGGGCTTCGTCTTCGCCAACTCCGTCAAGCGCGCGGCCTCGTTGACGGGACCGCCGATGACCGTGTACTCGTAGCGGCGGGCGGCACCGATGTTCCCAGCCAGCACGACACCCGCCGACAGGCCGACGGCCACCTCGAGCCCGTCAAGCTCCAAACGCAGCCGGCGCCGAAGCTCCCTTGCGGCCGAGAGCGCCGCGCCGGCGGGATCGGGATGCTCCGTGGGGCAGCCGAACACGCACAGGGCGGCATCTCCTTCGAACTTGTTGACCCAGCCGCCGTGCAGCGTGACCACCTCGTCGGTGAGGGAGAAGAAGCGGTTGAACGTCTGCACGACCTCCCGCGGGTTGCGAGAGACAACAAACGGGGTCGAGCCGATGACATCGGCGAACAACACGGCTGCCTCCCGCATCTCTCCGCCGAGCTCTACGCCCCGGGCGAGCGCGGAGCGCGCCACCTCCTCGCCCACGTGGCGGCCGAATAGATCCTGGACTAGGTCGCGCTCGCGCAGCCCGCTCACCATGCGGTTGAAACCCGCCTGCATCAACCCCACCTCGCCGCCATCATCGATGGGCACGGTCACAGTCGTGTCGCCCTCCTCGACCCGCGCCATGGCACCTCGCACCGCGCGTACCGGATCGGCAACCGAACGGATCGCGACCAGGAGCGTGACCGCGCCGACGCCGAGCGCAAGGGCGGCCAGAAAGATGACCGTCACCGCCAGGCGGTGCGCGGTGATGTGTGCCCCCGCCAGATAGGCGATCGCCACCACTGCCGCGCCGCTGACGGCCACAGCGGTGCCAAACTCCCAGGCCAGGTAGATCCGCGTCGCGATCCCGGGGACGAGGGGGCATTCAGGAGCGGACCGCTCGAGCGCGAGCGCAGTGACCGGACGCATGATGCGTTCGGCCGCGAGATAAGCCAGAGCCGAGGCCACTAGCCCTCCCAAGACGACCATGACCGCGACGAGCGCGCCGCCGGCCGCTGAGCCATCGACAGCGGCGTCGTAGGCGCCGAAGCCCGCGGCGACCAGCGACCAGGCAGCGATCGTCTGCGCGGCCAGGTGCAACGGAACGCGCACCGCGCGCAGGCGTTCGCTCTCGTCGGGGTCGTCTCCGCGCACCAGCCACCGCCTCACCGGGGCAAACGACCATTCGAACCACAATGCACAGGCCGTCCAGGCCAGTGCGAAGGTCACGCACATGGCGATCAGGGTCACGCGGCGCTCGTCCGCGGGCACCGGTCCGGGCAGCGGCGCGACGTAGACGATGAACACGTAGGTGAGCCCCGCCTCGATCAGGTTGATGATCGGGAGGACGACCCGCAGGCGCCGCCTGATCGCTCGTGCCAGTGCGGGACGATCGACGTTGGCAGATGGATCGTCCGGCTCGGGCGCGAGCGCCGGAAACTGTGAGGACGAACGCGGCGCTACGGCCACTCAGTCGTCCTCGCCGGCGATCGCGGCCATCACTGCCCGAGGACTCTGCTGCTCGGCTCCGTTGAAGTCCACTTTGCTCCATGGCACAAGCCAGGCCGTGCCGCCTCGCGCCGGCCTGATCGTGATGTTGCGGCGCCGGGGCGGCTCGGGGTGGTCGGTGACCGGCCGCAGCTCCCGCGCGCCCAGGACCGCTCGCAACACGATCTTCATCTCAAGCAGGGCAAAACTCGCCCCGAGGCACCGCCGTCTGCCGCCACCGAACGGAATCCACTCATACGTCCCGGGTTTGCGCACGCTCCCGTCCTCTTCAAGCCAGCGCTGGGGCGAGAACACGTACGGGTCGGGGTACCTAGCGGGGTCGTGGTGGAGGAGATAGGCGTTGGGGACCAGGCACACCCCCGGGGGATACATAACGCCGCCGAGTTCGAACGGCTCGAGCACGAGGCGCGGAGCGGCGTTCGGCAGCACCGGCCTATGGCGCAGCGTCTCATAGATAGTGGCGAGGAGATAGGCGCTCTGGGCGCCATCTGCATCGATTTCGTCTCGCAACCGGGCAACCGCTCGCCGGTCGGCGGCGAGGCATTGAAATGCCCACGCCAGCGCCGAGGCGGTGGTCTCGTGGCCGGCGACGAGCAGCGTCAGCAGCTCGTCGCGCAGCTCGTCGGCCGACATCGAGGTTCCATTCTCGTGCCTGGCCTCGAGCAGCATCGCGAGTACGTCGTCGCGGTCAGCGTGGCTTTCGGGATTCTCGCGCTGCTCGCGGCGGCGCTCCTCGATCTGCTCGAAGATCAGCTCGTCCGCGTCCTGGCGCTGGCGCCAGAAGGACGCAAATGGTCCGACGCGCACAAGCAGCCGCGCTCGCCTGCTGTCGATGGGCAGCGGCAGGAGGCTGATCGGTTTGTCGCCGAAAGCCAGCATGTGCCCGAGTCGGGCGCGTAGCGCATCGAGGCGGGGACCGGTCTCCAACCCGAACACGGCCCGCAGGATGATCTCGAGCGTCAGTTGTTGCATCCGCGGGTGAAGCTCGACCGGGCGCTCGCACGACCAGTTCGTGACCTCGCGCTCAGCGACCGCTTGGACGAGGCCGGCCAGCCGCTCCATGCGTTCGCCGTGGAAGGCGGGCAACATCAGCCGCCGTTGCTCCATGTGCGCGTCGCCGTCGAGCAGAATCACCGAGGTGGAGCCGACGACCGGCTCGAGCACCCGGGCGCCGCGTCCGGGCGCCAGCACGTCGGGGGGCGCGGTGAAGACCTTCTTTACGTCGTCCGGCCGCGTCAGCATTACGAACGGAGGCGATGCCGGGAGTCTGATCGTGAAGCGCGGGCCGTAGCGCTTCCGGCAGTGCTCAATGAACGCCAGGGGTCGGGTCCAGTATCCGACGGCCTGGATCAGCGCTGGGGACTTAGGTCCGGGCGGTAGCTTCGCTGGGGCGGCCACGACGCACTCGTTGCTCGCATCTTCTTCGGTCAGAGCCGCCGCCTGTGTGACAACGCGCACAGTTCTCCACCGCAGCGCTCATGCTCACCCGTGGCGGATCTGCTCGGGTGGTAGACATAAGCCCTCTTATCGGGCATTGAAGACAGATGTTCGCGCCGCCTCATAATCCGCAGGCGTGATCCCCACTAGCTGAACGCCTCTTCCGCCACCGACGCGATCACCTTCGAGAGCTGGCTGCCCTGCCAGGCCAGCGGTGAGCGGCCGGGCTCGTCCGTCAGCAGGCGCGCGCCTGGGATCGCCCGCGCGTACGCCTCAGCCAACGCCTGCGGGTGCCCGGGGTCTGGTTCATCGGCACTGGCGACGACCGCCGCGGGAACCGACACGCGCCCCAGATCCTCCAGGCGCTGGAACGGACGCGCGCGCGGCACCGCGCTCAGCGCGTCTGCCACCGCCTCGGGGTGCTCGTGCAGCGCCAACCGCTGCCTCATCACCTTGACCACGCTCTCCCGCCATGCGCTCGGCACCCCCGGCTCACCGTACGCCTCGATGAACCCCTCGACGCCGCCCTCGCGCAGGCCAGATGCGAGGGCGTCCCACCGCGCAAGGCGCTCCCGGTCCCCCACCGTCTCAGGGTCGTATCCAGGCGTTATGACAACCAGCCCGGCGACTCGCTCCGGATGTGCGAGCGCGAGCCACAGCGCGGTGTGAGCCCCCATGGAGGCACCCGCAAGCACGGCCCGATCGATGTCGAACGCGTCGAGCACCGCCAGCAGGTCATGGCCCAGATCGGCATAGCGGTATGCCTTGGGTTCGGGCGCCGGCGAAGAGCGCCCGTGGCCGCGGGCGTCGTATGCGACCACCCTGTGCTCCGAGCGCTCCAGCGCGCGCGAGCCCATGACCACGTAGCGCCGCGTCGCGGTTAGGCCATGCAGCAGGACCACGGGGACACCGGCGCCCGCGTCCAGCACTGCGAGCGAAACGCGGCCGAACTGCACGCTTCGCTCGCCCACATCCATACACTACCGCCCGGGGCAGGCCTGGGAGGCGCCTTACATTCATACAAGAGGAGGGGATCCATGCGAATCAAGCTCATCGTTGCGGCGGCCGTCGCCGCCGTGATGTGCCTCGCACCAGCCGGCGCGCTAGCCCAAGGGCATGCGGCGACCGGCAAGCAGTACTACCTGGCGCTCGGCGACTCGCTCGCCCGCGGCGCACAGCCCAACACGACCGGCGCGACCGTTCCCACCAATAAGGGATACGCCAACGACCTGCGCGCCATCGAGAAGACGAAGTACAGCGGGCTCACGCTCCAGCAGCTTGGCTGCCTCGGTGAGACCACCACGACGATGATGAAGGGCGGGATCTGCGCCTACACGGCCGGCAGTCAGCTCAAGCAAGCCGTCCAGTTCCTGCAGGCGCACCAAGGCCATATCGCCTTCGTGACGATCGATATCGGCGCCAATGACGTCGATAACTGCATCGTCAACGGGGTCGTCGATTTGCAGTGCGTGGCCGCGGGCGAGGCGTCGATCCAGAAGAACGTGCCGAAGATCGCAGCCCAGCTGCGTAAAGCGGCGGGGCCGGACGTCCCGCTCATCGGCATGACGTATTACGACCCCTTCCTTGCCGCCTGGTTGGAAGGCCCGCCCGGCCAGACTCTGGCCGGCGAGTCCCAGGCGCTCGCCAAGGCTGTCAACCGCCTAATCAGCAACGGCTACAGGTCGGCAAAGTTCAGAGTGGCAAACGTCGCTCAGACGTTCTTGACCGCCAAACCGTTCACCGTCGTCACGACGCTGAATGGAATCCCGGGTGTCCCGGTCGCGGTCGCCAATATCTGCAACCTGACGTGGATGTGTGCCCCCCCGCCACAGGGTCCCAATATTCACGCCAACGTGGCCGGCTACTCCGCGATCGCTCAGACATTCGCCGGGAAGCTCTAGCGAACGCGAACTAGTCACCTACAGCGGCTTCAGGCCGGCGGACACGGCAGTCCGCCGGCCCGTGCCGCGGCATGCGCCCCGAACGAGCATCGGTGAGGCGCCGCTACCATCGGCGTTATGGACGTCACTGAGCAGACTTTCGCCCAGGCGGTGATCCAGCGCTCGCACCAGGTGCCGGTTGTCGTCGATTTTTGGGCGTCGTGGTGTGGACCATGCCGGCAGCTCGGTCCTGTGCTCGAGCGCTCCGTGGCCGCACGCGCGGGCAAGGTCGAGCTCGCGAAGGTCGACGTGGACGCGGAGCCCGGCCTCGCCAGCGCTTACCGCATCCAGGGCATCCCCGCCGTGAAGGCGTTTCGCAACGGCAACCTGGTGGACGAATTCACCGGCGCCCAGCCGCCGGCCATGGTGGAGCGGTTTCTCGATCGCCTGCTGCCCTCCGAGGCGGACGCGCTCGTGCAACGCGGTGACGAGGAGTCGCTGCGCCAGGCGGTCGAGCTCGAGCCCGGCCGCGCGGACGCTGCAGTGCCGCTCGCCCGCATCCTCCACGGTCGAGGCGATTCTGACCGCGCCCGCGAGCTGCTCGCTTCAGTGCCTGGCAGCTTCGCCGCCGACGGCCTCGCGGCCCGCATCGCACTCGAGCAGGCTCCCCACGAGGGCCTTCCCGACCTACGCGACGCTTTCGCGGCGCTCGACGCCGGCGATCATCGCCGTGCGCTGGACCTCTTGCTCGCCGCGCTGGGATCTGCGGACGGCGCCCGCGACGATCTGCGGCGCGTGATCGTGGGCGTTCTCGACGAGCTCGGCGTAGAGAATCCGGTCGCCCGCGAGGCGCGTAAGCGGCTCGCTGCGGCCCTCTATTGACCTTGCGCTTGCCTCAACGGCGCGACTAAGCACGGTCTTGGCCGAGCAGCGTCAGCTGCGCGTCCTCCCCGCGCTTCAGTCCCGCTACCCTAACGCCAAGCAGACGCACCGGACGCGACGGCGCAAAGCGGCGCAGCAGCTCAACCGCGACCGGCCCGACGCGATCCGCAGCCGCCACCGGCTCGGGCAGCGTCCGGGCGCGAGTGTGCGTCGAGAAATCGTCCAGCCGCACCTTGATCCCCACGGTTCGCCCGCTGCGGCCGCTCGACTCGAGGGCGCTGCATAGCCGCTCGACAAGTCGGGCCAGGATGCGCTCGAGCTCGCGCTGGTCTGCAATGTCGTGGTCAAAGGTGGTCTCGCGTGACTCCGAGACGACCTTTCGCTGCTCACACAGGGGTGCCTCGTCCTCAAACCGCGCTCTGCGTCTGAGCTCGGCTCCCATCCGTGGTCCGAAACGAGCGGCCAGTTGGTGCTCCGGCGTCTCCGCGAGCTGGCCAAGAGTGTTGATCCCCACCGCCCCCAGACGTGCCGCCGTCTTCGGGCCGATGCCGGGCACCAGTCCAGGCGGCGAGGAGGCAAAGCGGGCCTGCGCCTGCTCGCGAGTGAGCACCACGAACCCACGCGGCTTCTCGGCGTCGGAGGCAACCTTGGCGACGAGCTTCGACGGTCCGATCCCGATCGAGCAGCCCAGGCCCTCGTCTCGCTCGATCTCGGCGCGCACCATGCGCATGGTCGCGTGCGGCGCGGGAAGCCCGGTCAGCTCGAGGTAGGCCTCGTCGAACCCCACCACCTCCACCTTCTCCACGTGCCGGCGGACGATGGCCATCACACGCCTCGAGACCTCGCGGTAGTGCGCGAAATCGGGCGGCAAAAAGACGGCCTCGGGGCACAGCCGCCTTGCGCGTGCAGCCGGCATCGCCGAGCCCACGCCGAACCGTCGCGCCTCATACGAGGCGGTTGTCACAACCGCGCGAGGACCGCCCCCGGCGACGACCACCGGCAGCCCACGGAGCTCGGGAGCACGGCGCAGCTCGGCCGCAACGTAGAACGCATCCATGTCGATATGGGCGATGATGCGAGGCCAGTCCCGAGGATCCACGTCTACCGAGCGTAGGCGCTGGCGCGGCGTCAGGCCGCGTTGCTGCAGTTGTTTGTGGTTATGGTCTACGTGGCCGCCGTTCTGGCCTCGCGGCGCCGGTCGCGATGGCCTCCGGGCGCATCGGCGCTGCCCGTCCCGGCTCGGTGCGGGGAGCCTGGGTTCGCCCCGTATTGCCCGTTCAGCCTACCGGCTCGGCAAACTTGGGGATCACCGAGGGGTGCGTCAGCGCGAGTCGGCTGCGCGCGTTCTCCATCAGCGACGCCGACGGCGGCGTGCTGTTGAGCGCTTCCAGCAGATCTGCGCCCTCGATGCGCTCACACCGGCAAGGCCACGTCGCCCGCACAGTTGCGGTTCGGGGAAGGTGCTGAAGGACGCCGATCTCCCCGAAGTAGCTGGGAGCGCTCATCGTGCGCAGATACCGCTCGGGCCCTCCATGCTCGCCGCGGGCGCGGACCTCGACCTCTCCCGCGACGAGCACATATAGCGCGTCAGCGGGGTCCCCCTCGCGGATGATCTCGGCACCGGTTGAGAACGTGACTTCGCTCGCAACCGCGGCGAGCCGCTCGAGCACCGGACGGGAGGCAGCGGCGAAGATCTCGAGGCCTTCGAGCATCGCCACTCGAACTGCAAGCGCCTCCGCGCGCGCCGCGGTCTTCCTGTCGACAGAGCGCAGCGCGGGCCAGCCGAGCAGACCGACCGCGGTCGGGCCAAGCGCCATGATCAGCAGTGCGGCGTTGAGCCCCAGGGCGCTCACGATCGCGGGCGTGACCACCGTCCCAAGGGCGATCGCCCCGATGAACAGGGCGGAGAACATCCCGAATACACGCGCGAGCTGGTCCGCCGGCACGGCCCGCTGGAGCGCGGTGACCGCGAGCACGTCAACCACCAGCGTCGACGCCCCGCGCACGATCTGGACCGCGAACGCGAGTTCGGGACTGTGGATCACGGTCAGCAGCGCAGTCGGCAGGCAGTAGCCCACCGTGCCCGCGATGATGATCGGAGCGAGTCGTCGTGAGCGCGCCAGGCGGTCCACGGCGACGGCGATCGCGATCCCGCCGATGCCCAGACCGGCCATCAGATAGCCGAAACCTTGGGCGCCGGTGCCGAGGCGATGAGCCGAGACGCCGACGAAGAGGATTGTGTCCGTGCCGTAGACGAAGCTGACCAGCACGCTGAAGGCGACCAGCGTCCGCGCCGCGGGCAATCGCGCGATGGTGCGCGCCCCCACGGTCATCTGCCGCAACGGACCTGCCGTTCCTTCCGCGGTCACGTCCACGGGCCGACTACGCGCTCGCATTCGCGAAACGATCACTGCGGCCGCAGCAAAACTCGCACCGTTGATCGCAAAGACCCAGACAGGCGACGAAAGCGCCAACAGAACCGCGCCGATTGCCGGCCCCGCGACCACCACGAGGTTGTCAATCGTCCCGTTGAGGGCATTGGCCGCGACCAGTTCCTTCTCGTCAACAACGGAAGGGATCGTCGCCGCCACGGCGGGGTCGTATACGACGTTGGATGCCGCCGTCAGGCCGGCGAAGATCAGTGCCAGGACGACAGGAGCACCGGCCGCGGCAACTGCCGCGAGCGCCCCCTGCCAGACCGCGCAGACGACGTCCGCGCCGACCATCAGGCGGATGCGCTCGGTTCGCTCCGCGATCACGCCACCATATGGGCTGAGGACGAGCGGAGGAACGCACCGGACGAGCCCTGCCGCCGCCACCCAGGCAAGCGATCCCGTCCTGTCGAACACGAACGCCAGCAGCGCGACGTTGTAGGCCCAGCTGCCCGTGGCCGACACGAGCAGTCCGCCGAACAGCAGGCGCAGCTCCCGCCGCGCCAGAGCGGATCGGTACGCGCGTGACCACTGCGCGAGCAGCGCGCCGCCGGGAATCCGCGCTATCAGTGCGCTCACTGTGCGGATACGCCGAGACGCGCTCTCAGATCCTCGACCAGGTGTGGTCGCGGCTGGACACCGGCCCCGCTGAGAGCCGCCTCCAGGTCGGAGAGCACCGCCTTGCGCCGGTCCTGATCGGCCATCGCCTCGGCGACGAGCTGCTCGATCGTCGCCCTGGCGCGCGGCAGCTGCACCGCCGCCTCCACCCAGGCCGGCGGGGCGGCCGGGAGCGCAGCGATCAGCTCGGCGAGCTCTTCCTCTGTGATGTGCGTCATAGCGTCTGACCTCTTGACGGGCAACGGCACCGAATTCTTCCCTGGGTCATGGACCCGGCTCAATCAATCCAGTGCGCTCGCCCGTGCCGCTGCCGTTGCAGCTGCCTCCGCCAGCTCGCGCGCGTGGACCGCCGGTTGATGGTCGCCACCCACGACCAGGTTGATCTCGACCAGATGGGCGCCGGCTCGCGCAGCGGCCGCCGCGAGCTGGGCCGCGACGGCAGCGTCCGCGCGCACCTCGCCGGCGGCCTGCGAGGAAATGACCTCCGCGAGCTGGGCGACGCTCAGCGCGCACGCCGACAGCTCCAGCGGAGGCTGGGCGGCCTCCCGTACGGCTTGACCTAGCCGCCAGTCGCGCGTCTCCGGGGGCTCGGCGCACGCCTCGGCCTGCGGCCCACGCTCCGCGAGCGTCTCCATCGCCTCTGCATGAGCCCGCGTCCCTCGCTCCACCAGTCGCAGAGCGCGCGCCCGCAACGACTGGGCCTGCGCGCGAGCTCCGGCCGCACCGTCCCATCCCTTGCGAGAGCGGTCGGCGGCCGCCGCCGCCAGCGCCGCGGCCCAGGCTGCGACCAATGCCGCGACCGCCCCGCCCGGAGGCTCGACGTCACCTTCCAGAAGCCGGCGAGCGAGCGCCTCGGTTCCCTCCACCAGGCTGGGATTCAGCGGCTCTGTCATAAGGCGGGAAGATTTTCCGCGATTCTCCGTCTTGTGGGCAACGATTCCAACTTCCAAAGCGGAGGGAAAACCATGCAGGAAGAGCGCGAAGAGAACGTCGAGGAGACCGAGGAGGTCGAGGCGCACAAGCGGTTCGGTCCCTCCGAGGAGCCGGCGGGTCGCAGCGAGCAGGGTGCCGAGGACGAGGACGTCGAGGGGCACAGATGGCAGAGGGGGCCCGAGGAGCCCGGCAAGCGCTTTTAGACCACCGGTCGGCGCACTTAGCTTCTCAACACTACAGGGGGCTAACGGGGCGGCAGTTGCCGCCCCGTTTGCATTCTGCAGGCGGGTCTGTCAGTCGGTCGTATCCAGGATTTCGGCCAGGTCTTCAAGCAGGCGAACCCCCGCCGCGCGACGCTCGTCGTCGAGCCGGTCGAGCCTCGCAGCAAGCCCTGCCACCGCCTTGAGCTCGTCGCCGGAGGAGGCAAGCAACGCCTCGATACGGCGCGCCTGTAACAGAAGATCGAGCGCCACCGCGGCCTGGTTTGCGAAAAGACCCAGCAGATCCATCTCCGCGACGCTGAAGCGCCGGCGCTCGGGACGGTCGAGCACGTTGAGAACGCCCAGCACGCGGTCTTGCCGAAGCAATGGAGCGGCCATCAGCCCTTTGGGCACATATCCCGTCCGCCGCGCCTCCTGGACCGCGAAGCGCGGATCCCCGGCCACGTCCTCCACCACCAGCGGCTGCCCCGATTCAGCGACCCAGCCGGCAATGCCGGTCCCGCTCGGGATCCGGCGACCGACCAACGTGTCCTCGCCCTCTCCGGTCACGGCTTCGAAGACCAGCTCGGCCGTACGCTCGTCGAGCAGCATGATAGATGCGGCGCGAGCCCCGAAAATGGCGCGCGCCACCTCCACGATCGCCTGCAGCAGCGGCCGATGGCCCTCCCTCGCCGCGAGCGCGCCCGCGGCCACCGCTGCGCGCAGATCCTCTTCAGCCATCGGCTCGTCCGTGCATGTTATTGGCCGTCTCTCGCAGCACCGTCTTGAGCTGGAAGGGCGTCAGGTCGGGGTGCTTGGCGAGAATCAACGCGCAGATTCCGGTCATGTGCGCGGTGGCAAACGAGTTCCCCGCCGCGATGATGCGGGAGCCCTCGAGCCATGCAACCTCCATATCCATTCCCCGCGCAAAGAACTCGACTGGTGGGTCCGGGTTGTAGAGAAACTCGAAGGGGTCGTCGCCGTCGTGGCTCGCCACGGAGACGACCGATGAAAACCGCCATGGATAGCTGCGGACATCAAGATTGTGGGCCGAGGCGACAAACACGCTGCCGCCGAAGTAGGCGTCGTCGGCGATCTCGTGCAGCAGCGCGGCGGTTTCCCGCTTGGGCGTCGACAAGCTCAGGTTGACGACCTCGCATCCCTGCTGCACCGCCCAGCGCAATCCGGCCAGGAGCGCGGCGGCGCCGCCCTTGGAGCCCGCGCCCAGCACCCTCACGCTCCACAGGTCGCACTTCGGGGCAAACCACCGCACGATGCCCGCGCACGCGGTGCCATGGCCGGCGAGGTCCCCCGAGTCGTCATCGACGATGCGCCAGTCACCGGCATCCGTTTTCTGCACTGCCACTGCTCTTTGCACGCCGCCGACCAGCTCGTGTCCGCCGTCGATGCCGCTGTCCACGATTGCTACGCCAACGCCCCTCCCTTCTGAGCCACCCCACGCCCATTCGCGGTCGACCGAGTGAGGCCAGGAGCGCGGCAGCTTCTGGGCGCGGGGATCGTCGCGGCGGAGACTCCACGCCGGGAGATCTGCATCAACTTCGCTCATTGAGCCTCGAGCTGCTCGCGCAACTTGGTCAGGCAGCGGCTGATCCGGCTCGCGATCGTTCCCATCGGTAGCTCGAGCGCGCTGGAGATCTCCTGGTAGCTCTGCTCCTGGGCGAAGAAGCGGTCGAGGATCTCCTGGCAGTGCTCCGGCAGCGTCGCCATCGCCGCGTGCACCGCCAGAGCGAGCTCGATCCGCTCGAGCTCGGGCTCCTCCGGGCGCTCGGCCACATCCAGAACGTCTGCCTCCGGTTGTTCGCGGCTCAACGCACGAAGGCGATCAATCGCCAGCCTGCGCGTCAACTGGCCGATCCAGGGCCGGATCGCCTCATCGTCACGCAGGCGCCCCAGGTGCTCGTAGGTACGCGCAAACACCTCCTGAAACACATCGTCTGCGTCGTGGTCGGCGAGCCTGTAGGCCTGACTGGCGATCGCGTACACGTAGCGCGAAAACCGTTGCACCAGTTCGGCCCAAGCGCTTTCTGAGCCCTCGCGGCAGGCGCGTACGAGATCGCGATCGCTCAGACTCGCGGCGGTGGCTGTGCCCGCAACCTCGACCACCGCCGGCGATTGTCCCGGATGTGGCGCAGATTTGTCCTTCTCGGCCACCGGCGGCCCTCGCGCTATGTCGCAGCCACCACCGCTGCGCCCAGGAGGCAGATCACGTGGAAACTCTGGTCGACGGCGACGATCAACGCGGGTGGAGGGTGTTGAGCGCGCTTGATTTCGCGCAGCCATACTTCGACCAGACGGCCATCATCGATCAGCAGGTGAGGGATCGCGACGACACCACCGACCACGACTGCGCGCCCTACGCTCGTCCGCCTCCCGATCCAGACGAGAGCCGGGACGAAGGACGCGGTGTAGGCGGATACGTGGGCAAGCAGCGCTTTGCGCGAGCGCGTCTCGCCCAGGCCGCCGCCCTTGTTAACCGCCTGCCACTCGGTCTGCATCAGAACGTCACCTGCCAGGTGCGAGGCGAGCAGTCCAAGCAGTACTGCCGGCCAGCCGGGCGGCCTATCCGTCGCGGCGCTCACGCCGCGCTCATGCCGTGACTCCGATGGTCGCCTCGAGGCGGCCGAGCCAGCGCACGGCCCCGAGTTCCTCGTAGATCGTCCGGGCCTCGGCGAGCGCCGCGGGGTCGTCGTGACGCCGCGCCCGTTCGATCAGCGTCAGCGCCAGCAATGGCCGGGCCCCGAGCGAACGCAGCAAGCCGATCGCCTCGTCTTCGAACCGCTCGACGACCTCGCCGTCCCCATCGCGGTAGGCCAGTTCGGCCTTGAGCCGTGCCCTCCCCGCTCGCAGCAAGGGCGTGAGCCGCACGGGTGGCATGCCGTCGACCAGGGCCATAAGCTCGGAAAGCGTGGCCTTGTCTCCCTGCGCGATTGCAGCCTCGATGCTCAGGTCGAAGGCATCTTTCATCGCATCACCGCTGATTGCATCGCCGCTGAGTGCCGGCGCAGCCGCCGTCACGGCCTCGCCCAGGGCGCCGCGCTCGATGGCTTCGCGGGCGAACACGAGTCCCGCGCAGATTCGCTGATCGACGTACGCGGACTCGCGGGCTTCCAGTGCCAGCGAATGACACCGTTCCAACGTCGCCTCGTCCCCCCGGGCGGCAGCTATCGAGATGATCGACGCGGCGGCGAAGACCGCGTCGACGTATGGCGAGCCGCCTATCAGCAGGGAGGCATCCGCTGACGCCTCGTCCCAACGACCAAGGACCGCGAGCGGCCAGACCTCCTGACCGATCAGCCGCAGCTCCCACTGTCGATCCCCCCGCTCTCGCGCGAGCACGAGTGCCTTACCCACCTCGTCGACCGCCTCCGCGTAGTGGTCGCGTTCAAGCGAGACCTGGGCCAGGTTCACCATCGCGCGCAACACATTGCTGGTCACCTCATGCTCCTGTGCGAGCGTGAGCGCCTGGCGCAGGACGCCGACCCCCTCCTCAAACCGTTGCCGGTAGATGAGATACACGGAGCGCGTAACCAATGCATCTGTGAGCGCGGACCATGACTGTTCCCGCTCGAGCGTGGTGAGCGCGTCTTCGAGCAACGGTCCCCCCTGATCCAGCTCTCCCGCAAAGACCGCAATCGCCCCCAGCTCTGCCAGCGCCTCGGCGTGCCAGAGTGGATTCGTGTCGTCATCAGAGGTACGGAACGGCTCAAGCACTGCCTTGGCCTCCTCCAAGCGGCCCATATGGCGCATGTGGGTTGCAAGCGCCACCGCAGCGCGTCCGCCGGTTTGTACTCCGCTGGCTCGGTAGAGCTCGATCGCGTCACGGAGTCGCCGCTCGGCTCCGGCCGGGTCACCCCACTGTCGTAGCGCGCGGCCTGCCTGCTCGTAAAGCGTCGCTCGCTCGAGGTCTTCGTCGGCCAGCTGCGCAGCATGCTCGAAATAACGTTCGGCCTCGGGCCCCAGCGCAAGCGAAGCGGCGGCCTGGCCCGCCGACGTCAGCCGCTCACGGGCCGAGGCGCGGAGCTCGCCAACATCCGCGGCGTCGGGATCGGCGCGAATCGCTTCCAGGTAGTGAGAGGCCAGCACCTCGGCGATGTCCCTGGACTCGCCGGGCCAGGTCTGTTCGAGGTAGCGCGCCGCCGCCAGGTGCTTGGCCTTGCGGGCTTGGCGCGCAAGCGTGCCGTAGGCGACCGTGCGCAGCAACGCCTGGATGAACACATACTGTCCCCGCTCCGGCGAGCGGGGATCCTCGTCGCGGGCAACTATCTGTTTGTGGACGAGGCCGTCGAGGAGTTGTTCCACCTGTGCTGCGGGAAGCCCTCCAACCGCGGCAACCGAGGTCGCGGAGAAGGAATGACCGAGCACCGAGGCGTCCTGCAGCAGCGACCGCTCCGCGGCGGACAGCCCGTCGAGCCGGGATGCGACAAGCGCGTGAAGGGTCTCCGGAACCTCGAGATCCGAGAGGTCCCCCGTGATGTGGTAGCGCGCGCCCTCCTGGACGAGCACGCCGCGATCCTGGAGCATGCGGATGGTCTCCACGGCGTACAGCGGGATCCCTTCCGAGCGCTCGACGATCTGTCCCACCACGTCATCCGGCAGTCCCGGCGCGAGCCCATCGAGCAGCCCCGCTATCTCCTGGGGCTCCAGGGGTGCGAGCACCAGCGGCTCCCATCCGGGCCTGCGGTCGCGCAGTTCCAGCCTGCCCAGAGCGAGCACGAAGATCGGGTAGTGAGCGGACCATTCGAGCAGGTAGTCGATGAAGTCGAGCAGCCCGCTGTCGGCCCACTGGAGGTCCTCGAACGCGAGGATGACCGGCCCCTCGTGCGAGAGCCGCTCGAAGAACAGGCGCCAGCCCGAGAAAAGATCTGCGCGGTCGGCCTCGGGCCGCTCCTCAAGGCGCAAAAGGTGCGCCAGACGTGGCTCCACCAGACGGCGCTCGCGTTCCTCTGGCACGTACTCCTCGACGATCGCGCGCAGCTTGTCTCGAGCCGCGGCGGGATTCTCCTCCTCCTGGATGCGCGCACGCGTGCGCACCATCTCGGCCAGCGCCCAGTAGGCGACTCCCTCGCCGTACGACAGACAACGTCCCTGGTGCCAGAGGCGAAGCTCCTGGATCCCGTCCAGGTACTTGAAGTACTCCCATAGCAGCCGTGACTTCCCGGACCCCGCCTCGCCGACGATGGCTACGTACCGAGCGTGGCTGTGCTGCGCGCTCTCTTCGCCCGTCTCGATAATCGCCTGAAGCTCGCGGTCGCGTCCCATGAACGGTGCCTCCGGACCCGCGCTGCGCCTGGCGCCGCCCGCGCCGGCCACCACACGCAGCGCCACCCACGCGCGAACCGGCTGCTCACGACCCTTGACGGTGTGCGTGCCGGCATCCTCGTAGGCGATCGCCGCCTCGGAAGCGCGCCGGGTTGTGTCGTCCACGAGCACCGTGCCCGGCTGCGCAATCGACTGCAGCCGCGACGCAGTGTTGACCGTGTCGCCCAACACCATGCCCTCGCCTTCTGCGCCCACCTCGACAGCCGCATTGCCGGTCAGCACTCCGGCTCGGAGGCGAAGCTCGGGCATCCCAACTTCGTCGCCAAGCACGGCGACTCTCTGGACCAACGCCAGCGCTGCGCGCGCGGCCCGCTCGGCGTCGTCCTCCCGAGCCACGGGCGTCCCCCACACCGCCATGACGGCGTCGCCGATGAACTTCTCGACCGTGCCGCCGTAGCGTTCGATGATGGTGCGGCACCTTTCGAAATAGCGGCTCAGCAGCTCCCGTACCTCCTCGGGATCGCGACGCTCGCTCAGCGCGGTGAAGCCCACGAGATCTGCGAACAGCACGGACACGAGCCGGCGCTCGGAGAGGGCCTCTGGAGCGCTCGGAGGCGACGTCGCGCCCGCCGCCGTAAGGGGCGTTGCGCATTGCATGCAGAAGCGAGCACCCGCCACGACCGGCGCACCGCAGTTCGGACATGCCCGCTGCAGTGGTGCGGCACAGTGAATACAGAAGCGGCCCGCTGCCGGTGTCAACTCGCCGCAGCTCGAGCATTTGACCTGCTCGGTTGCGTTCACGCCGCCACCTCGCTCGCCGCAGCGATCCGCTCGAGCCAGCGAGTGGCGCCCAGCTCCTCATAAATCGCACGGGCCTCAGTCAGCGCCTCGCTCGCCTGATGCCGTCTACCGCGTTCTATTAACGCTTGCGCCAGCAGCGGACGCGCTCCCACCGAGCGCAGCAAGGTAATCGCGTCCTCCTCGAAGCGGTGTGCCGCACGGGAATCCTCGGCGCGGTGCGCGAGCTCCGCCTGAAGCCGGGCGCGGCCGGCACGGAGCAGCGGGGTGGCGCGGGCGGGTGGGAGATCAGCGACAAAGGCCTCGAGCTCCGCCATCGCCACCGGGTCGTTGAGCAGATGGGCGGCTTCGATGCTAAGGGCATAGGTCTCTTCGAGCGCTTCGTTGGCGATGCTCTGCTCCTGCCTGATTTCTGCCCCCAGCGACAACGCCTCCTGCGGCAGGCCGCGCTCGATTGCGTCGCGAACGAAAGCCATCGTCGCGAACACGCGAAGATCGACGTACGTTGAGTCCTTGCGTTGGGCGGCCAGCGAGAGGCAACGCTCGACGGTGGCTGCATCCCCTCGTGCCCAAGCGATCGGGACCACCAGAGCGGCGGTGGAGATCGCGTCGACATCAGCTTGCCCAGTGGTGAGGGGGAGGCTCACCTGTATCGCCTCGTCCCACCGGCCGAGGACGTAAAGACACGGCATGAGCTGACCAAGCATCTGGCGCTCCCACTGCCGGTCCCCACGGTCACGCGCGATGGCGAGGCCTTCGTTGACCTGCTCCACCGCTTCAGCAAACCGGTCACGTTCGATAGAGATCTGAGCCAAGTTCACGCGAGCGCGGAGCGCAGCGGCAGGCAGGTCATGCTCTTCGGCAAGTGCAAGTGCCTGACGCAGCACGCCGGTCGATTCCTGGCGGCGTGCAGAAAAAACGAGATAGACGGCCCGGTTGATGAGAGCGTTGGAGAGGGTCGCCCACGACTCCTCGCGCTCTAGTGTGGTCAACGCCTCATCGAAGAGGGGACCGGCTTGGCCGAGCTCCCCGATGAAAGTCAGCAGGGCGCCCAACTCGGTGAGCGCCCCAGCTCGCGTGATCTTGTCTTCAATCCCGTCTGCCGTTGCTCGGAAGCGTTCAAGGAGTGCCCGTGCCTCCTCAATCCGTCCGAGATAACGCAGCAAGGTTGCCAGTGCGAGGGCCGCGGGCCCTCCCGTTCGCCTTCCGCTGCGCTCGTAGAGCTCGATCGCGCTCCGCAGGCGAGCCTCCGCTCCCTCTGCGTCTCCGCTTTGCCACAGTGCCCGGCCCGCTTGCTCCAGCAGTTCGGCCCGCTCGAGATCGTGCTCGGCCAGCTCGGCTGCCTGCTGGAAGTAGCGCTCGGCCTCGGGCCCGAGAGCCAGTGAGGCGGCCGCCTGGCCAGCGGACGTGAGCCGCTCGCGCGCCGAGGCGCGCAGTTCACCGACGTTCTGTGCGTCGGGATCGGCCCGGATCGCCTCCAGATAGTGCGAGGCCAGTACCTCTGCGATATCCCTCGACTCGCCGGGCCAGGTCTGCTCTAGGTGACGCGCAGCGGCGACGTGCTTGGCCTTCCGCGCGCGCCGCGAGAGCGTGCCGTAGGCGACCGTACGCAGCAGCGCTTGGAGGAACACGTATTGGCCGCGCTCCGGCGAACGCGGGTCATCATCGCGACCCAGCACCTGCCTGGCGACAAGGCCATCGAGGACGCGCGAGACTTCGTTCTCGGTTGACCCGCTGAGCGCCGCCACGGCGGTCGCGGTGAAGGACTCGCCGAGAACTGACGCGTCCTGCAACAGCGACCGCTCTGGCACTGACAGACCGTCGAGTCGAGACGCCACCAGTGCATGCAAGGTTTCCGGAACCTCCAGGTCTGTGATGTCACCGGCGACGTGGTAGCGGGCTCCCTCCTGAACGAGAATGCCGCGATCTTGCAGCATTCGAATCGTCTCCACCGCGTACAGCGGGATACCCTCTGAGCGCTGAACGATCTGCGCAACCAGCTCGTCGGGAAGGCCCGGCGCGAGTCCCTCCAGCAGTTGCGCGGTCGCACGCGGTTCGAGCGGCCGAAGCGTCAGCGGCTGCCAGCCCGGTCGTCGTTCCAGAAACTCTGGGCGGCCCAGACTGAGCACGAAGATCGGCACGTCTGCGGACCACTCGAGCAGATAGTCGATGAACTCCAGAAGACCACTGTCGGCCCACTGCAGGTCCTCAAAGGCCAAGATCACCGGGTTCGAGGCCGCCATCCGCTCGAAGAAGAGCCGCCAACCGGAGAACAGGTCGACCCGATCGGCGTCGGGCCGCTCCTCAAGCCGCAGAAGGTGGGCCAGCCGAGGCTCGACCAGTCGCCGCTCGCGCTCCTCGGGGACGAATTCCTCGACGATCGACGACAGCTTGGCCCGAGCGGACCGGGGGTCTTCTTCCTCCTCGATGCGGGCCCGGGTGCGCACCATCTCCGCCAGCGCCCAGTACGCGACCCCCTCCCCATACGAGAGACACCTCCCCTGGTGCCACCAGCGGACCTCTTCGACCCCGTCCATGTACTTAAAGAACTCCCACAGCAGCCGCGATTTACCCGAGCCAGGTTCGCCCACCACAGCGACGTGGCGTGCCTGTCCTTGGTGCGCACTTTCCTCTCCAGCCTGGATGATCTCCTGGAGCTCCCGTTCACGACCCACGAAGGGCGCTTCCAAGCCCGCGCCGCGCCGCGCCCCACCGGTGCCGGCCACGACCCTTAGCGCAGTCCACGCGCGAACCGATTGCTCACGGCCTTTGACCTCGTGCGTGCCGGCATCCTCGTAGGCGATGGCCGCCTCGGACGCACGGCGGGTGGCGTCGTCGACCAGCACTGTTCCCGGTTCTGCGATCGATTGCAGCCGCGAAGCCGTGTTGACGGTGTCGCCCAGTACCATCCCCTCTCCCTCAGCCCCGACTTCGACCGCGGCATTGCCCGTCAACACCCCCGCACGCAGGCTGAGGTCCGCCATCCCAACCTCCCCGCCGAGCGCAGTTACCACCTGAGTCAGAGCCAGCGCCGCCCGGACCGCCCGCTCGGCGTCATCCTCGCGCGCCACCGGCGTGCCCCATACCGCCATCACCGCGTCGCCAATGAACTTCTCCACGGTCCCGCCATAGCGTTCGATCACCGTGCGGCAGCGTTCGAAGTAGCGGCTCAACAGCTCCCTTACCTCCTCGGGGTCGCGATGCTCGGAGAGTCCCGTAAAACCGACCAGGTCGCCGAATAAGACCGAGACCAGGCGGCGCTCGTGGAGCCTCTGCGAGCCCGAGCCCGTCCGCTGCGCCGCGCTCCCAGACAGCGGCGTCCCACACTCCGGGCAGAATCGGTTCGCAGGCGGGTTCTCCGTACCGCAGCCGGGACATACCTTGAGCTGCGGCGCGCCGCACCCTGCACAGAAGCGGTCAGCCGGGCCGACCTCCGAGCCGCACGAGCCGCACGTGCTCACGCGGCCACCGCCGGCCGGAGCGCATCCGCGCGCTCGAGCCACGGTCTGGCCCCAAGCGATTCGAACTCGCCTGCGGCTTCCTCTCGCAACCTCTCGGCCTCTTTGGCGTCGCGACCCGCGTGGTTCAGGAGTTGCGCGTACTCGAGCTGGGAGCGGGCCAGAAAGAACGGTGTCTCGAGTTCGCGGAACAGCGCAATCGCGCGGCGGAAGTGGTGATCCGCGCGGTCATGGTCGTCCCTGTACTCGGCAAGCCGAGCACGGGCGCGAGCGGCCTCCGCATCGAGCAGCGGCAGCAGCTGCGCTGGCTTGAGCCCGTGCACCGCTGCGAGGAGCTCCTCCACCACGTCGATTTCGCCGGCGGTGAAAGCGCATTCAACGACCTCCGCGAACAGCGGGGGGACCTCGGAGGTCGAGCCTTGGAGCAGCTGGACGACCGCCTCGCTCGCGTCCGCGAGCGCCCCAGAACCGTGGGCCGCCTCACGCGCTATCACGACGCGGGCCACCTTCTCTGCACCTTCGACCGCAGACCATCCCTCGGCCCGTCCCAAGCGCTCCTCGAGCGCCTCCAATTCCACGATGTCCCCACGCGCCGCCAAGACGACCGGCAGCGTCACCACGGTTTGTGCCGACCAGATGTCATCGGCGTGCTCGATGAGCCCGGTGGCGTCGCTCAACACCTGGTCCCAGCGGCCGAGCGCAGCAAGCGCGATCAGTCGCTGTGCGACGAGCCTGCGCTCGTCTGGCCTGTCGCCTCGACGCCTGGCCAGCTCGATCGCCTGGCTAAGCATCTCCTCCCCTTCGACGAAGCGCCCTTGCCCCATCACGTTCTCCGCGAGGTTGTAGTAGGCGCGTCCTGCCACATCCCCCAGGTCCTGCTCGGCGGCGAGCTTTGTCGCGTGCGTCAGCAGTGCGGTTGATTCCGTGGGACGCCCGACCTCGGCGAGGGCATTTGCCTTTGTGATGAGAGCCATCACGAGAACGCTGCCGAGTCTGAGGCCGTCTGCAATTCGCAGCGCCGCGTCTGCGCCCGTAAGCGCTTCGTCGACGTGGCCGAGGCTGAAGGCGATGTTTGCCTTCATCGCGCCCAAGTCCGCCAGCGCCTCGTCGTCTGAGCCGTCATCCACTGCGTCGTAGGCCCGGACGATTCGCTCCCAGGCTTCTTCCACGCGCCCAAGCTCGTGTACCACCCGCGCGGCCTCGGCGTCGACCCGGGCGGCCTCGCGCCGCAGGTCAGCCCCCGCGAGCAGCTCTGACGCTCCGCCCAACAGGGTCAGCGAGTCGTCTAGCGCGCCACTCATCCGTGCTGCCATTCCCGCCTCATAAAGCAGCCGGCCCTGCATGGCCGGCTCAGCGGCAAGCTCCGCCGCTCGCTCGAAGTGCCGACGGGCCTCGGGACCCAACGCGAGCGAGAGTGCTCGTTGGCCCGCCTCCGCGAGCGTCTGGCATGCTGAGGCCCGGATCGCCTCCGCGTCAGACGCGTCAGGCTCGGCCTCGACCGCATCGAGATAGTGGCTCGCCAGCACCTCAGCGATGTCGCCGGCCTCTTCGCCCCAGGTCTCCTGCAGGTGGCGCGCCACGGCGAGGTGGCGAGCCTTCAGGTCACGGCGCGACAGGGTGCTGAGCGCGATCGTCCGCACAAGCCCCTGGAGAAAGACGTATTGACCGCGTTCGGCCGACAGCGCCTCGTCGACGAATGCAAGCACCTGCTTTGAGACGAGCGACTCGAGTGCGCGCTCGACTTCGGCCGTTTGGCGCTTGACGACCGCCGCCAGCGTCGCAGGGGTGAACGACTGGCCGATGACGGCGGCGTCCTGCAATAGCGCCCGCTCGGGCGCATCGAGATTGTCGAGTCGCGAAGCGACCAGTGCCTGCAACGTCTCGGGTACCTCGAGGGCGGCGACATCGCCGGTGACGACATAACGGGCGCCGTCCTGGGACACGAGACCGCGGTCAAGCAGCATGCGAACGGTCTCCACGGCGTACAGCGGTACGCCCTCGGAGCGCCTCCGGATCTGCGTCGCAAGCTCCTCGGGGAGGCCCGGCACCAGTCCGCCGAGCAACTCGGCCATTGCCTGGTCGGCGAGCGGCTCGAGCGTGATCGTGGGCGTCCACGCGGGCCGCGCCGAAAGCAATTCGGAGCGCCCCAGCGCGAGGAGGAAGAGCGGGAACTCCGCCGACCACTCGAGCAGGTAGTCGATGAAATCGAGCAGTCCGCTGTCGGCCCACTGGAGATCCTCGAACACGAGCACCACCGGCTCGTGCGCGGCGATGCGCTCGAAGAACAGGCGCCAGCCAGAGAACAGGTCAGCGCGATCCGGCGCCGAGCGCTGCTCGAGGCCAAGCAAGTGCGCGAGGCGCGGCTCGATCAAGCGCCGCTCGCGCTCCTCGGGAACATGCTCCTCGATGGTCGACTTGAGCTTCCGGCGCGCAGACGCTGCATCTTCCTCCTCGACGATCCCCGCTCTCGCTCTCACCATCTCCGCCAGCGCCCAGTAGGCGACGCCTTCGCCGTAGGAGAGACAGCGACCCTGGTGCCAGCGCACCACCTTCTCGATCCCGTCTATGTACTTGAAGAACTCCCAGACCAGGCGGGACTTGCCCGCGCCGGCCTCACCGACGACCGACACCAGCCGGGCGCGGTCCTCTGCCACCGTGGCTTCGAACGACTCGACGATCAGCGCGAGCTCGCGGTCGCGCCCCACGAGCGGGGCCTCGAGTCCGGCGCCGCGGCGCGCACCGCCCGCGCCGGCGACCACGCGGAGCGCTCTGAACGCATGCACCGGGCGCTCGCGGCCCTTGACCTCGTGCGTGCCCGCATCCTCGTAGGCGACAGCCGCCTCGCTCGCGCGCCGGGTCACGTCGTCCACCAGTACCGTTCCTGGCGGCGCCAGGGATTGCAGGCGCGACGCGGTGTTGACGGTGTCGCCCAGTACCATCCCTTCGCCCTCTGCGCCGAGCTCGACCGCGGCTTGGCCGGTGAGCACGCCGGCGCGCACGCGGAGCTCCGCCATCCCCACCTCTTCGCCGAGCAGTGTGACGGCCTGTGTGACCGCCAGAGCGGTCCGCACCGCGCGCTCGGCGTCATCCTCGCGCGCCACGGGCGTTCCCCAAACGGCCATCACGGCGTCACCGATGAACTTCTCCACGGTCCCGCCATACCGCTCGATCAGGGTCCGGCAACGATCGAAGTAGCGACTGAGGAGCTCGCGGACCTCCTCGGGATCGCGGTGTTCGGAGAGCGTAGTAAAGCCCACAAGGTCCGCGAACAGCACGGAGACCAGACGTCTTTCAGCCACCGCGCCCGCGGGGGCGGAAGCCGGCGACACTGGGGCCTGTCCGCGGCGCTCGCCGCTCAGCCCCGCTCCGCATTCGGCGCAGAACTTGGCGCCGGCGATCACCAGCTCGCCGCAGGCAGGACACGAGCTCTGAACCGGCAACCCGCAGTTGATGCAGAACTTCTTGCCCGCCGGGGTCTGGGCTCCGCACGACGCGCATGAGATGGTGGCGACGCTGTTCACGCGGCCACCGCCGGCCGGAGCGCGTCCGCGCGCTCGAGCCACGGTCTGGCTCCGAGTCGCTCGAAGATCGCCCTTGCCTGCGCCAGCAGAGGCGCAGCCTCGTCTTCTCGGCCTGCGCCGCTCAGAAACTCGGCGTGATCCAGCAGGATCTGGGCCAGGTTGAAGGGGGCCTCGATCTCTCCGAGCTCTCGCGCCGCCGCGGCGAGTCGTTCATCCGCCGCCTTGGCATCGCCTCGCCGGGCTGCCAGCAGTCCTTCGAAACGAGCAGCGGTGGATCGCAGCAGCGGTGTGCGAAGTGCCGAAGGCATGTCCGCCACGAACTTGACCAGCCGCTCCACGGCCTCCTCGTTTCCGAGCTCGAGCGCGGCGAGACCGCCCTCGAGGCAAGCCTCTCGGCGATCCTCGTTGGCAATCTCCCCAGGACCGGTCGCGACCGACATCGCCGTTTCGAGCGCCTCCTCGTATCTGCCGAGGGCGCGCAAAGCGACCGTCTTGGCGACGTTCGGCGTGGCGGCCCATTCGACGTTCTGAGTGCCGCTCACGGCCGTAGCCAGCTCGAGTGTCCGTTGAAGCGACGCGGTATCGCCCCTGCCCGCTTGCACGCGAGCGAGAAGGTAGGGATATCCCAGACGGACCAGCTCGTCACTGGCGATTCCCGCCGGATAGCCGTCCTCTGTGGGCTTTGGCACCACGTCCCATTCCCCGAGGCCGACTCGAGCGGTCATGATGATCAACGAGAGGATCGGCTCCCAGAGCCGGTCGCCTCGCGATTTCGCCAGTGCGAGCCCTCGCTCGGCCACCGAAAGCGTCTCGGTGAAGCGGTCGAGCTGGAGCCAGTAGTCGGCCAGGTTGTTGTAGGCGCGCATCGCATCGGAGGTCAGGTCATGTTCAAGCGCGAGCGCAAGCGACCGCTCCCTCAGCGCGCGCGACTCTTCCTGGCGGCCTTGCTTGCCGCGGATCATCGCCACGGTTTGAAACGCCGATACGACCGTCTTCCACTGTTCGAGGGGCTCGCCGATCGTCAGCGCGGCGTCGGCCGCCTCGAGGGCCTCTTCGTGCTTGCCGTCGAATGTGAGAAGAGTCGCAAGCATTGACAGGGCGGCCGCCCTATCGGGTCCGCCCGCCGCCAACGCCGCCAGCGCACGACGCATGAGGTCGATTGCCTCCTCCAATCGGTCCTGCCGGAACATCGCTTCGGCGACGGCGGCCAGAGACCGCGCCGCCCGTTCCGGCTCGTTCCGGCTCTCAAAGATCGCCACCGCCTGCTGGAGGCGTTCGATGCTCCCCTCGAAGTCGCGGTTGGCCATTGCAGCCCGTCCCGCCTGGTCGAGCAGCGCCGCGCGTTGAATTTCATCCTGTGCAAGTTCCGCCGCACGATCGAATGCGCGCAGCGCTTCCGGGGCGAGCGCCAGCGACAGGGCCCGCTTGCCAGCGTCCTCCAGCGTCTCGCACGCCGAGGCGCGTATGCGTGGGGCATCCGTGGCGTCCGGTTCAGCGTCGGCCGCGGCGAGGAAGTGGCTGGCGAGAACCTCCGCCATCTCGGGGGCATCTCCCCCCCACGCCTCCTGGAGATACCGCGCCGCCGCGAGATGACCGTTCTTGCGGTCTCTACGCGAGAGGGTCGCATAGGCGGTGGTTCGCAACAGTCCCTGGAGAAAGTGGTACTGGCCGCGCTCTGCGGAGCGAGGGTTGTCGTTGAAGGCGAGGACCTGTTTGGAGACCAAGGCGTCGAGCACGCACTCGACTTCCTGCTGAGGCTGGTTGCTCAGCGCGGCGACCCCGGCCGGCATAAACGACTGACCGTAGACCGAGGCGTCCTGGAGCACAGCGCGCTCTGCCGTGGTCAGGCCGTCGAGTCGCGCCGCCGCGAGCGCGTGCAGCGTCTCGGGGACGTCGAGCTCGCCCACATCGCCGGTCAGCACATAGCGAGACCCCTCCTGCGAGAGCAACCCGCGGTCCAACAGCATGCGGACGGTCTCGACGGCATACAGCGGAACCCCCTCGGCGCGGCTGACGATGCGAGCGAGGAGATCCTCGGGCAGCCCGGGCACGAGTCCCTCGAGGGCCTTCCGCATCGCGGCGTCGGGCAGCGGTTCGAGCAGCATGGCCTCCGAGCGCCACGCGGGTCGTGCATTTAGAAGCTCCGGGCGCCCCAGCGCGAGCACCAACAAGGGCCGCTCGGCTGACCACTCGAGCAGGTAGTCGATGAAGTCGAGCAGTCCGCTGTCGGCCCATTGAAGGTCCTCGAAAGCGAGGATCACCGGTGCCTGTTCGGAGAGCCGCTCAAAGAACAATCGCCAGCCGGAGAAGAGGTCGGCGCGGTCAGAGGCGGTGCGCTGTTCAAGCCCCAGCAGGTGGGCGAGGCGCGGTTCGACCAGCCGCCGCTCCCGCTCGTCGGGCACGAACTCCGCCACCGTGGCTCGGAGCTTCTCGCGGGCCGACGTCGCGTCCTCCTCCTCGACGATCCCGGCGCGCGCCCGGACCATTTCCGCGAGTGCCCAGTAGGCCACCCCCTCTCCGTAGGAGAGGCAACGCCCCTGGTGCCAGCGGACCACTCGTTCGATGCCGTCTAAGTACTTGAAGAACTCCCACAGCAACCGCGTCTTGCCCGATCCGGCCTCCCCGATCACCGTCACGTGGCGAGCCTGACTTGCGGCGGCACTCTCCTCGGAGATCTCGATGATCGTCTGCAACTCGCGGTCACGCCCCACGAGCGGGGCCTCCAGCCCAGCGCCGCGCAGAGCGCCCCCCACTCCAGCGACCACACGCAACGCCGTCCACGCCCTGACCGGCTGTTCGCGGCCCTTGACTTCGTGTGTGCCGGCGTCTTCGTAGGCGATCGCGGCCTCGGTCGATCGGCGCGTGACGTCGTCGACCAGAACCGTGCCGGGAGACGCCAGCGATTGAAGCCTGGCCGCAGTATTGACGGTGTCGCCAAGGACCATCCCCTCACTTTCGGCGCCGATGTCAACCGCCGCGTTACCTGTCAGCACGCCGGCCCGGATGCGCAGGTCGGGCATCCCAACCTCCTCCCCGAGCAGCGCAATTGCCTGAGTGAGGGCGAGCCCCGCCCGCACGGCCCGCTCGGGGTCATCCTCACGCGCGACCGGTGTACCCCACACCGCCATCACCGCGTCTCCGATGAACTTCTCGATCGTGCCTCCGTAGCGCTCGATCAGCGTCCGGCAGCGATCGAAGTAGCGACTGAGTAACTCCCTGACCTCCTCGGGATCGCGGTGTTCGGAGAGACCTGTGAATCCCACGAGATCCGCGAACAGAACGGACACGAGCCGTCTTTGAGAAACGGCCGCGACGGTGCCCGATGCAGAGTGGGTCTGTACTTGGGCGCCCGCAGCGTCCGCCTGCAGGGGGGATCCGCACTCGCCGCAGAATCGGTCGCCGGGCTCGTTTGCGGCTCCGCATGTCGCACAGCGAAGCTCCAGTGCCGCCCCACATTGGGCACAGAATCTCCTGCCGGGACGGTTCTCCGCGCCGCACGCCAAGCAGTTCATGAGGCCGCGCTCCCCGCAATCCGGCTCGGGTCCTCGAGCGCAGCCAGGTCTCCGACGCCCACCACGCCGGTGCGCATCGCCGTCCGCGCGAGGGCGACCCGCCGGCGCTCGTCGCCGTCGACGATCTCGAACTTCTCGTAGAGATTCAGGAGGTGCTGCTTGACCGCCGCTTCACTGACCTCGAGTAGCGATGCGATCTCACGGACCGACGACGGCTCGACGAACAGCTCTGAACTTGTCGCCGGACGGCATAGCGCGACGAGCACATCGCGCTCACGCGGCGTTATCTCTGGCAGATGCCCCCCCATCATTCGATCATCTCTTTTCCGGACCCCTGAGGACCTTACCAAAAGGCAAGGGAGCGCAAGCCATTTGTTGACCCCTCCCCCCCACCCCGCTACGGTCGGCGACCCTGCTCGTGATTGGGCCTCACCGATACCCAACAGGCCTCGGAGACCAATGAGGCGGAGGCTGGCGGGGCTGGCGGTACTCGGCGTCGTCTTCGTCGTCGGCGTGCAGGCCGCAGCCGTCGCCGCCCCGAGCCCGCGGCAACCTCGTCACACCGGCAGGCTCACGGTTAGAGGACCGCTTCGAGACGGGTCAACCGTGACCGCGGCTGGGCTCCACTGGATCGCGGTACCGGGATCGCAACAGAGCGTCTCGTACTCGTGGCAAGCGTGTACCGCGCAGCGTTGCGCGTCGCTTTCCGTCCCGGTGCACCAGCCCTACCTTCCGACTGCTCTGCTTGGCCCCGGGAACGTCGGCAAGCAACTGCGCCTGCACGAGACCGCGGTCGACGTGCTCGCGAACGGCAGGGAGACGCGCGCGAGCGTCAGTTTCCGATCCAAGCGAGTCGTCGCCGCATGGCCCAGGGGAGTTCCGCCGCGCATAGATTTCGTCTACGGGGTACCCGAATCTGAGTCCGCCTCGACCAGGGAGCTTTTCGATCTTTCACCGCCGTTCGCCAATCGCGCCGACGGCCGCGTGACGGTTGCTTGCGCGATCGATCGCGGGCGCTACTCACGTATGTGCGGACATTCGCGCTCTTTCCTGACGCCCACCCTGGGCCGAGGGCGACACACGGTCCGAGTGCGGGTCTCGAACGGTGCCGGATCGCGGACGACCACCTACTCGTGGAAGGTGGTGGCGTTGCCCGCTCCTACCGCGTGTTCGTCCTGCTTTGAGCCGCCGCAGCTCGACGCGACCGGCCACCCCATGAGCTGGGACTGGCAGCTCCAGGGCCGGCTCGTCTTCCGCAAGGTCGACATGTTCGACGTCGACGGGTTCGGTACCCCCGCCGGCGTGGTCAGGGCGATTCACCGGCGTACCGGACGCACGCTCACGCATGAGCGCGCGATCTGTTATCTCTCGCTGGGCTCCTGGGAGCGCTATCGGCCCGACGAGAGTCGCTGGCCCCGCGGAGCACTCGGCCTCACGCTCGGCGGGTACCCGGACGAACACTGGGTCGACGTGCGGCAGCTTCGCGAACTTGAGCCGTTGATCGACTCCCGCCTACGCATGTGCGCCCACAAGGGATTTGACGGCGTAGAGGTGGACAACATCGATGCGTGGGACAACCGCTCCGGTTTCCCCCTCACTCCCCAGGACGCCGAGGCGTGGCTCGCCGCGATCGCGGACAAGGCGCACGCGCTTCATATGTTCGTGCTCTGGAAGAACGATCCCTACCTTGCCTCCTTCGGAGAGCGTTACTTCGACGGCGCGCTCAGCGAGCAGTGCTTCAGCTTTCGGGAGTGCACCGCTCGTCAAAACGACGGCATCAGGTTTTTCCCTCAAATGAGGTGCAACATGACCTCTCTGCGCTGCGGCGTTGGACAGTTCGCCGCTGCGGGGAAGTGGGTGGGCGAGGTCGAGTACAAGTGGGGCGTCCCTCATGAGGACGGGGTCGTGTGCGACCCAGGCCAGCACTGCATCCTTCGCTCGCGCGGCGGCAACTACACCGAGGTCCCGTACCCGTACTTCTGCGCCATGGTGTACGGCGGCTATCGGTTCGCCGCCTGGCGGCCCTACGAGTCCGACGCGATCGACGGTGGGCATTCCTTTTACTGCTGGACGCGTTGAACGCCGAGCCGAGGTGCCGCGTGACGGCTGCGCTCTCGCTTGCAAGAATCCGGGCGTGTCCAATCCGGACCGCCTGAGCGGCCTAGACACGTCATTCCTTCACCTGGAGCGGGACGTGTCACACATGCACGTCGCCGCGTGTTCGGTGTTCGAAGGGCCGCCGCCCGCTTACACAGAACTGCTTGAGACAGTCGTCTCGCGACTGCATCTGGTGCCGCGCTACCGGCAGCGCCTGGCGTTTGTGCCGTTCGGTCAGGGGCGGCCGGTGTGGGTGGACGATCCCCACTTCAATCCCCGCTTCCACGTCCGCCATACGGCGCTGCCGCGGCCGGGCGGCGACGAACAGCTCAAGCGCCTTGCGGGCCGGGTCTTCTCGCAGTCGCTCGACCGTGCACGGCCCTTGTGGGAGCTATGGCTGGTGGAGGGCGTGGCCCAGGATCGGTTCGCGCTTCTCTCAAAGACCCATCACGCGCTCGTCGACGGGATCTCAGGCGTGGACATCGCCACGGTGCTGTTCGACACCTCCCCTAACCCCGCGCCGGTTGCGCCGCCGGCCGAGGAATGGGTGCCGCGGCCGCTTCCCTCCCGGGCGCAGTTGTTGGCCGATGCCCTGCTCGAGCGGGCCACCGTTCCGGCAGAGATCGCGCGCGGAATCGGCGCCGCGCTGCGCGGCCCGCGCCGACTCGTCAGGCGCTCCTTCGATACGGCGACAGCGCTGAAAGCGTTTGCGGCAGGCGGGTTCGAGCCGGCGCCTTCCACCCCGTTCAACGTTCCCATCGGTCCCCATCGCCGCTTCACCTGGGTTCGCGGGGAGCTAAAGGACTTCAAGGCCGTCAAGAACGCACTCTCAGGGACGGTCAACGATGTCGTGCTCGCGTCCGTCACCGGCGCGCTTGCACACTACATGCGTGCCCACGGGTGCGAGACCGAGGGAGTGCAGCTAAAAGCGATGGTGCCGGTGTCGATCCGGGCCGATTTCGAGCGCGGAGCGCTCGGCAACAAGGTCGCAGCCATGTGGGCGCCGCTTCCCGTGGGAACTGCGGACCCCGCGGCGCAGCTCGAGGAGATCCGTCTCGCCATGGCGGACATCAAGGAGTCGGGCCAGGCGGTCGGGGCCCAGGCTGTGACCGAGCTGGCCGGGTTTGCCCCGCCGACGATCCTGGCGCAAGCCGCCCGCCTGCAAGCACGCCAGCGGATGTTCAACCTCGTTATCACCAATGTCCCGGGACCGCAGCATGCCCTGTACGTGCTGGGTCGCGAGCTCGAGTGCATGTTCCCGCTAGTGCCGCTGGCCGAGAACACCGCCGTCGGGATCGCAGTCATGAGCTACAACGGCCAGATGAGCTTCGGGCTCAATGGGGACTACGACGCGATGCCGGATCTGGAGGCGTTCGCCGGCTATCTGCAAGACGCGTTCGACGTCCTGGTCAGGGCCGCCAAGAGCGTCCACCCGCGGTCTCGCGCGGCCACGGACCGCGGCAGGGGACCGCGCGCATCCCGCGGCGGCCGCCTCCGGGTGATCGAAGCCGAATGACCAAAGCGCGCTCCGCGGTCGAGTGGGTCGTGATCGTGCTCGTCTCGCTCGCGATCGCCGCCGGCGCGATCGCGTTGCTGTCCGGGTATTTCGCCGGGAACGACACGCCCGGTGTCAGCGGATCCTCCAGCGGTCCCGGTATCGCGGTCAAGGATCTGGGGGACGCCCACTTGAAGCCGGGGCAGACGGCCCCGAGATACAGCTCGAATCCGCCTACGAGCGGCCCGCACGTCCCAGTGGCGGTTCGCAAGGACCGCGCTCTGCTCTCCAACAACCAACTGCTCGAGGCGCTCGAGCTGGGCAACGTGGTTCTGGTCTACGGGACGTCGACCCCTCCAGCTGGGCTGGAGGCCGTGGCGCGAGCCAATGCTTCGCCGTTCACGCCGGCTCTCGCCACCGCCGGGCAGGCGGTGATCCTCGCGCGCCGTCCGGGTACGCAGGGCGTGGTCGGCCTGGCCTGGGCTCACCTGATCCGGGTCGCCGGCCCGTCTGATCCAGCCTTGGGTCGCTTCATCCAGTACTGGTTGGGGCGGCGCGCGCCGAGCCGCTGATCTGACTGCGCAGCGAGGTTTCAGTCGCGGCGGGCGCGCACGGCGACGGTCATCCTCGTGAGCGCGCACAGCCGTCCCGCGTCGTCTGTGATCTCGACGTCCCACACCCAGGAGGTTCTCCCGCGGTGGCGGGCCCGGGCCGTTCCGTGAATCGTGCCGGCTGTGATGGGGCGCAGGAAACTCGTTTGGTTTGCCTGGCCCATCGCCTGCCGGCCGTCCGCGGCGACGGCCACCGCGGTCGCCAGCGACGCGAGGCTCTCGGCGATGGCGGCAAAGACGCCGCCGTGAATGAGCCCGTACGGTTGCTTGAGGTCGTCGCGCACCGGGACCTCACCGCGCACCAGGCCATCTGAAAGCTCGGTGATCGTCAGCCCGACGAGCGCGTCGAAGCCCTCGGTCGCCAAGTAGGGCAATGCGTCAGTCATCGCGCATGACCTTACTTGGCGCGTGACAACGGCCGCTTGTCTACGCTAGACAAGCTATGACGGGCGAGCGGACAAAGCTGCGTGGGCGGGCATGACCTCGCTGCAGCAACCGGTCTCGGGAGTGCAGGGGCTGCCACCCGATCAGCGGGCCGTGCTGGAGATGGTTTTGGGCCGGGGTCACTCCTATGACGAGATCGCAGGGCTGCTGAAGATCGACCGCGCCGGGGTCCGCCAGCGAGCCCTCTCGGCGCTGGACGCGCTAGGTCCGGTGACCCGGGTGTCGCCCGAGCGTCGCGCTCTCATCACCGACTATCTGCTGGGTCAGCTACCTCCTCGCGTGGCCGACGAGGTGGGCGATCACCTCTCTCGGTCCGCGTCCGAGCGCGCTTGGGCGCGAGTGGTCGCCTCAGAACTCGCGCCCCTCTCGGCGGCCGCTCTGCCGACGATTCCCGCGGGCGAGGTGGAGCCTCGATCCAGCGCGGACGCGCAGGCTCCTGCAGCGGCACCCCCGGGTGCCGGCTCACGCGATGGAGCGAGAACAAGTGCCAGGGAACCGGGCCGACCCGTGTCCAGGCTGGGCGGCGCCATCCTCCTCGGCGCGGTCGGTGCCGCAATCATCGCCGCCATCCTCATCTTCGTCGTGTTCGGCGTCGGCGGGACCACCGCTCACAAGCAGCCGGTCGCGAAGAAGCCCGCAGCCACGACCACGACGACCCCGACGACGGCGAC
>Ga0070741_10002488_pt1 | contig 49187 bp, 46 predicted proteins | sample Coa_R1_4_FD_66440 | JGI IMG/M metagenome (GOLD analysis project Ga0070741, IMG submission 66440) | Surface soil microbial communities from Centralia Pennsylvania, which are recovering from an underground coalmine fire - Coalmine... | ecosystem: Environmental > Terrestrial > Soil > Unclassified ... | reverse complement strand
TCCGCATCGCTTCGGTCGCCAGCCGGAACAGTCTCGGACTCGAGTCGAACGTGAAGGTGCCGCCGAGCTCCTCTCGCACCAGTGACTCGAATTGCTCGGCGGTCAGCGTCCGGTCGTAGTACTGGTTGTCGGTGACCCCCACCGCCTCGATACGGATGGAGGACCCGCTCGTCGACGCGCGGAGAACCCTCACGGGGCCGGTCCAGAATGGCCCGGTCAGTACGGTGTCAGGTTGCGGCAATGGGATGCTGCCGATGGTCAACGATCAGATCTCCGTCCGGAGGGACCGGCGAGCTCCGGCGCTCTGAGCTCAATTCTGTAACTTGACGGTTCGCGTCTGCGGAGGCTCACGGCGAGCAGGACGGCCCGCGTTTTGGGGCCGAGGGCATGCCCGGACTGTTGGAGAGCCTCGGCGGCTTGATCTGGTTCTTGGTGGGTTGCCGGACGCGCAATTCCATGCAACACGATCGAACGCCCACCAGATCATAATCTCGTAGGCGTACACGTTCAGTCCCCCAGGATCGCCAAGACCCTATCGTGCCTGCCCACCCAGTGCTCCGCCACCTGTCGGCGAAAGTGTACGCGGACGAATTGGGCCGCGGGGTCAAAAGGCGACCGCTGCCGCCAGGGCGATGATCGCGAGCAATTAGCAGATCCGCGGAAGCTGATCGCCGGCGGGCATGTCGACGACGCGGGTGCCGCCGACGCACGTCCGCAGGTACACGACGCCGGGCAGGTCCGCGCGCACCTCCCCGATGATGGCCGCGCGCGCGCCGAGGGGGTGGGCGCGCATCGCCGCGAGGACCGCGTCGGCGGCACTCGGCGGCACAACGGCGATCAGCTTGCCCTCGTTCGCCACGTAGAGGGGGTCCAGGCCGAGGATCTCGCAGAGCCCCTCGACCTCGGGCTGGAGCGGCAGCGCCTCCTCATCCAGCTCGATGGAGACCCGCGAGGCTTGCGCGATCTCATTCAGCGTGCTGGCTAATCCGCCGCGCGTCGGGTCTCGCAGGACGTGCACCTCGCGCGACGCTGTCAGCATCGCCTGCACGAGGCCGTGGAGGGCGGCGGTGTCGCTCGCGAGATCGACGTCGAAGCTCAGTCCCTCGCGGCATGCCATGATGGCCATGCCGTGCTGGGCGATGGATCCGGAGACGAGCACCCGGTCGCCCGGGCGCGCGCCCCCCACCGAGACCTCGACGCCCGGCGCCACGAGCCCCACCCCGGTCGTGTTCACGTAGATCCCGTCGCCGTGGCCGCGCTCGACGACCTTCGTGTCGCCCGTGACGATCTGGGCGCCCGCCGCGGAGGCCGCCCGCTGCATGGACGCGACGACACGCTCGAGGTGGGCGACAGGGAAGCCCTCCTCGATGATGAAGGCCGCCGATAAGTAGAGGGGCATAGCCCCGCCCATCGCCAGGTCGTTGATGGTGCCGTTCACGGCGAGGTCGCCGATGTCGCCGCCGGGGAAGAAGATGGGCGAGACGACGAACGAGTCGGTCGTGAGGGCGAGGCGGCCGGCCTCCACGGGGAAGATCGCCTGATCCTCCATCGCTTCGAGGATCGGATTGCGGAACGCGGGCAGCATGACCCGACGAATCAGGTCGTTGGTGAGCTTCCCGCCGCTCCCGTGGCCGAGCGTCACAATGCCCGGCTCGACGATCGGCGCCGGACACGCGAGCTGCGGGACGTCCCAGTCTTCTCGTGGGCTCTTCACGAATCTGACCTTCGAAGACGTGTCCCGCTCCCATCGCAATGGGAGCGGGTGGGTGGGGGCCCTTCCCTTGGTGCCGCCCCAACCAACGCACCTGAGGGCGGGGCGTCATCCCACGGGGGCGGGCCGTCGCGCTCCAATCTGGAGCCTCCCGTAAGTGAAGTAGGCGGCGCACGCCCCCTCGGGCGAGACCATACAGGCCCCAATCGGCGTCTGGGGAGTGCACACCGTGCCGATGATCCGACAGTCCCACGGCTTCTTCGCGCCCCGCACGATGTCCTCGCACTCGCACGCCTTCGGGTCGGCCACCTCGCTCGCCACCTCGAGGTCGGGATAGAGCGCCTCGGCATCCCAGGCGGCGTAACGCTCGCGGACGCGTAGGCCGCTCGCCGGCACGGTCCCCATGCCCCGCCACCGCGCGTGGCACGGCTCGAAGACGCGGCCGATCGCGCGCAACGCCGTCGGGTTCCCCGCTCGCTTCACGACGCGCGTGTACTGAATCTCGACCTCCGAGCGGTCCTCCCGAAGCTGCCGGAGGAGCATCCAGATCGATTGCAGCACGTCGAGCGGCTCGAATCCGGACACGACGAAGGGCTTGCCGTACCGCTGCGCGACGAAGTCGTACGGGCGTGTGCCGATCACGGTGCTCACGTGGCCCGGCCCGATGAAGCCGTCGATGTGGACGTCTCGGGAGTCGAGGATCGCCTTCAGCATCGGCGGCAGCAGCACGTGGTTAGAGAGGATCGCGAAGTTCCGCAGGCCGCTCTCCTCGGCCTTCAGGACCGCCATCGCCGCGGAGGGCGCCGTCGTCTCGAACCCGACGGCGAAGAAGATCACGCGCCGCTCCGGATTGGCCGCGGCGAGCTGGAGCGCGTCCAGGGGCGAGTAGACCATCCGCACGTCGGCGCCGCGGCCCTTCTCCCGCATCAGGCTGGAGTCCGATCCCGGGACGCGCAGCATGTCGCCGTACGTGGCGAGGACCACGCCGGGCTGGCGCGCCAGGAGGATCGCCCGGTCGACCTTGTCGCGCGGCGTCACGCACACGGGGCACCCGGGCCCGTGCAGCAGGTCGATGGAGGGCGGCAGCAGGTCGGGCAGGCCGAACTTGAAGATGGCGTGGGTATGGCCGCCGCACACCTCCATGAGCTTGACGGGCTCCGTCGCCAGCTTCGCGATCTCCTCCGCGAGCCGCTTCGCCACGTCGCGGCGGCGGTACTCGGCCACGTGTTTCACGGGCGATCCTCCGCCGGAGCCTCCGAGGGATCGGTCTCGGCGCGCGCGATCTCGTCGAGGAGCGCGAGGGTGGCGAGGGCTTCGTCCTCGTCGATCTTCTGCAGCGCGAACCCGACGTGGAGGAGCACGTAGTCGCCAGCCCGGACGTCCTCGACCAGGTCGATGGAGATCCGCTTGCTGGTCCCCCCGACCTCCACGGTCGCCCAGCTCGCGTCGTGCACCGCGGTGACGCGCGCGGGAACCGAGAGGCACATGTGGACCGCCTCCTTAGCCCTTGAAGAGGAACGGGTACAGCTCGGCGAGGTCTGGGTCGACGGCCTCGCCATGCTGGGCGTGCGCGCCGTCGCTGCGCCGACCCGGACTCGGCGAGGCCTCTGCCGACTCAACCGGGGCCGGAACCGGCCCGCTCGATCCCCCCGGAGTACCCGCTTCGACCGCGCGCGCGCCGCGCCACGTTCCCGAAAGAGATGGGTCGAAGTGCAGCAGGGTGTGCACCATGTCCCAGAGGATGTGGTACAGGGTCAGGTGGCACTCCTGGATGCGCAGCACGTTGTGGGATGGGACCGCAAAGGCGAAGTTGGCGATCTCGGCGCACCGCCCGCCCCCCTTTCCCGTCAGCGCCACGGTGAGGAGCCCGCGCTCCCGCCCCGCCTCGAACGCCCGCACGACGTTCGGCGAGTCGCCGCTCGTGGAGAGCCCGATCAGCACGTCGCGTGGGTCCGCCAGGACCGCCACCTGCCGCGAGAAGATCTCCGCGAAGTCGAAGTCGTTGGCGAGGGACGTGACGAGGGCCGAGTCCGCGGCGAGGCTGATGGCTGGAAAGGGTGGCCGCTCCTTGACGACCGGGTTCGCGAACTCGACGGCGATGTGCTGGGCGTCGGTGGCGCTGCCCCCGTTGCCGAAGGCCAGGACCTTCCCGCCGCTGGCGAGCCGCTCGGTCATGGCGCGGGCGCACCGGGCCACGTCGGGGGCGCAGTCGGTGAAGAACTTCTGCTTGACGAACGCGCTCTCGCTCGCCCACTCGCGCACGAGGTCGGACAGATCATCCACGGGTGGCTCCCCCTCCTTCGTTGCGCGCGTAGGCCACGACCGCCTGTCCAAAGGATAACCCGCCGTCGTTGGTCGGGAGCCGTCGCGGGAAGTATGGCTCCAGGCCCGCCGCGCGGAGGCCCGCGACGATCTCGCCCAGCAGGATGTGGTTCTGGAAGACGCCGCCGCCCAGGGCGACTTGCTTCAGCCCCGTCTCGCGGCCAATACGCCTGCAGACCTCGACGGTTATGGCGGCGACCGTTCGATGGAAGCGCATGGCGATCGTCGCCGTCGGCACGCCCGCGGCGCGCTCACGGTTGACAGCCCAGATCGTCGGGCTCGGGTCGATGATCCAGCAGTCGCCGTCGTCTTCGATTTCGAAGGGATAGCGCCCTTCCGCCGATGGGTCCGCCCGGGCCTGCAGCTCCATCGCGGCCTGGCCCTCGTACTGCGCCACGCCGCGGATGCCCAGAATCGCGGCGACGGCGTCGAAGAGCCTGCCACAGCTCGACGTGCGCGGCGCGTTCAGTCCGCGCTCGACCTGCGCGGCCACCGCCGCCACCTCGCGTTCGGGGAGCGCCGCGACGAAGGGTGCGAAGGCGTCGAGGGTCGACGGGAACCAGGCGTGGAGATAGCCGAGCGCCATGCGATACGGCCGACGGACCGCGGCCTCGCCGCCAGGCATCGGCGCCTCGCGGAAGTGCGCCCGACGGGTGAAGTCCCGCCAGTCGGCGACCAGCACCTCACCGCCCCACAGCGCGCCGTCCGCCCCGTACCCCAGCCCGTCGTAGGCGACGCCGATGGACGGGTCCGCGATTCCGTGCTCGGCCAGGCAGCTCACCACGTGGGCGTGGTGGTGCTGGACGGCGACGCGCTCCTCACAGTCCCGCTCGAGGGCCAGCTTCGTCGAGAGGTATCCGGGGTGCAGGTCGTGGGCCACGACGGCCGGACGGATCGCGAAGAGCTCCTCGTAGAGGCGCAGCAGCGCGGTGTAGTGTCGAAGCGTCTCGACGCTCTCCAGATCGCCCACGTGCTGGCTGACGAAGGCGTGGCGGTCCTTCACGAGGCAGAACGTGCTCTTGAGGTGCGCGCCGAATGCGAGGATCGGTCGGCGCGCCTGGAAGGACAGCGCCAGCGGGGCCGGCGCGTCACCGCGGGCCCGCCGTGTCACCATCTCCGCTCCCGCGACGACCCGAACAACGGAGTCGTCGTAGCGGCTCGCGATCGGTCGGTCGTGGAGGAGGAACGCATCGGCGATCTCCCCCAGGCGGGCCCGCGCCTCGTCGTTCTCCGCCGCGATGGGCTCCTCGGAGAGGTTTCCGCTGGTCATCACCAGCGGCCCGCCGAACTCGCGCAGGAGCAACTCGTGGAGGGGCGTCGACGGCAGCATCGCCCCGACCTCGATCAGCCCCGGCGCGACGGAGCGGGCGAGGTGGCGGCCCCCCGGCAGCAACACCACCGGTCGGCGCGGGCTCGCGAGCGACTCGGCGGCAGCGTCATCGACGGCGCAGGCCTGGCGCGCCGACTCAAGGGTCGGGAACATCACCGCGAAGGGTTTGGCGCCGCGCCGCTTGCGCTCGCGCAGGCGACTCACCGCGGCTTCGTTCCGCGCGTCGCACGCCAGGTGGAAGCCCCCCAGCCCCTTCACGGCGACGATCTTGCCCCCTCGAAGAAGCGTCCCCGCCTCCGCGATCGGGTCGCCGGGGGCGCACGCGCCCGCCACCTCCAGCCGGAGCTGGGGACCGCACGTCGGACACGCGTTGGGCTGGGCATGGAACCGCCGGCTCGTCGGGTCGTGGTACTCCTCGGCGCACCGCGCGCACATGGCAAAGGCGCGCATCGTGGTCGCGGGCCGGTCATAGGGGAGCGCCTCGATGATGGTGAAGCGCGGCCCGCAGCTCGTGCAGTTGATGAAGGGATAGCGGTAGCGTCGGTCGGCCGGATCGAACAGCTCGCGCAGGCAGTCCGCACAGGGGGCCGTGTCGGGGGGCACTGGGAGCGCTTCGCCGGCGACCGCCAGGCTCTCGTGGATCTCGAACGCGCATCCGCCGGCGAGGGGGATCGCGACTGCCCGCAGCTCCTCGACGCGTGCGAGGGGTGGCGCGTGCGCCCGGAGGCCTTCGCGGAACGTCGCGATGGCGGCTGGCGACCCCTCCACCTCGATCTCGACCCCGCCCGAGCGATTGCGGACCCAGCCAGCGAGCCCGTGGTCCGTGGCGAGCCGGTACACGAAGGGGCGGAAGCCGACTCCCTGCACGGTGCCGCGCACGTCGATGCGCTGCCGAATCGGCTGTTCGGTCAGCTCCTCGGCCCCCGCTGCCATTGGTCGACCTCGCTGGCCCTCGGGCATCACGCCCTCTCGCGGCTCCGAGCCTCGCCCGGGCCCTCTCGTATCCTACATCGTCCCTCGCGATATCGATTGCCTTATGGCTGGCCCTCAAAAATCCTATTGGTATTTCACCGCTGCCAGTGGCTAGGATTCGCACGCACATGGAGGGAGAGGGGTTGGCCATGGTTCGATGCTTCAACGGTTCCTACGCGGCCCATCGGGCGGTGGGGGTATGTCTTTTTGGCCTTCTCCTCGCGGGGTCGGCGTGCGCCGGTGCCCCCGATCCGGAGGTCTCAGTCGTGATGACGGACTACGGCTTTGAGCCCAGCCGGTTCAACGTCGACCGGGGGAAGAAGACGGTGCTCGTGCTGCAAAACAAGGGCGCCGAAGAGCACAACCTGGTTCTGAAGCAGCAGAACGCCGCGTCGCCAAAGGTGGCGCCCGGGCAGACGGTGAGGTTCGAGGTAACGCTGCCCCCGGGCACCTTCCCGATCATCTGCAACATCCCCGGCCACGAGGAGGCCGGCATGGTGGGGCAGATCGTCTCCGCCCGCGGCCGATAGCGGACTACCGCTCGTCTCCGTAGATCCAGACCGATCGAGCGGCGCCCTGATCGTCGACGAAGCCGATGATGCGCGCACCGGGCGCGAGATCGTCGATGGTTCCGATCGTCTGGATCTCGATGCGCGTCAGCGGGCTGACCGCCACCAGCCCGCTCTCGCCGGCGAAGCTGATCGACATCATTCCCCCGCTCACCGCGTCGAGGATGGCATCGTCGATGACGGCGTTGGTCATCAGGTCCGATGGATTGCAGCCGGGCTCGCAGAAGCGGGTCTCGGTCATCTCGCGCTGACTCTCCGGCGACGGCGCCGACGCAGGGTTGACGTCGATCAAGGACGCCGTCAGCGTCCCACTGGCGTCGCGGCTCGCGGAGATCGATACGTGGACGCCCGGCACCAGGTCCGCGATCTCGCCGGCGGTGATGCGGGTGAACCGCGTCGCCTCCGTAAGAGCGAAAGTCGAGGAATCGGCGAGGTGGACGGTGTTGTCGTCGATGCGCTCCACGGTCCCGAGAATCTGGGCTCCTGGCGGCTGCGCCAGGACTGAAAGCTGCGTCGCGATGCCAATCACGGCGGCGCTGAATACAGCGGCTGACCCTCGGGCGAATCCGCGCATCCTGTCCAACCTCCCACGTGTCGACGAGTCTACGTCTCCCAGGTGCCCCCGGATCTCGACTGGTGGATCCCTCGGTGTGCTCATGCCCCGCACGGCGACTGAGACCGCACGGAGTCGGGCGCGAGCGTGACGTAGTCGTCGCCACAGAGGACGGTCTGGCGTCCGAGCTGCTCGATCGTCGCCATGCCATAGGGCTGGAGGGTCATGGTCACCGGGCCGAGCGCGAGCACGGAGGGCTGGGCAGTCCCGATGACGACACCCTCTGCCGTCTGGCCCGTGACGTGGTAGAAGGCGATCGACGCCCACCCTCCGCTCGTAATCTGGCTGCCCACCATCTCATCGCAGGGCGGTGTCGGATCGTCGAAGCACCAGGTGTAGACCCGCCAGCGGACCTCGCCGTGCCCCGTGGCATCGAGACTCAGCGCGACGCCATGGCGGCTCCACCCGCGCGTGAAGGGCTCCAGCCCCGGGATGTCGGTGGCCGCGTCAGATGGGTACCAGTGCATGCGCCCCACGACCAGCTCGAACGTGCGAACCAGCGCGAGGGCGCGGTCGTTCGCGATCGCGCCGGCATCGTCGGCGTCCGCTTCGCCGCTCGCCTGCACGCTGGCGACGGATCTTCCGAGCCGGGCCAGCCGGGCATAGGTGCCGCGCCGTGCGCCGTCCGGCCATTCGTGGGCGACCAAGCGGCCCTCGCGGAAGTCGTCGAGGCCGTACTGGACCTTCTCCTCCTGCCCGCTGCCCGCGGACGCGCCCTGACTGCCGAATTTGGCCGCCCGCGCCTGGAAGAATCCGTCCGCGTCCGTCGCGCGGACGCTCGCCGCCACCTGTAGAACGATGCTGCGCCCATCGCCCGGCAGGTACAGCGCGTAGGCGGCGCTTACGTCCCAGGTCGCGTCGCTGTCCTCTTTGATCGGCTCGATCGAGTACCCAGGCAGGCTCCCCGCCATCAGATCGGTCATCGTCGCCAGCTCTGGCACGTACGCGCGCGCCTGGGGTTCCTGGGCGAAGGCCGCGCCTCCCGACTGGAGGGGTACGAGCAGCACCAAAACGCAAACGATGCGCCAGGCGCGGCTCCCGTGGGCCCGCGGGCCCGCGGGGGAGATGCTCGTCAGTGTCCATTCGTCCGACGTCCGACGCCGCACAGCGAACCTCCTCACAGCTCGACGATCGACCGGTACCGGCGCTCCCGACAGATGCACCGGCCGGCGGTCCGCGGCCGGTCGCGCGCGAGCCATTTGTCGGCCGGCTGTGAACGACACGCTGTGTGGCCGCGGTTGCGCCATCCACTCTACCATCGAAGGAGCATGGCGAAGATGATTTGGCCGATGACTAGGGGATCCGCTCATGGAGCGCGATAGTGCCCCGGGCGGGGAGCTGCGACGGCGGATTCTGGAGTTGGAGCAGCAGATCGACGAGGTCGAGCGCATCGTGGAGAGCTGGCCGCGGGCGGATGAGCCCGCCTTTGTACAAGCGCTCCGCGCGCGGGCCCGGCGCTTCCGTCGAGAGCTGGCGGAGGCCATCGAGCAGGTGGACGACGCGGCCGGCCCGCCGCCCGAACCCCCGGATCCCCCAGCGCCCCAGGAGCGCGCCGTCGAGCCTGGCCGGATGGTGTTTCGGATCCCGGGCTGGCCCGACGTCGACGTGACGCGCGAGGAATGGGACGCGATCCAGGAGATCCTTCGGACGCGCCGCTCGGGCGCGCAGCCGGAGGCGTGATCGGTCACGCGACGTCGCCTGGGAGAGGTCGTAGATCCGGGGGTCAACTGCTCGACGGGCCGCGTCGGATCGCCGCGGGCCGAGCGGGCTCATCCGAAGGGGGCGTGCCGGACGACGAGGGCTCAGCCGGTCCAGCGCCAATCCTGCACGTTCCACTCGCGGGTCGTGTCCGGTGCGCTCGTCGTGGGGCCGGCGACAGCCGACGTGACCGCGACGGCGTCCAGGTTGTAGAAGAGCGGGATGACCGGCACCACCTCCGCGACGATCTGCATCATCTGGATCATCTGCTGGTTGCGCTCGTCGCGGTCGAGGGTCGTATCGAAGGCGACGGTGAGCTGGTCGAAGGCCGGGTCGGACCACGCGCCACGGTTGAAGCCGGACCAGTGGTTCGCGGCCGTCGGGATCCCGTAGCTGTAGAGCTTCTGGAACACGGTGCGCTCGGGGAGTTGGGTCACGTTGGCGTGGAGCGCGGGGAACGACGCGCGAATCTGCACGTCGCGCGAATAGACCGCCGGCACCACGTTGGGCACCACCTCCATGCCCGTCCGTCGTAGGCCGTCCACCATGATGGCCAGCTCGCGCTCCTCCTGGCCGCCGCCGAAGGCGCGGAACTCCGGATTGAAGTGCGTGCCGCTTGCATCGGCGTACCACCCGTCGCCGCCCTTCGCGAACCCGGCCTGGCCCATGAGCTGCTCGGCGCGGCGAGGATCGTACGGATACCGGGCGATGGCGGCGAGAAGCGCGTCATAGTACGGCATTTGCGGCGACACGAGGGTCTCTGCGATCTGGCCTTCGCCGGAGAGCAAGCCATCCACGAGCGCCTGCTTGTCGAGCGAGAAGGCCAGCGCCTTCCGCACCTGCGGGTCCAGAAGCGCTGGCGTGGCGTTGAACTGCGGGCTGAACTGGACCTGAATGAACCGCGCCTCTCGCGCGCTCACGAGGACCTGGCCTCCGGTCGCGCCCCACGCCTGCTGGAGCACACGCCCCTGCTCGAAGTCGATGGAGTTGTTGGTCGCGACCTGCACGTCGCCGGACAGGAGGGCGGCCAGCGACGTGTTCGGGTCGTCGATCCAGCGCAGGTGCACGCGGCCGATTTTTGCCCGCCCACCGGCATGGTTCTCGAACGCTTCGAGATCCATGAAGGCGCCGGGCTCCCAGCGGACGAGGCGATACGGACCGAGCCCCACGTACTGGCGATTCCAGTAGGGGTGGTTGACGAAGGCGTCGCCCTTGTCGCTCTGGAATTGCGACTCGAGGATGTGGCGCGGGAGGGGCGGAAAATCGTTCATGTCGAGGGCGCCAGCGTCCGGGTAGAGCGAGCGCCAGCGGATCACGACGGTGCGCTCGTCCGGTCCGAGCACGTCCGCGATCTGATCTTCCGGAGTCGCGGAAAAGAGGACGCCAGTCTGGGGGTCTGTGTAGACCTGAAGGGCGAAGATAAAATCCTCGGGGGTCAGGGGGATGCCGTCGTGCCACGTCAGGTTCGGGCGAAGCCGATAGGTCGTCTCCATCGTCCCGTCGGAGTTCACGACCCACGAGTCCGTCCCGAGCTGGGGGAGGGCCTCGGCCAGGTACGGGTGGGGCATCCCGCGGTCGTCTTTGATCGCCTCGTAGGCGCTCACGAGCCGACGCGCCGTTCGTGTGTTGTTCTGCCCAACCTGGAGCTTGGGCGCCATCCCGACCGGCTCGAGCTTCACCGCCAGCTCGAGCGTGCGGCTGCGGGAGCCTTCGTCGGAGGTCGCGGGCGCCGACAGCGAGCCGCCCGGCGATCGTGTGCCGGCGGGCGCGCAGGAGACGATGGCAATGGCGAGCCCCACACAGACGGCAGCGGCATTCGGCCGTATCATTCAAACCTCTCCGTTCTCGGGTGCACCCACTCTATCACGTGTCCCGGTGGCGGAGTAGCGCGTGAGGAATTCATGGCGGGCGAAGGGCACAAATCGAGGGCGGCTCGGAGGAGGTTCCTGCCGGGAAGCAGTCAGAGCCGCCCTCGAAGGGACGCCTGGACCGAAGTGGAGAGCACGACGCGTGCAGGGTCGTCGTACATTCGGTCCGAGGTGTGCCGGGCGAATTCTAGCAGGTCAGAGTCGGCAGAACTACAAGATCTTGTGTCTCCTGGGAACTGTACCCCCTATATCTTGGCCGGCCAATCCGGTATGGGGGGCAAGGAGCGTGCGCGATGATCACCCCTGAGCAAAATACCCGGCTGACCGGCGTCGGACCAGGAACGCCGGGCGGCGAGCTGCTCCGTCGCTACTGGCAGCCGATCGCCGTCGAGACGGAATTGACGAAGACGTCGCCGACGCGCTTCGTTCGCCTCCTGGGCGAAGATCTGGTGCTCTTCCGAGACGGGCAGGGAAGAGTCGGGCTCCTGGCCGACCGTTGCGCGCACCGCGGCGCCTCGCTCCTGTACGGGCGCGTAGAGGACCGCGGGATCGCCTGCGCCTATCACGGGTGGCTGTACGACACAAGCGGCGCCTGCCTGGAGACGCCGGCCGAGCCGTCCGAAAGCTTGTTTCATCTGACGGTGCGCCAGCGGGCGTATCCGGTTCAGCGACACCTCGGCCTGTACTGGGCGTATCTTGGCCCGTCGCCCGCGCCGCTCCTCCCAACGTGCGGCGTGGCAGACACGTGGAGCGTGGTGGGGATCGAGGAGCAGGTGGAGATCCGGGCCAACTGGCTTCAGGTTATGGAGAACAACCTGGACGGCGCGCACTTCCCGATCCTCCACCAGGAGAAGGGCGGCGGCCGATGGCCGGGGGCGCGGCCGAATGGCACGACGCGGGGCTTCATCGACCAGTGCGGCTCGCTCGAGTACTGGGAAGAGCCGTGGGGCATCATGCGGCGGTACGCCTATCTGCACGGTGGGGCGGAGACCGACGCCCTGATCTTTCCCAACATCCGCCGCCACCACAACGACATCTCCATCAAAGTGCCCGTGGACGACGTCAACACGCGGAAGTACGTCATCTACCTAACGCCCGAAGGCGGCTCCGACCGGCCGATCGAGCACTGGATCCGGCAGATCCACGTGGAGTCGCGAAAGACGCCGGACGGGCGCTACCGAATGGACGAGATCGCGTTTCAGGACCTGGCGGTGATGGAGAGCCAGGGACGGGTGAGTGCGCGGCCCGAGTGGCGTATGGCCGCGTCCGATCGGGGCCTCGCCCTCTTCCACGAGCTGTTGCTCCGCGAGATGGCTGCCGTGGAGCGGGGGGTGGACCCGATGGGCGTCGCGCGGCGCCCGGGAGACCCAAGGGCGACGCCCGTCCTCTGGGAGCCGAAGACCCGGTTCCGCGGCAACGGCGTCAAGGTGTACCCCGTGGACGCCGTTGCCGCGCGGGCCTGATGTCGGGAAGGCGAGGGTGGTCCGGAAGGTGATCGGCACTATGCTCGCGCGAGGTCGATGACCCAGCAGACCGCGAGCCACACCAGGAACGTCGCGAGACCACTCATGACGAACACGGCGAAGAGGTGCATCGTCCTACCTCCCACGGGGGCGGATTGGCCGTCTTCTTTGCCGGCATCCCGCCCGTCGTGGAGTCATGGTATGAACGCAGAAACCCGCGAACAATAGGACATTAGTCCCGATTTGCCTCGATCACCGCGGCGATCCCTTGCCCCCCGCCGATGCAGAGCGCCGCGACGCCGTAGCCACCGCCGCGGGCGCGGAGGGCGTGCACCAACGTGACGAGAATCCGCGCGCCGCTCGCCCCGATGGGATGGCCGAGCGCCACCGCGCCGCCGTGGACGTTGACGCGCCCGGGGTCCAGATCGAGCTGGCGCATGACCGCCACCGCCTGGGCGGCAAACGCCTCGTTGATCTCGAAGAGGTCAATGTGATTCAGAGTGATACCGGCCCGGTCCACGGCGCGTCGGACGGCCGCGACGGGGCCCATCCCCATGATCATCGGGTCGATGCCGGTCGTGGCAAAAGAGAGGATGCGGGCCAACGGTCGGCGTCCTTCTGACCGCGCCTGCGACTCCGCGCTGACCACGAGCGCCGCCGCGCCGTCGGCGATCCCCGACGCGTTGCCCGCGGTCACGGTTCCGTCGGGGATGAACGCGGGCCGCAGGCCCGCGAGCGCCTCCGCAGTCGTGTCCGGCCGTGGCGGCTCGTCGCGCTCCACGCGCGCCACGGCGCCCCGCGGCCTGGGGGCGTCGATGGGGATGATCTCCTCGCCGAAGAGCCCGCTCCCTTGGGCGACGGCCGCCCGGCGCTGGCTCTCCGCGGCGAAGGCGTCTTGCTCCGCGCGCGACACGTCAAAGCGCGACGCCACCTCCTCGGCCGTCATGCCCATGTGGCAGCCGGCCACGGCGCACACGAGCCCGTCCGCGAGCATGGCGTCGACCGTCTCCCCGTGTCCCATCCGCATGCCCCAGCGTGCGGCCGGGAGCAAGTACGGCGCACGGCTCATCGACTCGGTCCCGCCGGCGACGATCATCCGCGCGAATCCGCCACGGATCGCCTCCGCCGCGTGGACGACCGCCTGCAGCCCGGAGCCGCACACGCGGTTCACCGTCTCGGCCGGGACGTCGACGGGCACCCCCGCCTGCACCGCCGCCTGGCGGGCGACGTTCATGCCCGCGCCGGCCTGGAGCACGCAGCCGAGGATCACGTCGTCGAGGTTGGCGGGTTCGACCTGCGCGCTGGAGAGCGCCGCCCGGATCGCGGCCGCGCCCAAAGCAGCCGGCGATAGCTCGCGCAGATTGCCGCCGAAGCTCCCGATGGGGGTGCGGCGGGCTGCGAGGATGACGGCCTGCTCCACTGCGCGCGCCTCCATGGTGGGGGATTGCCCCCACCCCAACCCTCCCCCGCTGCGGCAGGGGAGGGAGCTTCCCCTCTCCCCCGCTCGCGGGGGAGAGGGGAGGGTGAGGGGGCCTCGTGACCCCCACCCCAACCCTCCCCCGCTGCGGCAGGGGAGGGCGCTTTCCCTCTCCCCCGCTCGCGGGGGAGAGGGGAGGGTGAGGGGGACCTGTGACCCCCACCCCAACCCTCCCCCGCTGCGGCAGGGGAGCGCGCTTTCCCTCCCCCGCGGGCAGGGGAGGGAGCTTCCCCTCCCCCGCTGCGGCACAGGGGAGCGCGCTTCCCCTCTCCCCGCTGCGGCACAGGGGAGCGCGCTTCCCCTCTCCCCCGCGGGCGGGGGAGAGGGGATGAACGGTTGACAACGCCTCTTCGCCGATGATACATCGGGCCCGACGCTGACTCGTGGGGCGCGAGTGGACGCGGTCAGCCGGGCGCCGCGGCAGTGGCGCAGACCGTGCGAGTGAAATTCAAAGGAGCGCCTGTGCAAGTCGACCGACCCAGCCCGACGAATATCCGCTCGTCTCTCATGCTCGAAACGCTCGCGGAGATGATCCGGCCGCGGTCCTTTGCCGCATCGATCACCCGCATCGAGATGAGCCGCCCGGGCGACGAGGCGCCCGCCCACGTCGCCGTTGGAAGCGACGCCGTCGGTCTCGTGCCCCTCGTTGCCCGAGGCGAGATCGATGTCTCCACCCTCAATCCGAGCGGCATTCTGACGGCCGCGTACCTCGGGACAGGCCCCTTCCCGGAGGCCTACCCGCTGCGCGCGGTCGCCGTCATCCCGTCGCGCGACTGGATGGCGTTTGCCGTCTCGAAGTCGTGCGGCCTGCGGTCGCTGGCGGACATCAAGGCGAAGCGCTTTCCCCTCCGGGTGTCGGTGCGGGCCGATCGGACCAATGTGACGCACCTCTACATTCATGAGGTGCTCAAGGCCTACGGGTTCTCCCTGGACGACGTCGTTTCCTGGGGTGGAAGCGTGTCGTACGATCCCGGCGTGCCCTTTATGCCGGAGCGGGCCGGAAGAGCGAGAGCGGGCGAGGTAGACGCGATCTTCGACGAGGGAGTCACGCGCTTCATCCCGATGCTGGACGAGCTGAACATGGAGCTGTTGCCGGTGGACGAGGACGTGCTGGCGAAGATGGACGCCCTGGGGCTTCATCGTGCGACGCTGCCCCGCGCCCTGTTCCCCAACCTGCCCGTCGACGTTCCGACGCTGGACTTCAGCGGGTGGCCCGTCTACACCAGCGTCCACGCATCGGACGACTTCATCTACGAGTTCTGCCGCGCGCTGGACGTGCGGCGCGCCCACATCATCTGGCAGCAGCCCGGCCCGCTGCCCATCGGCGACATGTGTCGCGACACGCCCTCCGCGCCCCTGCGGATCCCGCTCCATCCCGCAGCGGAACGGTACTGGACGGACGCGGGCTATCTGTAGTCGCGGCGCCTGGAGCCCGCGCCATGATTGGGGTGACCTCCGGCGGCCCTGCCGACTCGGAGCCCATCGTCTACACGATCGAGATGACCGCGGACCGTGCGCGCGAGGTGACGCCGTCGCTGGAAGCCGCGCTGTGGCTTCAGAACCCAGTCCTTCCGCGGGCCCGCTATTCTCCACCGGCCGGGAAGCCCTCCTGATGGTCCACGACGACGTCCACGACCGTCACGTTGTGGCGGTTGTCGAGGGCGCGGCGCATTGCCTGCGCGATCTCGTCCGGGCGCTCGACCCGGATCCCCTCGCAGGTCAGCCCCTTGGCGATGGTGGCGAAGTTGATGCCGGTGGAGAAGTCCATCTCCTCGCGCAGCGGACCGCGCATGCGGTTCTTCTCGTGGAGGTACGTTCCGTTGTTGAAGACGACGACGGGCATTCCGAGGTTGTAGCGCGCCCCCACCTCCAGCTCTGCCAGGATGCCGCACATGAGTCCGCCGTCGCCCTCGAAACAGATCACCTGCTTCTCCGGCGCGGCCAGCTTCGCTCCCAGCGCGATGGGCACGCCCGTGCCGATGGCGCCTGTTCCGCGCGGACTGATGAATGTCGGCCCCGCCTCCACCTTGAGGTGGCTGCTCGCCCACATGAAGGGGCTCGAAGCGTCGGACACGAGGATCGTGTCGGGCGTGATGAACGGCCGGATCTCGTGCACCAAGCGCCCGGGATGGATGGGGACGGTGGACGACGTCTCGATCTCCTGATTGTCCGACTCCCAGTCGTGGAGGAGGCTCTCGATCTCCGCGGTTCGCGGGTTGCGCGGCTCATAGGCCCGCGCGCGGAGGGCGTCCGTTAGCTCGCGGATCGCCAGCTTCGCGTCCGCGACGATGCCGAGGTGCGTCGTGAAGTTCCGCCCGATCTCCATCGGGTCGATGTCTACGTGGATGAGGGTCGACGTGGGCGCCGGAATTGTCCAGTTGCTGGTCGCCATCTGATTGGTCCGGCTGCCGATGAGGAGCACGACGTCCGATTCCTGCACGATCTGCGCGGCGACGCGACCTCGGCCGAGCCTGCCCCCCTGAATGGCCCCGAGCGCGCCGACGCTCAGCGGATCGTGCTCGGATATCGCGCCCTTGCCGGAAATCGTGGTGGCCACGGGCATCTGGGTCAGGTGGGCGAGGGCGCGCAGCTCGTCCCACGCGCGCGACGTGTTTACTCCTCCGCCCGCCACGATGCACGGCCGCTCCGCCTCCGCGATGAGGCGGACCGCCTCCCGGATCAGCGCCGGATCGGGCGGGATCCGGGTCGCGGGGTACTCGGCGAACTGCGGCTCGGCGAAGATCCGCGCGCCGGGGACCTCGCGATCGGCAATCCCGCGCGGGATCAGCACGACTGGCCCAGGGCGGCCAGAAGTGGCGATTCGGAACGCCTTGCGGAGCATCTCGGGCATCTGCGCCGGGTTTGGGACCTCGGCGACCCACTTCGCCAGGGGGCGCATCAGCGCCACCTGATCGTAGGAATAGAGGGCGTTCTTGCCGTCGAGACCGACGGGGAGGCCGTCCAGCAGGACGATGATGGGCACCGACGAGTTGTAGGCTTCGGCAAGGCCCATGAGCGCATTGGGGGTCCCTGGGCGGTTGACGGCGCACACGCCCGGTCTGCCGCTGACGCGGGCATACCCGTAGGCCATGAGCTCGGCGGAGGACTCGTGGTGGATGTTGATGGGCCGAGTGCGGGACGTGTCGAGATCGGTGTAGATGCGCATGCCGAAAACGTACTGGACGCCGTACTGGGAGAGCGTCTCGCACACGGCCTGGTCGACGGTCATGCTCGCGCGCGCCATCCATACCTCCTCCGAGCGCCGAGGCCCGCGCCCGACGGCGACTCGTCGGTTTGCATCGTACACCGGAGCCGCCCCGAAGGTTGGTCGATGACCCTCAGCAGCTCCGGAGTCGGCCGGGGTGGGCTGGGGGTCGCGCTGCGAGCGGCAGCACCGCGCGGTCTCGTGGTCCGACGTAGACGGACTGAGGTCGGATCAGGCGGTTGTCCGCGTATTGCTCCAGGATGTGCGCGGTCCAGCCGGCCGTGCGGGCGGCCGCGAAGGTCGGGGTGAAGAGCTCCGGCGGGATGCCTGCCTCGTGGAGCACGAGCGCGGCGTACAGCTCCACGTTGGCGTAGAGGGCGCGCCCCGGCTTGGTCTCCGCCAGCACCCGCACCGCGGACTCTTCGACGGCGCGGATGAGGTCCAGCAGGCCGCGGTCTCCCGTCACCCCCGCGAGGTGCTCGGCCACGCGGCCGAGCACCTCCGCGCGCGGGTCCCGAACCCTGTATACCCGGTGACCGAAGCCCATGATGCGTTCTCCGCGCGCGAGGGCGGCGCGCACCCAGCGCTCCGCGTTTTGCGGCTGCCGGACCTCCTGCACCATGGCGAGGACCGGACCGGGCACGCCACCGTGGAGCGGGCCCTTCAGGGCGCCGACGGCTCCCGTGAGCGCCGAGACCATGTCCGACTGGGTCGATGCGATGACGCGCGCAGCGAAGGTCGACGCGTTCATTCCATGCTCGATCACGGTGACCAGATACGCATCGAGCGCCTCGACGCGCACCGGATCGGGCTGTCGCCCTTCCAGGGCATAGAGGTAGCCGGCGGCGAAGCCCAGGTCGTCGGGAGTCTCGACCGGCGCATGTCCCGAGCGCGCGCGAGCGTGCTGCGCGATCAGCTCCGGGACCCGGGCCGTCAGCCTGATCGCGCGGGGCAGATTCGCCTGGGGGCTGACGTCGTCGGGTCGCGGCTCGTCGAGGGTCAGCATCGCCATGCCTATCCGGAGGGCGTGCATTCCCTCGGTCTGACGGCCGGGCCCTTGAAGCCATGTCAGCACGGGCTGGGGGAGCCGGCGCGCCCGGACCATCTCCGCGCGAAGCCCGTCGAGCTGCGCCCGGTCCGGTAGGTCCCCGTGCCAGAGCAGATACACGGCCTCTTCGAAGCACACCTGGCCGACGAGGTCGCCGATGTCGTAGCCGCGGATGATGAGCCGGCCCGCGGCGCCGTCAACTTCGCTGAGACGCGTCGCGTGGGAGACGACCCCCTCGAGCCCGTGGGCGATCTGGATCTGTGCCACGCTGGTCCCTCCTGATAAACGATGCGTTCCCTGTCGAGTCTGTAAGGGATGATAGAGCGGCGTGGCAACGGGGTTACATTCGTTCTGAAAGCGATTACGGGATTCTGCTGATACAACTATCGTGTATGCGAACGATGGAGAACATTATGGATGCGGCGATGTTCGACCCGGTTGACCTGCAGATCCTCGATCTGCTCCAGCAGGATGCCCGGATCACCATGCGCGCGTTGGGGCTGGCGGTCGGCCTGAGCGGGCCTGCCGTCACGGATCGAGTCCGCCGGCTCGAGGACCGCGGCGTCCTGCGCGGCTACCATGCGGAAGTGAATCCCGAGGGGATGGGTCTCGCGGTGCGCGCCTTCATCACCCTCGGCATGCCATTCGACGACCACGGGGGCGCACGCTTCGAGGGCCAGGTCCAGGAGGTTGAGGGCGTCGAAGCGTGTTATCGGATCAGCGGGGAGGACCAGTACCTGGTCAAGGCCACCGTGGCGGACATCCCGGCCCTTCAAGACGTACTGGATCGAATGCGCGGGTTCAGTCGGGTCCGCAGCTCAGTGGTCCTTCGGGAGGTGAAGCGCGTCCATCGCCTCCTGCCGCGCCCGTCGGGACCTCGCGCCGTCTTCTATCACGGCGCAGACTAGCGTTTCTGTACTTCCGCGCAACGTCGGCGCGGCGCGCTGGTGCCTCCGATCTCAGGCAGGAGCTGGAGCGGTGAGGACCGGCGATGGCACCTGGTACCGCAGCTCGATCTCCCGATTCTCGCGCGACGACTGGATCACCGCCATGCACGCCTCGAGACTCGCCCGTCCCCAGAGGTGGTTTGGGAACACGGGTCGGCCTTCGTCCATCGCCGCGCGCAGCTCGCGCAGCTCGGAGAAGCCGCGCGTGTTGACGTCGGGCTCGACGGCGACCTCCTCGCGCCCGTCCTCCGTGTACACGTACAGGCCGTCGGGCGACTGCCGAATGTCGCCGCGCTCGCAGCTCACGATGGTGATGCCGAAAAAGTCCTGGTGGCGCTCGGGCCGCGGCCCGTGCCCGGCCGCCGCGCCGAACTGATATTGCGGCATCGCGTAGCGGTCCTCCACCGAGACCGGGCCCGTGGGCTTGAGCCGCTCGCCGTACATCGCCCGCTCCGTATGGACGCCGCCGCCCTCCCCGATGGCCCAGGTCATCTCCGCGATGTCCAGATGGCCCAGGCCGTTGAAGCCGATGAGGGCCGTGGCGCCTCCCTCGAAGAAGGCAAACGCCGAGTAGTTGCTCTCGATGTCGAACACGGGAAACGCTCGATTCACGGTCCCCCGGATACTGCGGATCATTCCGCCGCCCAGGAAGCGGCTGATGTCGAACTGGTGCGGCCCCTGCCGAAACACGACGCCCCCGCCCTTCTTTTCGTCGACCTCCGAGGCCAGCATGGGCCGCCGCATCCAGTCGTTGTAGTTCCACGTGTTGATCTGGAGCACGCGCCCCAACCGGCCGCTGTTGATGATCTCCGCCATCTTCCGAAAGATCGGGCGGAAGATCTTGCTGTGCCCCTGCACGTACTGCACGCCGTTGCGCTCGACCGCGTCGATCATGCGGTTCGCCTCGTCCATCGTGATGGCCATCGGCTTCTCGCAGATGACGTGCTTGCCGTATTCGGCGGCCATGATGGTGTGCTCGGCGTGCAGCTCGTTGGGCGTCGCCACGTAGACCACGTTGACGTCGCCCTTGGCGCACATCTCCTCGACGCTGTTGAACCCCTCCGCCTCGAATCGCTGGGCAAAGCGCTCGACCTCGTCTCGGCGGATGTCCGCCACAGCGGTCAGACGCGATTGCGACAGGACTTCCAGGCCCGGCAGAACGATGCGGGCCGCCGCCCCCAGACCTGCGAGGCCGACCTTCAGCTCGTACGCCACAGACTCAACCCCCCACGATTTTTGACTTGCTTCTGCTTGCGCCTGTCTCAGCGACGGCGCCGCTCGCTGGCTGCGCCAGCCATGGATCCTGGCGCTGGTCGCGCCGAGCCGAACGGCACTTCGACCAGCTCATACCGGTCGTCGAAGATGCGCTCCCGCGGTATGCGTTCGATGCCAAGGGGGCTCACGCCGGCACCAGCCCGCACGTCCCGCTCGGAGGCCCATCCTTCGAGGTTGATCAGCTCGTTTTCGGCGGCGTCCCACACGAGGCCCATGGGATCGCCGCCGCGCTCCACGACGGCGATCTGCTCGAGGAGCATCTGGCGCAGCATGGCGATCCCGCGGTCGGATTGGCCCAGGTGCTCGGTGCGCCGATCGTACAGTGGACCCTGCGTCTCCCACGCCATGCCGTCCTGGCTCGGGAAGGTGCGCAGGTGGTAGTCGCCGTCCTCGCCCATCCACGAATCGTCGTACACGACCGGCGGATTCTGGTCCTCGTCCACCACGTTGCCGCCGGGCGTGGGGCGGAAGAGCACCTGGAAGATCGTCGTGTGCGTGTCGTCGATGGGGACGCGCCAGTGCAGCGTGCTCATCGTGTCCGTCTGGCGCAACATGTTGGGGAACAGCACCATGTTTCCCCAGCCCGACCCTGCCTTCTCCCCCTCGTACTCCCAGGACTTGATGATGCCCCACGGACACGGCTGGAAGCCGTACCGGGCAAAGGGACGCGTAAAGAAGCCGACCTCGTCCCCGCGGCCCTGGAGACGCGCCATCCATCCGTGCAGGAAAAAAGTATGGACGAAGTCGGCGGTGTTCTCCTCGGCCTGGAGCCAGTTGCAGCTCAGGACCGGACGGATCTGCAGCCTCCGCGTTCCGTGCTTCCAGACCAGGATGTCCCAGCGCGGAAGGAGCGGCCGCTTCTCTGGCGGGCCCATGTAGGCAAAGAGCAGGCCGGCGAGCCGCTCCACCGGGTAGGCCGGGTGCCGAAGGGTGTGGCGCATCAACGATTGGGCGGGCTCGAAGGGCTGCTCCACGCAGCGGCCCTCGGTGTCGTAGAGCCAGCCGTGGTACGGGCAGCGGAGGTTCTCGCCCTCGTGAAACCCGTAGAAGAGCGACGTGCCCCGGTGGGAGCAGTGCTCGGCGAGCAACCCGTACGCGCCGGAGGCGGTCCGAAACAGGACCAGCTCCTCTCCGAGGATCTTCACGCGCTTCATCGGCCGCTCGGGCGTCAGCTCCGATGCCGCCGCGACCGGGTGCCAGTAGCGTCGGAGCAGCTCACCGCACGGGGTCCCTGGGCCAACGCGCGTAATGCGTTCGTTTTCTTCACTTGTCAGCATGGCAATGCTCCTCGACGGGTCAGCGACGGAGTCGGCGTTCACCCGCCCTGCGCGCGAGCCGAGACGGGCCGCGGGGGGAACAGCGCGACGCACTTGGACGAGTTGAAGATATACGTCTCGGCGTACGTCAGGATCTCCGGGGTGCGCCCAGCCATAGCGCCAGCGAGGCAGATCCAGTTCCGCATCTCGTGCTGGCCGGAGGCCCGAAGCTGGCGCGCATCGATCTCGCGCCAGCGGTGCTGGTGGCCCTCTTTCAGCTCGTCGAACCGGCGGCGGTCCTCCTCCACGTCACCCCAGACGAAGCCGTGGATGTTCGTGAGCGACGCGTGGGACCAGCTGGCGGTCCCGATGATGGCGACACGGTACGGTGAGGACTCGCAGACCTCGCCCACGGCGCGCCCGAGGTCGTAGCACCGCCACGGGGGCGGCGAGGGCGGCGGCAGCACCGTGTCGGGTGGAATGCTTTCGGGCAGCCGACCCGTCGCGGCCTCCACGCCGGGCAAGGGCATGCGCATGTCCTCCCCATACGCGCTCACGTGGAACGGGATAAGCGGGTACGGAAACCCGCGTCGGTCCCAGTCGAGATAGTCGATGGTGAAGGCGAAAGCATGCCCCAGCGATTCCAGGTGGTGGAGCCGCCAGGAGCACGCGACGTCGAACCCTCGCCGGATCAGCTCGCCCGCCAGGTGCGTGCCGAAGCGCTTGCTTCCTGCCACGGTCGTCGGGCCCGGCTCCCGCTCCATCGGGACTCCGTAGTCGAGCCCGTTGGGCGCCCGCCGCACCCGGGACCCGTGGCCGCCGAGGCTGAATTCATCCGCCGCGTACACGCAGAACGGCGGGAGGACGTCGTCCTTGAAGTTCTCGTACTGGTCGTCGCCGAACATCACGACAAAATCCGGATGGAACGCGTCGAGCGCTGCGCGCGCGCGGCGGTACGCGCCGATCACCTGATCGCGGTGGCGCCGGGCGGCCGCCACCCCCTCGTCGTCACCCCACTCCTGCCGCATGGCCTCCGGCCAGGCGGATGGGTCTTTCCAGAGCGGCGGCGTCTTCTCGCTCTGGAGATTGTGGCGGAAGTAGTTGTTCGCCATCGTCTCGTCGGTGAAGCGCGGCTGTGGACCGTGCGGACAGCCGATGCCGAGTAGCTCGCCCATGGGCCAACCTCCGACCATCGAAGAAGAACCGGACGTCGACGATGAGCCTAGTGTACTCCGCTAGCGGAAGGCGGGAAGCCCGGTCACGTCGGAGCCCACGACGAGCGTGTGGATCTCGTGGGTTCCTTCATAGGTGTAGACGGATTCGAGGTTCGCCATGTGGCGGATGATGGGATACTCGAGGCTGATGCCGTTTCCGCCGAGGACGCTGCGCATCGAGCGCGCGACCTCGAGCGCCATGGCGCAGTTGGCGCGCTTCGCGAGGCTGATCTGCGCAGGGCGGAGGCGGCCGCAGTCCTGCAGGCGCCCGAGCTGATACGCGAGCAGCTGGCCCTGCGTGATGGCCTGCAGGGCGTCGACCAGACGCTCCTGGACGAGCTGGAAGCCGGCGATGGGGCGTCCCCACTGTACGCGCGTTTTCGCGTACTCCAGCGCTGTCTCGTAGCACGCCATCGCTGCTCCGACCACGCCGAAGGCGATGGCGAATCGAGAGTGGTCGAGACAGGAAAGCGGGCCCCGCATCCCGCGGACGCCCGGTAGGATCGCATCGCCCGGCACGCGACAGTCCTGGAGCACCAGCTCCGAGGTGGCGGATGCCCGCATGGAGAGTCGGTGGCGCACCGGATTCGCGGTGAATCCCGGTCGATCCGTCTCCACGAGGAAGCCCCGGATGGTCTCACCCTGATCGTCCGTCGCCTTCGCCCAGATGAGGGCGAGGTGGGCCATCGTTCCGTTGGTGATCCACATCTTCGTGCCGTTGAGCACCCACGAGCCGTCGCTATCGCGCACAGCGCGCGTCTCCATGCTCGCCGGGTCGCTCCCGTGGTCGGGCTCGGTGAGCCCGAAGCAGCCGATGATCTCGCCGCGGTGCATCTTGGGGAGGTATCGCTCCTTCTGCTTCTCCGATCCGTACTTCGAGACGGGATACATGCAGAGTCCGCCCTGGACGGAGACGAACGAGCGGAGCGCGGTGTCTCCACGCTCCAGCTCCTGACAAATGAGGCCGTAGCTGGTGTAGTCGATGTCGGAGCCGTACTCCGGAATGGTGGCGCCGAGGAGGCCCAGCTTCGCGAGCCCCGGGATCAGCTCCGTTGGGAATCGGCCCTCCTCGAAGCAGGCGGGCATGAGGGGCATGGCCTCGCGCTCCACGAATTCGCGGACCACGCCCTGTATCATCTGCTGCTCGGGAGACAGCTCCCAGTCGGCGAAATTCAGCATGGCTGCCGGAGATGCTACTACTCCCGGAAAAGCGGCGTCCAAAGGGCGTGTAAGCGACGTAGCGGATTTCCGCCTGAGGCGGGTCGGAAGAGGCCGCCGGAGGTTCCGCGGGCAAGTCGGAGGGCGACGTGCGAGACGACGGTGCAGGGCCCGGCCCGCTCGCCGGCGTCCGGATCGTGGACCTGTCGCGCGTGCTGGCTGGCCCGTACTGCGCCATGCTCCTGGCCGATCTCGGCGCCGACGTCATCAAGATCGAGGAGCCGACCAGGGGCGATGAGACCCGCACCTGGGGCCCGCCCTTCGTGGCCGGCGAGAGTGCGTACTTCCTCGCCATCAATCGCAACAAGCGCAGCGTCGCCCTGGACCTGCGCGACGAGAGCGCCCGCCAGCTGCTGTTCCGTATGCTCCGCGGCGCCGACGTGGCGATCGAGAATTTCAAGCTGGGCACGATGGAGCGGTGGGGCCTGGGCTACGAGCGACTTCACGTTGCGAACCCGAGGCTGGTTTACGGCCGGATCAGCGGCTACGGGCCGGACGGGCCGTACGCCGACCGGCCCGGGTACGACCTCATCGCGGAAGGCATGGGCGGGATCATGAGCGTGACCGGCGAGCCGGACGGCGAGCCGATGAAGGTCGGCGTCGCCATCGCGGACGTCACGACGGGTCTGTATCTCTGCTCGGCGATCCTCGCGGCACTACATGCCCGCGAGACGAGCGGCGTCGGCCAGCGCGTCGACGTCTCCCTGCTGGAGTCGGTCGTCGGATGGCTCGTGAACCTGGGGTCGAACTACCTGGCGGCGGGAAGCCGTCCCCGCCGACTCGGTAACGCCCACCCCAGCATCGTCCCCTACCAGGTGTTCCGGGCGCGCGATCGGCACTTCACGCTGGCCGTCGGGAACGATGGGCAGTTCGCGGCTCTCTGCGAGATCGTGGGGGAGCCCTCGCTCGCGGCCGATGCGCGGTTCGCGACGAACGAGGCGCGCGTCGCCAACCGCGACGAGCTCATCGGGCTGCTCAGCGAGCGGTTCGCCCAGCGCGACGCCGCCTACTGGGTGGGAGCGCTCCTCGCCCGCGGCGTGCCGAGCGGACCCATCAACGAGATTCCGGACGTGTTTGCCGACCCCCAGGTGCTGCACCGCCGGATGGTGGAGGAGGTGGAGCACCCAACCATTGGCAAGCTGAAGCTGGCCGGGATACCGTTCAAGCTGTCGGAGACGCCGGCGACGGTGCGCCGAGCGCCGCCCCTCCTCGGACAGCACACGGACGAGGTGCTCGCGGAGCTGGGGCTCGGGCGAGACGAGATCGACAGGCTTCGCACGCGCGGGGCGATCCGGTGACGCGAAGTAGCCGAAATGGCCAACTGGGTCGACGGCCGTGGAAAAGATCTTGTCCGACAACCCTCGGCGGCTGTGGAGCGCGGCGTGACGTCGCCGCGCTGCATATAATCCGACCTGGCGTACGAGATCGCAGGGGGAGGACGCGGATGCCCATCAAGGTCATCGATCTCAAGGAGATGGCGCGAAAGCCCGACGCGCGGCGGACGACGCTCATGAACGGCCCGAGCTTCAATGCCTTCTTTCACATCTACCTGGAGCCTGGACAGAAGGACGAGATGCACTGCCACAACGCGGATGGCACCTTCTACGTCATCGAGGGCGAGTGCACCATGCACTTCCCGGATGGCGGCCAGTCCGTGCTGAAGCCCGGCATGGCAGGCCTGATCACCGGTGGGTCCTTCTATCAGCTCCACAACTCGGGCGATGGGCCGATGGTGCTTCTTGGCCACCATGGGCGACCAAGCCAGGAGATGAAGACGATCCTCTACGAAACGCGGAAGGAGCTAATTCGTCCCGGCCAGGAGAACGGAAGGGGCGAGGCTCCGAAATCGACCACGATCCTCGTCTAGGCGTAGAGGGCGGGCCACCGGTTGGCAAGCCTCGCCCGATGGCTCGCTACGGTCGCCACTCCCATTTGTACGCGTAGAGGAAGGGGCCGCCGGACTCCGGCGTCTGGCGCGCCACCGGCCCCTGAAGCGCCGCGACCGCGGGGTCGACCTGCACGTCGAAGAAGTGCGGGATGATCGGCACCTGCTCGCTGATCACACGTTCCATGTCCGCGACGCGCTTCACTCGCTCGGGCTGGGCCAGGGTTGTGAGCCACCCGTCGTACGCCCGGTCGTACTCGGGGCTGCTCCAGCCTCCATAGTTCGACCCGTGCCAGCGGTTGTCCGGCCGCGGAATCGCATCCGTCGTGTAGTTGGCGTAGTAGTTGTTTCCGCCGCGGACCTGGAGGCCCGGCACGATAGCTGACGTTTCCGGCAGCCGCATCTGCGCCAGGGGAACGACAGCCTGACTGACGTCAAAGCCCGACCGTCGAAGGTTGTCGACGTACGTCGCGGCAACGGACTCGTTTCGGATGCCCGCCGTCGACGACACGCTGAACTGCAGCCGCTGCCCGTCCCGCCCCACGAAGAATCCGTCGGCGCCCTTGGCGAATCCCGCCTCTTCCATGAGCTGCTGCGTCCGCTTCGGGTCGTAGGGGTGCTTCTGGATCGCGCTTTCGATCTGCGCGTAGTAGTCGACCCGGGGTGAGGTCAACGTGTCGGTTGAGACGCCCTTCCCTTCGGTCAGCACATTGACGGCCGTGGCGGCGTCGATGGCAAAGGCCACGGCCCTCCGTATCCGCACGTCGAGCAGCGCCGGCGTCTCGACGTAGTCGGGCCGCAGCTGAAACGACGTGTAGCGGAGCGTCACCGGCGTGTAGAGCACCCTGCCGCCTTTGTCCTGCGCCCACTGCTGCTCGAGGACGAGCCCATCTGGGACAGAGAGCACGTAGTCGCTGACGTAGTGAACCTCGCCCGCCTGGACGTTCGCGAGAGCCGTCTGGGCGTCCGGGATAAAGGCGACTTTGATCCGCTCGATCTTCGGCTTGCCAAATACGAAGCCATCGAACGCTTGCCCCTCGATGAAGGCGCCGGGCTCCCACGCCGTCACCCGATAGGGCCCGAGGCCGACGTAGTCCGTGCTCCAATACGGGAGGGCCGTGAATGCCTCTGGCTCGAGTGTGCGGAACGGGTCGGCGAGCAAGTGGCTTGGCAGGGCCGGGAAGCCGTCTTCCAGTACCGCGGCGTCAGCATAGAGCTGGTTCCAGCGTATCACCACCGTCTGAGCGTCCGGGGCGTCAACGGCCTGGATCTGACCGATGGGGGCCGAAGAGGACTGGCCCAGGTCGGGGGTGGCATAGACGCGGTAGGCGAAGGCGAAGTCCTCGGCCAGGAGAGGCTGTCCATCGTGCCAGGTCAGGTTGGGCTTGAGCTTGTAGGCCGTCTCCATGGTGCCGTCGGGGAACACCTTCCAGGAGTCCGTATTCAGCTCGGGCAGCGCCTCCGCGAGGTATGGATGCGGCGCCTCGCGCTCGTCCCGGTAGTCCAGCTCCGCGTTGAACAGGTCGTTGGGCGGGGTGAGCAGGCCCGAGAACGACGCGACGGGCCTCGCCGCGACGCTCGGCGGCTCGCCCCGAACGGCGAATACGACGGTCGGCTGGGGGCCGCTGGATCCCTCCGGCCGGTCGCCGGACATGCGCTGACCCGCCGGCGCGGACGGGCTCCCGCAGGCGACGCCAATGGCGGCGAGGAGCATACCTATCGCAAACATCGAGCGTTGCGCCGTCATGGCTATCTCCTCGTCCCGCTAACCCTTAGGTTGACGTCCCTCGCGTTCGCCGCGGAACACGCGACGTTGCGCGGCATCGATCTCTTGTGCGATTCTTAGCTAACTCTTATCAGGAGACCCCGGTCAAGGGTACATCGGATCCCCGTTTCCGGGTAGGTTTTCGGTCCCATCGAGAAGGGAAGACCATGCGTCACTGGCAATTCGTCCTCCCGGTGACCATGGTCGCTGTCGTGCTCGCGTCGTGCGCCGGCCCCACGGCGAGCGGCTCACGCCCCGGTGAAGGGTCCGCATCTCGACCGCAGCAGGAGGCGGGAAGCCCGGGCAAAACACTGGTGGTGGCGACCCGGGCGGAGCCACCCAGCCTCAGTCCGAAGCCGTTCCGCTCTCTGGGCCTGACGTCCGATCTCTCTGGGCGCATGTTCAATGCCGGCCTCGTGATCCGCAACGACGACGGCGATCCTCAGCCTTACCTCGCCCAATCAGTTCCCCAGGTGAACTCGGATGCTTGGCGGGTCAACCCCGACGGGACGATGCAGACGACGTACAAGCTCAAGCCCAACCTGACCTGGCATGACGGCCAGCCGCTGACAGCCGACGATTTCGTCTTTGCCTTTGAGGTCTTCAGCAATCCCACGTTCGGAGTGGCTGGCTCGCCGCCGGTCAATTTCATGGCCGGGGTGACCGCGCCGTCCCCGGACACCATCGTGGTCGACTGGAACCGAACGTTTCCGTACGCAAACGAGCTGGAGGCAGGAAGCGGCGGCACGGGAAATAACGCGTTTCCGCCGCTGCCGCGCCATATCCTCGGGCAACCGTTCCAGTCGACCGATCCCGACGCCTTCATGGCTTCCACCTTCTGGACAACCGACTACGTTGGGGCCGGGCCGTACAAGCTCGACCGCTGGGAGACCGGCGCATTCCTCGAAGGGGCTGCCTTCGATGGGCACGTGCTGGGCAAGGCGAAGATTCCCAGGATCCGGGAGCTGTTCATCGGAGACCCCAACACCGTCATCGCCAATATGCTCTCCGGAGAGGCGCAGCTCACGGCGGGTGACTCTATCCGCTTCAACGACGGCGAGGTGCTCGAAACGCAATGGGGCGATCGCGGAACCGTGATCGATGCGCCCAACCTGTACCGGATGGTGCAGTTCCAGCGCCGCCCGGAGTTCGCCAGCACGATGGCATTCACCGATCTTCGGGTTCGACAGGCGCTGCACTACGGCGTCGACTTCGACTCCTTGAACGAAGCCGTTCAGGGCGGCAAGACGACCGCGGCCATCGGTCCCATACCGCCGACCGCCACGTACTACCGGCAGCTCGACCAGGCCGTCATGCACTATCCGTACGACCCGTCCAAAGTCGCGCAGCTCATGTCCGCAGCGGGCTTCATCAAGGGATCGGACGGCGTGTGGAATAGCCCCGATCCCGCGTTCGGACGGATGTCCTTTGAGACGAACGTCCTGGCGTCTCCAGACAGCGACAACGAGATGCACATCATGGCCGACACGTGGCGCAAGCTGGGCTTCGACGTGAAGGAGGTAGACTGGCCGCCGTCGCAGGGCCGCGACCGGGAGTTTCGAAACGCATTCCCCGGTCTGTCGACAACCAGCACGCCGCCCGGCGAGAACGCGTTGACGGAGTATCGAAGCGATCGCATTCCGACGGCCGCGAATCGCTGGAACGGGACCAACCGGGGCGCGTGGGCCGGTACGCCCGCGTACGACCGTCTCGTGGACACGTGGGAGACGAGCCTGGTGAAGGACGAGCGCACGCAGGCCGTGATTCAGATGAACCGGATTCTCAATGACGACTGCGTGGTCATCAATCTCTACTGGAAGCTGGCCGCGCAGGCCTTCGCTCGCGGAGTGACTGGCCCCCGCATCACGAGCCTGGACGGCAGCGCCGACTGGAACATCCACGAGTGGGAGTATCGGTAGTGCTCCGGTGATCACGATCGGATAGTCGCCCTCCGCGACGGGGGGCGGGCCAGTGCGGGAGGTGAAGGATGCGGAAAATTGCGGCGCTCGTACCTGCCATCTCGATCGCCGTGCTGCTGGCAAATTGCGCTGCTCCTCCATCCGGGCGGACGTCCGGTCAGACCACCGATCAAACTCCGGTTTCACCTCAGCGAACGCTGGTCATCATCGCGCGGGGCGAACCACCCAGTCTCGCCGCAAAGCCGCTCGTGGGCTATTCCGGGTCTCTCAACCCCCCGTTGCGCTTGTTCAACGCTACTCTCGACGAGCTCGATGAAAACGACGTTTCCCACCCGTATCTCGAACAGGAGCTGCCAAGGCTCAACACAGACAGCTGGCGAGTCGCGCCCGATGGAACCATGGAGACAACCCATATCCTTCGCCCGAACCTGACTTGGCACGATGGACAAGTGCTTACCGCGGACGATTTCGTCTTTGGGTGGCAGGTGTTCGCGACTCCCGAGCTCGGCGCGGGCGGCACGAAGCCGATCAAGCAAATGGCGGAGGTGGTCGCAAAGGATCCCCGGACCGTGGTCATCCGGTGGCGTCAGCCATTCCCTGAGGCTGACCAGCTGGACACATCGTTCCAACCGCTTCCTCGACACCTCCTTCAGCGCTCGTACGACCAAGGGGACTGGTCGGCTTTCGTCAACGATTCGTTCTGGACCACCGACTACATCGGGCTCGGGCCCTACAAGGTGGGAACCTGGGAGGCCGGGGACTACCTCGAGGCCGATGCCTTTGCCGGACATGCCCTGGGCCGACCAAAGATTGACCGCGTGAAGCTGGAGTTCGTGTCCGATTCCAACACTGCGCTCGCCAAGATGCTGAGCGGCGAAGCCCAATACGTCGCCGACTACGTCCTCGGACACCAGGACGGTGCAACGCTCGACGAACAGTGGGCGGGGGACAACGCGGGGACCGTTGTGTTCGCCCCGGTCCTCTTTCGCTTCACGCAGATCCAGCTGCGGCCGGAGTACGCTGATCCAAAGGCTGTGCTCGACGTACGCTTCCGCAGAGCGCTCGCTCATGCCTTCGACACCCCGGGAGCGGTCGAAGCGTTCACAGGCAGCAAGGGACTCATTACATACTCACTGAGCTGGCCGAAAGCGGACTACTATCCCGAGATTCAGAAGGCCATCACCGAGCGAAAATATGATCCCCGGCGGGCACAGCAGCTACTCGAAGAATTCGGGTTGGAGCGGGGCGCCGACGGCTTCTATGCTGGGTCCAACGGTGAGCCGCTGCAGATCGATCTGTGGAATACGGGTGGTACCTTTGAGCGGGAGAACCGGGTCTTCGCCGACAGTCTGCGCAAGGCGGGAATCGACGCCAATCCGCGAACCCTTGGGCCCGCGCGCCTGCGCGACGAGAAGGCGCGAGCCCTCATCGGCGGTCTCTTCACCGGCGGGCTCGGGAGCGATCGGCTGACCCCGTTTACCAGCAACAGCATTCCGCGGCCGGAGAACCACTGGACCGGCACAAACCGCGGCGGCTGGAGCAATCCCGACTATGATCGATTCTGGCAAGCGTGGAACACGACCCTCGCCCCGTCGGAACGAATTCAGGATATTGCACAGATGGAGCACATCCTCAACGCGGACGTGGGCATCATTCCCCACTATTTCACCGACGTGGTCACAGCCTGGTCATCGCAGCTCAAGGGTCCAGTGGCCCGAACGTCGCCGGACGCGCCCGCGGAGATCTACCGCATCGAGACGTGGGAATGGGGCTCGTGAACCTGACCGCTGGAATCTCCCCAGCCCGGGGCTCCCCCCACGATCAACACGGAATGACGATCAGGTCGTGAGGCTGCGTGCCCAGACGCCTTCCCCCTGAGGCAGTCACGGCGACGGTGTCCCCCCAGGTGATGCCGGGTCCGCCCTCGCGCCGGACGTTTGGCTTCACGATGAAGGCGTTCCCTTCTTGCAGGACAAAATTCGCGATCTCCGGCGTCATCTCCCCGCCCACGAGGAGTGGCCGGTCCTCGCCGAGCCCGCGGCCGTGCATGGTGAGGGTGGCTTTACAGCCGATCTCCTGCGCCACGTCGTCGATGGCGCTCGCGATCTCCCCAAATCGCGTGCCCGGCGTCATGCGCTCCAACGCGGCGTTGAACACGGTGCGCTGCATCTCCATCGCATCGCGCAACGGCGCCGGCGCGTCGCCCAGCACGGCGGGCTGGACGCGCTGAGCCACGTATCCCATGTACTTGCCGTCGATCTCGTTGTCGAGCCGGTCGCCGGGCTGGAGCGGCCGGCGCGTCGGAAGAAAGGCGTCGCGCACCTGCCCGGATCCGGTCCCCCAGAGAACCATAGTCGGGACCTCTCCGCCCGCCATGAGCATCCTGTGGTACAGAGCGGCGTACACCTGGTAGTCGGGGACGCCCGGTCGCGCTGCGTCGACGAAGCCGCGGATCGCCTCTTCGGCAATGGCCGCCGCGCGCTCCATGACGGATAGCTCTTCGGGGCTCTTGACCGCGCGCAGCTCCGCCATCATCACGGTGACGTCCACAAACGTCGCGTTGGGGAAGGCCGCGCGAAACGCCTCGAAAAATCGGTGAGGGATCGTGCCCTCCGGGGTCCGCACCCCGCCCTCCAGGCCGACAACCCCAATTTGCGCACGGTCCAGCTTCAACTCGCGCATGCGGTCGATCATGGGGGCGGACCAGGTGTGGCGCTTTGGCGTGCGGAGATCGCCGACCCATTCCTGAGCGCGCGACCAGAACTCAGGGCGATTGAGGACGATGGCGGTGACATCACCTTGGCGCGGAAAGACGCACGCGGTCTCCGAGCAATTGCCGCCGATATGCGTGAGGTAGCGCGTGTCCGCGGCGTACAGCTCCCAGTGACCGGTATGGGGCGGTGTGATGATGCACGCCAGATCGCGCTCGTCCATAGCGCGTCGAACCCGTGCCCAGCGCCGATCGCGCTCCGCGATTGTCAACCGTGGCAGATCGATCAATTCGGCCATGGCGGTTCGCCTCCCAGTTTGCCGCCCGAGTCTAGCATGCCTAGAATGGAGTCTGACTCCGTGCTCGCGCGATTAGTCAGAAGAACGAGGTTCATGCTGGAGGATGGGACGTGCTGGGTGAGAAAATCGGCGAAATGACCGGCCGCGTGACGGGAATGCGAGTCCTACCCGGCGATGACTACCGCTTCATCAAGATGGAGATCACGGTTGACGAATCCGGCAAGGTCTTCGGTGTCGACGCGCGAAACATCGGCACATACACCGTGTTCGAGCGGGTCCCGGGCCAGCTCTATGGCTCAGGGCAGGGCATTTTGGAGACATCCGACGGCCAGGGCGCAATCTGGACTGGTCACGGCGTCAGCAAGATGATGGCTGGCATGCGCGCGGCTTTCCGATTCTCCATCGCCTTCCAGGCCGGCCCGGGCGGCTCGCTCTCGCGGCTCAACGAAGTCCTTGTCGTCGGCGAGCACGACGTGGACGAACAGGGGAGGACGAAGACAACGATCTGGGAGTGGAAGTAACTACCGCGCTCCGATAAGCGCGAACAGGGCGTGCTGGGGATCCGTTCCCTGCACGATCCACATCCCCCCGGGGACCTCCATGGGACCATTGACGATCTGTCCGCCGGCCGTTCGGACCCGCTCGACCGCGCCGTCGATGCTGGCCACGTTGATGTAGTACGTCCAGTAGCCGGTGGGTGCCTGGGGCGGCTTGGTCATCATCCCGCCGAGAGTCACGTCGTCGGTGCCGAAGATCTGATAAACGCCCATTGGCCCCATGTCCATCGCTTCCTTCTTTACCCATCCGAACAGGCGCGAGTAGAACGCGAAGCCTGCTTCCACGTCGCTGGCGTAGAGCTCGTTCCACCCGATGTGTCCTCGCTCCATTTGCTGCACGGTCGATTCGGAGTCCGGATTTGCCGGGGTGTAGATTCCGATAACGGAACCGCCGGGGTCCGCGATGGGCGTAAAGCGCCCGACGTTCGGAATGTCCATCGGCGGGTTGAGCACGCGTCCTCCACTGGCGGTGGCCTGATTGGCGGTCGCGTCGACGTCCGCCACGGCTACGTAGCCCAGCCAGTTTGGGGGAGCACCCATTCGCCGCGCTGGCTCGGGGAGTGTCATGAGCCCCGCCACGTGCTCGCCGCCGGCCTTGAACACCCAATACTCCATTCCGGGTGTTTGCGCGTCCATCGGCTCCCAACCTACCACGCGGCTGTAGAAATCGCGCGCCGCGGGCAGATCCGTCGTCAGCAGCTCATACCAAACAAAGGTCCCGTTCGTGATCGGCATTGTTTCCTCCCGGCGAGCGGTCTGCGAGTTCGATGTCGAAGGGATGAGGGGCACACAATCATCTTAGCCCGTCGCGCCGGTTATTCGCGCCCCCGGCCGGGGGTCAGTCCTCGAAGGGGAATCCGCGCCGGGTCAGCTCCTGGCGCGCGCGCTCGCGGCTCTCCATGGGGACCGTGAATTCGAAGTGGTACCCGTCGGGATCGTCAAACATGATTGACATGCGTGTGCCGAAATTCCCAAAGCGCAACGGGATGCCAAAGGATCGAAAGCGCTCAACCCACGTGTCGAAGTCCTCGTACCGGATAACGTAGGCATGGTGCTGGCCCTCACCGCCGGGAGATGGGCGCTGATGGTCGTCGGGCTCGAAGAAATCGATGGTCGTGTTGGCGAGCCGAACGGCGACCGGTCCGCCGCCGGCCCGCGAGCGCTCCCGCGATTGCGCGCCGAGAACCTCCGTGTAGAAGCGCTTGGTGCGCTCGATGTCGCTCGAGACCAGGGTCCAGTGGTCGATGCGCTCAACGGGCGGAGCCTGGATGTTGACTGCCATGGCGCTTCTCTCCGGGGTCTTGATGACAGATGGTAGCATGCGTGCCGACCCAGCGGGTCCGCGGAACCGTTCTCCATGGGCGGTGCCCGGCCGATCACCACGATCGGTCGGACCGGACAGATCGGCGCTAGGGCGCGAGCTGGCCTCGGATGGCGCCGCCGGGGAAGTCCCCATCATGGATATTAAAGTAGTAACCGCTCGGGTTCTCAGCGATGGACTGAAGCAGGCCCGCTTCCACCTGGGTGCACCCGGCGAATGAATTCGTCGTCGGCCTCGGCAGGTCACCACCGCCGCCCACGAAACCCACGACGATGGGGCCATCTTCACCGGCGACGCCCCGGTGGATGTGCGCGCCCGTGACGGGCAGCGAGCCAATCGCATAGCTCGCCTCCACGCAGATCGCACCCGCGGCAGAATCGAGGGTGATCAGCGCGGTCCCGCTGCCGGTGGGGTCACCCCCGCTGGGCTCTGCCGCGCCGCTCAGCGTGACGCCGAACGATGGGCCGCCGGAGACGGGGCCGCCCTTTGCCGCCACGGAACCAACGAGAACTAGGGTCAGGACGACGAAGAGCACCGGTGCCACGAACCGCTTCACGGAACATCCTCCTCGAATCTCGATCGTGAGCTGCGAGCCGATCTTGGCACATCCTGCTCGAGCCCGATTAGTTCTACGTGAGACGTCCAACCGCGGATTGTCGTCTACGCGTTTCAAATTGGCAAGGTCATCCATCCTTCTTCGCCCGCTGGCCGTGAATGACCGTTTCCGACGGGCTCTCGCGCCAGCATCCGCTGCTCCCCGGCACCACCCCGGCAGATGGCAAACGCGCTACCCCCATGGGTCTGGAGCACGCGCGCTTGGCCCACTTATGGTCATGGGAGAGGCAAGGAGCGCGACCCGGCAGCCGGGCAGGATCGGCGGGGTTAGGATGAGCCATGCGGCAGCGATCGAGACCCCAGACCTTTGCCGAGCGCGTAGGCGCAACACACGACGAAGAGCAGCGCGAGGAAGACTCATACCAGCCGCCCGTGGAGCTGCTGATCGAAGCCCGTGAGATCAAAGAGGAAAAAGCATACCCGAGTTGGTGGCTGCTCTTGATCGGGTTCGAGCTGCTGGCCGCCTGCCTGATCATCGCCGTCGCGATCGTGCTGGGTTACCTCTACGTGACGTCTCGTGTCCCGGAAGGTTGGCTCTTCTGAGCGCGACAGTCCGTTTGAGCGCCGCTGAGACATGGCGCGCCGAGCGCACCCGGTCGCGGACTTAGGCCTCCTCCGTTCGCTGCAAGATGACGACCGGGATGATTCTGGACGTCTTTCGCTGATAGTCGGCAAATTGTGGGAAGAGTTGTGCCTGGCGAGCGTAGAGAGCGTCGCGGTCTGTCCCACTGGCGACGGTCGCTCGCGCCGAGTACCGTTCCGCGCCGATTTCGACCGTCACCATCGGGTTGGCCACCAAGTTGTGGTACCAGTCGGGGTGAGTCGGCGAACCGCCGTGGGTTGCGAATATCGCGAGCCGGTCGCCGTCGCGCAGGTACATGACCGGCGTCGTGTAGGGCTTGTGGCTCTTCGCGCCAATCGTGGTGAGAAGCAGCAGCGGCCGCCCCGCTTGCTGGCCGCCGACGATTCCTCGGTTGGCCCGGAACTCCTCGATAACGCGCCGATTGCGCTCGCGCGGGTCCTGCACCTTCTCCTCCTTTCCTGCCCTTGTCGATTGGACCTGGGCGCCGATACCGAGTGGACCTGCACCGCTCGTCGAGGCTCGCTTGGTCAGGGGTCTTCAGGGCTCGGCGGAATGATGAGCGCAAGGGCAACGTACAGGAGGACATCGAGCGCCAGCATCGGCGGTAGGAATATGCTGACAATGACCCAGACGACCCGCGCGATCGTGGGATCGACCCCGATGTACTCCGCGATTCCGCCTACGACCCCGGCGAGCATGCGGTTCTTTCGGGAGCGGTACAGGCGTCGCGCGGGTCCACCCTCCGGTTGCACGAGACGACCTCCTGCGTACTGCGACCCCAGTCACCGCGTCCTTCGACGTCGCTCTTTCTCTACTCTGCCTCTCAGGCAGCCAGCGGTCAAGCGGCCGATGTGCGGGGACCGACAGATCCTATACACCCCGAGGTGCGGGGCAATGACGTCGAAACCAAGGGTGATTCTGACGGTGAGCCCAGAAGCGTTGGCCCGCGCGGACGGGTAGTCGTCTCCTCCCTCGGCGGGGCTTCGCGAACCACCCGTGCGGCCGTGTGCACCCCCGGCGAAGGGCGCGTACCGTTTCTCTGTCGGCGGCGTAAGTCGCGGCAGGAGACGGACGCGTCCACCGGTCCGGGTGGGCCGGCGCCAGCGAGGCGCTGTTTGCGGAAGGGGGTAGGCTCTCTCGTGCGCAGGCTCACGCTTGTCGCCCCGCCAGACTCGTTCAGTGGCATCGAGGCCATGCGTACGGCCCGGGGCTGGCCGTCGCGCGCCCCGGTGCTGCTCTCAATCGCCGCCATGGCCCTCTCGCTGATAGGTTCCGCGGCCGGCTTTTTCATCCCGGGGGTCTATCGCGACGCCCCGGTCTGGGCGGCCGCCGCACGAGGGTCGGACCTCGTCAACCTCGTGATGGCGCTGCCCACCCTCGCGGCGTCGATGATCCTCGCCAGACGTGGCTCGATCCGGGGGCAGCTCGTCTGGCTAGGCGCGCTCGGCTATCTCCTCTATGCGTATGCGATCTATGCGTTCGATGTGGCGTTCAACGAGCTATTTCTCGTCTACGTGGCGGCGCTCGGACTCGTATTCTGGGCGCTCGTGACACTCCTCCCGCAGGTCCATCCGAGCGTCGTGTACGGACGGCGGCGGGAGGGGATGCCGAGGCGGCTCGTCGCCGGGTACCTGGTCGTCGTCGCGAGCGCGACGTTCGCTCTCTGGGTCCGCCAGGATATCCAAGCGCTCGTCAGTGGCGTCACCCCGGCGGGCGTCCGCGCCGCGGGGATTCCCACCGATCCCGTCCACGTCCTCGACCTGGCGTTCTTCCTCCCGATCCTCTGGATCGCGGGAGTCCGGTTGTGGCAGGGCAAGCCGACCGGTTACCTTCTCGCGGGGGCGCTCCTCCCGATGGTGGTCTTCGTCGGGACCTCCGCCGCAGCGGCGGTGGTCATCGAAGGCGCCTCTTCGTCCGGTGCCGCGGGGCCGGCAGTGGGGCTGGCACTCGTGGCCGGCGCAGGCCTTGTCCTTGGCGTCGCGTTTCTGGGCCACCTCCACGAAGGCCGTCTGGTCGCCGTTCGCCCGGGGCCACCCGGCTCATAATCGCCACGCGGCGCGAAGGGAGCTTCGGTCAAGTCTCGCGCGCGGCGACGTGCTGGCGAAGAATGTCGCGGCCAGAGTCGTTTCCGTTCGGGGTGCGGACCACGGTGTGGATGTGCGTTCGCGTGGGCACGTCATTGTCGAGAGCGATGCCGGCCTGGTGATCGAATTCGATCAGCAAGACTGGGCTCTGAACCCGATAGGAGGAGACGCTCTCGTCCCCGCATTCGCCAGCCCATGCGAAGAAGCTTTGGACAGGTGTTCCCGTACCTCGTCCAGCTTTACGCGCGCCCCGCTGCTCGGCGCTGAGGCTGCCGAGGTACGCCTCGGCAGCGCGCCACATCGGCTCCGTCGAGGCTCCGGTCGCGCGGATCGGGAAGAGGCCAGGCTCGTCGCGGCCGTCCGCGGTGACGCCGACGAAGGGCTCTGCCACCGCCGCTTGTGCTCGTTCTCGCAAGCGTGGCGCGGGAGAGGCGATGTGGCGGGCGGCGGTCCCCGGCGGGCGGGGGCGCGGTCGATAGGCGGCGGATTCGCCTGCCATCGCGATCCTCCTCTGCGCCGATCAAGCCCGTCCGGATGCACCGCCGTCCTGATGGGAAACCCCGGATGCCCTCGCCTGCTGGAGATGCTTCACGGCGCTGAGCGCGATTATTGCACGGCAATCCCCCTCGCTCGGTCCGACGAGTCGCCGGAGACGCGATACTCGCTCATTGCGCTGGGAACGGAGCGATGATGCGCTGGATTCGCTGCTGCAGGGGCGTGCGGGTGAGCGAGGCAATCTTTTTGACGTATGTCGGGAAGGACGTATCGGCCTCGTTGGCCGCGAAGAACGTATCCATGTCCGCCATGCTGCCGAATAGCAGCGTGACGGTGAAGGCTGGACCCGCAATCGAACCAATCTGACGCTCCAGCCGGGCGCCGGCCACTCCCGGCCTCTTCGTGTGTATCCGCTCATCGAGCATCGCGCGCAGCTCTGGGCCCTTGCCCGCGGCCGGTGCCTGGCGATTGCGGATTGCGAACTTGGGCCGGACCGACAGCGGGCCCGTCGTCGCGAGCTGCTCGTACAGGAAGGTGATGCGCTCTTGCGCAAGGCACTGGTTGATCTTCTGACCTTGCGCCTGGAACGTCGCGTCGAGCGGTCTGTTTTGATAAGCCTCTATGGCCGCCAGATCCTCGAACCGCAGCGCGTGGACGTAGGCGACCTGGGGCGAGAACATATTCGCGGCGAGGGCGTGGGGAACCGTGCTGGGTGAGTTGTTGCGCTCCTCCAGCGCGGCACGAAGCTCGGCGCTCTTTCCGAGGGCTGGGACGTGGACGATTCGCTGGGTGTACACGGCGCGCCTCCTTTCCGGCTTACCGGTTCGCGGCGGCTCGCGTCCGCCGCGGCCGCAGGAACCGTATGTCCTGAGTGCGATTGCCGCCACGAATTCTCGGTCCGAGCGGACGAACGGAACCCGAACTCTTGGAAGAATTCGTGTTCCACGCGGAGACACACCCGACCTGCTGCCTTATCATTGCGACCACATTTCGTGGGAGTGCAAGATGGCGTGGGAGTATGACCCGAACCTTTCGAAAGTGGAATGGGCGGTTGGCTATCTCGGGATCGCCACCATCAAGGGCCGATTCACCAAGGTGCAGGCAAGGCTGAATGTGGATGATCCCGATCCGTGCAACTGGTCGGTCGATGCGACCATCGACGCCGCGAGCCTCTTTTCCGGGCACCAAGCGATGGATGACCACGTGCGCAGCAGCGACTTCCTCGACGTCGACACCTTCCCGACCATCGCGTTCAAGACCGCGCGGGTCGAGCGCACGGCCGACGCGTATCGCATGATCGGCTCGCTGACGCTGCACGGGGTGACGCGCGAAGTGGCGCTCGAGGGTTCCTATGGGGGCGAGGCGACTGACGCGCGCGGGCGGACGAAGCGGGGCTTCAGCGCACGGGCGACGCTCCGGCGGAGCGATTTCGGGATTCGAAGCGGCATGGTTGGCGATCGCTCCGTGGCCGGGGAAGAGATCCGCGTCAGCATCGACGTCGTCGCCAATAAGGCAGACTAGCGGCAACGGACAGAGCAATCCGCCCATGGCCAGATCAACTCCGACGACAACCGCCGTGGCTTCTCCTTCAGGAGTGGCCGCGGCTGCGAGGTGATCACGCAGCCGTCCATTCGCACCTTCAATGGGAAGCACCACACCGAGCCCGCCGCCGTCTGAGCTCGGCCGCCTATCGGACGTCCCAAGTGTGGGGGAAGTAGGACGGTGGATTGATGGGGTTGCCCGGCGTAGCGCCCACAACGCGCCCGGCCACCACGTACGGATAGGGGTAGTTGTACAGGGGCATGAAGGCCACGTCGTCTACGAGGACGCGATTGGCCTCAGCCCAGACTTCGATGCGCTCGTCGCGGCGGAGCGTGCGGTCCACGCGACGGAGCAGCTCGTCCGCCGCAGGATTGGCATAGCCATTGCGGTCGGTCCCCGCCCAGCGATTCTGGGGGCCCGCGATGAGGGCGCTGTTGAACCGACTGAGGAATCCAGTCTGATTGTCGGGAAGCGCCGTGAACCAAACACCCGAGAAGGTCGCCTCCGCCTGCACGTCGGCGGGCACGGAGGTGTCCAGCGCCAGGTCGATACCGATGGCGCGGTATTGTTGCTGGAGCACGGGGAAAATCATGCCGGCGTCGCTGGACGCGTTTCCCGTGCGAAGACTGAGCTGGAAGCGCTCGCCGAGCTTCGTCAGCATCCCGTCAGGGCCTTTCTGCCAGCCTGTTTCGGCGAACAGCGCCTGCGCCCGGGCCGGATCCGGGTCATAGTGGATCGCCCGCTCCTCGACGACCTTCCCCAAGGCGCTGTCCGGATACGTGGTGCTGTTCACAACCTCAGCTGCACCGGGCGCGGCGGTTTCGGCAAGCTCCGCCCGGTCCATCGCGTACATGAGCGCCTTGCGCACGCGAACGTCGGTAAGGTCGCGAGGCGTCGCGTAGTCGGGCCGCAGCTGCGGCAGCAGGTGCCTCGCGTTGTTTGGCTGCATCTCCACGGTGCCGCCGCCCGCCTTGGACCATTCTTGCGCGATGATCCGTGCACCCTCGTTGGAGATGGTCCAGTACGCGATGTCAATCCGCCCGGCGAGCATATTCGCGAGAGCAGCCTGCGTGTCGCGAATAATCGTGAACGTCACGCGATCGATCTTTGGTCGGCCGAGGAAGTATGCGTCGTTCGCTTGGAGGGTGATGGAGCTGCCGCGGTCCCACGCCACGGCACGAAACGGGCCGCTGCCGACGAACACCCCGGGATCGGTGAAGTACGCGTTGTCTGAGAATCCGGCCCGTTCCACATCCCCGAGGACGTGGCGCGGCAGCACGTCGAACTCGCGCACGCCGGCCTGAATGCCCAGTTGGCTCACCTGACCCCAGATGAAGGTCGCCGTGTACGGATCGGGAGTCTCTACCGACTCCACATATCGTGCGATCCCTTGGGGGGCCAGCGTGGTCGTCGGATCTTTGCTGACCTCCCAGCTGAATTTCAGATCGTCGGAGGTCAGCTCGGCGCCGTCCTGCCACGTGATGCCGTGCCGGAGCTTCCAGGTAACCTCCATGCGATCATCGTCCAGGACCTTCCACGTCCCATCATCGAGCGACGGAAGGTCCGTGACGAGCCAGGGCACCAGCTCATCCCGAGCGTCGTGGGTCGTGAGATACGCGTTCGTGAACTCGCGGAAGTAGCGGCTGGGAACCGCGGCGGCGCCGAGCCCGGACATGCTGCCTGCCAGAGCCGTAGGGTCGATGGGGAATGCGATGGTAATCGACTTCGGAGAGGTCTCGGTGGCCGGCGCCTGGGCTCCAGGCGCCGCGCGCCCCGAGGGACCGCCCACGCACCCCGTCGCGATGACCACGAGCGCGGCCACATTCGCGCTCGCGCCGCGCTTGAGCCACCCCGCCCATCGCGCGGTGACGGACGACCGTGTGCAGGCCATGTGCCCTCCCGTCCTGGTGCTCCACGGAGCGCCCGATTATACTGGCCGTCGCGGCGCGTCACGGCCCGTCTCCAATCCCGCGAGGATCCCGCGCGCGGGCTGAGCGAAGGTTGCGCGATCGTCGCGCCGGTGTATGGTCCGCGTCACACCCGCGCTATGAGAGGACGAATCGGGTCCAGACGCTGGAAGGGACGAACGCGTCCGGCATCTGCCGAGCGATCTCCACCGTTGCGCGCTGAGACCGGCCCTCAACGATCCATCGCCGTCCGTGGGTCGGCAAGACGAAGCGCCGGCGAGAGTTCGACGCTATGCCGGCAAGCCGCCGGTGACGCGCAGCATCCAACGCATGCACCGGTGTCCGAAATCGGCGCCACGGACGTACATCATCGGACACGCTCCCGGAATCACGGTAATGCCGTGCTCTCGGCAGAATCCGACGGCCTCCTCCGAGACGCTCGTCCCGGCCCGAATGAGCGACTGGTGCATCCAGATCCGCGGGACCCCGGCCTCCACGCATTGGCGCGCGATGACCTCGGTTACGGCAGGACGGTTGACGACGACGACGCCGTCCACCCCGCCGGGAATGGAGCGCAGGTCCGGGTAGCAGACCTCTCCTTCGAACGTGCTGATCGTCGGATTGACCGCGAACACCTGGTAGCCCGCGCTCTTCAGCTTCCGGTAGATGACGTTGCCGGTCGTCGACCGCTTCGCGGATACGCCAGTTACCGCGATCCTCCGCTGGGCGAGGAAATCCGCGATCCTGGCATCAAGCGGGGGGGATGGACGGACCGCGTGGATCTCGGGCGTGCGAGATGCGGGTTGAGCCATGACGTTCCTCCGAACGGAGCCCACGCTCCTCCGGAGAGCGTACGTCCATCACGCGCGACCCGCCCCATACCCGAGGGTGGGTCGCGCCGCAGCGCCCGGGTGGGGAGATTCAGCGGGTCGGGCCCTTCCCGGGTCGCTTCCCACGGCCATGCGCATCGGGGGCGGCGCAATTCGGCAGAGGACGGGGTCCGTCCGGCCCCTTAGCTCGCCAGCTCCCATTGGTACGCGTTCCAGGGGCCGTCCGACTGGAAGTTCTTGATGCGGTGATTCACCAGGTACGTTCCGCCACCGTACATGATCATGAAGAACGGCAAGTCGGTCGTCAGGATGTGATCGATCTGGCCCATCATCTCCCGCCGCTGGTCCAGCGGGATCGTGACGAATACCTTGTCAATCAGGTCGTCGAGCTGCGGATTGAAGTAGCGAGAGCGATTGCCCGTGCCAGCGTAGTCGTTCTCCGGGAGAGAGGTGGTCCGGCTATGGAGGTTCTTGAGTCCGCGCACGTCGGCCGGCTGGCGCACGATCTCCATCGCTGAGAAGTTCGCGCGGTACTCCCGATCGCTGGCCTGCTGCCGCGGAATGACGTAGGTGTTTACGGTCATGCCGACCTGCTTCCAGTTGTCGGCCGAAGTGAGCATGATCTTCTCGCGCAGATCGTCGCCTCCCGTCGTCCGGACCTGCCAACCCAGCGGCTGGCCGGCGCCATCGCGCATGGTGTTGTCCGCTGCCATCGTGTATCCGATGCCCCGCATCATCTCGACGGCCTTTTTCGGGTCGTAGGGGTACTTCACCGTGTATCGGTCCTGGATGGCGCGATATTGGGGTTGGTTTGGAGCGATGAAGCTGTTGGCTACGTCGCTCTGACCCGGGGCGAGCGCCTCAACCATCGATTGTCGGTCTAGCGCCGTGAGGGCGGCGCGACGGAACGTTACGTCGGTCATGATGGCTGGGTCGGGGTCGCGAAGCTGAACGAAGGTATCGATGATGCTAGCGCTGCTGTAGTCAAGGTACGTATCGCCGTCGGTCCATCGCTGCTTGACCTCCAGAGTTTGGGGCCCGGACAGGTTTCGGCCGAGGGTCATATCGACCGCGCCTGCCAGGAGGTTCGCCTGGAGGGTGCTCGCGTCTTCGATGAATCGAACCTCGATCTCGTCGATCTTCGGGCGGCCGAGCACGTAGTGATCGTATGCCGTCATGGTCAGGTGGCTGCCCTGTTCCCAATTCTTCAGCTTGAATGGTCCGGCGCCAATGTGCGCCTGGTTGAAGTAGGGATCGTCCGGGAGGGCTTGTTTGTCGCTGTTGTAGGTCGTCTCGAGGAGGTGTTTGGGAAGCGGGAGACCGCCGTCCTGGTCGCCAGCGCCGAAGAGGGTGTCCGCTTCAATATACGGATCTTTCCAGCGCACGACCATCGTTCGGGCGTCGGGCGCCTCGTAGCTGGCCACGTGGTCAAAGAGCGGATCGGTACTAAAAAGCGGGACATCCTGGTCCATTCCGACCTGCATTGTGAAGATGAGGTCGGCAGTGGTAAAGGGCGAGCCGTCCTGCCACTGGACCCCATCCTTGAGCGTCCAGCGCATCTCCATCGTGCCGTCCGGGTTCACCTTCCACAGGCCGTTCTCGACCGTGGGGACAGCTTCCGCCAGCTCTGCATGGCGGTCGCCGCCGCCTCCGCGAGTGAGACCCGCGTCAAGCAAGGCCTCGAGGTGCTCGACGCCGCGCCAGTGGGAGCCCGGATTCAGGATCTTCGCGACGATAGGCGGGTCCGCCATGATGGCGACGACGATGCGTTTGGGCGCGGTGGAGGCTGCGCCCCGATCGGCGCCGGTCGTCTGCCGCGTCGGAGGGGTGGCGCAGGCCGTCGCTATTACCGTGAGGGCCAAAACGATGGGCACGATGGATTTCGACACGGATCAGCCTCCCGCTGGTCGTCGGTGTTGTTCAAGCCGGCCGCGTTTGCCGCGCGACGCGATACCCGGTTTGCCGAAACGCACCATCGGTCCATGCTACCACGCGGCCGGTGCTTCCGGAGGCCGCGCGTCAGTCGCGCGGGGGGAGGACGCGGAGCGCGCCCCCGTCCACGAGCAGCTCGACGCCGGTGATCGCGTCGGCATGGTCTGATGCAAGAAACGCGACGGCCTGCGCGACGTCTCCTGGCGTGATCTGGCGGCCGATGAGGTTCCGGACGGTCCAGTTGCGCGGCACCTCGCCTGCCTCGACGGTCGTGGCAACACGGTTCGGCGTCACCGCGTTGACGCGGATGCCGTAGGGTGCGAGCTGCGCCGCCAGGCACTCGGTCAAGTGAAGGACGGCCGCCTTCGCGGCCGGATATGCCGTCGCGTCGGTCCGGGCCTGGTGCGCCGAGGTCGATGCGATGTTGACGATGCGCCCTCCCCGGCCTGCGTCCACCATGGTTTGGGCGACGCACCGGGTACAGAGGTAAACGCTCTTCAGCGAAATGTCGATGATCCGGTCCCACTCGGATTCCGGCAGCTCCAGGATGTTGGTGCGGTCCACCACGCCGACGTTGTTGACCAGCACGTCCACCGCGCCGAATCGGCCGACCGTTTGGGCGACCATCCGCTCGACGTCCGCGCTGACGGTCACGTCGGCCTGGATGGCCATCGCTCGGTCCCCATGGGCCACGCAGATGTCAGCGCTCACCCGCTGAGCGCGATCTCCATCTCGGTCGACGACGGCGACGGCCAATCCGTCGTCCGCGAGCTGCCGCGCGATCGCCTCGCCGATATTTCGTCCCGCGCCAGTCACGATGGCCACGTGCGCCTTCCGTTGCACAGAGATCTCCGTTCGTCGGTGCGCGTTTCTCCCGCGACGTCGCCTTTCTACCATGACACGCCCTAACCCGGGGAACGCGAGGCAGGCGCTCTTTGATCGGTGACCGGTGGTAAGCTAGCGCAGCGTTCTGTGTGACGGAGTAGCTCATGGTCCGCCTCTCGATCAGCCTCAGCCGCGCCCGAACGGGAGCATCGGTTCTCTTCGTGGTCTCGATGCTGCTGCTCGTCAGCTGCGCACCAAGCAGCCCGTCGCGGCCTTCGTCGCCGGCCTCGCAGCCTTCAGCGCCGTCGCGCATTATGGCCGTGGTGAGCGGGGACCCGCCCGTGCTGTACAGCAAGCTGGCGGACCCGGCCATCGCGGGAGTGAGCGCGATCGAGGCGCTGGTGAACGTGGGACTGTCGATCCAGGACCAGGCGGGCGTGGCGCGGCCCCGTCTGGCCGAGTCGCTACCTTCCGTGGAGAACGGCCTCTGGATCGTCTCCCCTGATGGCACGATGGAGACCACCTGGAAGATCCGCTCGGGCGCGCAGTGGCACGATGGCATTCCCCTCGACGCGGATGACCTGGTCTTCACGTCCCAGGTTGTCCGCGACCCCGATCTGCCGGCATTTGGCGACCCCGCGCTCCGGGCCATCGCTGACGTACGCCCTGTGGACGAACGGACCGTCGTTGTTTCGTGGAGCCGGCCATACATCTACGCCGACCAGATGTTTGGCACCCTCGCAATGCCAATCCCGCGCCATCTTCTCGAGAGCGCGTATTCAGATAGCAAGGCCACGTTCACCGACCAGCCGTACTGGAGCCACGGGTTCGTCGGCAACGGGCCATTTCGGCTCAAGGATTGGGAGGCGGGCAGCCACCTCGTCGTCGAGGCATTCGACGGCTACCTCCTCGGCCGGCCGAAGATCGACGAGATCGAGATCCGCGTCATTATCGATACCAACGTTCTGGTCTCGAACGTGCTCTCGGGCGAGGTCGACGTCTCGCTGGGGCGCAACGTCTCGCCCGAGCAAGCCGCCCTCCTCCGGCAGCAATGGCAGGGCGGAAGGGTCGACGTGGGGCGTTTGACCCTCGCGCTGAACGTCTGGCCGCAGTTCGTCAATCCCAGGCCCCAGGTCGTGAGCGACGTGCGGTTCAGGCGTGCGCTCTATGCCGCGCTCGATCGCCAGACCATGGCGGAAACGATCGAAGGGGGCCTGTCCTACGTCGCGGACGGCTGGATCACGCCAAGCCTGCCGGAGTATGCCGACGTTGCGCAGTCGCTCGTACGGTATGAGTACGACCCGGCCCGGTCCAGGCAAGAGATTCAAGCGTTGGGCTTCAGTATGGGGCCCGACGGAACCTGGCGTGATAGCGCCGGCCTCCCGCTCTCGGTGGAGATCATGACGATCGCGCTCCCCGAGATCAACCAGCGCACGCTGCTGACGGTGGCGGATAGCTGGCAGCGGGTCGGCGTGGGAGTCGAGCCGAACGTGGTGCCCACGCAGCGAGCAGCCGATCCGGCCTCCCGGTCCAGCTTCCCCGGATTTCAGATCCTTCGGTATCCCTCGGACGTATTCACGAACGCGGCGGGCGGGTTCCACAGCCTCGCCGCCCGGCTCCCCGAGAACAACTTCATCGCTCGGGGACCCGGAGGGGGCCTCAACTGGTCGCGATACGCGGATCCGGAGATGGACGGCCTGGTCGAGCGATTCTATGCCACGGTTCCGCGGCGGGAGCGGTTGCAGGTCGCGGGCCAGATTCTGCACCAGGTCACCGACCAGCTCGTCGTCATGCCGCTGTTCTGGGACCCATCCTTGAACCTGGTGAGCAGCCGCGTGCTGAACGTGCCGCCCATCGGCGACGCCGTGCCGTGGAACGCCGAGGAATGGCAGACGACGTAGGCCAAATGCCCGGGGCTGCGAGCGGAGGCGCCGCGTAGGCGGTCGGCTCGCGGCCCCGGGGGCTCACGCCAGCGTGCAGCCGAGCTGCTGCTGGATGGCGGCCAGGTCGCACCAGGCCTGCTCGCGCGTGATCTTGCCGTCCTCAACCTCGAAGACGTGGAGGAGGCGAAAGCTCACCGGTCCGCTCTTCCCTTCGCAGAGGAAGGGGCGCCCGTCCTTGACGCGCCCGTGCCACATCGTCTCGTCGATCACGAAGTTGTCGCCGTAGTAACGGCGAATCGGCGTGACGCGCTCGCCCTCGACGTTGGCGAAGAGCATCTCGTAATACGAGCGGATGCGCGCCTTGTCGGTCGAGGCGCCCATGGGCGACGGGACGACCTCGTGCTCGATCCTCTGGGCGAGGCTGTCCACGACGGCATCGACGTCATCGGTCGCTTCGAAGCGGAAATGGTCGTTGATGATCTGGTCGAGCTGGGCTGGGGTCGCGCTCACGGCACCCTCCTCAGACTTTGTGTCTCTCGATGATACTTGTAGTATCATGAGATGCAGCGTATCATAAAGGGCATGGACATCTCGCGTCAAGACCCCCGCAGGAATCAGAAGGAGCGGACGCGCGCGGCGATCGTCGACGCGGCGCGCTCCCTCCTGCGGGAAGGAGTCACCCCAACCGTATCGACGGCAGCCGAGGCCGCGAAGGTGTCCCGGCCGACAGCCTACCGTTACTTCCCCACCCAGGACGCCCTCCTGAGCGAGATCATGGACATCACCCCGAGCACCGAGCCGGTGGATGAGGCCGTGCGGCGTCTGGACACTGCCGATCCCCGCCGGCGCCTCGGCCGGCTCCTCGACGTCTTCAATCGCATCGTCGTCGACGAGGAGAGCCGTTACCGGGCGGCCCTTCGCGTCTATCTCGACACGTGGTTTGCCGCGCGCAAGGCGGGCGAGGCGGCACCCGCGGTGCGCGCTGGGCGGCGCCGACGCTGGCTGGACGAAACTCTCGCTCCGCTGCGGACGACCCTTCCGCCCAAACGACTAACCCGGCTGAAGAACGCCCTCGCCCTGACCATGGGCATCGACAGCCTCGTCATCCTGAAGGACGTCTGCGGCCTGGACAACGCCGAGGCGCTGGCCGTGCTCCGCTGGGCGGCGCTCGCCATCCTCGACGCAGCGGTGGCGGAGGCCGACGGGCAATCAAGCGCCGACGGCCAGGTACAATCGTGACCGGCGCCGTTGACGCGGACTCATGGCCCACGAGATCGGGACGCCGAACCATGCGCACGAGGTCTGGTTCGCTCAGCACACAGGGAAGCCGCCAATCCCAGCGCGCCGGATGACGAGGATTGCCGTGGACCCAAAACTCGAGCGCTCGCAATGCGAACCGGAGAACGTGCGGGGTTCGGCGACTTTGACGCCTTTTGAGCAAGAGTGTCCGCGGTGCGGATATCCGATCTCCAATCTCGCCGGCGGCAAGTCGCCCTGCAGGAATTGCGGATACCGGGAGGGATGCTGCTAGCGTCCGGTTAACCGTCATCCCGAGGGCACAGCCCGAGGGATCTCCCGGGCGCGAGATGCCTCGCTGCGCTCGGCATGACGACCGAACCGTCATCCCGAGGGCACAGCCCGAGGGATCTCCCGGGCGCGAGATGCCTCGCTGCGCTCGGCATGACGACCGAACGGTCATCCCGAGGGCACAGCCCGAGGGATCTCCCGAGCGCGAGATGCCTCGCCGCGCTCGGCATGACGACCGAACGGTCATCCCGAGGGCCCAGCCCGAGGGATCTCCCGAGCGCGAGATGCCTCGCTGCGCTCGGCATGACGACCGAACGGTCAT
>Ga0070741_10002487_pt1 | contig 49193 bp, 55 predicted proteins | sample Coa_R1_4_FD_66440 | JGI IMG/M metagenome (GOLD analysis project Ga0070741, IMG submission 66440) | Surface soil microbial communities from Centralia Pennsylvania, which are recovering from an underground coalmine fire - Coalmine... | ecosystem: Environmental > Terrestrial > Soil > Unclassified ... | reverse complement strand
TCTCGATCGAACTGCGCCGACCGGAGAGCGCGGTCTCCGGTCGGCTCCGTGCTGTCTTGCTGGAGATGCTCTGGACGGGAGGTTTGTCTTGTGCGCTCGCGCGCGGCGGAGGCCGGCGCGAGCGCGGTTCGGCCTGCGGCTCTCGGTCGAAGCGCACTTCAACCGCTGGAAGCGCGCGAACGTCTCGGCGGCGGCGTAAGACGGAGGCTTACGCCGCCGCGAACCAGCGAGCGGGCACGCCGCAGGCCTGCGCGCTCGCGACGACAGAGCCGCACCGAACCACGCGACCCCAAGGACAGGCCCTAGAGCACGGAGCGCGCCGGAACCGCGCTTCCGGCGCGCGGAGTTCCGCCTCGCCCGTAGCGAGTCCGCAGGACTCGCTACGGAATCTTCAAGTCGGGCGGGACTTCGAGGTACTGGAGGTCGAAGGAGGCGATCTGCTCGAAGGCGGGTGCGGCGACGAGGCCGCCATAGATCTGGCCGTGCGGCTCGTCGACGCTCACGAGGACGACCAGGCGCGGGTTCGAGGCGGGCACCATCCCGACGAACGTGGCGACGTACGCGCCCGGGATGTAGCCGTGACCGCCCGGCTTCTGGGCGGTGCCGGTCTTGCCGGCGACGGTGTAGCCGGGGATCTTGGCGAGCACGGCCGTCCCCTGGTCGGAGACGACGCCGCGGAGCATGTTCCGCAGCTGGTGGTCGACGCCGACCGGGAGGATCCGGCGGCGCGCCCGCTTCGGCGGCTGCTCGTTGAGCACGTGGTCGACGACATGCGGCTGGATCCAGAGGCCGTTGTTCGCGATCGCGGAGTAGACCGAGGCGAGCTGGAGCGCGGTCACCGAGACGCCCTGGCCGATCGGGACGTTGCCGATCGTCGGCCCCGACCAGTACGACGGCAGGATCCCGGGGCTCTCGCCGGGGAAGTCGATGCCGGTCGGCTGGCCGAATCCGAACCGCCCCATCCACTTCTTCAGCCCGGCCTCGCCGAGGTACTTCTCCGCGATCTCGACCGTCCCGATGTTCGACGAGCGCTGGAGGATCTGCGAGACCTTGAGGTACTCGGTGCCGTGCGGCTCGGCGTCATGGAGGTTGAGCGTCGAGACCTGGAGCGAGCCGGGCACGCGGAACACCGTGTTCGGCGTGATGTCGTGCTGGGCGAGCGCGCCGCCGATCGTGACGACCTTGAACACCGAGCCGGGCTCGAAGACGTCGTCGATCGCGTGGTCGACCGTGAGCCCGCGCGCGTACGCCTTCGGGAAGTCGTTCGCGTTGAAGTCCGGCTGCTGCGCCATGGCGAGGATCGCGCCGGTGCGCGGATCCATGACGATGGCCGTCGCGTCCTTCGCGTGCCACTGCCGGAGCGTGGTCGCGAGCACCTGCTCCGCCTCCGCCTGGATATGGCTGTCGATCGTGAGGAAGACGTCGTGCCCGTCGCGCGCTGCCTGCTCCTGCTGCGTGTCGATCACCTGCCCGAGCGCGTCCCGGACGACGATCTCGTGGCCGGGCGTCCCCGAGAGCTGCTGGTTGAGCGAGGTCTCGAGGCCGCCGAGCGGGTGGTCGACTCCCATGTAGCCGAGCAGAGGCGCGGCGACCGTTCCCTGCGGATAGTCGCGCCGCTCGTCCGACTGGAACGTGAATCCCGTCAGGTTCTTCTTCTCGAGCGCGGCGGCCTGCGCGGGCGGCGCCTGCCGCTCGACGAGGTAGTACTGGCTCTTCCGCTGCGAGAGCGCGTGGAGGAGCGGCCGGAAGCGAACTCCGAGCACCCGGGCCACGACACGCGCCGTCTGCGCCGGATTGGAGATCTGCATCGGATCGGCGACGACGTCGGTCGCCGGGTCGCCGATCGCGAGCGGCGTGCCGAGCCGGTCGAAGATCGTCCCGCGGCTTGCCGGCAGGACGACCGAGAGCTTCGTCTGGTACTGGGCACGGGCGGAGAGCGTCGACGCCTGGACGGTCTGGAGGTACGCCGAGCGCGCGAGCAGCCCGCCGAACGTGAGGACGATGAGGAGGAGAAGAAGGCGGAGTCGGGAGTTGACGATCCGCGCGCGCATCGGCGAAAGGCTACGGATGGCGCAGGTCGAGATAGCCCGTGTCGGTGGCCTGCGCCTGGACGAGGCCGAGCCGGTGTGCCGCCGCCTCGACCTGCGGCGCGGAGCGCTTCGCCGAGAGCTCGGAGGCGAGCAGCTGGTTCAGCGCCCGCTTGTGGGCGATCTCCTGGTCGAGCTGGTTGACGGAGACGTTCGCGCGGAGGACGGCGACGTTCATCGCCACGACTCCGACGAGGAGGAGGGCGAACAGCACCATCCAGACGATGTGGGCACGAACCCGGCGGTGGACGTGCCGGCGCGGCGCGCGGGCTTGCGTCCGCGCCCGCGCCGGCCGTTCGGGTGCACGCCGCGGCCGGCGAGCCGGGAGCGGCTCGGCGACCGCGGGTGCGAACCAGGACTCGAGGGCGCTCACGCCGTCTCCCGCGTCTTCACGGCGACCCGCAGCCGCGCCGACGAGGCGCGCGGGTTCGCGGCGAGCTCCACCCCGCTCGGCCGGATCGGCCGGCGCTGCAGCGCGCGGAGCTCCGGCTCGTGCCCGCAGACGCAGACCGGGAAGTCGGGCGGGCACTCGCAGCCGCGCTCGCGGTCGCGCATGAACCGCTTCACGATCCGGTCCTCGAGCGAATGGAAGGAGATGACCGCGAGGCGCCCGCCCGGGCGGAGCATCTCGAGCGCCGCCGGCAGCGCCGCCTCGAGCGCGTCGAGCTCGCCGTTGACCGCGATCCGGAGCGCCTGGAAGACGCGCTTCGCGGGATGGCCGTCGCCGAACCGCGCCGGCGCCGGGATCGAGGCCTTGATCGTGTCCACGAGCTCGCCGGTCCGCTCGAACGGCTGCTCCTTCCGCCGCCGGACGATCGCGCGGGCAATCTGCTTCGCGTAGCGCTCTTCCCCGTAGCGGCGGAAGATCGCGGCGAGGTCGCGCTCGCTCCACTCGTTGACGAGGTCGCGCGCGCTCTCCTCCTGCGTCGGGTCCATGCGCATGTCGAGCGGCGCGTCCGCCGCGTACGAGAAGCCGCGCTCGGGACGGTCGAGCTGCATCGAGGAGACGCCGAGGTCGAGGAGGATCGCGTCGGCGCGGACGCCGTTCGCCGCGAGCTGCGGCAGGACGACGCCGAAGTCGCCGCGCAGCAGCCGCGCGTTGACGGCGACGCGCTTCTCGAGCCGCTCGAAGTACGTCCGCGCAGTCGGGTCGCGGTCGATCGCGGTCAGCTTCCCCTTGCCGTGCAGGTCGGCGGCGAGGAGCGCGGCGTGGCCGCCGGCGCCGAACGTCGCGTCGATCACCGACTCGCCCGGGCGCACCGCGAGGGACGCGCGCACCTCCTCCGCGAGGACGGGAACGTGGTCAGCTTCCGTGGGCTGCAAGACGTTCGGCAACATCCTCAGCACTCCCTTCGACTTCGGCGAGCTCGCGCTTCCACGCGGCGCGGTCCCAGATCTCGAGGTGGTCGTTGACGCCGGCGACGACGACGTCCCGCCCGAGCTTCGCGTGCTCGAGCAGGGCGGCCGGGAGGATCACCCGGCCCTGCCGGTCCGGCACCGACTCGGCGGCGCCGGAGAAGAAATGACGCTGCATGCGACGGCCTTCCTTGCTCAGCGGGTGGAGCGTGGCGAGGATCGAGTCGCGGTAGTTGCCCCAGCTCTGCGGCGTCCACGCCCAGAGGCAGCCGTCGAGCCCGCGCGTGACGACACAGCCGTCCTCGAAGTCCCTGCGGAACTTCGCCGGCAAGGTCAAGCGATTCTTGTCGTCGATTGTGTGCTCGTACTCGCCAAGGAGCATGGGGCCGCTCTCCTCATCCCGCCTAGCTCACCCACCGGGCCCCACTTTACCCCACCAGGGACCACTTTGTCCAGCGACGTAACCGGGCGCGAAGCGATCTCGTTGGAGGAAGAACACGAAAGGAGGAATCGATGCCGTTCTGGGGTTGGGCATTGCTGATCGGACTTGCAGGACTCGGATTGGTCGTCGCGCTCGCGGCGGTCGTCCGCGGCGCGCACGGCCTGCCCGAGCGCGAGCCGGCGCACACGGACGTGACCGACCTTTCGGCGCCGCTCCCGCGCGAGACGGCCGAGGCGCTCGACGAGAAGACCGAGCGCGAGGTCGAGGCCGAACGGGAGCGCGGGCCGGTCGTCAGCCGGCGCTCGTGAGCTGTCCCTCGTAGGCGCCGCGACCGGTGAGGATGGCGGCGCCGCAGCGGGAGCCGAGCGCGACCGCCTCGTCGACAGGCTGCCCGAGCGCGAGGCCGTACGTGAGGCCGGCGGCGAAGCAGTCGCCGCAGCCGTACGCATCCGAGACGTCGCCGGGGATCGGCGCAGCGCGGAAGGGCCCGCCGGGGCGGATCCAGCCGCCGAGCGCGCCCGCTGTCGTGACGACGATGCCGGGCGGCGGCTCGAGGTCGCCCGGCTCGAACCGCTCGCCCGCGTCCTCCCCGCTCCCGACGAGCACGTCGACCTCGACGCCCGCGCGGCGCAGCGTCGGCAGCTCGCGCGAGGTCGCAACGAGGATGCCCGCGCGACGCGCCGCCTCGAGCGCCGCGACGTCGCCGCCGGTGAAGTAGACGGCGGCGCAACGGGAGAGCTCCTCCCACGGCAGCGACGCGTCCTCACCGGACGGGCGCAGCTTCTCGCCGATCACGGTGATCGTGCGCTCGCCCCCCTCGTTGACGTGCGTGAAGGCGCGGCGCTGAGGACCGTGAGCCGTGCTCGCGTGGACGGTGACGCCGCGTCCTTCGAGTTCCTCACGGGCGCGGCGGCCGAGCTCGTCGTCGGCGAGCGAGGTGAAGAAGAGGCAGGAGCCGTCGAGGTTGGCGAGCTGCACGGCCGCGACCGCGCCGCCCCCGGCGGCCTCTTCCCACGTCTCGAGGGCGTGGACGATCTCGCCCGGCGCCGGCACGTCCTCGACGCGCGCGAACTCCACCCACTCGACGTGACCGACGACGGCGACCTGCGGCACATCTCACATCTTGGCGCCGGAGTACGTTTCATGACTCGATGACGGTCGCCGTGCCACCGTTCGAGCGCTTCTACGAGCTGCACAAGGGAGAGGTGCTCGCCTTCCTCCGCCGGCGCGCGGGACGCGAGCGGGCGGACGATCTGTTCCAGGAGACCTTCCTCCGCGCCCTGCGCGCATACGACCGGCTCGAGCACGGCGAGCACCTGCGCGCCTGGGCGCTGACGATCGCGGCGAGCGCGCTCGTCGACGCGGCGCGGCGAGAGCGTCCGGCCGGCGAGCTCGTCGTCGAGCCGGCCGGCGAGGACGTCCGCCCGGCCTTCGAGGAGCTCGCGCCGCTCACGGACGGGCTGCCGCCGAAGGAGCGGGCGGCGGTCGTGCTCCGTTACGGCTACGCGCTCGGCTACGACGAGATCGGCGCCGCCCTCGGCTCGACCGAGGCTGCGGCGCGCCAGGCGGCGTCCGCCGGTGTCCGGCGGCTGCGCCGAGAAAGGAAGGCCCTCTCATGACCGGAGTTCCCGCAACCCTCGACGAGCGGTTCCGCGCGGCCGCAGCGGCGGCGGACCTGCTCGACGTCGCCTACGACGTGCTCGACGACACGCCGGTCGGCTCCCTGCTCGTCGGCGTCTCGGAGCGCGGGCTCTGCCGCGTCCACTTCGATCCCGACCCCGAGAGCGAGCTCGAGGATCTCGCGCGCCGCTTCGGCCCGCGCGTCCTCCGCAGTCCCCGCGCGGTCGACCGCGTGCGCCGCGAGCTCGACGAGTACTTCGCCGGCCGTCGCCACGCCTTCGACCTCGAGCTCGACCTGCGGGGGGCCCCGGAGTTCCACCAGCGCGTCCTCGCCGAGCTGAGCCGCGTCGAGTACGGCCGGACGACGACGTACGGTGCCCTCGCCGCCCAGGTCGGCGCGCCGAAGGCCGCCCGCGCGGTCGGGACGGTCATGAACCGGAACCCGGTGCCGATCGTCCTCCCCTGCCACCGCGTCGTCGGCGCGAGCGGCAGCCTCACGGGCTACGGCGGCGGGCTCGAGCGGAAGGAATGGCTCCTCCGCCTCGAGGGCGCGCTGTTGTAGGGCCGGCCGGGAAGGAGTCGTCCGCCCGAGGCGCAATCATCGGGACATGACACTCCTCTTCATCTCGATCAAGCCACACACCGGCGTCCGCATCGCCGAGGTGGGAGAGCTCCTCGGCCTCATCGGCGGCGCCGCGCTCCTGTTCGGCGGGATGACCCCGTTCGGCAAGCGGGCGGGCCAGACGCTCGGCGGCCTCGCCCTCGCCGCCGGCTTCGTCCTCCTCATCGTCGCCACCCGCTGGGGCGGCTTCCACTAAGAGGGATCGGGCGCCGGGCGGAGCTTGTAGCCGACGCCCCAGACGTTCACGATCCAGTCGCGCAGCCCGGCCGCCGCGAGCTTGCGGCGGATCCGGGAGGCGTGCGACTCGAGCGTCCGCGTCGGCACGTACGTCCGGAATCCCCAGACGTCGCGGAGCAGCTGCTCGCGGCTGAAGACCCGGTCGGGGTCGAGGGCGAGCTTGACGAGCAGCGCGAACTCCTTCGCCGAGAGCTCGACCTCTTGCCCGTTCACGAGGATCCGGCGCGCCGGCCGGTCGACGACGAGCGGCCCGACCTCGATCCGCTCGAGCCGCGGCGGGCAACGGCGGAGGAGCGCGTGGATCCGCGCGAGCAGCTCCTCGTAGACGAACGGCCGCGCGAGGCAGTCGTCGGCCCGCGCGAGCGCGCGCACGCGCGCGGCCGGATCCGCTCCGCCGAGCACGATGACGGGACAGTCGGGAACGAGGCCGCGGTCGAGCGCGTCCGCGTCCCCGAGCAGGAGCACGTCCGGCTCGGCGGCCCGCGGCAGCTGCTCGGCGCGCTCGTACGAGAGGACGTCGAAGCCGTCGTTGCGGAGCTGGCGCTCGAGGAAGCCGCGCACGGCGGGCTCGGGCTCGGTGAGGACGAGTGCGGTCATGCCTCCGAGGCTACGCCGGCAAGTGCGCCGAAACCGTTACGGGCAGCCGGAAACGGACTCGGCCGGCGGGAGGATTCGGACGCTAGAGGCGTCCGGATCTGACGACGCCCCAGAGCAGCCAGACCCCGAGCAGGCCCGAGAGGGCGAAGCCGGCGATCGAGATGATGTTGACGCCGAGGAAGTGCGGGCCGCCCTTCGCGAAGATGCCGATCAGGCTCGAGCCGATCAGCCCGCCGACGACGACGAGCGCGATCACGAGCCGGTTGAAGAGCGTGTCGAGCTTCGCGAGCAGGTCGTCGAGACCCTTGTGGACGAAGCCGACCTCGATCTGGCCGTCCCGGATCTCCTCCATGAAGTCGTGGAACTGGTGCGGCGCCTCGGCGATCACCTGCGCGTAGCGGATCGCCTCGCGCCGCGCCCGCCGCGCGACGCGCTCGGGCGTGAACCGCTCGAGCATCAGGTCGCGTGCGTACGGCCGAGCCACCTCGAAGACGTTGAAGTCCGGATAGAGCTCCTGCCCGACCGAGCCGAGCGTCGCGATCGCCCGGTCGAGGAGGAGGAACCGCGTCGGCAGCCGGAGGTTCATCGAGTAGATGAGCTGGAATCCCTCCCGCATCACCTGGAGCGGGTCGATCTCGCTCAGGCTCGCGCCGTAGTAGCGGTAATAGAGCTCGCGGAGCTCGGCGCGGAGCTCCCCCTCCCGCTCCTTCGGATAGCGGACGCCGAGGTCGGCGAGCCGCTTCGGGAGCGCGTCGATGTTCTCGTTCGCCGCGTCGATGAACAGGCCGGTCAGCTTCGACATGTCGTCGTCGGTGAGCTTCCCGGCGGAGCCGAAGTCGACGAGGCCGATCGTGCCGCTTTCGGGGGTCACGAGGATGTTCGCCGGATGCGGGTCGGCGTGGAAGAAGCCGTGCCGGAAGATCATCGTCATCCACGTCTCGGTCATCCGGTAGGCGAGGTCACGGCGCTCGTCGAGCGTCATCGAGACGAGGTCGACGTCGGCGAGCTGGATCCCCTCGATCCACTCGAGCGTGAGGACGCGCGTGCTCGAGTAGTGCCAGTAGACCTTCGGGACGCGGACGTGCGCATAGCCGGCGAAGTTGCGGTGGAACGCCTGCGCGTTGCGTCCCTCGAGCCGGTAGTCGAGCTCCTTCCGGATCGAGCGCGCGAACTCGTCGACGACCGAGCGGGCGTCGACGAAGTCGAGCGCGCGGATCCGTTCCTGGACGAGCCGCGCCGCCTGGTAGAGGAGGACGAGGTCGGCCTCGATCTGCCGCACGGCGCCCGGCCGCTGCACCTTGACGGCGACGGTGCGCCCGTTCGGGAGCGTCGCGCGGTGCACCTGGCCGATCGAGGCGGCCGCGACGGGTGCGGGGTCGAAGTCGACGAAGAGCCGCTCGAGCGTGTTGCCGAGGTCCTCCTCGATCACCCGCTCGGCCTGCTCGAACGGGAAGGGACGCACGTCGTCCTGCAGGCCGCGCAGCTCGCTCGCGATGTCCGGCGGGACGATGTCCGGACGTGTCGAGAGGAGCTGCCCGAACTTCACGAACGTCGGGCCGAGCTCGTCGAGCACCTCGCGCAGATGCTGGCCGCGCGTCGACGACGGGCCGTGCTCGGCGGCCGCAGCCTCGAGGCGGTCCTCCGCCGAGTGGCCGGGCAGGAGGTCGCTGAGCCGGTTCGTCTCGAGGAAATAGCCGAAGCCGTGGCGCACCATGACCTGCGCGATCTCCGACAGGCGTCCGATCGACCGGGTCGTGCTCATGACTGAAGGGTAGGGAGATTCGCGCCGAATGTCAGGCGGCGGCGCGGCGGCGGCGCGTCCACGGGCCCGGCGGGACGAGCAGCGACTCGGCGTGGAGGTACGCGAGCCCGACGGCCGGGATGTCGGTGAAGCGCTCGACGCAGATGTAGCGGCGGCGCCACTCCGGGAAGAACTTGCGGTTGAACGAGTAGAGCCGCTCGAGCTGGAAGACGTTGTCGGCGAGGAGCAGCCCGCGCCGCACGAGGCGTCTCCACCAGCTCGTCGCGCGTTCCGGGGAGATGACGTCGGTGAAGGCGCAGAAGTTGAGGGAGAGCTCGCTCGCGCCGACCTCGCGCGCCCAGGCGATCGTCTCGACGATGAGGAACTCCGTGAGCCCGTTCGGCGAGCCCGGCCGGCGGCGCATCGTCGAGAGCGACCAGCCGCCGCCGGCCGGCGAGGGCGCGAGGTGGAGGAAGCCGCCGACCTGTCCGTTCTCGTCGGCGGCGATCGCGAGCACCGTGCCGGGAACGTGGAGGTCGTCGATCGCCATCGAGAAGCCGCGCTCCGCCTGGTTGCCACGCCACGCGGCGGAGACGTCCGCGAGCTCTTCCTCGAGCCCGGACGAGACGTCGTCGGCCGGGACGACGCGGAAGGTGTAGCCCGCTTTCGTGAGCCGCGAAACGGACTGCCGCACCTTGCGGATCGCGCGTCCCTCGAGCGAGAACTCGGCGGGCCGGAGCACTGCCTCCTCGCCGAGCGGGACGGGCTTCAGCCCGAGCGCGCGGTAGCGGTCGAGGTAATGCTCGGAGGCGCCGACGACGGCGATCCGCCAGCCGTGCGCGCGCGCGAGGCGCCAGAGCTCGGCGAGGAGCGCGTCGATCTCCGCCTCGTCCCCGACCGGGTCGCCGCTGACGAGCGCCGTGCCCGCGACGACGCGGTACGCAAGGAAGGCGCGGCGCGTCGGCGAGAAGAGGTAGCTCTTGTCCCGTCGCAGCGCGAAGAAGGAGAGGCTGTCGCTGCCATAGGCGTCGACGAGGGCGCGCGCGACGCGCCGCTCCCCCACGCTCTGCGCGACCGCCTGGCCGAACGGGCGGAGCCAGAAGTAGAGAGCGGCGAAGCCGAGAACGATCCCGACGGCCGTCAGCGCGTCGAACGCGCGCGCCGGCAGGTCGTGGCCCGGCAGCTCGGAGGCGACCCCGACCGCACCGATCGCAGCGAGCGCGGCGCCGAGCCCGAACAACGGCCGCACGCTCGCTGGATCGCCGGGGACGTCGAACCGCTTTCGCCACCGCAGGAGCGCGAGGAGGAGCAGCAGCGAGATCGTCGCCTCCTCGAAGTCGAGGCCCTTCGCGAGGTGCATGATCGCCGACGCGACCACGACGACGACCGCGAGCTGCCAGGCGCGGCGGCGGCGGCGGGCGAGCGAACGGGAGAGCCAGATCAGGCCGATCGCGCAGCAGAGCGTGAGGACGCGCGCCCCTTCCGGCCAGCCGGGCGGAAGCAGTCCACGGACGACCTTGACGCGGTCGGCCATCTCCGGCGTCAGCGCGGAGACGATCCCGATCACTCCCACGCCGGCGGCCCCCCAGGCCAGCAGCTGCTCCGCCTTCGGCATCCGCAGCGTCACCCGGCCAGGGTACAACGTGTGCGTGCCGGACGAGCCTCTCCGGATCCGGGTGCCGCGCTGGGCGACCGCGCTCCTCGCCGTCGTCGCGATCCTGCTCGTCCCGTGGATCCTCTATCTCACGTTCACGCTGCCCTCGCGGCACCTGACGTTCCACTACGACGTCGCCTGGGTCGGCTTCGACGTCGGCCTCACGGCGTCGATCGTCGCGACGACGTGGGCGATGCTGCGCGGCTCGCAGTGGCTCGTGCCGTTCGCCGCGGCGACGGGGACGATGCTCTGCTGCGACGCGTGGTTCGACGTCGTCACGTCGCAGGCGGGCAGCGAGCTCTGGGAGGCGGTCGCGGAGGCGGCGCTCGCGGAGCTGCCGCTCGCCGCGATCTGCGGCCTGATCGTCTACGACGCGGAGCGCTTCCTCGCCGCGACGGTGACCCGCTTCCGCCGCGCCGCGTAGGACCTAGGCGTCGTCAATCGGGCACGCTCGCCTGCGGCGGTGCTCGGGAATGTCACCCGGGGCGGTGTTGGCCTCGGCGTAACAGGAGCCGCTTCAGGGATGCGCCGACCGCAAATGTGCCGCCTAGGACGGGCGCAGCGGCTCCGCCCACTATCGCGCCTCCGAAACCCCAGCTCAGGTCGCAACCGCCCGGCTGGTTCCCGCACAAGCGCGATCCCTGATCCATCTGTCCGCTCAGGCCGAGCATGTAGGCAACGAATACTGCGCCTCCTACAAGCCACGGCCAGGTCAGCACCACATCCCAAGGGGCTGTGCGCCGGAAGACAAGCGCGCCGCCGAGCAGGGAGAGCCCGACCATCGCCCCTCCCCACGTGACTGCCCAGCCGATCAAGAAGTGCGTGGGGAGCCGACTGCCATGCGGCAGCGCGACGGCCCGATGGACGATGACGAGGATCGCGGAAAGCGCGAGGGCGAACTCCACCACGCCCCACAGAACGAAGGCGATCAGCTCGCCGTTCGACACATCCGGGAGCCACGCGCGTGAAGCCTCAGTGGAGTGAGACACCGCCAACCATGGTAGGGAGCGCCTCGCCTGCGCGCGCCCCTCCCCTCATCTGCCGGAGGCTAAGGCGAGCGAAGCCGACTTAGCCGCAGGCTTCCCCGCTCCCCGGCGCGCGCCGTAGGCGCCCGCCGCGGCGGGAGACGAGCACTCGGCACGGAGCGCGCCGGAACCGCGCTTCCGGCGCGCGGAGTTCCTTCAACGGCGAGCGAAAGCGCAGCTTTCGCGAGCCAGCTATGCGGCCGGGGGCGGCAGGTCGCGCGGGCCCTCGAGCAAGCGCAACCTGTGCTCTAGCTGCGCGACCCGGAGCTCGAGCTCCTCGAGATCCTCGTGCCGAACGAGGTCGAGGTCCTCGACGAGCGCGTTCAGCGCGGCCACTGCCTGCTCCGAGACCTTCTCCCGCCCGCCGCGGACGCGGCTCGGCAGCTCCGCGAACAGCTCCTCGACGGCGTCGAGGAGGAGGCGTCCGCTACCGCGCTGTGCCACTAGCGAGCTCTGCCATGCGGCCTCGAGCGGCGCCGCTGCCGCCGCTTCTCCCGGCGCTCCTGCGCGGACGGCTCCGACGGCGTCGCGGTGACGACGTCGACGAGCTCAGGCGTCGGCTCGGCGGCAAGAGCCGACTCCGACGCCGCGAGCGCGGCATCGCCGCGGCCGTCGACGTCTCCCGCCGGCGCGACGGCCCGCGCGGCGGCCTTCTTGCGCGCGTAGTCGGGCTCCCGCTCCTTCCAGATCGTGAGCAGCGGCGCGGCGATGAAGATCGAGGAGTAGGCACCCGACGTGACTCCGACGATGAGCGCGAAGGCGAAGTCCTTGAGCGTCGCGCCGCCGAGGATCTCGAGACAGATGATCGGCAGGAGGGTGATGAACGTCGTCGCCAGCGAACGGCGGATCGTCTCCCACAGCGAGACGTTGGCGATCGTCGCGAACGGCTCCTTCCGCATGATCGGGATGTTCTCCCTGATGCGGTCGAAGATGATGATCGTGTCGTAGATCGAATAGCCGAGCACCGTCAGGACGGCGGCGACCGTCGCGACGGAGACCTCCTTCCCCACGAGGGCGTACACGCCGACGGTCACGGCTATGTCGTGGAGCATCGCGAGGATGACCGGGATCGCGAACTTCAGGTCGAACCTGATCGTGATGTAGAGCGTGATCAGGATCAGGGAGACGATGATCCCGTAGATCGCGTCGATGGCGATCTGGTGTCCGAACGTCCCGGAAACGGCCTTGACGCTGATGTTGGACGAGCCGAGCGAACTCTTCATCTGCTGCTCGAGGTTCCTCTGCACGCCCGGCTTGAGCGCCTTCGTTCGTACCTGCCACTGGTTCGAGTCGCCGTTCGCCTGCTGCTTGCCCGTGCCCTGCACGACCTCTGGCGGCACCCGGTGCGCCGTGAAGAAATCCGAGACCGTGCTCTGCGAATAGGAGCTCTGCGTCTGGAACTGGAACTGCGTGCCGCCCTTGAAGTCGATGCCGAGGTTCAGGCGACCCATGCCCAGAGCGGCCAGCCCGGCGACGATGATCGCGCCGGAGATCGCGAACCACAGGTAGCGCCGCCGCATGAAGTCGATCTGCAGCCACCTCGCGGTCTGCTGGCCGTGCGCGCCCATGAAGTGCGGGTTGTCGAACCAGCGGAAGCCGGAGAGCAGCCCGAGCATCGCGCGGGTCGCCGCGACCGCGGTGAGCAGCGAGATGACGGTGCCGATCAGGAGCATGAGGGCGAAGCCCTTCACGTCCGCGACGGCGATGAGGAAGATGATCATCGCCGTGATCACGGTCACCACGTTCGCGTCGAGGATCGTGTGGAAGCCCTTGCCGTAGCCGGCCGAGACCGCAGCGCGGACGGACTTGCCGGCCCGCACCTCCTCCTTGATGCGTTCGAAGACGACGACGTTCGCGTCGGCTGCGACGCCGATCGTCAGGATCAGGCCCGCGAAGCCCGGCAGCGTCAGCGTGACGTTGAAGAGGAGGATCGCCGCGTAGTAGAGGAGCCCGTAGATCGCGAGGCCGAGGACGGCGACGAGGCCGAGGAAGCGGTAGAGGACCAGCAGGAAGAGCGCGACGATGAGCAGGCCCGCGACCGACGCGAGGATCGCCTGGTGGAGCGAGCTCTTCCCGAGCGTCGCCGTGACCTCCGTCTCCTCGAGCCGCTGGAACTTGTACGGCAGCGAGCCGCTCTGGAGGATGAGCGCGAGGTTCTGCGCGGCCTTGAGCGTCCCGAGATCGTTGATCGACGCGTTGCCGGCGATGCCGAGCTCGAAGCTGCTGTCCGCGTAGTTGATGTACGGGGTCGAGACGAGCTTGCCGTCGAGGACGATCGCGTTGTGCTGCGCGTACTGCTGGTTGAGCGTCCCGGCCGAGCCGTTGAAGCCGGCCTGCTGGAGGCCGCGCTGGTACTCGGCCTTCGTGATCGCCTGGAACTCCTTCGACCCGTGGCTCGTGAAGCCGAGCGTCACCTCCGGCTGGTTGTCCGTCGTGCTGATGTCCGCGCCGATCGCGCCCTCGTTCAGATCCTTGCCCGTCAGCTCCGGCGGCCCGTTCGGATGCTGCGCGGTCGGCGGCGAGTAGTACTTGAACAGGTACCAGTACTGGCCGTCCGGGGACCTCCCGACCGGCTGCGTCGCCTGGACGACGGTCGCCGGCCCTCCGTGCACGACCTCACGGTTACCGGGGACCATGAGGATCTGCGAGCCGGCCGGCTGCCGGTGGTGCTTGTAGCCGGCCAGGAGCTCCCGCTTCAGCGGCGCTCCCTGCAGGAGGACGTGCTTCTTCGTCGTCGTGGTCTTCTTCTTGCCCTTGACCGTCGTGTGCTTGGTGACGGTCTTCGTCGTGAAAAGGTAGTAGTACGACGGCGGACCCGCCGACTTCACCTGGCCCTGGATCTGGGTCAGGAGGCTGTAGAGCGTCGGGTACGGCGTCGGCTTGTAGTTGTTGACCGTCGGTGCGGCAAGGTCCTTCTCGAAGTCGAAGAACTGCAGCTGGCCCGTCGATCCGATGATCGACGCCGCCTTCGCCGGGTCGTGGATCCCCGCGAGCTGGATGACGATCTGGTCGCTCCCCTGCAGCGCGACGTTCGGCGCCGAGACGCCGGTCGCGTTCGCGCGCTGCTCCATGATCTGCTGCGCCGTCTGCATCTGCGCCGGCGTGACCTGCTGGCCGCGCGGCGGCACGGCCTTGAGGACGACCTCGAGGCCGCCCTGGAGGTCGAGGCCCTTCGTCGGCGCGCGGTAGATCGGCGAGCCGGGCACCGCGAGCATGACCGCGCCGACGAGCGCGGCCGCGATCGCGGCCATCAGGAGGAGATAGTTACGCCGCTCTCTCAAAACCGCGGAGAAGGTTAGCCGGGCTTTTCCGCATCCGAGCCTTCGCCGAAGGCGGACTGCCAGCGCTCGTCGTCCTTGTCCTCGGGCTCGTCGGCGGAGGCGTCGTGCTCGTGCTCGTCGCGCTCGGTGAGGATCGCCCCGATCGCCCGCCGCGCGACGCGAACCTCGGTGCTCGGCGCGATCTCGACGCGCACCTCGTCGTCCTCGATGCCCGTCACGCGCCCGTAGAGACCTCCCGCGGTCAGGACGTCGTCGCCGACGCGAAGGTCGGAGAGCATCTGCTTCTGGACGTTCTGGCGCTTCCGCTGCGGCCGGACGACGATCAGCCAGAGAAGGACGAAGGCGACGATGATGATCAGGAAGACGAACGAGCCGCCGCTGCTGCCGTGACTCGCCGTTGTCGTCGTCGCCGCCACGATCGTCATGCCGCTCCCTTCGCTCGTGCGAGCGTCTCTTCCCGCCAGGACGTGAACCCGCCGCGCTCGATCGCGGCTCGCGCCGCTGCCACGAGATCGAGCAGGAAGCGCAGATTATGCAGGCTGAGCAGCCGTAGCCCGAGGATCTCCTGCTGGTTGACGAGGTGGCGGATGTAGGCACGGCTGAAGCGGGCGCAGGCGGGGCACGCGCAGCCGTCCTCGAGCGGCCGCGCGTCGCGCGCGAACCGGGCGTTGCGGAGGTTGAGACGGCCCTCGCTCGTGAGGGCGCTGCCGGTGCGAGCGGTGCGGGTCGGGAGGACGCAGTCGAACATGTCGACGCCGCGCGCGATCACCTCGAGCACCCCCTCCGGGTCGCCGATCCCCATGAAGTAGCGCGGCTTCTCCTCCGGCAGGAAGCCGGCCGCCGCGGTCGTCGCCTCGAACATCGGCTCACGGTGCTCCCCCACGCTCAGGCCGCCGATCGCGTAGCCGTCGAAGTCGAGCGCGACGAGCGCCTCGGACGAGCGCTGCCGCAGCTGGAGGTCGAGGCCGCCCTGCGTGATCGCGAAGCGGAGCTGCTCCGGCGCGCGCGGCAGGTCGCGCTGTGTCTCGGCCCACAGCGTCGTCCGGCGGACCGCCTCCTCGAGCTCCGCGCGCGGCACGCCCGCCGGCGGGCAGATGTCGAGGCACATCGCGATGTCGGAGCCGAGCCGCTCCTGCACCCGCGCCGCGAGCTCGGGCGTGAACCGCTCGGGCGCGCCGTCGTAGACCGAGCGGAACGTGACGCCGTCGTCGTCCGTCTCGAGCAGCGTGTCGCGGAGGGAGAAGACCTGGAACCCGCCGGAGTCCGTGAGGATCGGCCCGTCCCAGCCCATGAACGCGTGGAGGCCGCCGAGCTCGGCGACCAGCTCCTCGCCGGGCCGGAAATGGAGGTGGTACGTGTTGCCGAGGACGATCTCGGCGCCGATCCCGCGCAGCTCGTCGGGGTCGACCGCCTTCACCGTCGCCTTCGTCCCGACCGGCATGAACGCCGGCGTCCGCACCTCGCCGTGCGCCGTGCGGAGGACGCCGGCGCGCGCGAGCCCGTCCCGGGCAGTGACCTCGAAGACCTCGCTCACGGCCGGAGCGTAGACACGCCTCCCGGTTTCCCCGGCCGGATTCCGGGAATCGATCGCAATACGATGCCCGGCCCCGGACACCTCTCCGAGACGCCGTACTTCTTCGCCGCGCGGCGTCCCTTCCGGCAGGAGCGGCTCCTGTCGTACATCCGGCGCGAGCACCGCCGCGGCCGAAGCCTCGCAGAGGTCATCGAGGACGACTACGTGCGGCGGTGCGGCTCCCGCCAGTTCGTCTGGCAGACGCTGCGCGACACGCCGCTGCTCGAGCTGCTCGAGCAGGACGTCATCGAGGCGATCCAGCAGGCGAGCGCGGCCCTGTCCGACTCCGAGTAGCCCGGCCGGCAATCCGCCGCTCTCCGCTCGGCGTACGTTGTCGTGCGAGAATTCCCGTCCCGTACCCTGCGCCGACAGGCGAGCCAACTGATTCTCCCGCCGCTCGTCTCACCTCAGAGAGGACCTATGGACACGAGTAGTCGATTCCGGCCAAGCGAAGGCCTCAGCCCCGAGGTCGCGGACGCGATCGCCGAGGCGCAGCATGTCGCGGGCGCGCTCCGCGAGAACATCGGCAGCGTCGTGCGCGGCAAGGCGTCGGAGATCAAGCTCATCGTCGCCGCCTTCACCGCGGGAGGCCACGTCCTCCTCGAGGACGTCCCCGGCACCGCGAAGACGGTGCTCGCCCGCGCCATGGCGGGATCGATCGAGGGCGCGATCCCGTCGCGCGTCCAGTGCACGCCGGATCTCCAGCCGCTCGACATCACGGGCCTCTCGATCTACGACCAGCAGAGCCGTTCGTTCGTCTTCCGGCCCGGCCCGGTCTTCGCGAACATCCTCCTCGTCGACGAGATCAACCGGGCGATGCCGAAGACGCAGTCGGCACTCCTCGAGGCGATGGCCGAGGGACAGGTGACGGTCGACGGCGAGACGCGCCGGCTCGACTCGCCCTTCCTCGTGCTCGCCACGGAGAACCCGCTCGAGCACGCAGGGACGTTCCCGCTCCCCGAAGCCCAGCTCGACCGCTTCTACATCCGCATGCGGCTCGGCTACCCGTCGCTCGAGGACGAGGTGGACATCCTCGACGCGCAGGTCGTCCGCCACCCGCTCGCCACGCTGGAGGCGGTGACGACGCTCGAGCAGGCCCGCCGGCTCCAGCACGCGGTCGAGCACGTCTACGTCGCGCCGTCGCTGCGCCGCTGGATCGTCTCCCTCGTCGCGGCGACGCGGGAGCTCGAGGCCGCGCGGGTCGGCGCCTCGGTGCGCGGCTCGCTGACGCTCGACCGCCTCGCCCGCGCGTGGGCGCTGCTCGGCGGCCGGCACTACGTCGTGCCCGACGACGTCGAGTTCCTCTTCCCGTTCGTCATCGACCATCGCCTGATCCTGCGGCCGTCGCTCAACGGCGGGACGAACGTCTGGCAGTCCTGCCTCGACCGGGCGCCGCGGCCGGGCTCGTAGCGCGGCCATGAGCTCCTCCCCGCTGCTCGAGCTCGAGCCGCACGTGAGGATCATCGGCTCGCTCTTCGGCAGCGCGCAAAGCCGCCGGCGCGGCACGTCCGACGACGTCGTCAGCGGCCGGCCATACCAGGTCGGGGACGACATCCGGCGCATCGACTGGGCGACCTCCGCCCGGCTCTCGGCAATCCGAGGCGAGGACCATTTCATCGTCCGCGAGTCGTACGGAGAGGAAGCGCCGATCGTCTGCTTCACCGTCGACCGCAGCTCGACGATGGCGCTCTATCCACGCGAGTACCCGTGGCTTCACAAGCCGGACGCGGTGCGGCAGATGGCCGAGGTCGTCGCGCTCTCCGCGAGCCACTACCACTGTCCTCTCTCCTTCCTCGACTCGGAGAGCTGGCTGCCGCCCTCGACGGTGACCGGGCTCGACGAGATCGGGCAGCAGCTCGAGACCGGCTCCTACGACCGTCCCGAGGACACGATCGAGACGGTGTTCGAGCGCCTCCGCTCCATCGAGCACCTGCTGCCCGGCGGGACGTTCGTCTTCTGCTGCTCGGACTTCATGCACGTCCCCGAGGAGCGCACGCTCGCGGTCGTCCTCGACGCCGACTGGGAGCTCGTGCCCGTCGTCGTCCAGGATCCGATCTGGGAGCAGAGCTACCCCGAGGCCGCGGCCGAGGTCGCCCTCCCGGTCTGCGACGAGAGCGGTCAGTTCCGCCTGCTCCGTCAGAGCCGTGAGGAGGTGCGGGAGCGGCGCGAGGCCCACGAGGCGCGGCTGCGGCGGCTCGAGGAGCTGTTCACGGGCTACGGCTTCCCGCCGATCATCCTGTCCGAGCTCGGCCCGGCCGCGCTCGGCGAGGCGCTGACGAACTGGAACCTCCGGCGGAGGCCGCTGCGATGAGACGCGCCGTGCTCGCCTGCGTCGCCGTGCTCGGCCTTCTCGCCCTCGCCTCGGCCGTCCTGATCCTCCGCGAGACCGGCTCCGGCGGCACGCCGGCCTCCGCGCCGCGCCCGTCGGCGCGGGCGACGCTCTCGAGCCGCAGCATCCTCTTCGGCGACACGGTGGAGGCGAGACTCGACCTGATCGTGCCGCGCCGGCTGGCCCGGACGACGTTCGACGGCCATCCGAACTTCGGCCCGTTCCAGATCCTCTCGAGCCACGTCGAGCGGGCGGATCTCGGCGGCGGGGTCGAGCGGATCTCGCTCCGTTACGGCATCGCCTGTCTCTCCCGGCACTGCCTCGGCACCGCCGGGACGACGCAGGTGCAGTTCAGCCCGACGTCCATCTCGATCCCCGGCGGCAGCCTCCGCGCGGTCTGGCCGCCGCTGCTCGAGGTGAGCAGGGCGCAGGACGTGACCCAACCCGTGACGGACGGCCTCGACTCCGAGCCCGCCGTCTTCCCCGGGCTCCAGCCGCGTCGCGACACCGAGGAGGCCCTCGTCGCCGCCGGCGCCTCGCTCGTCGTCCTGCTCGCCGCGTGGGTCGTGCTCCGGCTCAGGGCGCGCCGCCGCCGGGAGCTGCTCGCACGCCACGGCTCCGTCCTCCAGGCGCTGCTCGCGCGGGTCGAGGCAGGCTTGCCGGAGGACATCGTCTACCGGCAGCGCCACGCACTCGACGCGCTCGCCGTCGAGCTGCGCCATCGCCACGTCGACGGCGCGCTCGCCGTCCACGCCGAGCGTCTCGCCTGGGCGCCGGAGGAACCGGCTCCGGCGGAGATCCGCGCCCTGTGCGCGGAGGTTCGAAGGCTGGCGAAGGCATGATCCTCGCCGTCGCCTGCGTCCTGTCGGTACTCGTCTCGGCGGCCGCCCTTGTCCTCGCGCGGCGCCGCGCCGAGGCGCAGCTCCTGCCGGTCGCCGCCGAGGGGATCCGCGAGGCAGCAGGACGCATCCCCGGCCGCGTCCTCTATCTCGGAGCCGTCGGTCTCGTGGCGGTGATGGCCGGGCTGCTGGCGTGGGCGGTCTACGGCGGCGAGAGCCGTCCGCCCGCATTGCCGGGCGAGACCGTCCTCCTCCTCGACCTCTCCGGCTCGATCACGACGCAGGGCGACCGGGTGATCGCCCGGACGCTCGACGGCTTCCACAGCTATCCGCCGGACCGGCGTGCCGCGGTCGTCTACTTCTCCTCGAGCGCCGCGCTCGGCTCGCCGCCGTCCTCCCCCGCCGCCGACCTCGCCGGGCTGTCGCGTCTGTTCACCCCGGAGACGACGCGGTCGCGCGGCCCGTGGGGCGGCTCGTTCGACGGCGGCACGATCATCTCGCGGGCCGTCGCCCTCGCCCGCCGCGTCCTCACCCGCGCGCAGGCACGTAACGGCCGGGTCGTGCTCCTGAGCGACCTGCAGGACAACCCGAAGGACCTGACCCACCTCCATCGCCAGCTCGTCCGGCTCGCGGAGATCCACGCCCGCTTCAACCTCGTGCCGTTGCCGCCGACGCGGCAGAGCCCGATCTCGCTCGCGCAGCTCAGCGCGCCGTACCGGGCGGTCTTCGGCGACCGGATCATCCTCTACAAGCCGTTCCTCGTCGCCGGGACGAACGGCAAGCCGGTGGCGCACACGTCGATCCTCAAGGCTCGCTACCCGGCTGTCGGGCTTCTCCTCGCGCTGCTCCTCGGAGCTGCCGCGCTCGCGGTGAGCTTCTTCCCGCGGCTCGCGTGGAGGCTCGGATGACCCGCGGCGAGCGGAGATGGCTCCTCGCCGGTGCCGTCGTGCTCGCGCTCGTCTGCAGCGCGCTCTTCGCGCGGGCCGTGCTTGCCCAGCGCGCGGCCGACGTCGCCCAGGCCCAGGTCAGCGCCGCGCTCTTCGCGAAGGCGACCGCCCCGTCCGTCGACGCCGCAGACCGGACGATGCTCGACTGGAGCGGCGCGAGCGGGGAGCTGCGCTACTGGCAGGCGCTGCAGCGGTTCCGGCTCGCCGCGCACGGGGCGAAGCGCTCGACGAAGTACACGCTGTCGGCGTCGCTGCCGCTCGTCTTCAAGCTCGAGGAGACGGTCACCGAGCTCGAGAAGGCGGCCGAGGCACCGGACTCCCGCGCGCGCCGCTCGCGGCTCGAGGACATGCTCGGGCTCGGCTACTACTACGACGCGCTGATCCACCAGGGGCAGGATCCCGTCGAGCCGGAGCTCGACGGCAAGGCGATCGCGGCGTTCCGGCAGGCGGTGCTCCTCAACAGCTCGAACGACGCCGCGAAGACGAACCTCGAGCTCGTCCTCCTGAAGCTGAGGTCGCTGCACAAGGTGTCGACGCCGCACCAGAAGCCGATCCCGGACCAGGGTCGCGTCGACAACCTCATCCAGAGCGCGAACGGGCTGCCGAGCATGAACGGCGCCGTCGGTCGCCGGATCCACGGTGGCTACTGATGGTGCTGCTCCATCCCGGCGCGCTGCTCATCCTCCTCCTGCTCGTGCCGCTCGCGGTCGTCGAGTGGCGGCGGATCGGCCGGGAGCGACGGGCCGCCCGCGCGATCGGCCTCGAGCCGCAGCGGCTCTGGCTCGCTCTCCAGCGCGGCGTCTGCGCCGGGCTCGTGATCGCGCTCGTCGTGTTCGCGGCGAGCGAGCCGGCGACGGGCCAGACGAAGAAGGCGCAGGTGCGGGCCGACGCCGAGGCGTACCTCTTCGTCGACGCCTCCGCCTCGATGTTCGCGAGCGCCTCGCCGCACTCGCCGTCGCGGCTGCAGCAGGCGCGCGCGGCGGCAGCCGAGTTCGCACGGAACCTGCCGACCGATCTGCCGGTCGGCGCGGGAGCGCTACCGCAGTCGCCGCTGCCGCTGACCGCGCCGAACGGCGACCGCCAGCTGTTCGTCGCCGCAATCGACAACCTCACGGTGCCGGGCCTGTTGCCGGAGCATCTGTACGGCGGCGGGACCGCGACGAACTTCGCCAACCTCGCGACGCTCGCGTCGACGCGCTTCTTCCTCGCGAAGACGAAGCACCGCGTCGTCGTCGTGCTCTCCGACGCCGAGGGGCCGTCATTCGACGCCGCGGCGACCGCAGCGGCGCTGAAGCACGCGCACATCCGGCTCGTCTTCGTCCGCTTCGGCTCGCCGCACGACCGCATCTGGATCCGCCGGCCGCATCAGCATCCGATCCTCGACCCGAAGTTCGAGTCGGATCTCTCCGACCTCGGCGAGGTGCGGCTGCTCGCCGGCGAGACGGGCGGCGCCTTCTACCGGTCCGGCCAGCTCGGCGCCGCGATCGCGAGAGTCGACCGCCTCGTCGGGCACGGTCCCGACCGCCCGGGGGAGCCGCTCTCGTTCTACGCCGACTCGCTCGCGCCGTACGCCGTGCTCGCCGCCCTCCCCCTCCTCGCCTGGCTCGCCGGCGGCCTCCTGCCGCTGAGCGCGCCGCTCGGCCTGCGGATCGCTCAGCGCGGCCGCGCGGCGCTCTCGAACCAGGAGTAGACCTTCGCCGCGAGCTCCGCGTCGCGCTCGGGATCGGGAGGCGCGGCGAGCTCGTGCGCGCGGATGCGGCCGAGCTCCGCGACGAGCGCCCGCAGCGGCGCGTTGCTGCCGAGCAGCGTCGCGACCCGGACGGAGTACGGCGCGAACTCCTCGAGCTGCGCGTGGAGGTCGCGCTCCCCGCCGTCGCGCCAGAAGTCCCGCCACTCGTTCGCGCTCCGCGGCCTCATCACAGGATCAGCATCGCGTCGCCGAACGAGTAGAAGCGGTAGCTCTCCTCGATCGCGAGCCGGTAGAGACGACGCGTCTCCTCCATTCCCGCGAAGGCCATGACGAGGGCGAGGAGCGTCGAGCGCGGCAGGTGGAAGTTCGTGAGGAGCGCGTCGACGCGGCGGAACTCGAAGCCCGGCGTGACGAACAGCTCGGTGCGGCCGGCGAGCGGCGCGCCGCGCGCGAGCGTCTCGAGGACGCGCACCGTCGTCGTGCCGACGGCGAGAACGCGCTCGGCGTCGCGGATCCGCGCCCACGTCTCCGGCGCGACCTCGTAGCGCTCGCCGTGGATGACGTGCTCCTCGAGCGTCTCCTCGCTCACCGGCCGGAACGTGTCGAGGCCGACGTGCAGCGTCACGCGCGCCGGCTCGAGCTGCGCGAGCAGCTCCGGCGTGAAGTGGAGGCCGGCCGTCGGCGCCGCCGCCGAGCCGGCCTCGCGCGCGTAGACGGTCTGGTAGCGGGACGGGTCGGCGAGCGGCTCGGTGATGTACGGCGGGAGCGGCGTCTCGCCGTCCGGCTCGCCCTCGAGCCGCAGGTGCCAGCGGCCCTCGCCGAGGTGCTCGAGCAGCTCGACCGGCCCGTAGCGGCGGCCGGGCTTGAGTCGCCGCGTCGGCCGTGCGAGCGCCTCCCACGTCCCGTCCTCGCGCCGTTCGAGGAGGAGAACCTCGCCGCGCGGCTCGGCGATCGGGATGCGCGCCGGCACGACCTTCGTGTCGTTGACGACGACGAGCTCGCCGCGGAGCTCCTCCGGCAGCTCGGCGAAGCCTCGGTGGCGGACGTCGCCGCTCGCGCGGTCGTAGACGAGGAGCCGCGACGCGTCCCGCCGCTCGGCGGGATGCTGCGCGATCAGCTCCGGCGGCAGGTCGTAGTCGAGCTCGTCGACATCCATCCGCCGGCAGTTGTATCGTCGCCGGCGTGGATGAGGACGCGATCGCCCGCGCCAAGGAGCGGCTCGAGGAGCGCGCCGACCCGGCCGCGTTCGACGCAGCGCTCGAGCGGGCGCGCAGCGCGGTCGAGGCGCTCGCCGCGACGACGGCCGAGCTTGAGGCGGGCCTCCCCGAGGCGCTCCAGGACGGCCTCCGCCAGCACTTCCGGCCGAGCGCGCGCCATCTCGCCGAGGTGCGCGGCCTCATGAACCAGGTGATCCGTCGGCTCGAGCGGATCGAGGGAGACATGCTGAGCGAGCGCCACGCGCGCGTCGACGACCTCGCCCTCCTCGTCGAGCTGATCGCGTCCGGCTGGAAGAGCGTCGAGCAGCGCATCACGCAGCTCGAGACGCGGCTCCAGCGCGAGGGCGCCGTCGTCTACCGGCTCGAAGGCCGCGACCGGCACGCGAGCTAGCGACTAGAGAACCGGCTCGACCGGCAGCACGAGCACGAACCGGCTGCCTCGGCCCGGCTCGCTCTCGACGGCGAGGCGCCCGCCGAGCGCGGTGGCGAGCTCGCTCGCGATCGTCAGCCCGAGCCCCGTCCCGCCGCCGTCGCCCGACCAGAACGGCCGGAAGATGCGCTCCCGCTCCTCCTTCGCAATCCCGGGGCCCGTATCGGAGACGGCCACGCTGACCGTGCCGTCGCCCGCCGTCAGCTCGAGCTCGACGCGACCGCCGGCCGGCGTCCAGTGGATCGCGTTCCCGAGCAGGTTCGAGACGATCTGGAGGACACGGTCGCCGTCGGTCACGAGCACGGCGCCGCCGTCGAGCGAGAGCTCGTAGTCGAGCTCCCGGGCCCGCGCCTCGGCCGCGAACGCGGTGTAGGCGCGCTCGCAGAGGACGCGCATGTCGACCTCCTCGCGGAGCAGGGCGAAGCGCCGCGCGTCGAGCTTCGCGAGGTCGAGCACGTCGCCGACGAGGCGCTCGAGGCGGACGGCCTCCTCGGCCACGACGTCGAGCGAGCGCCGCTGCGACTCCTCGTCGTCGATGACGCCCTCCCGCAGCGCGGCGACATGGCCGCGGATCGCGGTCAGCGGCGTCCGCAGCTCGTGCGAGACGGACATCAGGAAGTGGCGCGACAGCTCCTCCGACTCCGCGAGCTTCGCGGCCATCTCCCCGAACCTCGCGGCGAGCCGCTCGATCTCGCTGCCGCCGCCGGGGCCGGGCAGCTCGACGTCGTAGCGACCGGCCGCGACCTCGTCCGCGGCGGCGGTGAGCGACTCGAGGGGACGCGCGACGCGGCGCGAGAAGTAGACGACGAGGAGACCGGCGACCGGGATCCCGATCCCGAAGGCGATGGCGAGCTCCCAGAGCAGCTGCAGCCAGCGGCTCGTGAGCGCCGAGTCGGGCTTCGCGACGACGATCGCTCCGGTCGGGATCCCGGCGAGGTCGACGACCTGGACGACGGCGAGGTAGCCCTTCCCGCCCGCGGAGAGGTCGATCGTGCGCGGCCCGGTGCCGAGCGCCGCGAAGTCGACCGCGCTCCGCGGCAGGACGGGGACGCGCCCGGCGAACAGCGACGCACCGGGAACCGCCGGAACCCAGAAGAGCCGGTCGCCGCCGATCGCGCGGCGGAGGCTGCCGACCGGCACGTCGCCGACTCCCGCCTCCTGCGCGTAGAGCTGCACGATCCCGGCCGACTCGGCTCGCAGCTCGTGCGCGGCGCGCGTGCGCGTGTAGTCCTGGAAGAAGCGGACGGCGATGAGCGCAGCGACGACGACTGCAAGGACGATCCCGAGCAGGAAGAGGGCCGGCAGCCGGAAGCGCAGGGATCTGAGCATCCGGCCTCGCCTACGGGCCGGGAGCGACCGCGGCCTTGTAGCCGATCCCCCACACCGTCACGACCGGCGACGCGTCGCCGAGCTTCTTCCGCAGTTGCCGCACGTGGACGTCGACCGTGCGCGTGTCGCCGGCGAAGGTGTAGCCCCAGACGCGCTCGAGGAGCTGGTCGCGGGTGAGGACGAGGCCGCGGTGGTCGAGCAGCTCCCAGAGGAGGTCGAACTCCTTCGGCGCGAGGTGGATCTCGGTCTCGCCGATGTGGCATTCGCGGCTGCCGGCGTCGAGCACGAGATCACCGTGCTTCAGCGTCCGCCCCTCTCCGCGCGGCCGCTCCTCGCTGCTGCGACGGAGGATCGCCCGCACGCGCGCGACGAGCTCGCCGGGGTTGAACGGCTTCGTCAGGTAGTCGTCGGCGCCGGCGTCGAGGCCGGCGATCTTGTCGAGGTCGTCGTCCCGCGCGGTAAGCATGAGCACGGGCAGATCGCTGCTCTCCCGGATGCGGCGACAGACCTCCATCCCGTCGAGATCCGGGAGCATCAGGTCGAGGACGACGAGCGACGGCTGCTCGGAGCGCACGAGCGCGAGCGCCTCGCGACCGCTCGCCGTCGCCTTGACGGCGAACCCGTCCTTGCGCAGATACGCAGCGACGAAGGACGCGATCGCCTCCTCGTCCTCGACCACGAGGATCGTCTCGACCGGCGTCTCCGTCATCCGCGTCCGATCGATCGCGTGAGCTCGCCGGACGGCAGCGACGCGAAGCCGCGGCCGTCGAGGGAGTAGCGGCCGTCGCCGTTCGGATAGGCGACCGAGCCGTGCAGGGTGACGCGGCCGTGGCCGCCCGCGTAGACGCTGATCCCCGAGCCGCGGATGACGACCCGCCAGACGCCGCCGACGGCGCGGAAGCGGAACGCGCTGCCGCTGTACGCCGTCCCCGGCACGCCGTGCCACGTGACGCCGGCGCGCGAGACGTCGACTCCCGTCGCCTGGCCCGTGCCGTGCGCGGCGGAGAGGTGGTAGATCTCGACGCGCCCCTCCTGCGAGACGCTGCCGAGGACGAAGCCGTCGACGACGACCGTGACGACCGGGCTACCGGTCACGCCGCCGTCGGTCGCCGCGTCGCGGACGACGAGGAAGCCGGGAACGGCGGCGTGGCCGCGCGCCCCGGCCGCCGCCGGCACGGCGAGAAGGGCGACGCACGCGATGCTGAGCAGGATCCGCCGCATGGCGCGCCTCAGCGTACTGCGCGCAGGAACGTCCGGTTCGTGGGCGAACGTTTCGTCATGCAGGACGGAGGCTTGCAGGAGCGCTCCGAGCGGCTCGCCGATCGCGTCGAGGCGCTCGCCGTCGCGCTGCGGGAAAGCGGTGTCTCGGAGGAGGCGGCGACCCGTCTGCTCGCGCACGCCTCGACGGCCGTCCTCCACGCGCTCACGCTCGAGACGCTCCTCGCTCCCGAGCCGAGCACGGCACCGGCGGTCGAGCCCAGGGCTCCGGCAGCGCCGGAAGTGCCTCTCGCGGCCTAGCGTTTCGCCGGAGGCTAAGCCCATGGCTTAGCCGGAGGCTTCCCCCGCCCCCCGGCGCGCGCCGAAGGCGCCCGCCGCGGCGGGCAAACGAGGTCTCAGTACGGAGGCGCGGAAGACCGCGCTCTTCCGCGCCGGAGTGCGTTCAGTCCGCGTACTAGCGAGTGCGCAGCACTCGCTAGTACGCGTAAAAGCCGCGGCCCGTCTTGCGGCCGAGGAGCCCTGCGTTCGCCATCGCGACAAGCCGCGCCGGCGCCGCCATCCGCGGCTCGCGGAGCTTCTCCCAGAGCGCCTCGCTCGCATGCACGTGGACGTCGATCCCGACGAGGTCGACGAGCTCGCACGGCCCCATCGGCCAGCCGGCGCCGTGCTTCATCCCGGCGTCGAGATCCTCCGGCGTGACGCGCGCCTCGTCGAGGACGCGGATGCAGTCGTTGAGGAGCGGGATGAGGACGCGGTTGACGACGAAGCCCGGCGTGTCGTGGCAGCGGATCGGGTGCTTGCCGAGCTTCTCCGCGAGCGCGTACGCGGTCTCAAACGCTTCGTCGGAGCTGAGCTCCGCGCGGACGATCTCGACGAGCGGCATGAGCGGCGCCGGGTTGAAGAAGTGCATCCCGACGACGCGCTCCGGCGTCGAGACGGCGCCGGCGATCTCGGTCACCGACAGCGCGGACGTGTTCGTCGCGAGAACGGTGTCCGGCCGGCAGACGCGCTCGAGCTCGGCGAACAGCTCGCGCTTCGGCTCGAGCTCCTCGACGATCGCCTCGATCACGACGTCGCAATCTGCGAAATCCGCCAGAGCTGTCGTGGTCTGGAGCAGGCCCAGGTCAAATCTCTCGATCTGCCCCTTCTCGACCTTCCGCGTCAGGAAGTGCTCGATCCGCCCGCGCGCCTTCCCGCCGAGCTCGTCGGTCACCTCGCGGCCGACGGTCTCGAGCCCGGCCTCGACGGCGAGCTGCGCGATGCCCGCGCCCATCGTTCCCAGTCCGACGACTCCGACCTTCATCGCGGCGGAGACTAGACGCGCGGCGTAGAGTCGCGCCGGTGGAGGTGCGCGAGGGAACGGTCGCGTTCGACGGTGCGGAGACCTGGTATCGCGTCACGGGCGAGTTGCGGGCGGACGGACCCGCGCCGCTCGTCGTGCTCCACGGCGGCCCCGGCGCCACCTACGACTACCTCCTCTCGCTCACGGATCTCGCCGGCGGGCGCGCGGTCGTCCACTACGACCAGCTCGGCAACGGGCGCAGCACCCACTACCCGGATCGCGGTGCCGACTTCTGGACGCCGGCGCTTTTCGTCCGGGAGCTGCACAACCTCATCGACGCGCTGGGGATCCGCGAGCGCCACCACGTCCTCGGGCAGTCGTGGGGCGGCTTTCTCGCGCAGGAGTACGCACTCACGCAGCCGCGCGGCCTCCGCTCCCTCGTGCTCGCGAACACCGCCGCGTCGTTCCCCGACTTCGTCGCGGAGGCGAACCGGCTGCGCAGCCTCCTGCCGCCGGAGGTCGAGGCGACGCTGCGGCGCCACGAGGCTGCGGAGACGACCGACGATCCCGAGTACGTCGAAGCGTGCCTCGTCTTCTATGCCCGCCACGTCTGCCGCGTCGAGCCGTGGCCGGACGAGGTCGCCGAGGCGTTCGCCTGGATCGAGCGCGATCCGACCGTCTACCACACGATGAACGGGCCGAGCGAGTTCCACGTCGTCGGCTCGATCCGCGACTGGCAGTCGAAGGACAGGCTCGGGGAGATCGACGTGCCGACGCTGCTCGTCTCCGGCCGCCACGACGAGGCGACGCCTGCGCTGCAGGAGACGCTCCTCGCCGGGATCGCCGGTGCGGAATGGGTGTGCTTCGAAGGCTCGTCGCACATGCCGCACGTCGAGGAGCGCGAGCGCTACATGCAGGTCGTGGGCGACTGGCTCGCCCGCCACGACTGAGCCGGAGCCGCCGTTCAGGCTCGCGCTAGCGCTTGCCCTTGCTCACGACGAGGGCGACCTTCGCGCCGCGCGGGAGCCGTGCGCTCGGCTTGGGGTGTTGTGAGATGACGTCGCCCTTCTTCATGCGCTTCGAGAGCTTGCGGGTGATCTTCCCGACGCGGCAGTTGTGCGCCTTGATGGAACGGCTCGCCGCTCGGAGGGTCTTCCCTGCGACTTTCGGCACGACGCATCGCGCCGGCGGAGGCTTCTTGTCGAACGTGGCGGTCACCACTTTCGACGCGCTCATCGTCACGGCGCAGGCGCCCGTTCCCGAGCATGCTCCGGACCAGCCTGCGAAGGTCGAGCCGGAGCCGGGGCTGGCCGACAGCGTGACCTGGGTGCCGACGGTGTAGTCGTGCGTGCACGTCGTGCCGCAGCTGATCCCGGCCGGCAAGCTGGTCACGGCGCCCGTGCCCGACCCGGTCGTCGCCGCCGTCAACGTGCGGACTGGCAGGACGGCAGCGAAGGTTGCCGTGACGCTCTTCGCCGAGCTCATCGTCACCACGCAGGCGGCGGTTCCCGAGCAGGCTCCCGACCAGCCGGAGAAGGTCGAACCGGCGGCGGGTGCTGCCGAGAGCGTGACGACGGTCCCCTGCGTGAAGTCGTGCGTACACGTCGAGCCGCAATCGATTCCGGTCGGAGAGCTCGTCACGGTGCCCGTGCCGGCGCCGGCGTCGGTGACGACGAGCCCCGACGTCGGCAGCGAGTCGAAGGTGGCCATGACGGTCGCGTCCAAGTTCATCGGGACGACGCAGCTTCCGGTGCCGGCGCAGCCGCTGCCCGACCATCCTGCGAACGTCGATCCCGCCGCAGGCGCGGCCGTCAGGGTGACGTGCGTCCCGTCTCGGAAGCCGTAGGAGCAGCTCGCCCCACACTGGATTCCGGCGGGGGCGCTCGTCACCGTGCCGGTCCCCGTTCCCGGCTCGGTCACGGACAGCGTGTGGAGCGGGCCTGCCGACCCGAGGAACGCGTTCCCGGTCGTGTCGACCATCACGCACTGCGCCGTCGAGCTGCAGGCGATCGCCGAGAGCGAGTTGGCGCCGGCGAGCTGCATCGGGGTCGCGAACTGGGGCGACGTCGGATCGAAGGTGACCTCCTGACCCGCAACGTCGCTTGCGGTGCACTCGCTCGCCGACGGGCACGCGAGACTCCAGAGGACGCCAGGCTGGTCGATCGTCGCGGTTTGCGCGCCGCCCGGCGAGTGCGGATCGAAGGTCACCTCGTTCCCGTTCGGGCTGTCCAGGGCCGTGCACTGGTCGGTCGACGGGCAGCGCACGCTCGCGAGGCCGCTGCCCGAGACCGCGGCCGGCGCGATCGCGCCGGGCGAGGCCGGATCGAACGTCACCTCGTCCCCACTCCCACCGACTGCCGTGCATTGGCTCGTCGACGGGCACGAGATCGAGAAGTAGAGGCCGCCGCCGAGGGAGACGGGCGTCGGAGTGCCGGGATGGTTCGGATCGAACGTCAGCTCGTCGCCCTGGAAGTCGACGGCGGTGCACTGGTTCGTCGCTGGGCACGAGACCGCGTAGAGGTAGTTGGAGGCGTCGATCGCCACCGGGGTCGGGCTCCCGGGCGCCATGGGATCGAAGGTCACTTCCTGCCCGACCTGGTCGACGACGGTGCACTGGGTCGTCGCCGGGCACGACATCGCGGCGGGGCCGCCGGCCGGCGTGTCGACGGCGACGGGTGCCGGCGTGCCCGGCGCGGCCGGATCGAACGTGACCTCGTTGCCGATGTTGTCGATCCCGGTGCACTGGGTGTCCGAAGGACACGCCACGTCGACCATCCAGCCCCCCGTGTCGACGCCGACGGGCGTCGGAGTTCCGGGCGAGCTCGGATCGAACGTGACCTCGTGGCCGTAGTTGTCCACGGCGGTGCACTGGCTCGTGGACGGGCAGGCCACGGCGAGGACGGAGCCGTCGCCGATGCCGTCGATCGTCGTCGGCGTCGGCGTGCCGGGGTTGGTGGGATCGAACGTGACCTGCTCTCCGTGGTCGTCGACGGCCGTGCACTGTGTCGTCGAGGGGCACGCCAGGCCCTGGAGCGGCCGAAAGTCGCTGCTGACCAGCGCGGACGTCGAGTTGTTCGGCGGAGCGGGATCGAACGTCACCTCTCGCCCGCCGCTGCCAACCGCTGTGCACTCCGTCGTCGACGGGCACGCCACCGCGTACAGCAAGTAGCCCGAGTCGACCAAGACGGGTGTCGGCGTTCCGGGCGACTCCGGGTCGAACGTCACCTCTCGCCCTTGCTGGTCGACCGCGACACACACGGTGTCCGAAGGACAGGCGACGGCGTCCGGTGTCCCTGTGCTCTCGATCGAAACGCGGGTGAGGCTGCCCGGCGAGATGGGGTCGAAGGTCACCTCTCCGCCCTGATAGTCCACCGCCGTGCATTGGCTCGCCGAGGCACACGCGATGGCGGCCGGGATGCCGCCGCTGTCGACCGTCACGGGCGAGGCGCCGCCGGGGCTGGAGGGATTGAACGTGACCTCACGACCACCGCTGTCGATCCCTGTGCACTGGCTCGCGGAGGGGCACGCGATCCCGTTGAATCCACCGCCCTGGATGAGCGTCGTGGGGCTCGGCGTTCCCGGAGAGCCCGGGTCGAACGTGACCTCTTGCGCGTTCGTGTCGACCGCGGTGCACTGCCCGGTCGACGGACAGGCGATCCCGGACATCGTCTGCCAGCCGGCGTTGTCGATGAGACTCGGGGCCGACCAGGAGAACGGGTCCTCCCCGCTCGCGCCGGCGCCGGCGGCAAGCAGCAAGAAGACAGCGGCGACAGCGAAGAGGACTGTCGCCCGACGCCCTGCATCCGTCCGGTCCCGTCTAGTCACAGCCCCCCAACAACACGAGACAGCCCATCGGACGGCGATGCTAGCGCCCGCCGGCGGATTGTCAACGCCCGTTCGGGTGAGCGTGGCGAGGACTGGCTCGCCCGCTGTGACCAGCCGCTACGTCGGCATCGCCGGCGGCCCCGACGGGGCGCCGTTGCCCGACGGTGCGGCCGGTGCCGGGCCTGCGTCCGCGAGCTTCGCGTTGAGGTCGCGGATCTTCGCGACCGTCGCCTCGAAGCGCGGATGCGAGATCTCGCCCGAATCGACGAGCTCGAACGCCGTCCTGCCGAGCTCGCTGTAGGACTGGGCCAGCTCCCGCTTCTGCTGGACGTCCTCGACGCCCTCCTTCGCCATCGCGGCCGCCTGCTCCGCCTTCTGCTTCGCCTTGTCGAGCAAACTCATCGCTCTCTCCTTCTACTCGAGGATCTTGCCGAGGAGACCGCCGACGCTCGCGCCCGCGGCCTCGTCCCGGCCGGAGCCGGCCGCCTCGAGCACCCGGCGCGCGGTACGCGAGAACGGCAGGGTCTGCAGCGTCACGTGCCCTGGCCCGGTCATGTGGACGAGGAAGAGCCCTTCGCCGCCGAAGAGGCTCTTCGCGACGCCTCCCTGCAGCTTGACGTCGTACTGGACGCTCGGCTCGATCATCACCATGCAGCCCGTGTCGACGATCAGCCGCTGTCCGTCCACGAGATCGAAGTCGAGGAAGTCGCCGCCGCCGTGCAGCCAAACGGTTCCCTTCCCCTTCAGCCGCTGGAGCGTGAACCCTTCGCCGCCGCCGTGGATGCCCATCCCGAGCCGCTGCGAGAACGCACCCTCGATCTCGACCTCGCCGTAGTGGCCGAGATACGCGTGGCGCTCGCAGATGATCTCGCCGTCGAGCTCGTGCTGGCGGATCGAGCCCGGGAACGGGCCGGTGATGCCGACCGCGCCCGGGCCGTTCGCGACGTACTGCGTCACGAACATGCTCTCGCCGGCCATCAGCTTCCGCTTCAGCCCGCCCGCGAGGCCGCCCGGCATCTCGACCTCCATGGAGATGTCGCCGGAGACGAACATCATCGCGCCGGCCTCAGCGGTCAGCCGCTCGCCCGGCTCGAGCGAGACGACGACCGCCGGCGCCTGGCCTTCGCGGATGGTCGCCTCCATGGAGGCGATCCTAGACCTCTCCCGGCCTCGATTCATCCGTAAGATCCGCGCAGTGCAGGAGCTTCGCCCAGGCGTCTGGCACTGGCAATCGCCGCATCCCGACTGGAACGGCGAGCAGTGGTGGCCGGAGCTCGTCTCCTCCTACGCGATCGAGCTCGGCGACGACGTCGTGCTCTTCGATCCGCTCGCAGTTCCGGACGAGCTGCGGAAGCGCGCGACGGCCGTCGTCCTCACCGCGCCGTACCACGAGCGCGACGCGCGGAGCCTCGGCCTTCCCGTCCATACGCCACCTGCGGACACGTGGGAGGACTGGGTGGAGAAGTTCGGCGTCGACCCCGAGCAGGTGCGCGGGATGGAGAGCGACGACCTCGCCTGGCTTCGCGCCGGTGAGGGCGAGGGGCAGTTCCACAGCCCGGGCAAGTGGCCGTTCGGGATCTTCGCCTACGCCGGGCGCGAGGACAACGACCTCGTCCTCTGGCTGCCCGAGGTCAACGCGATCGTCAGCAGCGACACGCTCTCCGACTTCGGCGAGGGACTCGGGATCCAGCTCGGAGGCCGCAAGCACGTGAGGCGCGACGAGGTCGCCCAACGGCTCCGCCCGCTCCTCGACCTGCCGGTCGAGCTCGTGCTCCCCGCCCACGGCGAGCCGACCGACCGCGCGGCGCTCGAGCGCGCCCTCGCCTAGCTACGGGGCTCGTCTTCGGGGCGCAGGAGCGCGACCCGAAGCGACTCGTACCGGTCCGGCGCAGCCGGCACGCGGACGGGACACAGCGCGCGGTGGCCGTGGCAGCGCGCGTACGCCTCGGCCTCGGTGAGTGCCCGTTCCCGGCGACGGCTGCGGAGCGCGAGTGCCAGTGCCGCTCCACTGTCCTCCCCGCGCCGCGCGGGCGCAACCTCCTGTGGAAGCCGTGGAAGGTGTGGACAACCGGTCGCCGCGGCGGTTCAGCCGGTCACGAAGTACGCGTTCGACCTGTGGGCCATGGTCGTCCGGTAGGCGCCGCCGTTCGCGCTCGGCGTCGTCATGTACGCGCAGGCGTACTCGGGCTGAGCCTCGGATCCGGCGTGTGCGTTGTACGCGATGTCGAATTGGCCAGGGCCGACCCAGGCGGTGAGCAGGGCTTTCCCGGTCTTCTGGAAGTAGGACTGTCCGGCCTTGAACGCCGAGACGTTCTGGCTGTCCTCGCTCTTCCACGACGCCCGGCACGCCTGGTTGTCGAGGTAGACGTAGACGAGCACCCTCTGCGGCGCGCGGCCGTGAATGGTCACGCTGTAGACGGAACCGGTGGCGGGCCGGTGCTGGGCGGCGACGTACATCCTGTAGCCGCCGTTCCCGGCGAGCGCTGCCGCGGCGGAGGCGAGTGCGGCAACGACGACTGTCGAGATGACTAGGCGACGGAACATGCGGCCAGAGTACGCGCGCCGTCTAACGAAGCGCTAACGGCGCGGCGCCGCTAGACGCGCTCGATCACGGCGGCGATGGCCTGGCCGAAGCCGATGCACATCGTCGCGAGCCCGTAGCGCGCCTGCCGGCGCTCGAGCTCCGACACGAGGGTCGCGGTGATGCGCGCGCCCGTCGCTCCGAGCGGGTGGCCGAGCGAAATGCCGCCGCCGTTCGGGTTGACGTCGCCGGCCTCGTAGCGCTCCTTCAGGCCGGCGTCCGCGTTGAACTGCGCCACGACCGAGGCGAACGCCTCGTTGACCTCGATCACGTCCATGTCGTCCCACGTCAGGCCCGCCTTCGCGAGCGCCTTCGCCGACGCCTCGGGATTGCCGTGCAGCATGAGGTGCGGCTCGACGCCGACGACGCCGAAGGAGACGAACCGTGCGCGCGGCGTCAGCCCGAGCTCGGCGGCCTTCGACTCGGACGCGACGAGAACCGCGGCGGAGCCGTCGACGATCTGGGACGAATTCCCCGCCGTCACGACGCCGTCCGGGATGAAGGCCGGCTGGAGCGAGGCCATCTTCTCGAGCGTCGTCTCGCGCCGCACCGCCTCGTCCACCGCGAAGCGGACGCGCGTCACCGTCGGCGCGCCGCCGTCGCCCTCCTCCGGCACGTCGAGCTCGATCGGGACGATCTCCTTCTCGAAGCGTCCCTCGTCGGTCGCCCGCGCGGCGCGCTGGTGCGACTCGTACGAGATCCGGTCGAGCTCCTCGCGCGTGAATCCCCACTGCTTCGCGATCTCCTCGGCGGAGATCCCCTGCATGACGATGTCGTAGCGCTCGTGAACGAGCGGGGACATCGAGCCGTTGTTCGAGCCCATCGGGACGCGCGACATCATCTCGACGCCGCCGGAGACGACAAGGTCGAGCTGGCCGGCCATCACGGCGGTGGCCGCGTTGAAGTTCGTCTGCATCGAGGAGCCGCACTGGCGGTCGACCGTCGTGCCGGCGACGGAGACCGGCCAGCCGGCGGTGAGCGCGACGTTGCGGCCGATGTTCCAGGCCTGCTCGTCGATCTGGGTCACACAACCCCACTGCACGTCCTCGATCTCCGCCGGATCGACGGAATTGCGCTCGACGAGCGCGTTCACGACCTGCGCGGAGAGCTCGTCGCCGCGGATGTGCGAGAGCGTCCCGTTCCGCTTGCCGATCGGGCTGCGGACTGCGTCGACGATGAAGGCGTCTGTCATGCGCCGGACTTTACCCGGCTGTCGCCTTTCTAGGCACCTTCGGCTCCCAGCTGTGGGCGAGATAGGTCGGCGCTCCCAGCTCGATCACGAGCTGCTTGCCCGGCGTGTCGGCCTCCCCGATCTCCTTGAACGAGTGGCCGACGTCGCCGCCGAGCACGACCGGCCCGTCGTCCGTCTCGACGACGACGATCTGGTGGCCGCGGGTCTCGCCCGGGGCGGGCACGAGCCGGACGCCCGGCAGCAGCTCGACCTCGCCGTCGTGCTCGACGTAGTTCATGCCGGGGAAGTCGATCCACTCGCGGATCGTGTAGTCGTCCTGGGTGCGCGCGTCGGCGAGCTCGATCCGCTGCACGTGGATGGGGACGCCCGGGAAGAGCCGGTTGCCGCCCATGTGATCGAAGTGCATGTGCGTGATCACGACGTGCGCGACGCGGCGGACGAGCTCGGGATCCAATGGGTGCGGGGTAGGAGACCACTCATCGTCGAGCTCGGGCGTCGAGTCGATCATCCCGGTGTCGACGAGCACGAGTCCGTCGGGGTGGTCGATCGTGTGCGAGAGGCCCGGCCACGTCTCGCCGTCCACCACCACCTCGCTCGTCAGGTGCGTGCGGATATCGTCACGCCGAAGCACGAGCGGAGCATATGACGACCACGACCGACGAGTTCATCGAGGTTCGCTCGCCGTATTCCGGCGACGTCGTCGGCCGCGCGCCGAAGTCGGGAGCGGCCGACGCGCACCGCGCGGTCGACGCCGCGGCGCGCGCGCTCGAGTCGCCGCTGCCGGCCCACGAGCGCGCCGCGATCCTCGACCGTGTCGCCGCCCTCCTGCGCGAGCGGCAGGAGGAGATGGCGCAGACGATCTGCGCCGAGGCGGGCAAGCCGATCCGCACCGCCCGCGTCGAGGCCGCGCGCGCCGTCTCGACGTACACGTTCGCGGCGGTCGAGGCGCGGAAGCTCGCCGGCGACGTGATCCCGATGGAGGCCTCCGAGGCGGGCGAGGGGAAGGTCGCCTTCACGCTGCGGCGGCCGATCGGCGTGATCGGCGCCATCTCGCCTTTCAACTTCCCGTGCAACCTCGTCGCGCACAAGCTCGCGCCCGCGCTCGCCGCCGGCTGCCCCGTCGTCCTGAAGCCGGCGAGCGCGACGCCGCTCTCCGCCCTCCTCCTCGCCGAGCTCGAGCGGGAGGCGGGCCTTCCCGACGGCTGGCTCACCGTCCTCGTCGGGCCGTCCGGCGAGATCGGCGACGTCCTCGTCGAGGACGAGCGCGTCCGGATGATCACGTTCACCGGCTCGAGCGGCGTCGGCTGGGGGATCGCGGAGCGCGCCCCGCAGAAGCGCGTGCGCCTCGAGCTGGGGAACTCGACGCCGGTGATCGTCGCGGCCGACGCCGATCTCGACGCGGCCGCGCAGAAGCTCGCCGGCAACGCCTTCGCCTTCGCCGGGCAGAGCTGCATCTCCGTCCAGCGGATCTACGTCGAGCGGGACGTGGTCGACGGCTTCCTCGAGCGCTTCCTCCCCCGCGTCGAGCAACTCGTGACCGGCGACCCCGCCGACGAGAAGACCGACGTCGGTCCCGTCATCGACGCCGACAACCGCGAGCGCATCGCCGGCTGGGTCGAGGAGGCGGTGGCGGCCGGTGCGACGCTGCTCGCCGGCTCGACGGACGCCGACCCGCTCGGGCCGATCGTGCTCGGCGAGGCGCCCGAGTCCGCGCAGGTCGTCTGCGACGAGATCTTCGGCCCGGTCTGCGTCGTCAACGCGGTCGACTCCCTCGCGGACGGGTACGAGCGCGCCAACGGCACCGACTACGGCCTCCAGGCGGGAATCTTCACGAGCTCTCTCTCCACCGCCCTCGCCGCGGCCGAGGCGCTCGAGTTCGGCGGCGTCACCGTGAACGAGGCGCCGACCTATCGCGCCGACCAGATGCCGTACGGCGGCATCAAGGGCTCGGGGAACACGAAGGAAGGCCCCGCCTACACGATCCGCGAGATGACCGAGGAGCGCCTCGTCGTCCTCCAGCGCTGACGTTTCCCTTTCGACGAGGCGGAAAGGCCGAACCCGTGATCGGTGTCGGCATAGCGTTCATCGTGGTCGGGATCGTCTTCCTGTTCATCATCCCGTGGGTCGGGATCGCGGTCGGGATCGTCGGTCTCTTCCTCGCCCTGATCTGGATCGCCGGCTTCGGCCGCAGGGCCGTCAGCCGCGACCACGGCGCGGAGCCGCCTCGGGCCTGAGAAGCCGCTGTTTGCGTGCGAGGCAACGATTCCGGCGACTTTGTAACAGTGCAGGGTACGATGTAGGATCGGTGCTGGACGAGGCTCGGGGGAGCCTTGAACCGGCTTAGTGATGCGCCTCCGGGCCTGTTGACGAGGAGATACACGTCGTAGTGATCGAAGAGAGAACTGCCCAGTTGCAGCAGTGCATGTATCAGTACTCGCGAGCGATTTACCGCTCGATCAAGGATCTGATCGAGCCGTACGCCGACCGCGAGGCACAGCTCGAGGCACGCCGAGGCGTGCTCGTCGCGTGCGAGCAGACGATGGAACGCCTCGCGAGCGACCCGCTCTACTTCGCGAAGCCCGACCGGGCGCTGTTCCAGGACATCCGCCGCTACTTCCCGATCACCGCCCAGGCGCAGGTCGCATGGGCCGTCCAGAACGGGGTCAAGGCCGCCGTGGACTTCATCGAGGAGCAGATCGAATCCGGCCTGCTCGACGGCGGCGTCGCCCGCTGCCGCGCGACGACGCGCAAGGGCAAGCCGTGCCAGCGCACGCCGCTCCCCGATCGCGACTACTGCCCGTCCCACCAGCACCTGGAAACTCGCGCAGCAGCCTGACGGCTGCAGCGCGATGAACGGAGCTCCGCACGCGCGAGAGCGCGGTCTCGCGCGTGCTCCGCGCTGAGAACTCTCTTGACCTCCGTCTACGGAGCGCCTCGTTCGTGGCGCGGCCGGTCGTGCGCCTGCGGCGCAGGAGCGGCAGCGCGCCGCGCCGGGCACGGCGCTTTTTCCACAGGTGCGATCCACAGCCTGGCCCTAGTAGGGTGCGACAGGGGATGTCTCACGACACGGACAAGCTGATTCGGCAGCTCTCGCTGGTTGCGTTCCTCATGGCCGAGCGCCGGCCGATCACTGCCCGGGACGTGAAGTCGAACGTCGAGGGCTACTCCGAGATGTCCGACGAGGCGTTCGCTCGCCGCTTCTACTCCGACCGCGCGGAGCTCCTCTCGCTCGGCGTGCCGCTCCAGTCGCAGCGCGACGAGTTCACCGGCGAGGAGCTGTACACGCTGCGCTCGGAGCAGTACTTCCTCCCCAAGCTCGAGCTCGAGGACGAAGAGCTCGCCGCGCTCCAGACCGCCTTCTACCTCCTCGAGGGGAAGTTCGCGTACGCCGAGCCGCTCCGGCTCGCGCTCCAGAACCTCGCGCTCGGACGGCCGGGCTTCGTCGAGGCGCCGACCGAGACCGCCGGCCGCGTCGAGGTGCTCGATCCCGACTACTCGCCGGAGACGCCGGGCCGGCTCGCGAAGCTCGAGAACGCGATCTCGAAGCAGCGGACGGTGAAGTTCGAGTACTGGTCGATCTCCCGCGACAAGACGAGCGAGCGCACGCTCAACCCGTACGCGCTCCTCAGCGACAACGGCCTCTGGTACGTCGTCGGCCAGGATCTCGACCGCGCGGACATCCGCACGTTCCGCGTCTCCCGGATCCGCGGCGACATCAAGTTCGCGACGCGGCGCGAGCGGGACTTCCGCGCGCCGACGGACTTCGACGTCGAGCAGTACCGCGGCCGGCCGCCCTGGCAGATCGGCGACATCGCCGGCACGGCGCGCCTCGAGGTGCGCGGCGACACGGCCTGGTGGGTGCGGCGCGCGTACGGGACGACGGGGACGCTCGAGGACGACGTCTTCGTCACCGACTACTCCTCCATCCCCCAGCTCGCCTCGTGGGTGCTGCGCCAGAACGGCCGCGCGGTGCCGCTCGAGCCGCACGAGCTGAAGCAGGAAGTCGGCGCCGCGCTGCGCCGCGTCCGCGAGCGGCACGAGGGCGCGGCGCCCGAGCCGGCACGGGAGAAGACCATCCGCAGCGTCGACGGCACGGCCGAGCGGCCGGCCGGTCCCGTCGCGCCGGAGCGGTTCGCCGTCCTCCAGGCGCTCCTCGCCTACCTGCTCGCCGCGTGCGGCGAGCGGCGCGACGCCGTGATCCCCGCCGCCGAGCTGCTGGAGAAGTTCCCGTCGATCCCCGCCGACGAGCTCGAGGACCACCTCTCCCTCCTCAACCTCGTCAACTTCGGCGGCGGCTGCTACACGGTCTACGCCGAGCTGCAGGGCGACGCGGTGCACGTCGACAAGGAGCTCTGGGGCGACACGTTCCGCGCCGCGCCGCGGCTGACGCCGCTCGAGGCGCGCGCGATCCGCCTCGCCCTCGAGTACGTCGGCCCGATGATCGCCGCCGAGGCGCACTCGCCCCTCGCCCGCGTCCGCAAGAAGCTCGAGGAGACGTTCGGGCAGTTCGACCTCGAGCGGACGCCCGAGCCGCACGTCGGCAACGAGGAGGTCGACCTCGTCTCCACCCTCGCGCGCGGGATGCGCGAGCAGCGGCTCGTCGAGATCGAGTACCAGAAGGAGGTCGACTCCGAGCCGTCGACGCGGCTCGTCGAGGCGTACTCGCTCGAGCGGCAGCTGCCGAACTGGTACGTCCACACGTGGGACAGGACGAGCGAGGGCGCGCGCTCCTTCCGGCTCGACCGGATGCGGAGCGCGACGCTGACGAAGGAGAAGTTCGAGCCGCGCGAGGGCTTCGAGCCGACTCGGCTCCGCGACGCGCGGACGGTGAAGCTCCTCTACGACAAGGACATCGCCCGCTACGCGGTCGAGCGCGGCGCGCGGGCCCTGGCCGACGGAACGGCGCTGAAAGAGGTGCCGGTCGGCAGCGACGAGTGGCTCGAGGGAGAAGTCCTCGCCCTGCGCGGCGAGGCCGTCCTCCTCGAGCCGGCCGAGCTGCGGAAGTCCGTCGCCGCGCGTGCGAAGGCGCTCGCGAAGGAGCTCGGCGTCGAGCGCCTTCGCGCGCCGGCCTAGACCTCCTCACATCGCCTGCGCCACCCGCTCGGCCGCGGCGCGGAGCTCCTCGTCGGAGACGTTCGGGAGAACGTCCTCCCAGATCGGCAGCGCCATCCCGGCAGCCTCGACCATCCCGAGTGGCCGAGGCAGGAACCAGACGTGGAAGTGGGCGCCGCCGTCGCCCCAGCGGTAGAGGTGGACGCGCGCGACGTCGCCGAGGGAGAGGATCGCGCGCTCGACGCGGGCGGCAACGCGGCCGAAATCGGCCTGGAGCCCCTCCGGCAGGTCGCTGAACGAGTCGACGTGGCCACGGCTCGCGAGCCAGACGGCTCCGGGCAGGCTGCCGCCGACGGGCGGGTGCAGTGTCCAGTTCTCGTCCGACCAGACGGCCGAGGTCGTCTGGCCGCCGCAGATCCCGCAGGGCGGGCCGCCCGGCTCGCCGCGGCGTGGCGGCTCCGGGATCTGGCGCGGGCCGGGCTCGCGCGGGACGAGCGGCTCCTGGTACGGCAGCGCCATGCTGCTCATTCGCAACTCCTCTCCTCGGTCTTCCGGGCGGTGAACAGGAGACCCTCGCCGGCCGAGACCATGACGTGGCCGAAGCCGGCCGCCTGCAGGAAGACGAGCAGGCGGGCGGGGTCGATCGGGTTGTAGGTGTCGTTCTCGTGGAACTCGTGCAGGCCCTGGCTCGCGAGGCTGTCGGCGCCGACGAGCACGCCGCCGGGCCGCAGGACGCGAAACGCCTCGCACAGGGTGCGGAACTGCGCCCCGGCGGTCGGGACGTGGTGGAGCATCGTGAAGCAGCCGACCGAGTCGAACGACTCGGCGGGGAACGGCGCCGCCGTGGAGTCGCCGACCTCGACCGTTACGTTCGTGCCGGCGAGCTCGCCGGCGAGGCGATCCGCGGCGTCCGGGTCGAGCTCGAGCGCGACGAGTCGTGTGACTCGGTGACGGAGCCAGCGGGTCGTCGCGCCGGGCCCCGGGCCGAGCTCGAGCATCTCCTCGCCGAGCTCGACGTCGCGGGTGACCGGCTCGAGCACCTCCGACTCCATGAACTCGGCCCATTCGGGCGTCGAGCAGAGTGCGTGGTTTTCGTTCATGCGCTCGACGCTAGCCAGGTCTGCCTCGTTCCGAAAGGGCGTATCCTGCCAAGCTATGTCGACAGGAGGACAGGCTGCTCCGGCGGCGATCGTCGGCACCTTCCCGATGCCGGTGGGGACGCGGTTCGAGTGGCACTCCCACGGCGACCACCAGCTCGCCTGGTCGCCCGAGGGCGTGCTCGTCGTGCTCGTCGAGGGCGGCGCGAGCCACGTCCTCCCCCCGTTCCGAGCGCTCTGGATCCCGGCCGGCACCGTGCACGAGACACGCGCCTCCGGCGCCGCCGTGCTGCGATCGGTCTACCTCGAGCCACGCGGCTGCCCCGTCGACTGGACGACTCCGACGCCGGTCGCGGTCAGCCCGCTGCTCGGCGAGCTCATCCACCACCTCGACGACCGCAGCCTCGAGCCGGCGGAGCGGTCACGCGCCGAGGCGGTGCTGTTCGACCTCCTGCTTCCCCTGCGGATCGCGACGATCGACGTCCGTCCGCCAGCCGACCCGCGCGCGCTCGACGTCGCGGACGGGCTCCTCGCCGATCCCGCGAACCCCCGCACGCTGCACGAGTGGGGCCGCGCGGTCGGGGCGAGCAGCCGGACGCTCGCGCGCGCCTTCCTCGCCGAGACCGGACTCTCGTTCGGCCGCTGGCGCACGCTCGTCCGCCTGCAGGCGTCGCTGCCGTATCTCGCGGAGGGGATGCCCGTCACCGCGGTCGCGCCGCTCGTCGGCTATCGGACGCCGAGCGCCTACGTCGCCGCGTTTCGCGCCCACACCGGCGTCACGCCGGGCCGCTACTTCCAGCCGCCCGCTGCGGCGGCGCGGTCGCTGCCACACGGGCCTGCGAGCGACGTCCCGTTCGAGGACCGTGCCTAGCGGCCGGCCGGCAGCGTGAGGACGAAGGTCGCGCCGCCCGGCGGGTCGGAGCTGACCTCGATGGTGCCGCCGTGCGCCTCGGCGATCGAGCGGGCGATGAACAGCCCGAGCCCCGAGCCCGGCTTCGAGCCGCCCGGGACGTCGGCGCGGCCGAACTTCTCGAAGATCCGGTCGTGCTGCTCGCGCGGGATCCCCGGCCCGTCGTCCCGCACCGCGATCCGCACAGACCCGTCGGCGAGGTGCGCCTGCACATCGACCTTGCCGCCCTCCGGCGAGTACTTGACCGCGTTGTCGATGAGGTTGCCGAGCACCTGCCGGAGCCTCGTGCGGTCGCCGCGGATCGCCGGCAGCGTCCCGTTCACGGCGGCGACGACCGGGACGTCCTGCTGTGCGAGCGCCGCCGCATCGACGGCCTCCACGATCAGCCGGGCGAGATCGACGTCGTCGAAGCGGTAACTGAACGTGCCGGCCTCGAGCCGCGACGTGTCGAGGACGTCCCCGACGAGCCCCGCGAGCCTGTCGGTCTCGTCCGCGATCAGGGCGAGGAAGGACTCGCGCTGGGCCCCGGACAGCAGCCGCCACCGGTCGTGGAGCGTCCGCGCGGCGCCGATCACCGCAGCCATCGGGCTCCGCAACTCGTGGGAGACGAGCGAGACGAAGTCCGCCCGTAGCGCCGAGAGCCGGGCGAGCTCCTCTACCCGCCGCCGCTCGGCCTCGTAGGCGCGGATGTTCTGGACCGCGGTCGCGACGAGCCGGCCGAGCAGCGCGACGAGCTCGATCTCGTCGTCGCTGAACGCGTCGGGCCGGACGCGGGAGAGGCTCAGCATCCCGATCGGCCGCGCCCCGAGGAGGAGCGGCGCGACGAGCTCGCTCCGGAGCCCGAGGCCGGCCAGGAACTCGTCCTGCCGGTACTCCTGGTCCTCGAGATCGCGCCGGACGACCATGCGCCCCTGCAGCACGTCCTCGAGCACCGAGCCCTCCAGCTTCCCGACGCTCCCGGGCGGGAAGACGTCCTCGGAGCCGATCCCGGCGGTGGCCATCGTCGTCGCGGTGTCGCCCTCGACGAAGACGATCGCCGTCCGGTCGAACGGGACGAGCCCGCGCAGCTCCCGGATGAAGGCTCCGAACGCCTCCTCGAGCACGAGCGAGGAGGCGAGCGCCCGGGCGACGCGGTTCGCCGCCTCGAGGACGTCGGCGCGGTGGCCGAGCTCGTCGCGGAGGCGTTCCGCCTCGCGCGCCCGCGCGACGGCGACCTGCCGCTCGAGGGAGAGGCCGTCGCGAAGGCGGCCGATCACGACGCCCGCAAGCATCCCGACGAGGATCCGGACGAGCGCCGCCCGCCACTGCACGCCCGGCCCGAGCGCATCGATGAGGATCGTCGAGCCGACCATGACGACGCCGCCCAGCGCGCCGCCGAGCAGGCCGAAGCGGAGCGCCGCCTCGGCGACCGGGATGAGGTAGAGCGCGCGGTACGGCTCGCCCGCCTGGTACGAGAAGACGGCGATCACGCCGATCCCGACGAGGGCGTCGCACGCGATCAGGAGCGCGCGCGCCCGGTCGCGCGCCTCCCGCTCGAGGCGGATACGCGTGAGGACGGCGGAGACGACGGTCACCGCGGCGAAGAACCCGACGACGGCCCACGCCCACGCCGCGTACGACGGCGGGAAGGACGTCAGACCGACCGTGATCGCCGCGACGACGACGAGCGCCGCGCGCAGCAGCACGAGCCATTCGCCCTGCCGGCTAGGTACCCACATCGTCTTCGCCGCCGCGCGCCGCGCTCGCCTCGTTCAATGCCGCGATCCGTGCGTTCCGCTGCAGGAAGCGGCCGTCGTTCCGTGGCACGTAGAGGCGCGCATAGCGCGCGCGGAGCTCGGCGGGATCGCTGTTGAGCCAGTCCGCGAGGGAGACGTGCGGAGTCGCGTCCGCCGGCAGCGGCTCACGAGCTCGGCGCTTCTCGACACCGCGGTTCCATGGGCAGACGTCCTGGCAGATGTCGCAACCGTAGACCTGGACGCCCAAGGCGTGCTCGTACTCCTGCGGCATCGCGTGCTCGGACTGCGTCCAGTACGAGAGGCAGCGCGTCGAGTCGAGCGTCCCCGGCTCGTCGAGCGCGCCGGTCGGGCACGCGTCGATGCACAGACGGCACTCGCCGCAGTCCGCCTCGAGAGGCGGCGTCGGCTCGAGCTCGACGTCCGTGACGAGCGTCCCGAGCACGACCCAGGAGCCGTGCCGGCGCGTGATGAGGAGCGTGTTCTTGCCGTAGAAGCCGACCCCGCTCCGCGCGGCGGCCTCGCGGTCGACGTGCTGGTTCGCGTCGACGAGGACGCGGTAGGCGCCGCCGAGTCTCCGCCCGAGCTCGTCGAGCCTCTCCCGCAGGACGGCGTACGCGTCGAACCACGTGTAGCGCGGCAGCCGGCCGTGCCCCGCCAGGCGCTCCGGCTCGGGCAGCCAGTAGCAGAGCGCCGCCGAGACGACGGTGCGCACGCCCGGGAGGAGCGTCTCCGGATGGCACGACTCCTCCGGGCGCGCCATCGTGAAGCGCATGTCGGCGAAGAGGCCGCGGGCGCGCCGCTCGCGGATGTGGCGCTCGGTCTCGGCGTACGGCTCGGCGGGCGCGGCCCCGATCGCGTCGAGCCCGAGCTCGCCGGCGAGCAGCTGGAGTTCCGCCGCGGTCACGTGGATAGTGTGCCCCGGTGCGCGCGGTGCGGATTCACGAGGACGGCGGTCCCGAGGTGCTCGTGCTCGAGGAGGCGCCGGATCCGGAGCCCGCGGCCGGCGAGGTGCTCGTCCGGCTCCACGCCTCGGCGCTCAACCATCTCGACGTCTGGATCCGCAAGGGGCTGCCCTCGGTGCCGAAGCCGCGGATCCTCGGCGCCGACGGCGCGGGCGTCGTCGAGGCGCTCGGCGACGGTGTCGCCGGCTTCGAGATCGGCGAGCGCGTCGTCCTCAACCCCGGCGTCGAGGCCGCCGGCGGCGCCATCCACGTGATCGGCGAGCACGGCGACGGGACGAACGCCGAGCTCATCGCCGTGCCGGCGGCGAACGTCCACCCCATCCCCGACGGCCTGAGCTTCGAGGAGGCGGCCGCGTTCCCGCTCGTCTTCGAGACCGCGTATCGGATGCTCGTGACGCGCGCCGGCCTGCGCGAGGGCGAGTGGGTCTTCGCGTGGGGGATCGGCAGCGGCGTCACGACCGCGACGCTCGCGATCGCGAAGGCGCTCGGCGCGCGGGTCATCGTCACCTCCTCGAGCGAGGCGAAGCTCGAGCGGGCGCGCGAGCTCGGCGCCGACGTCGCGCTCAACCACGCGACGGAGGACGTCAAGGCGGCGGTGAAGGAGGCAACCGGCGGTCACGGCGCCGGCGTCGTCGTCGAGCACGTCGGCGAGGCGACGTGGCGGACGTCCCTCGACATCGCGGCGCAGGGCGGCCGCATCGCGGTCTGCGGCGCGACGACGGGCCCGAACCCTCCGGCCCAGCTCCACCGCGTCTGGTGGAAGCAGCTGTCGATCCTCGGCTCGACGATGGGGACTGCGGACGACTTCGCCGGCGTCTACGAGCTCGTCGCGAGCGGCCGCGTGCGCCCGGTCGTCGACCGCGTCTACCGGCTCGAGGAGATCCGCGCGGCGCACGAGCGGATGGAGGCCGGCGAGCAGCTCGGCAAGATCGTCCTCAGCATCTGATGACTCGAGCCAGGCTGATCGGTCTTGCTGCCGTCGTCCTCGCAGCGGCGACCGCGGCCGTTGTCGTTCTCCTCCCGCGGAGCGCCGGCGCGGGCCCGCTCGGATGGCCCAACGACGTCGGGACGTCCTGGTCGGGCCTCCCGGTCAAGCGCGGGCAGATCGCCGTGACCACGCTCGACTTGCACCAGGCGAACAGTCCCGCTGTGCTGCTCGACGTTCGCCCGCTCCACCCAGCGGATGCAGACGGGCTGACGATCCGCTACGCCGCCACGACGGGCAAGGGCCTGGAGATCGGCGGCGCGCGCGGCTGGAACGCGAAGGCGTGGCAGCTTCACCGCCTCGCCGGATTCGTGATCCCGGCCCACGCCCGTGCGGGGATCGCCGTCGGTGCTTCGGCGACGAAGCGAGGCGTCTACTTCCTGCATGCCTTCGTCGTCGACTACCGGATCGGCGGCACGCACTACAGCGCGCCGCTCTACCAGGGCCTCGAGGTCTGCGTCGCGCGCGGCTGCCCGAACGGCGGCTAGCGATCCAGAATCGCGTCACACCACTCGGGGCGATCGTCGCGACGCCGGAGCGCGGGCTCGTCTACGGCAACCGCGGGCGGCTGCACGATGGGCACGGCGTCGTCCGCCGGCAGTGGCAGGTGAAGCGCTGGATCTCGTGTCGCCTCGAGTTCCGCGGCCGTCACCGCCCCGGCGGGCCGATGGCGCCGAACCGCTACACGGGGCTGTTCTTCCTTGACGAGGCGACGGCGTTCGCCGCGGGCCACCGTCCGTGCGCCGAGTGCCGTCGCGAGGACTACGTCCGCTTCATGGAGCTCGTCGGCGAGACGCGCGCGGACGACGTCGACGAGCGGCTCCACGCGGAGCGGCTCGGGGAGAAGCCCGAGCGCGCGCTCGCATCGCTTCCCGACGGCGCGTTCGTCCTCCGCGACGGCGAGCCGTGGCTCGTGCTCGGCGGCGAGCTGCTGCGCTGGACGCCGGGCGGCTACGCCGAGCGCCGGCCGGCGACCGGCCGCGCCACGCTCCTCACGCCGCCGTCCGTCCTCCCGGTGCTCGCATCGGGCTGGAACGGGGTCGTCCCGTTCCTCCACCCGTCCGCGCGCACGCGCTAGACCTTGCCGCGGGCCATGTCGATCAGGCGGCCGAGGACGCGGTTCTGGCGCAGCCCGTCGTGCTCGAACTCGTTCGTCAGCCAAGGGCGCAGGCCCTTGATCCGCGCGGCCGTCTCCTCGGAGAAGCGCCGGTCGACGTACATGTCCTCCGCGTAGATCGCGGCCGCCGCCGGCACCTCGTTCCGCTCGAGGCGAGCGCCGTCGTACAGCGCCGGCCATTCGTGCTGCGCGAGGAGCTCGGCGGCCTCCCGTAGCGGCGCGAGAGCTGCCTGGTCCTCGAACATCGCGGGGTAGATCATCTCGCCCGTGAAGAGCTCCGGCTGCGCGGCGAAGTCGTCCGGCAGCACGCGCTGCGCGGCCCAGTTCGTCACGCAGCCGTCGGCGTAACACGACTCGTGGACGACCGCGTAGAGCGGGTTGCGGCCGAAGCTCGTCGCGTTCTCGACGCCGTGGAGGAAGGCGGGCGAGTCGGCCGGGAAGTCGAGGAGATAGTGCAGCCGCTCGGCGCCGTCGCTCATCCCGAGCGCCATTCCGAGCTGTCGGAAGCGGGACGAGGTGAGGACGTCCCCGGACGGGAGCCGCAGCTCCTCCGATTCGAGCCGCACGTGGATCGCGCGCACCTTCTCGAGATCCTCGGGATACCGCTCGTAGTACCGCCGGTTCCGCTCCCGCACCGTCTCGTACGTCGCGCGGTAGACCGCCTCCGTCGGATGCCCGACCGGCGGCAGCCCGCCCGTGAGATACGCCTCGCTCAGCGCCTCGGGGAAGAACGACAGGTACGTCGTGACGCAGAAGCCGCCGAAGCTCTGGCCGAGCACGCTCCACTTCTCGACGCCGAGCTCCTCCCGGATCGCCTCCGCGTCGCGGACGATCGAGTCGGCCCGGAAGTGGACGAGGTACTCGTACTGCTCCTGCGGCGACATCCCCTCGAGCTTCCCGACCGGCGTCGAGCGGCCGGTGCCGCGCTGGTCCAGGAAGAGGACGCGGTAGTCCTCGAGGGCGCGCGGCAGGTAGCCGGGCGTCTGCGGCGTCGTCGGGCGGGGCGACTCCGAGCCTGGGCCTCCCTGGAGGTAGACGAGGTACGGCCGGTCGCGCCCCTTCTCGTCGGCGACCTCCCGCGCGAAGACGCCGATCTTCTCCCCCGTCGGGTTCGCGTGGTCGAGCGGCAGCGAGAACTCGTGATCGGTGATCACGAGCCCGTGGATCTCGCGCGTCAGGGGCACGCGCTGACGCTAACCGAATCCGAGAATGAACTTCGCGTCGTCGGACATCTTGTCGGGCGTCCACGGCGGGTCGAACGTCAGCTCGAGCTCGACGTCCTCGATCCCCTCCACCTGGCGGGCGGCGCTGTCGATGTCCTGCGCGATGAGCGGCCCGGCGGGACAGCCCATCGACGTGAGGCTGTACGTGATCTTCGCGGTCGAGTCCTCGACCTCGACCTCGTAGAGAAGCCCGAGGTCGACGATGTCCATCCCGAGCTCGGGGTCCTCTACCGTCCGGAGAACCTCCAGCACCTCGTCGCGCGTCGGCATGCCCGCAGTGTAGGCCCGCGTACTCTTTCGGCGTGGTCGCCACCGCCGGAGCCGGCTGGATCGACGCCGCGATCCTCTTCCTCATCGTCGTCCCGATCGGCGGCTTCCTCCTCTTCGCCCGCTGGTTCCTCAAGCGCGACGACGACGGCCGTCCTCAGTAGCCGAGCAGGCGGACTTCCTCGCGCCGCTCCCGGGCGAAGAAGTGGATCCCGTCGACGAACCGCACCCAGTTGCAGCGCGTGCACATGACGAGCGAGTGCGTGCGCGCGGAGTCGGCGAGGAAGCGGACGCCGCGGAGCAGGTCGCCGTTCGAGACGCCGGTCGCGGCGACGATCACCTCGCCGGGGGCGAGATCCTCCGTGCGGAAGACGCGCTCGTAGTCCTCGATGCCGGCCTCGCGCAGCTCGTCGATCTCGCGGCGGGACGTCGGCCAGAACTGCGCCTGCAGCTCGCCGCCGAGACAGCGGAGCGCGGCGGCCGACAGGACCGCCTGCCGCGTGCCGCCGATCCCGACCGCGAGGTGGTCGTTCGTGCCCCGGATCGAGGCCGAGATCGCCGCGGTGACGTCGCCGTCCTGAATGAGCTTGATGCGCGCACCGGAGTTGCGGATCCCCTCGATCAGGTCGTGGTGGCGCGGCCGGTCGAGGATGATCGTCGTCACGTCGTTGACGCGGCGGCCGAAAGCCTCCGCGATCGCCTCGATGTTCTCCCCGACCGGCCGGAGGAG
>Ga0070741_10002486_pt1 | contig 49213 bp, 44 predicted proteins | sample Coa_R1_4_FD_66440 | JGI IMG/M metagenome (GOLD analysis project Ga0070741, IMG submission 66440) | Surface soil microbial communities from Centralia Pennsylvania, which are recovering from an underground coalmine fire - Coalmine... | ecosystem: Environmental > Terrestrial > Soil > Unclassified ... | reverse complement strand
AAGCGGCAGAGAATTCCCCGAAGAATTCGCGCATTGAACCCCTGAACCTCGAAAACGTGCAAGTGCTTAGTAATCAACGAACCAATTTTAAGGTTCATGGGGAGGGCTGCCGCAGTCCAAGACCTTCGGTTCTCGAGGCCCGCACCCGCGTCGCGCTTGCGTTTTGGACTGCGGTAGTCCTCTGCCGCTTTTTTCGGCTTCCAGCCACGACCGACACTTCTAATCGCACCCGCCACGGCGCGTTGCTTCGTTGAGCGTTATCTCACGTAGGTTAGCCCCGGTGCGGGCGGGATCGTTGTGGTGTGTAAGGACCGCGATTGAATTCGGCATTGCGCCGAGTGGCGAGGAGGATAGCATAACCACGATCATCACCCTGCGGATGCGCCGAAATAGAAAACCGAGAAGTGACGGCTTGAACGCGGCCTGGCTTCGGATCTCTCGCTGCATTTTGCCCTGTGAATCGTCCAGTTTAGTACGGTCTTCCACGCGCTCCAATAAGGTGTATTGCCCGATGAAGACGTCCGGCAGCTTGCGTGGCGTGATGGTATTGCTCACGTTGCTGAGCGTATCGGTTTGGCCGGTTGAGAGTGTGCGGGCAAAGCTCGTGGAGCTGCGCGAGGCAGTGATCGTGTGCCCGGCGGACCTGACCGGCCCGGAGCGCAAAGCCATTGTGATGCTCCAGGAAGAGGTCCAGAAACGCACGATGGTGGAATGGGCGGTAACGAACCGATGGCCGGGAAACGGAAACGTCATTGCTGTCGGCCCAGTGAAGAGCGTCAAGGCCTTTACGGATTCCGAGGTTGAGGTGGCGGAGAAGGCGAAGCTTCCTGAGGGCTACCAACTAAGCGCGCGGCGGCGGCCGGGTGGCTGTGCGGTGTTGGTGATCGGCAACGACGCGCGCGGAGTTTTGTTCGGCGTCGGCCGGCTGCTCAGGGAATTAAGGATGATGAGGGGAAGCGTACAAATCGACGATGGTTTGGCCTTAAGCAGCAGTCCGGAATATCGCCTGCGCGGGCATCAACTGGGCTATCGGCCCAAGTGCAACTCCTATGACGCGTGGGACCTGCCTGATTGGGAACAGTACTACCGCGACCTGGCAGTGTTTGGCTGCAATACAGTCGAGTTAATCCCCCCGCGATCCGACGATGACCCGGACAGCCCGCACTTTCATAGGCCCCCGCTGGAAATGATGATCGGCATGTCCCGCTTGGCGGACGAATATGGCCTGGACGTTTGGATCTGGTATCCGGCCATGGATCCTGATTACTCTAAACCGGCGACGGTCGAGGCGGCGCTCAAGGAATGGCAGGAGGTCTTTCAGAAATTGCCGCGCATTGACGCGGTGTTTGTCCCCGGCGGAGACCCCGGCCACACCCGGCCAAAGTACCTGCTGAATCTATTGCAAAAGCAGACCGAAAACCTGCATCGATTCCATCCCAAAGCCCAAATGTGGGTTTCGCCGCAAAGCTTCAACCAGCAATGGCTGGAGGAATTTGTGGCTTTGCTCAATCAGGAACATCCAGCCTGGCTCTCGGGCGTGGTGTATGGCCCACAGGTGCGCGTCAGTCTGGCACGCTTACGCCAATTAGTACCAAGCCAATATCCCATCAGGAACTACCCCGATATCACGCATTCCCGACAATGCGAGTTCCCGGTGCCGGACTGGGATGTAGCGTATGCCGTCACCGAAGCCCGCGAGTGCATCAACCCGCGTCCCCAAGACGAAGCCGCGATTTTCCGAAAGCTCCAACCCGAGACACTTGGGTTTATCAGCTATTCCGAAGGCTGCAATGATGACGTGAACAAATGCGTCTGGAGCAGGCTCGGCTGGGCGCCCGAGACGCCGATCTCCGAAGTGCTCCGGCAGTACGGCACTTACTTTATCGGCCAGGATCATGGCGAGGAGTTCGCGCGCGGCCTGCTGGCTTTGGAACAGGATTGGCGCGGGTCGCTGGCGACTAACGAAAATGTGGAAGCAACGCTCGCCCTTTTCCAGCGGTTGGAACAGAGCGCCTCGCCGAGGGAACTGAGGAACTGGCGTTTCCAGCAGGCCGTGTTCCGGGCGTATTACGATGGGTATGAACAGCGTCGTTTGAAATACGAAGAAAGGCTCGAAGATGACGCGATGCAAGCTCTCCGGAACGCAAGATCCGTCGGTTCCACTAATGCCTTGAGGGCAGCCGAAGCGATTCTCGCCCGAGCGGGCACCGAACATGTCGCCGGAGATTTGCGGGCACGTCTCTTTGAGCTTGGTGAAGCCCTGTTCCAAAGCATCGGAATGCAGCTGAGCGTTCAGAAGTATAAGGCGATCGGCATCGATCGCGGGGCCAGTCTCGATACCGTCGATTTTCCGCTCAACAATCGGCCATGGCTGGAACAGCAGTTTGCAGCCATCCGCAAGCTCAACAACGAACCGGAGCGGCTCAAAGCGCTGGAGGCGATCGTGCGCTGGACCGATCCGGGACGGGGTGGCTTTTATGACGACCTGGGCAACCCTTCGCAGCAGCCACACCTGGTCCGCGACTTCACTTTCGATCAGGACCCCGAGGCCACGCGCTCCGTCCGTTCGGATTTTGAAGAGGATCTCGTGACCGATGAACCGGATGAAAAAACCGAAGGCGCGCGGCGCGTGTCCTGGATCGACCATGCGGAATCCCTGTATGACGCTCCGCTGAAAATGCGATACACGGGTCTGGATCGCTCAGCGACTTACAAAGTGCGGGTGGTTTATGCGGGCGACAACCCTAAGCGCAAACTGCGCCTCGTAGCCAATGAAAGGTTGGAAATCCACCCGTATCTCTCGCGGCCGGTGCCTTTCAAACCGCTGGAGTTCAAGATCCCGGCGGAAGCGACACAGGGAGGCGATCTCGTGTTGCAATGGTTCGGCGAGCCGGGTCTCGGCGGCAACGGCCGCAACTGCCAGGTGTCGGAAGTCTGGTTGCTTAAGGATTCGAGTTCGGCTAGTCCTTAGAGCGGGTTTTAGAATTTGGTTTGGAGTCCCGCCTTTAGGCGGCCGGGCGCCGAAACCGCCCGAAGGCGGGACTCCAAACCCAGCGCCCACGCCGGGTAATTTAAAGTACGCGTTTAAAGCACCAAGCCCAAAACCAATCAAGCTATGGCACCTGAAAAACTTTCCGGAGCGGCTTCTAAATGGAGCAACCCGCTCAAGCAGAAACTCGCTCGCGGGGAACCGGTGATTGGCCTCGTCATTAGCGTCAACAATGTCGAAGTTGCCGCGCATGGCGCAGGTCTTGGATTCGATTTCCTTTGGATCGAAATGGAGCATGCGCCAATCGCGCTCGAGACGGTGCGGAACATAGTTCTGGCGACGCGCGGCCTGCCAGCTGTGCCACTGGCTCGTCCGCCCGTCAACGAACTGTGGATGGCTAAGCGCCTGCTGGATGCCGGAGTCTTAGGAGTGATCTTCCCCTTCACCCGCACACCGGAACTTGCGCGCCAGGCGGTCGCGGCCTGTCGTTACCCCCCGGCCGGCCTGCGCGGTTCGGGGGCGGATCTGGCCCAGGCCCGGTGGCCGGCACCGGAAGGGTATTACGATTTTGCCGATGAGAACGTGCTGGTGGTCGCCGTGGTGGAAGACACCACCGGGCTGTCACACATTGACGAAATCGCCGCGACACCCGGCATTGACGTGTTGTTCATTGGCACCAGCGACCTTTCCTTTTCTCTGGGATTGCGAGGCTCTCAAGAGGATCCGCGCCTGGACGAAGCAGTAGCTCGAATCGCCTCAGCCGCCAAACGTCATGGCAAGATTCTGGGACGGCCGGGGCGCTCGCCCGAAGAGATCAAGGCGTTCCAAAAACAAGGATTCCAGTTTTTTATGACGGGCACCGAGCTGGATTTGATGTCGGCCGGGGCGACCAACCTGCTTTCGCCGCTGGGCCGCAAGCGCTGGACGCCGGACTCAATTGGCTTATAGCGGACGGCGCGTCTCTGAGACGCCAACGGCGTTACTCATAGCAGCCTGGGCAAGGCGCCGGGACATCGCCGGAACAAATCCGCCAAGCGCCAACGGCGCGCCTGGAGGGGATCGGTTGAAGAGGCGCCTTGGTCGGCAAGACACCTTAACGCGCGAGGATCAAATCGGTTGCTTCAGCCAGGTCACGGGCGCGAAAATCTGGCGCCTGGCGAAGTTCTTCGGAGTAACCGCGATCAATAAAAATAGTGCGGCACCCTGCGGCCTGTCCGCAGTCAATATCGCGCCATCGGTCGCCAATCATCCAACTCGTCTTGAGATCGATTCCGAGTTCACGCGCGGCATGCACCAGCATGCCAGGCTTGGGCTTGCGGCAGTTGCAATCGGATGCCCCTTTGCCCGGGTGGTAACACACTTCGACAGCGTCGAGGGATAACGTTTTTCGCATGAAGCGGTGAATCTCTTCAACGACTGCGCGTGGCATGGTGCCCCGGCCAACATCCGGTTGGTTTGTGGCCACGACCAACAGAAACCCGGCCGCTTTCAACCGCGCGCAAGCGGCCGGCACCTCGGGCAGGATTTCAAACTCCGCCAGGCTCGCCGGCGGGTACGGTTTGCCTTCACGCACCAGGGCGCGATTGATGACCCCGTCACGGTCCAGGAAGACGGCCGCGCGGCCGGCGGCTGCCGGGCCAGTGACGACGCTATCAACCTGTATGATCGGCATGGGTCAGGGATTTGGGATGGGTGGCCTGCCGGAAATCCGAAAGCCGAAGGCCGAAATCCGAAAGAAATCCGAAATCCGAAACCCGAAAAGATTTCACGCCCGGGCGAACTCCGTTACCGCGCTTCGGATTTCGAGCTTCGGCCTTCTTTCGGATTTCGGCCTTCGGCCTTCGGGTTTGCAAAAGCGCCGGCACCACAAGAAATAACGGTTCTAAGCGGAGCCGCACCTTTGCCGCTGTCCCGCTCATTTGGTGCTCTCCCATTTGGTTTTTGCAACCTTGAGCTTCGGGTGCGAGACGAGCAGGTGCCAAACAACAGCTTGGAACGCTTCGGAATGCGGCGTCACATGGTCCGGATTGACGGTAGGAACGATCACACAAGCGTTGGCAGTCTTGGCCGTGTAGCCGCCGTCGCGGCCGACAATGCCTACCACGGAGGCACCAATCTGTTGTGCCAATTGGAGCGCGCTAACAAGATTTGGGCTGACGTTTTTCTCCAGGTTCCCACCGCCCACCGAGAAAATCAGCAGGCCATCGCGAGCGCCCAAGCGGCTGCCTTTCAACCATTCGCTGAAAATCGTGCTCCAGCCCTCGTCATTTGTCCGCGCGGTAAGCTCGGAAACGTTGTCGGTTGGGGCATAACACTCGAACCCGCAGATTTTGCGAAAATCGTTTACCGCGTGTGATGCGTTGGCAGCGCTGCCACCGACGCCAAGTATAAAAAGCCGTCCGCCCCGCTCACGAACATTGGCCAGAATCTCGACCACACGCTCGATGTCATCGGCCTTGAGCAGCTTCGTGACTTCCTGCACCTCTTGAAGAAATTGACTCGAAAAACTCATGCTTAAGAAAAGCGGAAATCGAGAAAGCGGGAAAGCGAAAAGCGGGTCGCAAAAGCGGAAATCGAGAAAGCGGGAAAGCGGAAACGGGGTGAAAGACTTTTTCGATTTCCGCCCCCGGAGGCTTGCTTGGTCTCCGTTCCATTTTTTCGCTTTCTCGATTTTCCGCTTTTCGCTTTTCTTAATCCTGGTTCAGCTTTAAAGAAAGAGACGCTTATGAAAACTGAACTGGAGGGACGCACTATGGAGTTTACCGTTGCAATCATCAAGTGCGTCCGCACTTTACCCAAAGCTTTGGAGGGAGTCGAAGTGGGCAGACAGCTGCTGAGGTCTGCCGGATCGATCGGCGCGAATTATCGGGAGGCCAATCGAGCGGAATCGAAAGCTGACTTCGTGCATAAGATAGGCCTCGCTGAAAAGGAAGCTTCCGAAACCGGTTACTGGCTGGAGGTGTGTCTCAAGGCCGCGTTGGGCGCGCCTCAAACGATTAAGACTTTGCTAAATGAATCCGTCGAACTGCTGGCGATCCTAACGACTCGGTCGCAAGGCAAAGGGGAGGTAGAAAAGCGGAAAGCGCGAAAGCGAGAAACTGAAACTAGCAAGCCGTCAGGCGGAAAATCGAAGAAGTCTTTCACTCCGTTTCCGCGCATTCGCGCTTTCTGCTTCTTTGTTTCCGCCTTCCCGATTTCGCGCTTTCCGCTTTTCCAGTTTCTCGCTTTCCGCTTTCCGCTTTCTCGATTTTACGATTTTCGCTTTTTTTCTTCCAGCCGTGCCTCAAGCTCGGCCAGCCCTGCTGGAGAACCGATCTCGTAAAAACGTTCGAAAACTTCGAACCCGGCCAGGCCGCCTCGGGCCAACAATCGCTGCATGACCTCCGATAGGTCAAAAGCCCGGCCCGGGGGCCATTCCTGAAACGCGGAAGCTTTGAAAAGGCTCAGACCATAATCGATGTAATGCATTTCCGGCAATCGAGCCTTTTTGTCGTAGACGAGGATCTGTCCAGTGCGGAACACGACGTTGCTGGTGTCGTAAAGTCCTTGATTGCGATAAACGGTCATTAGGCCTTCCTTTTTCGAAGCAGCAAAAAATTCGGCAATGGGAGCAAAAGGCACCGTCAGATAAGAGTCGCCGTATAGAACAAAAAACTGCTCGCCGAGCTTGGGCAGAGCTTCGCGAAGCGCGCCGCCCGTGCCAAGCAACGTCGGGCCGTCAAAGGAATAGTCCAGATGGACCCCAAAGTCGCGCCCGTCACCGAAGGTTTGCTGGACCAACTCGCCCAGGTGGCCCAAACAGAGCACGGCTCGCTGAATCCCCTGGCCTTTCAAGAGCTGTAATTGATGGGCCAGGAAGGGCTTCCCGCCTACGGGCAGGAGGACTTTGGGAATCTTCTCCGTCAGAGGCCGCAGACGAGTCGCGAGGCCTCCCGCAAGAATGGCGACAGGCAGATTCAGCATGAGATAAGTGCCACCTGGGTGGGGACGGCGCGCTGCGCCGTCCGCGCCGCGTTCAGCGGCGCAACGGGCACGGTGATTCGCGCGCATTGAAACATTGGCTCTGCCCGCCGAACGCGGGCTGGGACGGTGCAGCGCGCCGTCCCTTCCGCTTGGCTAGAGGCATTTTGGCGAGAGATCACGCAATGACCAGGCGGGTGCCTTCGAAATCGAAGTGGAACCGAACTTCCTGGAGCCCGGCCTGCCGCAGGGTATGACGGAGACGCGTGCGATCCGTGGCATAGAACATCAGGAATCCGCCGCCGCCTGCGCCAATGAGCTTGCCGCCACCCGCACCGTTGGCCATGGCGAGGTCGTACCACTCGTTAATCCGCGGATTGCTCATGCTGCCGGAGCGCTGCTTTTTGCGTTGCCAATGAACGTCCATGAGCCGCGCGAACTCATTGAGCTCGCCCGCTTCGAGGGCCGCCTGACTTTTTAGTCCAAGATCTTTGACGAAATGCAGGTTTTCCAGCATGGCGGGATCAGCGGTTTTACTCTTCTGGTCCTGTTCCTTGAGGATGGCCGAGGCGGATCTGGAATAGCCGGTGAAAAATAACAGCAGGTTGTCTTCGAGATTGTACCGAGTCTCCTCGGAGATTTTGAGCGGCCAGGCCTCGACTTTGCCGCCGGGGAGGAACTTGAAACAAGTAATTCCACCGTAAGCCGCGATGTACTGATCCTGTTTCCCGATCGGTTCCTTGAGCCGACCCAGTTCTATTTCACAGGCTTGTTCGGCCAGTTCGGCCGGATGAACCAGGTTTTTACGGTACGCATGCAAGGCCTTGAGCAGGCTGGTCGTGAAACTGCCGGAGGAACCAAGGCCGGTGCCGGCCGGGATATCCGCCATGGAAGTCAGTTCCAGTGATTTGCCGCTCATTCCAAGCATCCCGAAGGCCTCGCGGATAATTGGATGTTCAAGTTGCGACGCTTCGGCCACACGTTCGAGTTTGGAGTACTTGACGATCAGGTCGGGAACGAACGTGTCGTGTAGAGTGATATAGACGTATTTGTCGATGGCCGCCGCAATTAAGAACCCCGTGTGTTGCTCATAGTACGACGGCAGATCGGTCCCCCCGCCTCCCAGGCTAATCCGCAGCGGTGAACGGGCGATAATCATGCTGAAGAAAAGCGGAAATCGAGAATGCGGGAAAGCGGAAAAACAAAGCGGAAACAGAAAAGCGAAAACCGAGAAATCGGAAAAAGCGGAAACAATGGAAGCGCGGAAATGGAGAGCGTTTCTCGTTTCACGTTTTGAGCTTTTCTGCTCCCGCTTTCCGCCTTTCCCTAGCCCGTTTCCGCTTTCCCGCTTTTCCGCTTTCCGCTTTTCCTGGCCTCGTTTTCGCTTTCCCGCTTTCCCGATTTCCGCTTTTCGTAGACGGTTTCAACTACCTGCATCACCGCTTTGGCCTCTTTAAGACCTGGCATCGGCGTGCGGTGCAGGCGGATGTCTTCAAAGAATTCATCCATTTCGAGCTTCCAGGATTCATCGCCGCGTGGGAATTCAAACACGGTACTCTCCGGCGGCCCCATCTGAGGAAGCATTTTATAAAAGTGCAGCCGTTCGAGGCCGTAACTGCCGCCCAAACCTTCCCAGTGTAATTTGGCGTTGCGTCCATAGATTTCGAGGCTGAAGAGATTCTTCCATTCGGTGCAACTGACGTGCAACCAGGCGGTGGCGCCTTGCTCATTGCGCAGGCTCAAAAAGGCGTTGTCGTCGACAGGCATGTTCCAGAAATAGGTGGCCGTGTGGCCTTCGATAGTGGCGAAATCGCCAAGGAAAATTCCGGCCAAATCGATCAGATGGACCCCTTGATCAATCAATTCCCCTCCCCCGGACAACTTCGGATCCGCGCGCCATTCCTTCTCGTAGCCGAGCCGCCCGCCTTGTCCGTACCGGCCGCGAATAAACATGATCGGCCCCAGAGCCCCCTCGCGCCAAAGTTCGAGGGCTTTCAGACAGGCTGGGTGATAACGATGGTTGTAAGCCGCGCGGACCAAAACGCCCTTGGCTGATGCGATCTGTTCCAGCTCGTTAATTTGCTGAACCGAAATGCCGACCGGCTTCTCAATCAGGACATGCTTGCCCGCCGCGGCGGCCTGACATGCCAGGGGGGCTAAGGCGGAATTGACGGTTGCCACCATGACCACCTCCACCTCCGAACAAGCGAGTGCGTGCGTGAGCGAATCGGTGGCCTGACAGCCTGGAGTTTGGGCCGCCAGGCGGCGAGCCCGCTCGAGGTCAAGATCGCAGGCGACCCGCACGGTGCCGGGCGGGAGACTGCTCAATCGCTTCTGACCGATTAAGCCACAGCCAACCAGGCCCACTCCGGGTGTCGGACTCATAATCAGGAAAACTTTTTGCCGCGATCTTCCGGCACGATTCGGCGCAGACAGTAGATGTCAGAGCTGGCAAGCTCCTGGCGATGCTCGTGCAAACGAGGCCAGGGATCCCACTGCGCGCTAATCAGCTTGCCGGTGATGCCGTCGCTCTCCGAACTAGCCAGGTATACGGCGAGACCGGCTCCGAGATGAAGCGGGGTGGCGCCATCGGTCTTCCATTTTTTGTTTTTCTCGTAAAAAGCCTGACCGACTTTTTCCGGCCCGGCAGCCAAAACTTCGTCCATTAGGCGCGTCGCCAGGGCGCCGGGGGCGATGCCATTGACATCGATGTTGCTCGGACGCAGCTCCTCCGCCAGGGTTTCCATCAAACGGGCAACGGCGGCCTTGCTGGCAGCGTAGGCGCTGACGTTGGGCAATGGGTTGGTTGCACCGCCGCCGGACAGTATGATGATTTTGCCTCGCCCAGCGCGCCTGAACAAGGGAATGACAGCGCGGCACGGAATTAAAACACCGTATAAGTTGATGTCCAGCGCCCGACGCCATTCTGAAAGCGACACGGTTTCGGTTGGTCCCATCGGGCCGTACACGCCGGCATTGTTGACCAGGATTTCCAGGGAGCCAAACTGTTCGAGTGCAAAATCAATCAGGCCTTTTACTTGTTCCTCAGAGGAAACGTCACAGGTCTGCGCGAGAATTTTCTGCCCTGGCCGCGCGGCAAAGGCTTGGAGTTCTTCGCGGGTATTGGAAAGCAAGGCTTCGTCGCGGGCACAAATGAGCACGCTGGCGCCTTCCCGTAGGAAATGTTCGGCAATGGCGCGGCCCATTCCCTGGCTGCCGCCTGTAATAATGGCGTGACGAGCCACCAATCGAGGTGGGTGGGCGCCCGGACCCGGGGCGGCTTTTGATTGATCCGTGCTCAACTTATCGGGCGTGTTCATCTTAACGAGGCTGCGCGGTCCCGACGCAAACATGGTCCACGCCGGGTATTTCTTTCAATTCTTTTCGCAGAAACCCATTCGCATCCAGGATCAACCTGCCCTTCATCGACTGGACGGCTTCCGGCCAGTTGACCCGTCGAAATTCGGGCCATTCGGTGCAAACAACCACGGCATCGGCGCCGCGAATAGCATCAATCGGGTTTGAAATCAAAGTGACATTCGACAAATCCTGCGACAGGTTTTTCACGATCGGATCAGCCGCCCGGATGACAGCGCCGGCCTTCGTCAATTCCTGACAAAGCTCGACCGCCGCGCTGCGTCGCAACGTATTCGTCCCTGGCTTATAAGTGAGCCCCAGAACTGTGATGGTCTTGCCGCGCAGGGTCCCGAGCTCGAATTGTAGGCGTTCGAAATTCCAGCGCCGGTGTTCGTCGTTGCTTTGTTTGATCGCCGCGAGCAGCGGCACATTTTCGTGGAGTTCCTGGCCGAGTCCGATCAGCGTAACGACATCCCGAGCCAAGGTGCCCCCGGCAAATGGCCCCCCAGGGCCCAGGTAGGCGCGCGGCCCAATACGGACATCACTTTTCAGGCCGGCGGCCACCTCTTTCGCATCAGCGCCGGTGTGTTCGCATAACCGGGCGATCTCATTGATGAAAGTAACGGAGACGGCAAGAAAGGCGTTCAACGCGTGTTTGACCATTTCGGCCGACTCGGTCCGCATGAAGATGATCTGCGATGTGAAAGGCTCCAAAAGCTGTTGCAGCAAGTCCTGACGTCCGGCGTTACGCTGACCGACGATAATGCGTTCGGCTTTGGTGAAGGCTTCGATCGCCTTGCCTAATCTGAGGTTCTCTGGGGAATAGGCGAAATGGAACCCGGGGAATTGGGACTCCAAGCGACTGCAGGTGCCCACGGGCAGCTGGGAGGAAATCAACACCAGGGCGCCAGGGGGCAAATGCGAAAGCACCTTTTTCAGGTTCGTGAGCACGGATTGAATGTCGGAGCGATCGTTATCATCGACCGGTGTGTCATAGCAGAGCCACAACAGATCCGCCGCGGCACAGGCCTGGGCGGGATCAGTCGTGAACGTCAGTGAACTCCGGGAAATACCCGCCGCGATCAATTCATCCAGGCCCGGCTCAAAAAGAGGGGCCCTGCCGGCGACGAGACCGCGTACGATGGCTTCGTCAAAATCGAGTCCCACCACACTATGATGCTGGGCGCAGCATGCCGCGGTGACGCAACCGAGATGCCAAAGGCCCTGGACGACAATTTTCATTCTGCGGTTATCGGCGTGAGAGAACCCATTGATTTTTCTCCAGCCATTGCAGGGTTCGGATAATGGATTGCTCGATCGTCAGGGTGGTGCTCCACCCGGTGGTGCGAATCTTTTTCGTATCTAAAAAAATGAACGGATTGTCTCCCACCCAACCCCGGTCGCCGCCGGAGTACTCGAGGCGAGGTTTTACCCCGAGATGGGCGCAGATGAACCGGATTGAGTTGTTGACCTCAACATACTCGTCGGTGCCAAGATTGTAGATTTCAACCCGGTGCGGGGCCTTTGCGGCGGTGCCGAGCTTCATCACGTGCAACATCGCTGCCAGGCAATCCTGCACGTAAAGATAAGACTTCCGCTGAGTGCCATCGCCAAGAACTTTGAGGTGGTCCGGGTGTTCGAGGAGCTGTTTGTAAAAATCGAGCACGTGTCCGTGTGTGTAGCGCTCGCCAAGAATGGAAACGAAACGGAAAATGTACCCCTCGAAGCCATAACCCTCGCAATACGCCTGGATCAGGCCCTCACCGGCTAGTTTCGAAGCGGCGTACAATGAGGTTTGGATCGGAAAGGGATGGTCCTCGGGCGTTGGGATCTGGCTGGCTTCGCCATAAACCGAGCCAGTGGACGAGAAAGCGATGCGTTTGATGTTATTGGCGCGCATCGCTTCGAGGACATTGAAAGTGGCGAGCGTATTCTGTTGAACGTCTTTGGAAGGGTGTTCCAGACCGAACCGCACATCGGCGTTGGCTGCCAGGTGGAAAACGGTATCGCAGCCGGCCATCGCGCGGGTCAGCGCGGGCAGATCTAAATTATCGGCCTCGATGAGCCGGAACTGTGCATGCCTGGCGACGGCCTCGAGAAACTCCCGTTGACCCGTCGAAAAATTATCGTAGCCCGTGACCGAAAGTCCGGAGGCCAGTAACCGTTCGGCGAGATTGCTCCCAATGAATCCTGCCACGCCCGTGACGAATACGTTGCTCATGCCCAATTAAAGTGCAGCACTGTAACCGCTCATGAGCGGGAATCCAACGAAAACGGGACGCGAATTTGCAATACGATTTTATAACCGCCAATGAACGCGAAGGGACGCGAATCAGAAACTGAGTCACGCGTCGGCCCCAGACGCAGCGGACAGCCTTGCCGCCGTCCGCCGCGGGGCACTCAAAAGTGCTATCGCCAACTCGCCAACTTCAGGGATGATACAGGCGGTAAAATCGCTTGGTGGCGCCAGCAACCCTGGTTCTTTCTGGAAACCAAAGATAATTGAACTTGGTTTAGCGTCAGCCAAGAAACAGCAAGGCAATTGCCAAGGCGGTGTGCTACGGCATAACCTTACCCAGTCGGATGAATAGTCCTTTTCTTGAAATGACAACTCTAACTGTCAGTGTTGTCATATTAAACTACAACGGTTTGCGTTGGCTGCCGCGTTGCCTGGGATCTTTGGCTGAACAAAGCCGCATTAAAGACGTCGAGATAATTGTTGCGGACAATGCGTCCACGGACGGTTCCGAAAAACTTGCCGAAGAAATTTTACGGTCCACTCCCATTGCTGGCCGCGTCTTTCATAATGGAGGCAATCTTGGCTATTGCGAAGGCAACAACCGGGGGGCCTCAGCGGCAAAAGGAAAGTACTTGTTCTTTCTTAACACCGACACCTGGCTTGAGAGAGATTGCCTGGAAAAACTCATCGAACGGGTTGAAACGGAAAACGCGGATAGCGCGAGTCCGATGGTCCTGGATTATGACGACGAGACCTTTCAGGGTAACGGTGCTTCGGGGTTTGACATCTTCGGTTACCTCACCAATCGACCACAGCCCTTAAGAAGTGGAAGGATTTTTGGAGCCCCGGGATGCTCGTTGCTGATTAAAAGAGAAGTGTTTCAGGCCCTGGGCGGATTTGATTCCGAGTTCTTTATGTACGCTGATGAAGCGGATTTGGCGTGGCGGCTGACGCTATCTGGCGCAGTGACCGTTACAGTCCACGAAGCACGCGTGCACCATCGCGGAGCGGCAGCCGCCAATCCAAAAGGCGGAGGAACCGTGCAGGAGCTTCGCACGAATGAGATGGTGCGGTTTTACTCAACCCGGAACTCGCTTTTGGTCCTGCTCAAGAATGCGCAACACTTTTTATTGCTTCTTTGCATGACACAGTGTGCATGGATCGCCTTGGAAATGATCGCCGTGTTGATTCTGACCCGTCGCTGGAGTGCGGTGCACTCAGCTTATTTCAGGGCCTTTGCCGACCTCTGGCGCTTGCGCCGTCACGTGCGCCAGGAGCGCCGCCGAATTAGAAAGATGCGAAGGCATGGGGATTTTTGGATGTTGCGTTGGCTTCGCGCCCGGCCTGGGCGTTGGGTGGATGTCGAAAAAGTGCTGCGCCTCGGCCCCCCCAAAGTGGACCCTTCCAAGTTTTGATCGGCCGATAGACACGCCGCCGAGCACTGTGCTCAGCGGGATCGTCGAGCCCAATCAACGGAGGGTTAAGAAAGCCGCTTCACGGCGAGCAACGCCGCGGCAGTTTCCGGGTGTTTGCGGGTGTAAGCATAGTCGATGATCAGTGAAACCAACGCCCAAAACGCCCGCGGTCGACGTTTGATGATGTGATATTCCCCGCGAAGAGATTTGGGCCCGCACATCCCAAACACCTGGTAACCACGCTGCCTGAAATCCGAGACTGTCCAACCTGAAAGGTGCTCCTGTAGATCCCCATTCTTGCTGTGTTGCGGAACAAAGCCGTTGGGAGTGAAAACCAGCGCCGCCATTTTTGCCAGCTTCTCCATATCGTCCAGCAGGTGCCAGCCATCTTCTTTGGGAAGGTGCTCGATGACATCCAAAGCCACGCAAGCATCGAAGCTCCTGCCTGGAAACAGCGTGGCGAGCTTTCGGACGTCTCCGACCACGTATTCGTCGTGCGTCGCCAGCGCGCGGGCCTCCTCGAGTGCCGGCGCGAAGCCGTCAACGCCGACCAGGTGCTGTCCGCCGCGCAGGAAACGCAGGGGCGAGCCTTTTCCACAACCCACATCGAGTATGGACCGGCAACCCCTCAAACCTAACTGCATAGAGCTAACCAGGCTCGGGAGGGCCGGGTTGACCAAGCTCAGACTCCAGTGGCTCGAAGCAGTTCGGCTCACTCCAGGCCTTCGTTCTCGATTGTGTTGCTCATGCGAAACCAAACTGTTAGGCTATTGAGGGTGCGCGGAGTAGTCAATCGTTCCAGCGTGTTTGCAAGCATCTCTGGTCGTGTAGGGCCTGGTTGAGCAAGTGTTGGCTCGAACAGCCTGCCTTCCGCACCAGAATGAAATTCATATGGCTTCAGGAACATCGGCAATGCATTCGGCTTCGGGCAAAAAAGGTCTCCTTCTAACGCTTTCTTTGCTCTGCGCGGTGTTGGCCTTTCTGTTTCACAATTGCTTTTTTCCCGGATACGCACTGTTTTCAAATGACGGTCCTCTTGGCGCTCTGATAGCCGAGTGCCGCCGGGTCCCGGCCGGGTTCAGTGGCGGGTGGTACGACTTGAATACCTTGGGCTATCGCGAGGGCGGCGCACTCCCCGACATCACGTACGGTTTATTATGGCTGCTCGGGCCGGTCGGGTACTCGAAATTCTATGCCGCAATCGCCCTGCTGATTCTCGGGTCGGGAGTCTGGACTTTCCTGCGTTGTATGGGATTGGGCAATGTCGCTTGCACCCTCGGTGCAATTGCGGCAGTGCTTAATTCGAGCTTTTTCTCGGCAGCGTGTTGGGGGGTGGCCGCCCATCCCTTGACCATTGGACTGAGCTTCTTTGCCTTGGCAGCTCTCGCGGATACTTCCTCCCGACGACGGTGGCTCCGCGTCGCCCTGGCCGGGCTGGCAGTCGGAATGGGGGTTGTCGAAGGGGCAGATATCGGCGCTATTTTCAGCATCTATGTCTCGGCGTTCGTTATTTATCAGGCCTGGATCTCTCGTGAGGCAGGATCCAAATCACTGCTGACAGGGATCGGTCGGCTGGCGGTGGTAGCAGGCTTTGCGGTTTTTATCGCCGTACAGTCGCTCTCAGTGCTCATCACAACTCAGATTAAAGGCGTCGTGGGGACCCAGCAGGACAAGGAAACAAAAGAGCAACACTGGGACTTCGCCACGCAATGGAGCTTGCCCAAGCGTGAAGCCTTGGGATTCATCGTCCCCGGGTTATTCGGATATCGCATGGACACGCCGGATGGGGGCGCTTATTGGGGGGCCGTCGGACGCGATCCTAACTGGGACCGCTACTTCGCCAACGGCAAGCAGGGGCCGCCTCCTGGCGGCACCATGCGTTTCAGCGGGGGAGGCAGTTATGCCGGAGTGCTCGTTTTACTTGTGGCCACGTGGGCAGTGCTGCAGTCATTTCGAAAGAACAACTCGATTTTTGCGTCCCCCGCTCGTAAATGGATCTGGTTTTGGTTCGGGGTGTTTGTCGTTTCTTTGTTGTTGGCGTTTGGACGCTTTGCTCCGTTTTATCAATTCCTGTACGCACTCCCTTACTTTTCAACAATCCGCAACCCGGCCAAATTCACTTATCCCTGCGCCTGGGCGCTGATAGTGCTTTTCTCCTACGGTATCAATGGCCTGTGGAAGATTTATGTTGAACCACAGCAAGCTCAGCGCGCGCCGGGGCGCGAGAGGTTCGGCACTTGGTGGCATCGCGTCCGCGGATTTGACCGCCGTTGGACAATTGGTTGCGGGATCGCGCTGGCCATCGCAGCGCTCGGCTGGCTGATTTTTGGTTCGAGCCAGGACGCGTTCGAACGATACTTGCAGGAGGTTCAGTTTGAACCCGCGATGGCGCACGCGATTGCAAAATTCAGCGTCGGGCAACTCGGATTATTCTTGGTGTTCTTTGCGGCAGCAATAGTGCTGGTGACGCTAGTAATCAGCGGGGCCTTTCGCGGCAGGGGCGCAAAATGGGGCGCAATTCTCCTGGGCTTGCTGCTGGTGGTCGACTTGGGCCGTGCAAACGAGCCCTGGATCGTTCCTTGGAATTATGTGGAGAAATATGCCAGCAACCCGATTATCGATTTTCTCAAACAAAAGCCATACGAGCACCGCGTCGCAGGCTTGCCTCGATGGCTATTGCAGGTTTTCCGCGTCCCACCGGAGCTGGCGCAAGCAGAAGAGTACTTCCGGCAGCTTTATGGGATCGAATGGACTCAGCATTTATTTCTGTACTACAACATTCAATCTCTCGACGTGATTCAGATGCCGCGCATGCCGGAAGATTTGCTTGCTTATGAGACCAAGTTCTTCCCGCAAAGCTCTGCGGACCTGCCCAAAGTCGCACGCCATTGGCAACTCACCAACACACGGTACCTTCTCGGCGCAGCGGGATTTTTGGATTTGTTGAACCAACAGTTCGATCCAGCACAGCACCGCTTCCGGATCGCCGAACGATTCAATATCGAGCCCAAGCCGGGAGTAACAAATCCGACCAAGCTGGAAGAACTGACTGCGGTGTCCCAGACCAATGGACCGTTTGCCATGTTTGAGTTCACGGGCGCCCTGCCAAGGGCCGGTCTTTATACTGACTGGCGGACTGTCACCAATGAGCAAGCCGCCCTGGCTGAGCTTGCCAGCCCGAGCTTCGATCCTGAGAAGACTGTGCTGATTTCCAGCGCCGTCCCTGGCTCCTCCGGAACAAACGCCAATCCGCGTGAAGTCAAATTCGTTAGTTATGCCCCAAAGGATATCGTGCTCAGCGCTAAGGCCGATGCGCCCTCCGTGCTGTTGCTGAATGACCGGTTTGACCCAAACTGGAAAGTCTTTGTGGACGGAAACAGCCAAGCGGTGCTGCGCTGTAATTTTCTAATGCGCGGAGTTTACATTCCGGCCGGCTCGCACAATGTGGAGTTTCGATTTGTTCAACCGATGGGGCCGTTCTACGTCAGTCTCGGCGGCGTGATCGTGGCTCTTTTGCTTTCTGCCATACTCCTCATCCTCCCCCGGTCGCAACCCCTGAACGAAGCCGGCACCGCGACTAGCAAATCCGAAACGGCTTCGAGCGCGATCGGCAAATGATCGGCGAGGCGGCCGAAAGAGCGCCCAAGCAGCAACCAAACCAAGCACAAACTTTTACTATTTATGGGTCTGGATTACCGCACCTTGCACTTACTCGCAACCGAAGTCTTTAAAACCCACCACCCGAAATCATGCATTTGTCTCGGCCGACCCCATTATTTCGGTGTCAACAAGGAGACAGTCCGGTTGTGCAAAGAATTCCGCCTTGAGGTTAGACCAGAGTTGCTCGAGGGAGAGTACCGGCAACGTTTCGCTGATAATATCTTGAAGGCTTTTGGCATACTCAGGCTGGAGCACATGGATGTCTTCCCCGAAGAAGGTGCCACGATCATCCATGATCTTAACACAGCTATTCCTGAGAAGCTCCGCAACCAGTTCGATCTGGTGCTCGACAACGGAACGCTCGAACACATTTTCAACATCCCCCAAGCATTAGAGAACTGTGCCTCGTTGTGTGCGATTGGCGGCTGTATCGTTATGATCGCACCTGCTAACAACTATTGCGGGCATGGCTTTTTCCAGTTCAGCCCTGAGCTGTTCTATCGCGCATTTTGCGAAAGCAATGGTTTTGCTGAAACCAGGGTTCACCTCCTGGATTATGGTGTCCTCGGCACCACCCTTACATTAGTTGACCCCGCGTTGAAGAAAAGCCGGCTGGAGTTCATTAACTCTTCTCAAGTCGTAATGGTCGGGATCGCGCGCAAAACTCGGGACAAAAAGCCGTTCTGGACACAGTGGCCACAGCAGAGCGACTACGTAGTTTACTGGAATACGGCAGAGAGACGTAACGCTCTGGAACACCAGGCACCCGGTTTTGAAGTTTTCCTCCTTAATAACTTCCCAAGATTGAGCAGGATCCTGCAAGGTCTTAAATTCAGCAGCCTGAACCCTAAAATGAGGCTCCGGTCCAACCGCTGAGGCCCGGGTTCGGGTGATTCTGCCTCGGGAGCGCGCCCACACACCAAACCGAAGCAGATTGCCGTCCAATGCTGCATTATTGATTTGACAAAGCCCTGCTTTGTGACAGACTGGCCCCGCGCGGACGGGAATGAAGGGGAAACGAAGAACAATCATTTGAAGTTAATGCCCTATGAAAGGAGCCCGACTTACCAGTTTCTTTTGCCTGATGGCATTCACAGCGATCACTGTAGTGCCCGGCGCATCGAGTCAATCATGCTATCCACCTCCAGCAGGGATCGTCAGTTGGTGGCAAGGCGAGGGGGACGCCAGAGACACTACCGGGACCAACAACGGCGCATTCATCACCAGCCCGGCCTTTGCTTCAGGGGAGGTCGGTCAAGGCTTTCGTTTCACCGGTACGGCGAATTACGTTCAGATACCCGATGCCCCATCGCTAAATTTCACGAACGACTTTTCAATAGAGTTCTGGTACAAGGATACTGGCATGCCCGCGGGAGCTTATGGGGGTCTGATTGCTAAAAGGCTTCCCAATGTTGTGAATGCGCCGTGCAACTTCGGACTGACGTTGATCGGAGGAAATCCTAGTACTTTCCTGGTTTATTTCCTCGACCCCAATTTCGGGGGATATCAATCGATGACCTACTCGGGTCTGCCGCCAGCAGGCGGATTTCATCATTTAGCCGTAACATTCCATCAAGCGCCTGCAGAACAGGTCATTATGAAGGCCTATTTGGATGGGCAGCCCGTCGCTACAAATACTGTTCCGGGAAGCCTTGCTCGCACCATTAGTAATGCCGCTGTGACCATCGGCGCTTCAAATTCGAACGGGGAGTTTTTTAATGGCATGCTTGACGAAGTTTCCATATATAATCGCCTGCTTTCGGATTCTGAAATTGCGGCTGTGTACGGCGCCGGCTCTTCCGGCAAATGCTTGAATACACCGCCGATGATCTCGTCGCAGCCGAGCGACCACGCCGTTTTCCAAGGCACGACCGTGAGCCTGAGCGTAAGGGCAACAGGTGCTCAACCCCTGAGTTATCAATGGATCAAAGACGGTTCGCCGGTCCCCGACGCTACGAACGCGGTGCTTACCTTCACGAATGTCCAGATCAGCCAGAGCGGGACCTATGCTGTTGGAATCACGAATACGTTTGGGGGAATCCTCAGCTCGAACGCGCTGCTAACCGTTACCGTTGCACCACCGTGCGCGCCGCCTCCGGCGGGACTGGTAACCTGGTGGCCTGGTGAGGGGGATCCCTACGACATTGTTGCCACGAACAATGGTACGCTGATGAACGGCGTAACCTTTAGCGCAGCAGAGGTCGGACAAGGATTTAGCTTCAACGGCACTGGCGCCTTTATTCAGGTTCCGGATAGTCCTTCTCTCAGCTTCAGCAACGATTTTTCAATCGAGCTTTGGTATAAGGATGGCGGGCTTCAACCGGGGCAATATGGCGCGCTCATGGCTAAGAGACTTCCCTCCGGAGCCTGCAACTACGGTCTTACGATTATCGGAGGAGCGCCGGGGACCCTGCTTGTCTACTATTTGGACCCGCAACACGGGGATTACCAAGCTCTGATTTATTCCGGCGTTCCTGCTGCTGGCACTTTTCATCACTTAGGGGCGACTTTCCATCAGTTGCCCGGAGACCAGCTTCAATTGAAGGCCTATATCGATGGTCAACTGGTACAATCCGCCACGTTGCCGGGGACGCTTGCCCGCACGGTGGATAGCTCACCCGTTTATATAGGATCTTCAAGCCCCAACGGCGAATTCTTCAAAGGAATCATTGATGAGGTCTCGATTTATGGAGGGCTCCTTTCAGATTCCGCGATGGCTTCGATTTACCAGTCGGGAGCCGGAGGCAAATGCGCTGGCCCCACGCCGGCTCACATCTTTCAACAACCAGCGGATGAGACTGTAGTGATTGGCCAGACGGCGACAATCACCGTAGGTGGTGCTGGCAGTTACCCGCTGAGCTATCAATGGAGTTTCAATGGAGCGCCTGTGATGGGAGCAACTGACGCGTCGTTGGTTCTCACGAATGTCCAAATGAGCCAAGCGGGGCTTTATTCGGTCGTGGTCACCAACGCCTACGGCTCGGTGACCAGTACCAACGCGAACCTGTCGGTGGTGTTCCCCCCCGCAACCGTTCGTGTCGCAAACGTCGCCGGGACAGCGGGACAGTTAGTAACCATGCCTTTGGTCCTGGTCGCGAACGGGAATGAAAACGCCGTCGGGTTCAGTCTCAACTTTTCGCCGACGCAGTTGACGAATGTCGGCGTGACGCTCGGGACTGGAGCAACAGGGGGATCCCTTCAGTTTAACTCCGGGTCGCCCGGTAAGGTGGGCGTGGCGGTGGCTCTTCCCAGCGGCACCACTTTTGCGCCGGGAACGCAAGAGGTAGCCGAAGTGAGTTTTATTCCGGCGGTCTCTGCGCACGCGTACGCGGTTACGCTCACCTTCGGAGACCAGCCTACGAAACGGGAGCTCTCGGATGCCAAAGCTCAGCCGCTGGCAGCCAATTTCACCGGCGGTCAGCTAACGGTGGCGCGCTCATCCTTCGAAGCGGATGTGGCGCCCAGGCCGGACGGTGACGGCACGGTAAGCGTCGTGGATTGGGTGCAGGTCGGCCGATACGTGGCCGCACTGGATACCCCGACTAACGCATCGGAATTTCAACGTGCCGACTGTGCGCCACGCTCAAGCTCGGGCGACGGCCAACTCACCGTAAGTGATTGGGTGCAAGCGGGACGCTACGCGGCCGGTCTGGATCCCATTACTGTCGCAGCTGGCCCCACCTCCCCTGCAATGGGGAATCTCATCCCGGTCGCTCATCGCAAGGGCACTGATCCCCTCACGACCGTCACCGTCCAAGGCCCGCTCCTGTTTAAAGGTCAAACCGCCTCGGCCCTAATCAACCTTCAGGCGCAAGGCGGAGAAAACGCGGTTGGGCTTAGCCTGTCCTTTGATCCGAGCGTCGTGACTTACACCGGGGCGCTGCTGGGCACCGACGCCACGAGTGCAACCATGGACGTGAATGCCAACCAGGCCACCAATGGCCAGGTCGGAATCATCCTGGCATTGCCCACCAACGCCGGCTTCAGCCCGGGAACGAGGCAATTGCTCAAAGTCAGCTTCCAGGCAGTGACTGCAACCTCGATCGACTCGGCGGTAGCGTTGACGGATTCGCCAGTACGCCGCGAAGTGGCGGACACGAATGCGCTGCCGGTTTCCGCCACCTACAGCAACGGGGTGGTTTCGGTCAACCCGAAGCCCTCACTAAGTATTAACCACACCCAGCAAACGATCGGCCTCGTTTGGCCGCTTTGGGCGACGAACTACAACTTGCAGCAAGCGCTTGGCAACACGTTCTCACCGACCTCCTGGACCAACCTTAACGTGACGCCGGTGGTGACAAACAATGCCCTGGGAGTGACGTTGCCGGTGAGCGGCTCCAGCCAATTCTATAGGTTGCAACACCAGTAAGGCACGCCGGGTTGCTGGGTTGCGGGTTGCCAGGTTACAAGTTACAGGTTGAAGGTTGCAGAGGTTCGGAGCTGAGTCCGGCGCAAACTTGCCCGTTGTCTATCTGAGGGACTTGAGCGATCTCAGGCCAGGCATTGAGCCGCGCGCCAGAGGACCTGTTCGCTCCAGGGATGCTTCCAGGCGCGGTGGGTGAGCCGTTGAAGCTCGCGCAAAGCGTGACGTGGTTTGCCCAAGCCGAGCCACATCTCGGCGGTTTTGACGCGAGAAACGTCCTTCTTCCTGAGGTTCGTCTTGGGAGCTTTCATGCTCGAAACAGAGAATACCCCGTGACGGCCGGTTGTGAATAGGGAAACCACCCCATTTCCAGGGGCGTTACTCGGCAGAATTGATCATTTCGTTGAGCAGGTCGTTCAGCCGAGCGCGCCCCAACGAATAATTGGGCGGCGCTTGATTCGATCCGGCCGGGGCTTTGCCCGTGAGATCTCGATTTTCGATGTCATTCTTCGTCAACCCCGAGTAAGCGGTGACGGCGGCATTCAGGGCGTCCCGGCCCCGGCGGCTCAGGTCGGCTCGAATTCTTGAACACTCCTCGCGAATTCGAGACAAAGACTGGGCATGGGCATCGACCAGGAACTCATCGCGCACGAGGGTGAACTGGTCCCGAAGGTTGGAGATCGCGGAGCGGAAATTCTGGACGCGCAGATCGCGGCCGCTCGAGAAATGGCTTTTGAGCAGCCAGCCAAAAATGGCGCACGCCGCGCTCCAGAGAGCCAATTCCGCGGGCCTGAAATGAAAGTCCATCGGCACCGTGCTCTTAAGGAGTTGGCAATCGGTCCGTCTCTGAATCAAAAAATCCCTGTATCTGTGGCAGCCTCACGGCGAGGAATGTAGCCTTGACGATGCGGCTTGCAAGCTGCAAGTGCTCGGCAATCCGCATGAAGTCATTGACCGGTGCAGGCAATCTTGTTTGGCTCAAGCACGTATATGGGACCAGCCGGCATAATCCTTTTGGCCGCGGCCGCCCCGGGCGCAGGCCGCGCCGCGCCGGAAGACGCTTCGCTGCTGCACCATTTCTGGAGCGCTTTCAACGATCTGATCGCTTTCACGGCCAATGTGTGGCAAAACATCGACGGCCTGGTGTTTACCGGCGTCGCGGTTTACTTGCTGATCCGGCTGGCCAAATCCGTCCTGGGACACGACGAGAGCACGATCAAAACCTCGACCAGCTTCGATTATCTGGGCGCGTTTCCGCGCGAATCGGACCACAAAGTTTTCCTGCTGGAAGACGTGTGGAAGCTGCCATTTCACGAGAAAACGGTGCGTGCGTGTTTCAGGCAAGCCAACGAGGAACAGCCGTTCCTGTGCATTCCCAACCGTGCCGTGTGGCTGTCGCTTCATGATTTTTACTCCGGCATGCGCAACGACTCGGTGCCGCGCGCCTCGGACCTGCGGCGGGATCACACGCTCCACCGTGTGAGCCATATCCTGGGAATCACCTTCGGCAATTACGAGATTCAGCAAGCACGCATCGAGGACCTGGCCGCGCCCAAGTTGTTGGATATTTTGCGCGACCCCGTCAAGGAGTTCAAAAAAGCGGCCTTATCGAGCCGGGAACTTGAAACCGCGCGGCAGTTGGCTTTAATCGAATTGGCCGCGGTGGTGTGCTGGAAAGCTCCACACCTGCTCGCCGATGCACTGATGGAGCCGGAGCTGAACCGGGAAGCGCTCTGGCGCGCCCCGGGAATTTCCACCATCGAAAAGAAACTCAACCTCGAGAAGAGCCTTCAGGAAAACCACCGCGAAGAATATGAGCGCCTGCTCGCTCAAGGGATCAACCTGGGAAAACTCATGCTGCTCAACCGCTCGGCGTCCTATACCTGGCTGAACTCATTGCCCGAAGGCGAGAGCGGGGACGCCAGCGGCGAAGTCACGGGCTGCGGAAGCAATGGACCTTGCCGGATTCCTGCGCTGGTGGCGCAGGAGCGCGATGCGGTGGCACGCTCTCTCCAGGCGCGGGAGAGCTTTCAGCCGTGGACGCATCGATTGGTCGAAACGATCAGCGCATTGCCTTACATCCAAAGGCGTTTTCCGTACCAGGAATACGTCCAGAAAGTCGGACGGCTGGAAGCGGATGGATGGCTCGTACGGGTTTATGTGAATCACGAGACGTCCGATTGACAGCGAGTTTTTCTCGCTTTCCAGCTTCGCACATTTGAACCATGGTAAAGACATGGGCACATTCCTCGGGTCCGCATATGTGTCGCGATCATGAACAGGGTTGGGGATGTCTCGTCCCCGCAAGGCGCCGCTCCGAGTTTAAGCAAAGCGGTTGGGACGAGCCGTCCCCGAGGTTCTTCGTAAGCCTTGCGCGCCAATGCTGGGCGCCCATTGGGGCCATGAACCGCGCGCTGGGAGCGCTAGCCTCTCGCCGGCGAGTTGCCTTTCGCGGGCGATACGCTGGCGGGGCGCCAGTGTTCCGAGGAACCCTCCTTCGGCTCCTTGCATGCGTTGGGATGGCCGTCGCGCCATTCGCCGCCGTGTCCGCCTGGTCGGCCGATACGAACTCCACCGTCCGCGAGCGCGCGGCAGCGGCGCCAGCCACAAACACCTTTCAAGTCAAGCCCGGCTTTCGCATCGAACTCGTGGCCGCTGAGCCGATGATCGCGTCGCCGGTGGCGATGGCCTTTGACGAGAACGGGCGGCTGTTCGTCGTCGAACTGCCTGCAGGTCAGAACCCCCGCGCCGCCAATCTCGGGCGCGTGCGAATGCTCGAGAACTTGAACGACGATGGTGTATTCCAAAACAGCACGATTTACGCCGACGGCCTGACCTGGCCGTCCGCGGTCGCAACCTACGCTGGCGGCGTTTTTGTAGCGGCTGCACCGGACATATTGTATCTCAAAGATACTAAAGGAGACGGCATCGCCGATGCACGCCAGGTGGTCTTTAGCGGCTTCGGAGGGACCAATCTACTGAATGCCAGGTTCCTTCCCAACAACTTCAATTGGGGACCGGACAATCGGATCTATGCCTCCAGTGGCGGCGTCGGCGGAGATATCTCCGGACCGGGCGGCGGCGCCCGCGTTTCAATTTCATATTGTGACTTCTCCTTCGATCCGCGCACGCTCCAATTTTCCGCCGAGTCGGGCCCGTCCGAATCGGGGCTCTGTTTCGACAGCGCGGGACATCAGTTCGTCACCGATTACTTGCGACCGCTGCTGTTTTGCAGATACCGATGGCGATACGCGCAGCGGAATCCGTATTACCCGAGGCCCGGGTCCTTGGGTCTGAGCGCCGATCCCTTGGTCCCCATTTACGAGTTCGTCACGCAGTCTCAAAGCCCCAATGGGCCGCAGCCGACGAATTGGGTCTCCACGGGCTGGATGCATAGCGCCCAGGGGTGTGTTGCCTATCGAGGACGCGCTTTTCCGACGAACTACCTCGATAACATTTTCGTTGCCGACCCCGAGGCGCACATCATTCACCGCTTCGTGACACACGAGAACGGGTTGGAAATATCGGCACAACGGGCGCCAGACGAAGCAACCACCGAATTCATCATCTCCAAAGACCCCTCGTTTCGGCCGGTGCAGCTTATTAACGGCCCGGACGGAGCCCTGTACGTCGCCGACGTGCAGGATGGAGGCGAACGCGGCCGCATTTATCGTATCCTTCCTGAAAAAGTTAAACGCTCGAAGCTGCCACAACTGGGAAAAGTCAAAACATACGACCTGGTGAGCACTTTGGCACAGGGCGACGGCTGGCACAAAGACACCGCGGCTCGATTGCTCTACGAAAGGAAAGATCCGGCCGCCCCGGCTCTGCTGCGAGGAACGCTGGTTCATTCCCGGCTGCCGCAGGCCCGGACATCGGCGCTGCAGGCCCTGTCCGGGGCGGGTGCCTTGAGCGAGGAGGACATCGTTCATGGCCTCATGGACGCGGAACCGCAAGTGCGCGCGCGCGCAATAACCCTTGCCGAAACACTCCTCAAGCACGGCGAGGCCGCCGATGCTATTTGGAACCAGTTCCAGGCGCTGGCTCAAGACTCTGCGATCCCGGTCCGGTACCAACTGGCCTTCACCCTGGGTGAGTTGGAACGGCCGGAAAAAGCGCTCCTGTTGGGCCGAATTCTCAGCCACGATTTGAACAATCCATGGATTCAGAACGCCGTATTGAGCTCGGCGGCGACCGGCGCCGGCGATCTGTTTGTCGCGTTGGCTGGTGACAACGGGATGCGGAACAACGCGGCGGCTGTGGATTTCCTGATGCACTTGGCGATGATGATTGGCACCAGTGGCAACCAGAAAGAGGTCACGCAGACAGCCGCGTTTCTGGCCCGCAATAACCTGCCGGCGCTTCAGGCCGATACCTGGCTGTACGCGCTGGGCGAAGGCCTGTACCGCACGCGCAGTTCACTCGCTTTAGTCGACACACAAGGAACCCTGCAGTCCTTTTACTCGGGCGCGTTGAACCTGGCAGCGGACGGCACCCAGTCCGAACCCGTGCGGATTGCCGCCACCCGTCTCCTGGAGGTCAGCACTTTGAACGTCGGATCGGTGGCGGATTGGCTCCTGCTGATCTGCAGCCCGCCAACAACTCCCGCGCTTCAGGCCGCGGCTGTTGACGTACTGAGCCATTATGATGATCCACAGCTGGTAAACGGCTTTCTGCAGCTCTGGCCGATCCTGGAGCCGATTGCGCGGCGGCACGCCATCTCGGGTTTGCTGTCACGCGGCAGCCAGGTCGGCACAATCCTCGAGGCGATTCAAGCCGGGAACATCCCCGCAAACGCCCTGACGGGAGCGGAGAAGAATTTCTTGCGCACACACTCGAATCCGCAAGTCCGCTTGCGCGCCTTGCAGGTCCTGGGCCCGGTGCCCGTAAGGAGGCCGGAAGTGCTCGAGCGCTTCAAACCAGCGTTGACTCTTCGCGGGGTCTCCGATCGCGGCCGGGCCATTTTCCGCCAGCGTTGCGCGGAGTGCCACCTGCCGGCCGGTGCGGCCCCGGCGAGCGGCCTCGGACCGGCCTTGCTCCGCGCCCGCAACTTTACCCAAGACCAACTCCTCAGCGCCATCCTCGAGCCCAGCCTGGACGTGCGCCCCGACTACGCGACCTATGTCCTGGAATCCAAAAAAGCCCAGAGCCTTTTCGGAATCCTGTTGGACCAAAATCCGTGGACGGTGACACTAAAGCAGAGCGACGGTACTACTCTCGTTTGGCCAACCAGCAACATCCGCTCCTTGCGCACCATGAGCTGGTCACTCATGCCGGACAGCCTCGAAACGGGACTCTCTCCTCAGGACCTGGCCGATGTGATGGAGTACATTCACAAGGGCCTTCGGTAACGCAGTTCTCAGAGCCATTCTTTGATTTTTTCCTGGTACTTGCTGTAGATAAACCCGAGCACCAGCAGCACGATTCCCAAGGCCATGAAGCTGAGAATTCGATAAACGGTTTCGAGCTTCCAAACGTCGAATATAACTACTCGACCCAGCGCACAGGCAAGCACTCCCAGGCCAACCCAGCGATACATTCGCTCGCGCAAGCCCAGCCCAACCGCAAACAAGATCAGGGCCAGAACCGACCAACTGGCGGTAAGATAGAAGCCGCTGGCGATCTCGAGGACCCAACGGGAAACAAAAAGCCACAGGCTCAGCGAGCCAACCACAATGACGGCATTGTGAACGCCGGGATCCAGTGGATAACGTGCCGGCAAACGGCGCGCAATCTGGCGCTGCGCCAACAGCACCACAATAAAGAGGAGGTTTGGAAAATAGACGGTAGACGCCTCGATCAACGGCAACCAGAACAGCGCGAGAGCCGTGACGGTGTAGGCGGCACCGAACAGCAACGCCTCCTGGCTGCGCCGCAACCCCGCCCAGAGAAAAACCCACAATCCCAACAAAGCCAATAACCAGATCCGCTCACGCGCCGGGACGTACTCGCAAATCCAGGTGATCGACATCGCCAGCGCCAGCCAGCGGTAGATCAGCGCTAATTGCAGCAACGGGCCACTCACCCGCGTATCCGCCTCGGGTCGTCGATTGAACCATTGCACGGCGCCAAATGACAACAAACCCATCGCCGCGATTGGCGCCAGCGGATATTGCATAGGGGGCTTCGATTCCCAGAGCTGGAGGGCGAATTGACCGGCGCTCACGGCAACAAACAGTTGAGCGCACGCCGCAAGAAACCACGCGCGGGTAACCACGCCGTATGCCGTCACTCCAAGAGCCAGCAGACTGGTGGTCACGATCCATCCTGGAGTCGCGCTTCTCGGAGCTAAATACAGGTACAACACCAGGTTGACGCCGAGGCCGTACAAAGCCGGCCACAAGAGCCTCACTTGTGTTCCAGACTGAAAAACTCGCTGGCGCGGCCACCAATGGCTCAAGGCAAGGCTTGCGCCCGTGAGCAGGGCCGGGTTCCACCAGGGCAGAGCCGGTGACTGGTCGATCCAGTTGATGAACCAGGCAGCATGGGCCAGGACCAGGAAGCCTTGACCGAAGAGCGGGATCTCCGGCACGCGCAACAAATAGATTGAAAAGCTCAGCCCGAGGGCTTCCACAGCAACAAACAACGGGAAGTTCTCACGGCTGGTGTTGTTCCAGGTAGCCACAAGCCAAATCAGCAGGGCAAGCACAACGAAATAACCCGGCTGTGGCCGCAAACTGATACTGATGGGGCCGGTTCCCGACGAGTTGGACCTCGCCAACTGCCGATGAACCAGAATCGTGTTTACCATCATCAGCACGCCCAGTCCGATCCCGAGCCAAAGACCGGGCGTGTCAAACTGTTTCATTCCGTCCATACCCCAGCCGACGGCCAGTGCCCCCGCGACGTACGCCCCGGTCAGCAGAATCACGTTCTTGCGCTGTTGTCCCAGAATCAGCAACAAGACGCTTTCGGCGGCGAGGATGAGAGCCAGTTGGAGGCCGGCGAACTTGGAGATCAGCCCCACGGTGATGAGCAAAAGGCCCTGGGTCAGATACATGTTCGACGTGGGCGGTTCGTCTTTGAGCGCGCGGCCGGCCAAAATCGCCGCGGCCTCCAGCACCAGGCCATAAATCAGCGAAAATCGCCAGAACCCGCCCTGCCTCACCTGCACCATAGTCAGCAGGAACAACGTAAAAAAGGCCCCGTTGTTAAATGTCAGAAAGCTCGCTCGATTTTGGCCCGCAAACTTTTCATCGCGACAAAGGAACACTGCGCAGGTAAAAACCGCCCAATAAAGCATCAGGAACGCCGTGCCGGACCAGAGCCCTTCCTCGGGCGAGGCCCAATGCCAGTTGCTGCCATCAAAAAAACGCCAGAATCCATACGAAGCGTAGGTGGCCGCCAGGCTCGCGAAGGAAAGCGCAGCCCAGCGATTTCGGATCAGGAAAAAAACTGCGGCTATGCTCAGGACCAGGTTGGATAGCAAAGTGAAGTACCCGACACGCGTGATGATGGAAGAATAGTACGCCAGGCCGACGGCAAAGAAGGCCAGCACCTCGGAACGTTTGCGTTCGGCGGCCCAGACCATGAAGCCGGCACACATCAATAATAGCAGGCCATCGAGCCAGGCGTTCTGAATCACCCGCAAGCGCTCGAGGTGATGCGCGGCGTACGTGGTGAAGTATAAAGCGCCCAAACCTCCCGCAAATAACACCTGTGCGTAATTTCGCAGCGCTTCTTTCACCGCTTTTCTTTGCCACCACCAACCGGCCGCCAGCAACAAGCCACTCGTAAGATAGAGCAGGCACACTTTCCCTCCCGGGCCCAACTTGCTGATGTAGTTGTGATAGGCAAGGTTCCCAAAAAACACCAGGCCGGTTAAGACCATCACCACCCCGATCCGCACCAGCCAAAACGTTCCCAGGCGCATTTCAAATGACGGGACCGTCGCCGACCCGTGAGACGAAACCAAGGCCGGCGGAACAGGTATCGAAGATGGACCGTCGGCATTCGTCTCCTCAGCGGCGGGAGCTGACTTTTGGATTTTAACCGGCGCGTCCGGCCTCGATGGCAGACTTACCTCGACCACTTTCGTTGACTGCGATGTGGCTGATGCAAGATTAGTGAGTGGAACGGAACGGGCGGGTTCGCTGGCTGGAGTTACATTCTGGGCAGACGCCGCTGGAATGATTGGCGGCGCAGCAATTGTCTTTGGAAGCGACGGTTGGCCGGAGTGAATGAACGCCGTTGCCATCGAGCCAGTGCCGGGCGCTGAGTTGGCTTCGTGCGCCGCGGTCGGCAACTCAGGCCTTTCAGCGGATGTTTGGGCCAGGCGATGCTCGAATAAGGCAACTTGCTGGGCGAGAGACTGCAACTCGTGCTCAAGCCGCGCCTGCGCTTCTTTGAGCCGCGCCAATTCGGTTCGGTCGGTTTCGTTCATGTATCCTGCGTCCGGGAGGCAAAACTTCGCCGCATTTCCACCAGGCTACCTGACTCCAAACCAATCACAAATCCTGTGCGCCTGACCTGTTGCCGAGGGCTGCCCAACAGTCCAGCCGCAGCCGCCCTCACGACGGAACTCGTCGCTGAGCAGAGCTAATGTTACGATCAGCAGCAGCAGGAGAACAGCCAAAATACGCGCTTCGTACCGGCCACTTTGAGCAGGATAATTTGCGTTCATGGGAGAGAGAGTAACCGGGACGCAGGCGGCGGCGTTAATTGATAATACTGCGCCGGACATTGCATAAAATGATACAGAAAAATTTTGGTTTCATGCCGGGCATTTCTGCGGCATGGTTTAGTTATGGGTAAGCGACGCGAAGCGCGCGAACGCGCTGTGCAGTTCCTATTCCAGCATGATCTCAATCCGCCCGAAAATCTTCAGGCGGCTTTGGAACAATTCTGGGAGACGCAGCGCGCCGCCGCGATTGCTGAGGAAAAAGGCGCCGCCACCTGGGGACAACCGACCGAATTGCCTCCACCCACCGCCGACGAAGCGGCGGTCCGGCTGTTCGCCGACCCCCTCATCCGCGGAGCATTGGAATTCCGCAACGAAGCCGACGAACTAATTAAAAAACACGCGATCAACTGGGAACTCCACCGCATTGCGGCGGTCGATCGGAATATCCTGCGGCTGGCCATTTTCGAGATGTTGCACCGTGACGATATTCCACCCGTGGTGAGCATCAATGAAGCGGTCGACATCGCCAAAAAGTTTTCAACCCAGGACAGCGGCAAATTCGTCAATGGGATTCTGGACAAGGTCAAAGGGGACTTGCTTCGGCCGGCGAGGATTGTGAAATGAGTCACGAAACCCGCTCGGCCGACTTGCATTTGCACACGTACTTCTCAGACGGGACATATGCGCCGCATGAACTAGTCGCCGAAGCGAAGCGCCAGGAATTAGACGTGCTCGCTTTGACCGATCACGATACGGTCGAAGGCTGCCCTCCGACAGCCGCGGCGTGCCAGGCCGCGGGCATCGAATTTATCGCCGGCACCGAGTTGACGGCGGAGCAAGACGGCCACGAGATCCACATCCTCGGTTACGCGCTCGACCTGGCCAATCCCCGGTTTCTTCGTGAAATTGGCAAGTTCCAATCCGTGCGCCAGAACCGGATCCGGGAGATGGTCCATCGCCTGAACCAGCTGAACGTGCCCCTCCAGGAAGAAGAGGTTTTCGCCCTGGCGAACTGCCGCGCTCCCGGCCGGCCGCACGTGGCTCGCGCGCTGGTCCAGGCAGGTCTGGTGAGCAGCCTGGACGAGGCGTTCGAGAGATTTCTGAAGAAGAATCGGCCGGCGTGGGTGCCAAAGTTCAAAATGTCCGCCGCCGATGCTACCGAGCTTATCCACCAATCCGGTGGCGTCGCCGTCATGGCGCACCCCGGCCTCAACCGCAGTGACGAAGTCATCCCGGCGATGGTGGACGGCGGTCTGGACGGCATCGAATGTTTTCATACCAAGCACTCGGCCGCCATGTCCGAGCACTACCTCCAAATCGCCGCGCGCTTTCAGTTGCTGATCACGGGCGGATCCGACTGCCATGGGCTGAGCAAGGGCCGTCCCTTGATCGGATCGGTGCGGCTGCCCTACGAACACGTTGAGAAGTTGAAAGCAAAGGCGGCAGAACGGCGCGCCGCCGCGATCCGCCATTTCTCGACATGAAGTGTCGGCGCAGGGTGGCGAGACTTACCATTATGATCGCCGCGTGGAACAAGGGGGGGCACCAGACGCATCCCTCATAACCTTGTGGGGAAATTCCGCATCGCAACCAAGCAACAGCCTTGAGTCATGGGATTATTCGATAAATTCAAAGCAGGTCTCCAGAAAACTCACAGCAAACTGGCGCATGAGCTCAAACGGATCGTCACTCGATCTCCCAAACTTGAAGCCGACGCGCTGGAGGAACTCGAAGCCGCGCTGATTGCCGCCGATCTGGGCGTCGAAACCACCGCCCATATCGTTCAAGCCGTCAAGAAAGCCTATGAATCCCAAGGTGGCGGCGGACCGGACGTCTTTGCCATCGCTCAACGCGAAGTCGAGTCCAGCCTGGCTTCGGAACGAGCCGCGCTCATTCGCGCTCCAAAAGGGACCACCGTCGTCTCGATTGTGGGAGTCAATGGCACCGGCAAAACCACAACGGCCGCCAAGCTTGCATCCCTCGTTCGGAGCCGTGGCCAAACGCCTCTACTGGCCGCCTGTGACACCTTCCGGGCCGCAGCCATCGAACAGTTGAAACTCTGGGGACAGCGATTAAATGTGGAAGTCGTCGCCGGCGCGTACGGGGCCGATGCCGCCTCGGTGGCACATGACGCCGTAGCGGCAGCCCAGGCGCGCAATGCCGATTACCTGTTCGTGGATACGGCCGGCCGCTTGCACACCAAACATAACCTGATGCAAGAGCTGCAAAAGGTGCACCGGGTGATGAGCAAACAGTTGCCCGAGGCTCCCCACGAGGTCCTGCTGGTCCTGGACGCCACCACCGGCATGAACGCGTTGAACCAGGCACGCGAATTCAATAAAGCCGTGCCGTTGACCGGGCTGGTGGTCACGAAGCTCGATGGCACCAGCAAAGGTGGCATGGTCGTCGCCGTACAAAGGGAACTGGCAATCCCCGTGAAGTTTGTCGGTTTGGGAGAGCAACCCGACGACTTCCAGCCGTTCGAGGCCAAGGAGTTTGCTCAGGCGCTGTTTGAGCGCTAACCAACCTCTGGGCCGCAATGGATGCCGACCTCAAATACATGCGCCTGGCTCTCCGGCTGGCCGAGCGCGGTTTTGGCACTACTTCACCCAATCCAATGGTAGGTTCGGTGCTGGTTAAGCATAATCGAGTCATTGGCCGCGGCTGGCATACGCGCGCCGGGCAGGCCCATGCGGAAATCGAGGCGCTGGGTGATGCCGAACGCCACCGACGTTCTCCAAAGGGAGCCAGCTTGTATGTTACGCTGGAACCGTGTTGCACGCATGGGCGCACCCCGCCGTGCACCGAAGCCATTATTTCGGCCGGCATTCGCCGCGTCATCGTCGGAGCCGTCGATCCCAATCCGGTCCATGCCGGCGCCGGCCTAATCGCTTTGCGCCGTGCCGGCCTGAAGGTCACTGAGGGCGTTCTGGCGCAACAATGCCAGCGTTTGAATGACGCTTTCAATTTCTGGATCACGCGACGCCGCCCGTTCGTCATTGTCAAGACCGCCATGACTCTGGATGGGAAGATCGCCACCCGGACCGGTGATTCCAAATGGATCACGGGCAAAGCCGCCCGCGCCCGCGGCATGGAACTGCGGCAGGCTGTAGACGCGATTTTAGTCGGCATCAATACCATCCTGTCGGACGATCCGGAACTTACGGTGCGCTTGCAAAAGAAACGCGCGGCGGCCAAACGGCCAGGCCTCCGAAGGTTCGTACTGGATACGCTGGCACGCACCCCGCTAACGGCCAAAGTGGTCACTGACAAATTTGCGCCCCTGACGACCATCGTCGTCAGCAAACAGGCACCTAAGAGAAAATTGCGGGAACTGGCCAAAACAGCCCGCGTGCTAGTGGCGCCCGCACGGGAAGGCAAAATCAACTTGCCGTGGTTGCTACACAAGATGGGAAGCGAAGAAGTTACCAGCCTGCTGGTCGAGGGCGGCGGAGAAATCAACGCCTCCTTTCTGCTCGGTGAACTCGCCCAGCGAATAGCTTTTTTTTATGCCCCGAAAATCCTTGGCGGTGCCAGCGCCCGCAAAGCCGTCGCCGGCGGCGGCGCCAGAGGATTGGACGATTCCTTGGCGCTAAGCGAGGTCGAGTGGACCAGGGTCGGCGCTGATTGGCTTTTGCAGGCCAGAATCGGAAAGAGCCCAAAGTAGATACCATGTTCACGGGAATTGTTGAGGAAACCGGCATTGTTGAGGGTGTCAGACCGACGCCCAAGTCCATCCAACTGAACGTTCGGACGCGCCGCTGCGGTCAGGGCTTGAAACCCGGGGACAGTCTCGCCGTCAACGGCTGTTGCCTGACCGTGGTTAAGCTGAAATCCGGCCGCACCGGCAGGCTGGCTCAGTTCGATTTGCTGAGAGAAACCTGGAACCGCACGAACCTGCAGTTTGCGGCCCCGGGCTCGTTGGTGAACCTCGAGCGGCCTTTGCGCGCGGACGGCAACTTGGGAGGACATTTCGTCACCGGCCATATCGACGGTACCGGAACCATAACCCGTTGGGAACGCCAGGGGGAGGACCACGTGCTGGACATTAGCGCGCCGGCAGAAGTCATGCGCTATCTCGTTTTCAAGGGCTCAATCGCGGTCGATGGCATCAGCCTCACCGTGGCCGAGGTTCAGAAAAAGGGCTTCCGGATCTGGATTATCCCACACACCTACGAAGTCACCGCGCTGCGTCAAAGGAAAGTCGGAGACCAGGTTAATCTTGAAGCAGATTTGATCGGCAAATACGTCGAAAAATTCATTTCCGCCCGAGCAGGCAAATCTACGAAGTGATTCGCTCCGATGGCAGGCTGCCACCTTCACGGTAGCGCAGACTCTCGACTTCCTAACCGGAAGGCTTCCGGCTATTCCTGATGACCTCCATGACTCGCGAGGAATGGCAAGTGGTGGGCTTCACTGCCAGAATGGCGGTGCTAAGCACGTTGCTGATTCTGCCATTCGGGCTCGCAGTAGCGTGGTGCCTGGCAAGATTGTCCTGGCGCGGCAAGGCCCTGCTTGAAACCGTAGTGACGCTGCCCCTGGTTTTGCCTCCGGTGGTGACAGGTCTGGCTTTGCTCAAGTTGTTTGGTCGGTGGGGACCGATCGGCCGATGGCTCTACAACTGGTTCGGGTTGGACGTGGTCTTCACCTGGCGGGCAGTGCTCTGCGCGCTGTCAATCATGTCTTTGCCATTGCTGGTGCGGGCGGCGCGAACGGCATTCGAGGACGTCAACCCCGCCTTCGAGCAAATTGCCCGCACCCTGGGCGCCAGCGAATGGCGTATTTTTTTTACTATTACTCTGCCCCTGGCCAAGCGCGGCGTGCTGGGCGGCATGTTGCTCGCCTTCGCGCGTGCGCTGGGGGAATTTGGAGCAACCATTATGGTGGCGGGGAACATTCTCGGCCAAACGACTACTATCTCGGTCGCTGTTTACCAGCACGTCCAACTCGGCGAGGATGCGCATGCCTGGGCCCTGGCTGGTGTCTCGGTTTGCCTGGCATTCATGGCTGTCCTCCTGGGGGAAATACTGCTATTGCGCCACAAGCGATGAGCGCTGACCTTCACGCCACATTCCGCAAGAGTTATCCCGCTGGCCCGCGCATTGAAGTCGAGGATCTGAAAACTGCCGGCCCGGGTACAACCACCGTTCTATTTGGCGCCTCGGGTTCCGGCAAGACGACCGTGCTGCGCTGCCTGGCCGGACTGGAGCGTCCCGAGCAAGGAATCATCCGGTTCGGGGACGAACTTTGGCTGGACGCGCATAGCCGCACAATGCTGCCTCCGCAGCGCCGTGGGGTTGGCTTTGTTCCCCAGGACTACGCCTTGTTTCCCCATCTGTCGGTCGAGCAAAACATCGGCTATGCGCTGAATGGCAAGCCGCGCGGCCAACGCCAGGATCGGGTGCGCCAACTGGTCGAATGGCTTGGTCTGCTCGGCCTGGAACAACGGCGGCCGAGAGAATTATCCGGTGGCGAGCGCCAGCGCGTGGCATTGGCGCGAGCGCTCGTTCGCCGCCCGCGCCTGTTGCTGCTGGATGAACCGCTTTCTGCCTTGGACGCCCCTACCCGCGAACGGCTGCGGGGCGATTTGCGGCAGTGGTTGAAGGCGTTGGGCATTCCCACAATCCTGGTAACACACGAACGGACCGAGGCGCTCGCCCTGGGCGACCAACTGATCGTCATGGACGCCGGGCGCGCCGTTCAGCAAGGATCCGTGCCGGAAGTCTTCAGCCGTCCAGCTAACCTGGCGGTGGCGGGGGTGGTTTCCATGGAAACGGTTCAACCAGGCCTCGTGCTGGAGTCGGCACAGGGTTTGGTGACTGTGGCCGCCGGTCAGAGCAAGCTTATCTCTTTGCATCCGCCTTTGGCGGCCGGAACCGAAGTGTATGTGTGCATCCGCGCCGAGGATGTGGTCCTGGTGAAAGGCGACCCCGTTCGGAGCAGTTCCCGCAACGCGCTCTCAGCAGTCGTGACTGCGCTTAGCCCGGAAGGACCCGTCGTGCGCGTTGGCTTGAATTGCGGCTTTGCGCTGACCGCGCTCCTGACGAAAAACGCGTGCGAGCAATTGGGGCTCAAGCCTGGCGACGCTGTGTTGGCGCTGGTCAAAGCCCCGCAGATTCACCTGATCCCGCGTTGAAGCGACAGCCGGTCTTATTCGTCTTTGGGTGGGGGCTGTCCTTTCGGAACCACTGTCGTTGGCTCGGCACTGGCCTTTTCGACTGTGGCAGGCACAGCATTTGAACCCTGGGCTGCCTTCTGGCGCTCTTCCAGATTGCGCGCTACCCGGCTCTTGAGATCGGTGTACACGTCATTCGTAACGCTCTGGAGGATCGCGCGTGCTTCATCAAAATGCTGCGACATAATACTGATTCGCGCGAGGTGAATGTAGACGCCCTCCCGCTCGACCTCGTCGTGCGCCAATTGTAAGGCGTTCGTCCAGGCCTGCAGTGCGTCCTGCGGTCGAAACGGGTGCACCCCGTAGTAGGTCTGCGCGACATCCGATGCCAGGGGAAAGTCGTTTGGTTCGAGCCGCATTGCATTGCTATACAGTTCGAAGGCCTTATTAAAGACCTGCTGCTCGTCAATGCCGTAAAATTCCTGGGCATCCTTGCGGAAAAGGAAAACCGTCGTGCCCAGGTTGTGGTAATACACCGGCTCGTTCGGGTTGAGCTGCAGTGCCCGGGCATAATAGTCGAACGCCTTTTTCACCGGGCCATGGTGTCCGTAAATGTTGGCGAGATTGTTATAGATCGCCGGATTGTTTGTGTCGATCGCCAGGGCTTTCTCCAGTTGCTCTTCCGCCGCGTCTTCACTTTTGGTATCCCCGAGAAAGCTGGCATAGGCCACGCGCGCGCGCGAGTTCGTGGGATGTTGTTCAATGAACTTCTGGTAAGCCTGGCTCACGGGTTCCAGCCGTTTCTGGATGCGCCGGCGCATTTCCTCACGGGGGACTTCAGCCCCTTTGCTTGCAAAACCGGCATTGTCTTGCAGCCATTTATCCACCTCGGCCTGCGCGGCATCGTCCTGCTCGAGGATCCCATCCAATTCCTTTTCGACCGGGTCGTTTGTACTGGCATTGGGCGCCTTGAGCGAGATGCCGGTGCTCTGCTGTAAAAGATCGCTGACCGCCGCCGGCTGGTTGGTTGCCAGCAATGCGCCCACGAACCCAATGAGAAGACAGCTCACGCGACCAAGCTACCATTGCGGCCGTGAATTGGCCAGCTTGTCAGACTTCTTTCACCACACCCCAAAACACATCCAGCCTCTTTGTCAGGTGCAGCTTGACGGCCCGCACCAGCGTTTTGGCTTCGAGCTTCTGCCCCGCGGCGACAATCTCCTTGAGTGTCATGTGTGGTTTCACCGCGAAACTACCCTGTGCGATAATCGGCCCTTCATCCAAATGCATCGTTACAAAATGGGCCGAAACCCCGATTATCTTTACGCCGCGCTCATAGGCTTGGCGATATGCTTGGGGGCCGGGAAAACTCGGTAGTAGCGACGGATGAATGTTGATGATTTTGTTTTTAAAACCGCCGCTCCGAACGGGTACCAAACTGCATCTACCAGCCCGAGGGCCATCTCCCATTCGCGTTCATTCGCGTTCATTCGCGGTTAGAGATTTCGCGGTCTCCGTCACGGCGCTCTGCCGAGGCGCCGCTACGCTGCGAAGGCGACGTTTGCATTTGCCAAGCGGGCATTCTCCCTTTTCAATCAGGCTTAGTAGTGAAATGTGTTCTTATTCTCGTACTGATATTGGCGCCGGCGTTCACTTGGGCCAGGGATCTGCTCTGGTATTCTCAACCAGCCGAGCACACGATGACCGAAGCCTTGCCCGTGGGGAACGGGCGCTTGGGGGCGCTCATTCTGGGCGGCGTGAACGAGGAACGGCTGGTGCTGAATGAGGATAGCCTGTGGACGGGAGACGATAATCCTTCCGGCGATTACGACAAAATGGGGGCTTATCAGGTGCTGGGAGAAGTGCGTGTGCATCTGGGGCAGCCGACTGGAGTTGCCGGCTATCGCCGCGAGTTGGACCTCGGCGACGCAATAGCGCGAGTGCAATACGAGTCAGGCGGTGCGCGCTTTCAGCGGGAAGTCTTTTGCAGTCACCCGGCGGGGGTGCTGGTGGCGTCATTTACCGCCGACAAACCGGGGCAATACAGCGGAACCGTCGATTTAAAGGACTCACACGGCGCCGTTGCCATAGCGAACACCAATCGATTATTCGTCCAAGGGCAATTGGGCAACGGCCTCCGATATGAGTGGCAAGTCGTTGTCCTGCCGCAAGGCGGAACGGTTGAGGCTCGCGAAGGCGCACTCGTGCTGAACCACTGCGACAGCATCGTGCTCCTGGTCGGGGCTGGAACGGACTACGCCATGAACGCCGCCGCTCATTTTCGCAGGCGAGCCCCGCATGAGCAAATTTCCGCGCAACTACAGAAGGCTGCGGAAGAGGGTTATGCGAACCTCAAGACCAAGCACGTGCGGGATTTTCAACCCCTGTTCAGTCGTGTGGCATTGGACCTGGGCCGCTCCTCGGACGCTCAACGCGCTATGTCCACAGACCGCCGCAAGGTCGAAGCCGCCAAGGTGGTTGATCCGGAACTCGAAGAGTTGCTCTTTCAGTACGGCCGGTACTTGCTCATTTCCTGTTCCCGACCCGGAGGTTTGCCCGCCAACTTGCAGGGGCTTTGGAACGATTCGAACGATCCGCCCTGGCATTGCGATTACCACGCCAATATTAACATCCAGATGAATTATTGGCCGGCCGAAGTAGCCAATCTGCCCGAGTGCCACCTTCCTCTCTTTGATCTCGTCACCAGCCAAATCCCAGACTGGCGTAAGGCGACTGCTCAGGCGAGCGAGCTTAGCCGCCCCTCGGGCGAGCCAACCCGCCGCGGCTTTGCCGTGCGCACCTCGCACAACATCACCGGAGGCATGGGTTGGAAATGGGATAAAACCGCCAATGCCTGGTATTGCCAGCATTTTTGGGAACACTACGCCTTCACCCTGGACCGGAATTTTCTTGAGTCAGTGGCTTACCCGGTGCTCAAAGAAACATGCGAGTATTGGGAAGACCATTTGAAACAGCTTCCTGATGGCCGCTACGTCATCCCGAATGGATGGTCGCCCGAGCACGGCCCCGACGAGGATGGCGTGAGCTACAACCAGGAAATTGTTTGGGACCTGTTTAACAATTATGTGCGCGCCTGCGACCTCCTCGAGACTGACAAGGTTTACCGGGACAAAATCGCGGCTATGCGCAATGGCTTGGTTACACCCGGCGTTGGCAGTTGGGGCCAGTTGCTCGAATGGATGACAGAAAAGAAGGGAACAAATGTCGTTCCTGGCAGCCCGGAGTTGGACACGCCCAGGGACCATCATCGCCACACTTCGCACCTGTTCGCGGTATACCCGGGCGCGCAAATCACGCTCACGAAAACCCCAGCGCTCGCCGCCGCAGCTAAAGTCTCACTCGACGCGCGTGGAATCGCTCCGGACAGCGATGTCCGGGAATGGTCGTTCGCCTGGCGTTGCGCCCTGTACGCTCGATTGCATGATGCCGAAAGCGCTCATCGCATGTTGCAGGAATTGTTTTCCGCGCGGAACACCAGCCCCAATCTGTTTGGACTGCATCCTCCCGTGCAGATGGACGGCAATTTCGGCATTACCGCCGGCCTGTGCGAGGTGGTCCTTCAGAGCCAGGCCGGCGAACTCGAACTCCTTCCGGCATTGCCCGTTGAGTGGCCAAGCGGTTCGGTTAAGGGCCTGCGAGCCCGCGGCGGCTTCGAGGTGGATCTCGATTGGAAAGACAGCCAACTCACGAGCGCGGTCGTGCGCAGCGTCGGCGGCCAATCAGGGCGATTGCGTTACGGCGCCAAAGTTGTGGATTTCCAACTCAAACCAGGCAAAACCAAGCGCTTCGCGGGCGACTTGTCCGAGACGCGGTAAGCCATTCCAATTTTGTGCCTCTGGCGACTTCTCGCGGCTTTCTGATTCGGCATTCGGGTTTGGGATTTGGAACTGTACCGGGCAAATTCTTTTGAACCGTTACCAGATCTTAATAGGAGATAATTGCTTGCAGGCTGCACGGTCCTCTCTCGCCGCAATAAAAACACTTCCCATTTTTCGCTATGCATCTAAAGTCCGGCTGTAGCCGAAGATTCAAGCGGGGTTCAACCCTGAACCAGCCGGCAGTGGGGTTGGACACGCTTGAGTTTCCAAAACCATTCAAAGATTCAAAGCATTGAAATTATGAAACGTTTCATGTTGGTCTTCGCCGCCCTCACCCTTGCGTCTTTCGGCACCTTTGCCGCCGAAACGGACGCGGGCACCTGGAAATGGTCCCTCGCCGGACTGAATGGCGAGACCATCCTTAAACTCAAACAGGACGGCGAAAAACTCACCGGCAGCTACACCAACCAATTCGGCCCGGCGCAAATTACCGACGGCTCGCTCAAGGGCGAGGACCTCACCTTCAAAGTGAAACGCGAATTCAATGGCCAGCCCTTCGTCATCAAATATTCCGGTAAAATTTCCGGAGACAAAATCACCGGCAAATGCGAATTCGAGGTCAACGGCGAAGCCCGCTCGCTCGACTGGGAGGCCAAGCGCGAGAGCGCCAAGGCCGCCGCCAGCGGCAACTGGAACACTGCGCTCATCCTCCCCGACGGCAACCGCATCGAAGGCACGCTCAAGCTAAAACAGGATGGCGACAAACTGACCGGCGCCACGGTTCGCAACGAAAACGAAACCCAAATCCAGGACGGTAAAGTTGCCGGCGACGAAATCAGCTTCACTGTCACCCGCGACCGTGACGGCCGAAAAGTCACCGCCAAATACAAAGGGAAAATCACCGGAGACACGGTCAAAGGCAAAGTCGAATCCGACTGGTCCGGCGATTGGCAAACCCTCGAGTGGGAAGGCACACGCGGGAAATAATTTCATCCTGGTGGCGCCGGTGCTCTCGCAACCAAGCCTGGGCCAGCGTTTTTAGAGGCCGATGACGGTGCTCCCGGCTCGGAAGTTAGAACCACGGCCTATGCGCTCGCTCCTGACCACTAAAGTCTTGCTCAATGCAACGAAGCGCACTCTCTGCGGCCGCACGTGCGTCGTTATCGGGATCGGTCAGTTCGCGGACAACGGAAGGAATAGCTGCTGCCGCATCGGACCTGAACTGTCCAAGCGCCTGCATAGCGGCGCATCTCACGCGGCCTTCCGGTGCGTCGAGACACCTCGCCAAGGCTGGAACCGTTACCTCGGGATCCATCCGAATCCTGCCGAGCCACCTCGCGGCCACGACGACCACGCCCCAGTTCTTATTCGTCAAACAGCCCACCAAGGGGGCCACCGCAAAGTGCCCGTCCGGCCCCAACCTGCCCATAGCGCCTTCGAGGTAATAGACCTGAGGATACGATTGCCGGTTCGTGAGGACATCCAACAGCACCGGAATGCCGACCTTGCCCGCCGAGTCGACCACCTGTAGCGCACGGGTGGGGACGACCGCATTGGTTTGCTTCATCATCTTGACCAACTCAGGGATTGCCGGGGCAACGTCCGGGCCGAGCATACTCAAGCACTCCTGACTGAGCATGGCGCGCTCCGCCTGGTTGTCGGTGAACAAAAACCGGAACCGTGCGAACACCCAGGGTACGTTGCGAGCCAATCGCCTCCTCCAGGGCGGGTACTCGTACTGCATCCATTTCAGCAGAAAGGGCAAGGCGTTGGTTCCCATGGTCCTGATCGCCCGCTCCTGGTCGACGGTTAAGGTGCGGAGGTGCGGGTCTCCCCGAAGCAGCCAGGCACTCAAGGTCCTGCCCTGAAACTGCGGCTCGTGTTCGACTTCCCGAAGGGAGAAAACCAGCGCCGCCACTAGGAGTGCGGAAACCGTCATTACCACGAGCGCTGCTGGCCGCTTCACGCCTCAATTAAGCCCCAAGACACGCGGATACTCAACCTTTGGAGAGACGGCGCGCCGCAACGCACAATGGGCACCCTTCTCAGCACATTTCGAGGACTTGTTTGGCGATAGAAACAGGCGTAGCGTATTTCCGATATGACAGGCGACATTCGCAAGCACATCCAGATTTTCCCTTTCGTCCCTTTCAGCGTGCGGACTTCCGATGGGCGCGAGTATCCCGTTCCAACGATCGATCATATTTATCTTCCGCCGTCAGGTGGGCGGGTGGTCATTTCCGACGATGAGGGCGTAGTGGTCGTGCTACCCGGATTGATGATAACCGGCCTTGTGCATGCAAATGGAGGCAGACACTCGGGGTAGAGGTCCAACGTGGCCGCAGCCGACCTTCGCCGAAAACTGAGGGCTCCCGGGGGAACAGGCGTCATGAACCGCAGTGACGACCAAGAACGCAGCTACCGGTGAGGCAGGCTGGAGAGGAAGCCCCAGGCCATTCCGACGATCAGGCCGGCGGCATGCGCGGAGTTGGCGACCTGGCCGACTACCGACGTGAGCAGCGGAGTGTAGCAGAGGACAAACCACGCCAGCATCATGATCACGGTCGAAGGATGTAAAAACAGGCCCGAGCCAGGATCGAGTTTTCCCCGGATCCAAATGTAACCCAACAGGCCGTACACCACTCCAGACATCCCGCCAAAGGCCGGCCCGCTCATGAAGTATTGCGCGAAATTCGAGACTACCGCCACCACCAGCACCAAAGCCGCTAATTGTCCCGTACCCTGCCTGCCTTCGATCATGCTGCCCAGGTCCCGCAACCAAAGCATGTTGAACAGGATATGGGCGAAGGTCATATGGATGAGCACCGGCGTGAATAGACGCCAAATTTGCCCATGCCGCACTTCCGGCAGCATCGAGTGCAATGACTGGCTTCGAGGATACTCTGAGATAAACAAGCCATGAATCGGCTGGAAATCCATGGCAAAGTGCGACAGGAGAAAGACCAGCACACAGGCCGCAATCAGCACAAAAGTCAGGGGACCAAAACCATATCCGCGCAATGGCCGAAAAAGGTGCCGGCGATTCCGTAATTTTTTGCGGTACGCTTCCTGGTTCTTCTCTTCTTCGGCCCTCAATTGGGGGGCGCTTCTGCCTTCATTTTGGTAGCGCGGGTCTTTTGGGTTTTCTCGAAAGACCGCTAATAATTGGGTGGCCGAGGCAAGCTTGTCCTCGTCGCGAATCCAAATAGCCCAGCCTTCGTCCTTTTGGAACTCGAGCTGATTCTCAATTCTCTGCACGTACAGGTAATCTGCGAATGTCCTGGCTTCCGATTCGTTCTCGAGGTGACCGATAATGCGCATTTCCTGAGCATAGATTTCTTGGGGTCGAATAGCCAATGGTAACCGGTTAGCGACGGCAGCCGGGGGGTCAGTTCCTGGGTCAGTTCCCAATTCTTCCCGACCACAACCCCGAAAAACTGCGGCAGGGACCCGGCCCGCCGTTACTAACCCATTGCAGCCAATGACGCTTTGACAATTTTAGAATTCAGTGTTCTGCTTCATTCAAGGTGAATCTGATAAAGCACTTATTCAGGCACCGTCAGGGCGTGTTTTGGAATTCGGTTTGGAGTCCCGCCTTTAGGCGGCCCGGCGCCGAGACCACCTGAAGGCGGGACTCCGAACCCAGACGCCGAGCCAAAGCTGGCATTTTAAAACATGCTTTCAGGCGCAGCTCGAACATTGTCTGGACCGGTCAGGTTCTCTTAAAACGAAGGGCGCTGTGCTTGAATTGGCATGATTTAAATCAGTTTGTGGAAGAGTGGGCCGTGCAACACGGCCTGCCAACCAACCTGCGCGGAAAGCAGCTTCTCCTTGTCGATTTCGAGGACGATCAAGCCTGTGCATTTTTTTACCCAGGCCGAACGCATTTTTCCCAAAATGCTTTCCTGGTCGCACTGGCCCAATTCGTCCGAAGGCGTCACGGACGCACCAGCCGGGTGACGATCACCCCAGATCAGTACCAGGCCTGGTTACTGGCGGAAAAGCTGCCTGATTCCGAGGAAACCCGGCAAAAGTTTATTGAATCACGTTATCGAGTCGAGGCCCTACGGTGATGCCCACTCGATCTTGCGGGTAAGACCCCATACCGCGCCGATTATGCAGTCGGCTAGTGTCACGCAACTTCGACCAGACTTGGATTGGAGGCGAGTCTTGGGTCTCTGCGTTCAACGGCGACAGTTAGATGTGTCGCCGTTTCTGTTTTTCGGGGTCCGACTAGCCTGTGTCTGCCCGGGAGGAATCCGGGCGATGACTCAAATCGCGCCCGAATCTCCCAAAAAATGCGACTGCACCCCGGCATCTTGAGGAGAGGGAGGGGCTTGCGTCCGGGCCGGCGTTTCCTCAATGCCCAGGGATGTTCGTAGAGTAGTAGTCGTGTGTCTGGTTCCCAAGGTTCTGCAACTCTGGGATTTAGCTGGAGCCGCGCAGGCAGGTTTTCCCGCCACGCCCAGGGGCAAATGCGGCAAATACTGAAACCGCTTGAAAGCGGGATTCAACGCCGATGTTCGCACAGTTTCTGGCATAGTCTGACAATCATGACCCGGGTACCCGGAGTTTTGTTTCACCTGATTGATTGGCCCGAACGAAAGGAGAGACGTTGACCCATGCAACTTTATTCAGCCCGTCCCCGCGAAGCCGGGCCGAGCCGCCAGCTCTCCGATGACCGTTTGCTCCTTTAGAGTGGGTCCGCGGCGCCATTCCGGCGGCGAGACGCCGGCGGAACCCGCAGACGAGGACGCCTGCGCTACGTAGCGCGGGCCTCTGGCCGGCGGGTTTTGGCGGTGTCCCGCCGCCAAGATCATTATTAAAGCCCCCTCTTAGGTGGAGCGTTGGACGGTCGCAAAGTGGAATGAATTGGATGCTGACAAGTACGGCCAAAGCGGCATTATCGCCGCTGGCGGGCCGGGTTGCGTAAGCTGACGCAACCAGGCGGTTCCCAGGATCCGGTGGTTCGATTGCAAGGTTGCGGCTATGAAGAAACATTGGTTTTTGTTCCTGTTGTGTTTGCTGTGCGGCTGCGCGCATCAGTACGAGATGAAACTGACCAACGGCATGCAAATCACTTCGGCCGGCCGTCCGAAACTCAAAGGCTCGTACTACTACTATAAAGGGCCTCACGGCGAAGAGCAGGTCATCTCGCAAAGCCGCGTGATCGAGATCGAACCCGCTTCTATGGCAAAGGAAGAACACAAGTTCAAGGTGGTCGAGCCCAGGAAGAAACACTGGTACTGGCCATTCTAATTCCGGCTAACCCAAACAACGCAGTTGAAACCTCGGATGAACACCGATTCGCACGGATGAGACAGGCCAGAGGCTGTCTCACGAAAAGCGGCTTCGTTCATACAAAGATGAGGCCGGCTCGGGCAGCTGAGGTGATGCAAATCCGCTCATTTTATCACTGTGTATCCGTGTCCCTCGGTGGTTGAACTGCATCGTTCCGACTAAAGGCGAGACTCAAAAGCCGGGCGCGCGTCAAGGGCTGATAATAAACCCGTGCTTCTCGAAGACGGCGGTCGCGGTGGGGCTGGCCAAGTACTGAACGAATTTCGCTGCCGCAGCGGGTTTTGCGGAGCCTTTCAAAAGGGCAACGGGGTAACGGATCCTGGGTGCCTGGTCGGGAGGAACCGTGTAGGCGATGACAACTCGTTTCGAAATCAGTGCATCGGTTTTATAAACGATGCTGGCGTCGGCGTTACCCGCCTCGACTGCTGCCAACGCGGCCCGAACATTTTCGGTCGGCACGACCTTGGGAGCGACGGCTTGCCAAAGACCGGCGCCCTCGAGAAATCTGCGCGCATATACGCCAATCGGGACGGCCTTGGGATCGCCCAGCGCAATGCGCCGGATGGACGAACCCGCCAAATCCTGAGGCGCGCGGATGGCAACGGATCCACGGGCGGCTACGATGATAACCAGTTCATTGGACAGTCGATTGGTCCGAGTGCCGCTGACGATCAGCCCGTGAGCCTCCAAACGATCCATTTGCGCTTCATCGGCGGAAAAGAAGATGTCCGCCGGAGCACCTTCTTCAATCTGCCGTGCCAAGGTGCTGGAGGCGCCCAAGTTCAATGCAATTTTTTCGGATGCTGAGGTGCGGTAAGACTCGGCGATTTCTCGCAGGCTGTCGGTAAGACTGGCGGCGGCGAACACCAGGACCTGCGCCGCGGAAACCTGCAACGCGCCGGAGCACAAGCAAATCGCGAAGAAAAAGACCCGAATGCCTGGCAAAAAAATCATGCCAGGTGTTCTACCGAGTACCGGAAAGAAAAGCGATTGAGATTAGGCCCGAATTACTCCAATGACAAAACCCTGCGCTCTTTTTGAAATTCAACCGTCACGGTTGTCTGCCGGATTTCCACAATCCGCGCGCCATCCAACCGGTCGTTGCGACGGACCAAAGCGCCGTTGATGATTGCGGACGGATGCTGTGGAGAAAATAGAATCCCTTGCAGTTTAAGCGCAGGGAAAGCGGGCTTGGTGGGGGCCGGTTCGGCGACAACTTCCGGGCCGGCTTTTACCGAGCTCGAAGCGTCCGGAGCGGATGATGCCACGCTGTTCGATGAGACAGCCGAGTCAAGACCTGGGGTTGAATCTTTCGCGTCGGTCAGCGCGTTTTGGTCCGCGGGTGCCGAGGCCGCTGCGGGTTCGGCCTGGGCAGGTTGGGGTTCGCGGGCTTGAACCGGAACCGCGTGCTGATGGTCACGGCCGGATCGGCCGAGGACCAGGCAAATGACTAAAAGACCAAACACGGAAAGCCCGGCGGTGACGAGCCAGCGATTACGACGACCGCCTGAAATGACCGGTTGCGGAGCTTCCTGGGGCAACGTTGTAACGGCTGGAGTTCTATCCGTTGGAGCTGTCTCCACCGGAGTTGCACCCATCGGAGCTGTCTCGGCTGCGGTTATGTCCGCTGGATCGCTGGTGAAGCTCTCCTGCGCGTTAACTTCGTTTTCGGCCTCGGACATTTCGTTTTTCGATACCTCAACGTCGGCGGCAGCTTCAACGGTACAAAGCTCTTCGGGCGTCATTTCAGACGCCGGTTTATCCGGCAACGGCTGTGGCACGACCGGATCGGGGCAAACAGCTGAAGCCGGGGGGGGAGTAAATGCCAGCTCCGGTTGGGGCACTTTGGAGTTTGCTGAGGCTTGCTTCGGTGCAAGATAGCGACTCGCCGCCTCCTCGCCCAATAGCTCTTCGCACCACGAGGGGAGACATTCGCTCATTCCAATCGATTCCAAATAAGCCAGGTCCAACTCGGGCGCAACATGACCAAGAACGTCGGGATTGGCGATGTACTGCAAAGCATTGGCCACATGAACGGCCGTAAGCACAGTAAAGGTCTGGTCAGCGCTGCGGGAGGGATGATGATGAAAGGCCGCGGCCTCGAGCAAGTTGCGGGGCAATCCCCACAGACTCAGCAAGTAAGCGCCCACCTCACCGTGGTGGGCTCCAAAAATCTCTTTCTCGACCTCGCACAGCGGCAGACGTTGTTTGCGCGCCAGCGAATCGGCTCCGCCGTATTGCTCGCCAAAGTTCCCGGCCAGAACCGCTTTACCCACGTCGTGCAAAAGACCCATGGCAAAGGCCGACTCGGCCAGGCTGCGCTCACCCGTCTGAAGCAGAACCAATTGCCTGGCACTATTCGCGACGGCGGTGCTGTGCTGCCAAAGACTGTCAATGGAGAAACCGTCGATTTTGATCCGGTCGTACTGATTGAGAAGCTTTACGGCCATGACCATGGATTTGGCCGTTTCGAATCCGAGCAACGCCACGGCCTCCGCCGGGCTGGTAACGGTGCGAGGCAGGCCGAAATAAGCGGAGTTGATGACCTGCAAAAGCTTGGTGGTGATCGCCATGTCCTGCACGATGAGCTGCCCAACATCCTCCGTGGTGGCGGTGGGCGATCTGAGAGCGGCGATAATGTCCAGGTAAAGCGCCGGGACCGTGGGCAAAGAACGCATCCGCGCGACCAGTTTGCGCAGTTGTTCACTTTCGAGCCAGCGCTCCGTGCCTAGCGCGCCCGCGATGGTTGTCCTTAACCCGTCGGCATCGAAAGGCCGGATTAAAATCTGATGGGCTCCCAGGGACTCGTTCACCACCAACTCCCGGTCCTGCTCGCTCGCCACCACGAACCGGATGAGGTTCGGGAATTTGGTTCGAACCCGGTTGAGCAACTGCTTGGGCGGCATGTCCGTCAGGTGCAGGCTGACGATTAGCCCGTCGTAGGCTTGCGCCCGAAGCTCGCGTAAAGCCGCAGCGGCGGTTTCCACCGAGTTTACAATCCATCCTTGCCCCAACGCCTGCCGCAGTTCTTCGGCGGTCCGCGCATCGGGGTCGGCCAGCAATATGTGCTTTTCACTCATAAGTAGCGGCGGAGTCCACTCCTGTATCGGCCGAACGATTCGCGGACTTTAGTGGAAATCCTGCCGCGGTGTGCCAGGAAGCTCGAAAACGTTGTGCCACAAGCAGGAACAGCAAATACGTCCAAAAGATACGTTCCGGGAAAAGAGCGCCCTGAGGTAGGGACATCGCGCTGAGACTGTCTCAAAACTTCTTGAAGGAATTTTTGAACGTACCGCCGGCAAAAGGATCGGATCACCATGGTTCAACCGATAGCTCCCGATTACGGCCAACA
>Ga0070741_10002485_pt1 | contig 49250 bp, 35 predicted proteins | sample Coa_R1_4_FD_66440 | JGI IMG/M metagenome (GOLD analysis project Ga0070741, IMG submission 66440) | Surface soil microbial communities from Centralia Pennsylvania, which are recovering from an underground coalmine fire - Coalmine... | ecosystem: Environmental > Terrestrial > Soil > Unclassified ... | reverse complement strand
CCTCGCCGCCGCCGGGCTGCTGGAGGGCCGCCGGGCGACGCTGCACTGGATGAACGGCGCGGACGTCGCCGGGCGTTTCCCGGGCGTCGAGTTCGACACCCGCGCGCTGTACACCGACGACGGCGACATCCTCACCTCGGCCGGAACCGGCGCGACGATCGACCTGTGCCTGCACGTCGTGCGGTCCGACCACGGCGCGGCCGTCGCCAACGAGGTCGCCCGGCGGATGGTGGTCCCGCCGCACCGCGAGGGCGGGCAGGCTCAGTACACGACCTTGCACTCCCGGCCGCGGCCGGCGCGGATCGACAGCCTGGCGCCGGTGCTCGAATGGGCGCGGGCCCGGCTCCACGAACCGCTCACCGTCCCGCGGCTGGCCCGCCGCGCACATCTGAGCGAACGCACCTTCGCCCGGCGCTTCCACGAGCACCTCGGCACCACGCCGTTGCAGTGGCTGCTGCAGGAACGGGTCCGGCTGGCCCAAGAGCTGCTGGAAACCACCGAGGAGACGGTCGAGGGCATCGCGGCGCGGGCCGGCTTCGGCTCCGGCGCCAACCTGCGCCACCACTTCCGCCGGGCCACCAGCGTCTCGCCGCACAGCTACCGGCAGGCCTTCCGCCGCCGCGATCCGGCCGACCGGCCCGGCGAACGAGGGAACGAAACAGCGAATGCGCAGATTCGGCGGTAGGTTCGACTCGAGCGCCCGGGGGCGCCCCGCGGGCCCCGGCGCGAGACCCTCATGCGAAGCACGGCGGTCTGCGGCCGCGCCGAGTGCTTCGCGGCGGACGGAAGGGCGTAGGCGGTGACGGACGCGAGGAGCGCGCACGCACCGACGGCGGACGGGCTGCCCGCGGACCTGGCGGCTGCCGTGGCGCTCGGCGGCGAGATGGGCGCGCAGTTCGCCGCCTTCGACTGGGCCGCGCACCCGCTCGGCCCGCCGGCGACCTGGCCGCCGGAGTGGCGCTCGGCCGTGGCCGTCGCGTTGACGTCGCGCTTCCCGATCGTGCTGTGGCTGGGGCCGCAGCTGCACATCGTCTACAACGACGGGTATATCCCGATGGTCGGCCAGAAGCATCCGGCCGCGCTGGGCGCGCCGGGGCGCGAGGTGTGGGCGGAGATCTGGGACCCGATCGGCCCGATGCTGGCCGGGGTGATGGCCACCGGCGAGGCGACCTGGTCCGACGATCTGATGCTCGCCCTGGTGACGGACGGCGTCCCGCGCGAGCGCTACTTCACCTTCACCTACAGCCCGATCATCGCGCAGGAGGGCACGGTCAGCGGCATCTTCTGCGCCGTCACCGAAACCACCCAGCGCGTTCTGGGCGAGCGGCGGCTGCGGTTGCTGACCAGCGTGGCCGCGGAACTCTTCCACACGCGCACCGTGACCCAGGCCGTGGACGCCGTCGTGCGCGTATGCGATGGTACGCACCCTGATCTGCCGTTCATCGCGGTGTACATGGGCGGCGACTACAAACAGGCGAGGCTCGCCGGAGCCAGCGCCTCGGTATACGACCGGCTGCCGCAGTCGCTCGACGCCTGGCTGCCCGAAGACGCCGTGCTCGACGCCGGGCAGCCGCTGGTGCTCGACGTGCGCGACCGGCTGGAGTCGCCGGCCGCGGCCGCAGGCTCCGGAAACGGCGGGCCGCAGCAGGCGCTGCTGCTGCCGATGGCGGTCGCGCAGACGGGCGCCGGCTACGGCGCCCTGCTGGTCGGGCTCAATCCGGACCGGCCGCTCGACGCCCAGTACCGGGGCTTCTGCCGGCTGCTCGCGGACCAGATCTCGGCGGCCTTCTCCAGCGCGGGCTCCTTCGAGCTTGAGCGGCAGCGCGCTGACGCGCTGGACCAGCTGGACCGCGCCAAGACGGTGTTCCTGACGAACGTCAGCCACGAGTTCCGCACCCCGCTGACCCTGCTGCTCGGCCCGCTGGAGGACGCGATCCGCGCCGAGGGCGACGCGGGGCAGCGCGAACGGCTGGAGGCCGCGCGGCGCAACGCGGCCAGGCTGCTGCGCCTGGTCAACTCGCTGCTGGAGTTCGCGCGCACCGAGGCGGGCCGAGCCGACCCGAGGCCGGTGCGCACCGATCTGGGCGCGCTCACCAGGCAGATCGCCGCCAGCTTCGCCGAGCTGTGCCAGCGCGCCGGGATCGAGCTCGCGCTCGACTGCGAGCCGGCGCCGGCCGAGGTCGACCCGCAGATGTGGGAGACGATCGTGCTCAATCTGCTGTCGAACGCGGTCAAGTTCACCTTCAGCGGCTCGATCACCGTGCGCGTGGCCTGCCCGGACGACGAGACGGTCGAAGTCACCGTCGCGGACACCGGGACCGGCATCCCGGCCGAGGACCTGGAGCACTTGTTCGAGCGCTTCTACCAGGCGCGCAACCCGCGCGCCCGCAGCATGGAGGGCAGCGGCATCGGGCTGTCGCTGGTGCGCAGCCTGGTCGAACTGCACGGCGGCAGCATCAGCCTCGACAGCGTCGTGGAGCGCGGTACCAGCGTGCGCGTCACGCTGCCGTCCGCCCGGCAGGTGCCCGAGCCCACAGCGCAGCAACCGGTACCCGAGTCTGGATCTGAGTCTGGATCTGGGTCTGACGCGGCCGAACGCAGCGACGCACTGGCGGCGGCCCGCGCGCTCTCGCCCGGCGGGACGGCCTACCTGGCCGAGGCGATGCAGTGGCTCGAGTCGGCGGCTGAGCTCGCCGAGCCGGCCGAACATGCGCAGGCGGACCCGACGGCCCGTGCGCACGACGAGGAGGAGCGCCGGCCGCTCGTCCTGATCGTCGACGACAACGCGGACATGCGCCGCCACCTGGAGCGGATCTGTTCGGCGCGCTGGGACGTGGCGTTGGCCGGCGACGGCGAGAGCGCACTGCGCGCGATGCGCAGGCGGCGTCCGGACGTCGTGGTCACGGATGTGATGATGCCGACGCTGGACGGGCTCGGCCTAGTGGCCGCGATCCGCGCGGATCCGCAGTTGGCCACGCTGCCCGTGGTGATGCTCTCCGCGCGCGCGGGAGTCGAAGCGGCGGGCGCCGGCCTGGCCGCAGGCGCCGACGACTATCTGCCCAAACCGTTCAGTTCCACGGATCTGTTGAACCGGATCGCCGCACGCCTGGACGCGGACGCTCGCGAGCGCGATCGCCGGGTGCGTGAGCAGGCGGAGGCCCGCCGGGCCACGGCGCTGGCCGAGTTCGCCGCCGCCCTGAGCGCGGCCACCTCCGTCACCCAGGTGGTCGAGGCGCTGCGCGCGAGCCCGGCGGGACTCGACGCCTCGGTCGCCGCGCTGGGCGTGCTGGAGCCGGACACCGGCGCGATCACGATCACGTACGACGGCGAGATGCCGGCCGAGCTGCAGGAGCGCTACCGGGTCATCTCCGCGGACTCGCCGATCCCGCTGGCCATGGTGATCAGATCCGCCCAGCCGATGATCATCCCTGATACACGCGATCTCGACACGCTGTTCAGCGACGTGCTGCACGACACCGAGCCGGTGGCCCGCGCCGGACTGATCTATCCGCTGCACGACCGGGTCGGCTCGGTCATCGCCGCGCTGTCCCTGGCCTGGTCCCGGCCGCGGGTCTTCGCCCCGCCGGAGGTGGAGCTCTTCGAGCAGGCGGTGCTCGGCGCCGGGCAGGCGCTGGAACGCATCCACGTGGCGGAGCGGGAGCACCGCATCGCCATGGGATTCCAGGAGCACCAGCTCGAACTGGACCGCCGTGCCCGGGCCGGGGTGCTCGGGGCGGTCTACCAGCCGGCCGCGGAGATGATGCGCGTGGGCGGCGACTGGTACCTGGCGGCGCCGCTGTCCGAGGAGCACCGTCTCGCGGTCTCCGTCGGCGACGCGGTCGGCCACGGGCTGCCCGCGGCGACGGTGATGAGCCGGCTGCGCAGCGCCGCGGCCGCCGCGACGCTCACCGAGCCCGCGCCCGGTTTCGTGCTCGACTTGCTGGAGCGGTACGCGGCGACCGTGCCGGGAGCCGCATGCACGACGGTGGCCTACGCCGTGGTCGACACCGAGGCGGGCGTGCTCGAGTACGCCTGCGCCGGTCATCCGTACCCGCTCCTGGTCACGGAGTCCGGCGACGCTCGCTACCTCAAAGACGGCCGCCGGCCGCCGCTCACGGTCGGCCGGGAGGACGAGTCCAGGCCGCCGGGACGCGAGCCGCTGCCGCCCGGCTCGCTGCTGCTGCTCTACACCGACGGGCTGATCGAGCGCCCCGGCGAGAGCCTCGACGAGGGCTTCGACCGGCTGCTGACGGCCGCCGCTCCGCTAAGCCACCAGCCGGTCGAGGCGGTGTGCGCGCGGCTTCTCGAAGCGATGGTCCCGCCCGGCGGCTACCGCGACGACGTCGCGTTGCTCGCGCTGCGCCCGGCCGGAGTGACGCCGACCAGCTTCGTGGCAGCGCAGCCCGCCGAGCCCGACGCGGTGCCGGAACTGCGCGCGCGACTGCGTACTTGGCTCGACGGTCTGGACCTGCCGGGGACGCTCGGCCATGACGTGTTGCTGACGGTGTGTGAGGCGGTGACCAATGCGATCGAGCACGGGAGCCGCTCGGATCCTCGGCAGTGCGTCTCGGTGGAGGTCTTCGCCGAAGCGGAGTCGGTCTGCGCATCCGTGAGCGATCCGGGTCGGTGGGCCGCCGACGCCTCGGCCGATCGCCGGACGGTGGGCGGCGCGGGGCTGACCTTGATCTACGGCCTGAGCGACAGCGTGGAGATCGCGCGCGACGCCAGGGGCACCCGCGTGACGATGCACTATCGCCGAGGCTCGGCCGCGGCGGCCCGGCCGACCACGGGAGCACGTCGATGACTGCTGCGAACTTCATCCTGAAGACGACCATGGGCGAGCGCGGCCCGGTGACCGTGGCCGTGACCGGAGAGGTGGACGCCACCAACGCGGCGAAGTTCACCGCCGCCGTCGAGGAGATCGCCGCCGGTCAAGCCGCGGTGCTCGATCTCAGCGCTCTGCTCTACTTGGACAGCGCCGGGTTCGCCGCGTTGCACCGGATCTTGGCGCGTCACACGGTCGCCGTCGCGCTCTCCCCGCACAGCCCGCTGCGCAGAGCCGCCGCGCTGATGGGCCTGCCGAATCACGACACCGTGGAGGAAGCGGCGTCAGCACTCTCACAGGGCAGCCGCGGCGGGCGCCAGCGCCACTAGCGCGCCTAGTGCGTCGCCGATCGGCCGCCCGGCGGCACCGTGTCGTCGGCCCGCTCGAGCGACACGACGACCGTCTTGCCGCCGGCGTGCGTCGTGGTCTCGACCCGGCCCGCCAGGCCGTTCAACACGTGCAGCCCGACGCCGCCGCCGCCGAGCAGGTCGGCGGGGCGCGGGGCCGGCGTCGTGGGATCGGTGTCGCTGACCGCGATCGTCAGCAGGCGCCCGTCGTCGCCGAGCTCCAGCTCGAACGGGCCGGGGGCGTGCCGCACCGCGTTCGTGACCAGTTCGCTGACCGCCAGCAGCGCGTCGCGCGCCAGCGCGGGACCCAGCGGCGGCGTGCACCCGGCGAAGTACTCGCGGGCCAGCTCGCGCGCGTGGGTGATGCTGGCCACGGACCCGTCGAGCGAGTGCCGCGTGCGCGCCGGATCGCTACTCATCGCACCTTCACCCCGTCCACGCTTTCGGCTCCCCTCGGCCGCGGTCCCGCCCGACCGGTCCGCTGCGGACCTGGTGCCCGCTCCACACGGCCTCGGCCCCGTGATCGTTCATTCGGCGAGCGCCGCCTCGGTGTCCGCGAAGACCTCGAGCACGCCGAGCGCGCCCGCCAGCTCGATGACCCGGATGAGCGGTTCGGACGGCGCGGCCAGCCGGAACACCGCGCCCTGCGCCCGCGCGTCCCGGTTCGCCTGCAGGATCGCCAGCAGCCCGGCCGAGTCGCAGAAGGTGACCTCGGTGGCCTCCAGCACCACGGTGCCGCGCGCCACCAGCGGCAGCAGCACCGCGCGCAGCCGGTTGATCGAGGTGAAGTCCAGTTCCCCGGCGGCCTGCACGACGGTGGTGCCGTCGCGCGCGCCGCGCTGGACTCGCACGTCCAAGGGACGGGCCTCGGCCATTGCCGCGTTCCTCCTGCCCGAGCCGGCCTGCACTCGCGGTCCATCGTAGCCAGCGGAGCCGTCCCGCGTGATCGCGACGGCGATCTCTTCTACCCCGGCCGGCCGCGCCCAGTCCTAGGCCGTGTGAAAGACGGCCTAGGCTTCGAGTGCTAACGATCGCACCGAGGAGTCCCGGGCCGTGAATGCAGAGCAGCGATATCTGAACCTCAACGTCTACCTGCGCAACTCCGGATATCACGAGTCCGCGTGGCGTGTCTCGTCCCTCGATCCCGCGGTGGTGCTGGACCCGGGCCACTACGTGAAGCTCGCCCGCGCGGCGGAGCGCGGGGTGCTGGACTCGATCTTCCTGCCGGACAGCCCGGGCGTGGCCGAGTTCCGTTCCGAGTACCTGCCCGGCGCCGGGCTGGACCCGGTGCAGCTGCTCTCGGCGGTCGCGATGGCCACCGAGCAGGTCGGGCTGATCGCGACCGTCTCGACGACCTACAGCTTCCCCTGGGACGTCGCGCGCCGGCTGGCCAGCCTGGACTTCCTGAGCCACGGCCGGGCCGGATGGAACATCGTGACCACGGTCGAGCCCGCCGCGGCCGCGAACTTCGGCGACCAGCCGCACCCGCCGACCGCGGACCGCTACCGGCGCGCCGACGAGTTCGTGGACGTGGTGCTCAAGCTCTGGGATGCCTGGGAGGACGACGCGGCGCCCATGTCGAAACAGAGCGGCATGTGGGCGGACCCGGCGAAGCTGCATCCTCCGCACCACCGCGGCGAGCGCTTCCAGGTCGCCGGGTACCTGCCGTTCCCGCGCTCGCCACAGGGGCATCCGTTCCTGACCCAGGCGGGCTCCTCCCCCGCCGGGGTCGCGCTGGCCGCCAAGTACGCCGACGCGGTGTTCACCCCGCAGAGCGACCCGGAGAGCTCGCGCGCGTTCCGGGAGCTGCTGCGCGAGCAGGCGGCGGCCGCCGGGCGCGACCCCGATCACGTCAGGGTGCTGCCGGGCCTGTCCTTCCTGCTCGGCAGCACAGACGCCGAGGCGGAGGCACTGAAACAGCGGCTTGAGGCCGCCGCGAGCAGCGACTTTCGCTGGCGCAACCTGGCGAACCTGGCCGGGCTCGACTACCGCGGCATCGAACCGGACGAGCCGTTCCCGGTCAGCCTGCTGGAGTCCGCGCCGAAGACCAGCTTCGGCGCCTCGATCTACCGGATGGCCGCGGAGCGCCCGCAGACCTTCCGCGAAGTGGCGCAGCGGCTTTCCGCGCTGCCCGGCGGCCTCGACTTCACCGGGACCCCGGAGGCGATGGCCGACCTGATCACCCGGTGGTGGCAGGCCGGCGCTACGGACGGGTTCACGCTGATGCCGAACGTGCTGCCGGACCAGCTCGAGCTCTTCGTCGACCACGTCGTGCCGATCCTGCAGCGCCGCGGCCTCGCGCGCACCGAGTACGCCGGCCGCACCCTGCGCGACCACTTCGGCCTGCCGCGCCCGGCGGCCCTCTGCGCGGCCGGCTAGCGGATCGGCCTGGTCGCGAACCGGGTTCGATTCTATGCTTGCGGCTCGTGTCTTCCGACAAGATCAAGCGCAGCGGCGCCGCTGAGACGGCGCGGCCGACCAACCCCGTGATCGCGGGGTTCTTCCCGGATCCGAGCGTGTGCCGGGTGGGGGACGACTACTACCTGGCGTGCTCGAGCTTCGAGTACTTCCCGGGTGTCCCGATCTTCCACAGCCGGGACCTGGCGCACTGGCGGCAGATCGGCAACGTGCTGGACCGCGAGAGCCAGCTGGTCCTGCCGGAGAGCACGACCTCGTCCGGCGGGATCTACGCCCCGACGCTGCGGTACCGCGACGGACGGTTCCACCTCATCGTCACGAACGTCAGCGGCGGCGGCAATCTGCTGGTGACCGCGACCGACCCGGCGGGTCCGTGGTCCGAGCCGACCATGCTGCCGGGGGTGCCGGGCATCGATCCGGACCTGGCCTGGGACGAGGAGGGCACCTGCTGGTGCACGGTGGCCGGGGTCGGTCAGGTGCGCCTGGACCTGGAGAGCGGGAAGGCCGAGGGCGAGGCGCAGCGGGTCTGGTCCGGAACGCCCGGGGCCAAGGCTCCGGAGGCCCCGCACCTGTACCGGATCGGCGACTGGTGGTACCTGATGATCGCCGAAGGCGGCACCGAGCGCGGGCACGGGGTGTCGATCGCCCGCGGCCCGGCGCCGGACGGACCTTTCGAGGCGTGCCCGGCCAATCCGATCCTCAGCCACCGCAGCACCGACCATCCGATCCAGAACACCGGTCACGCGGATCTGGTGCAGGGCCCGGACGGCTCGTGGTGGATGGTGCTGCTCGGGACGCGTCCGGGCGGGGGCACGCCGGGTTGGCACGGCCTCGGGCGCGAGACCTTCCTCGCCCCGGTCAGCTGGGTGGACGGCTGGCCGGTGGTCGGCGAGCTGTCCCCCGATCTGCCGACCCTGCCCTGGCCGCTGCACCCGTTCCCTGCCGAGCCGACGCGCGACGACTTCGACGACGTTGAACTGCACCCCCGGTGGGTTTCGCTGCGCCGCCGGCCGGCCGAACTGTGCACGACGGCGGAGCGGCCCGGCTGGCTGACGCTTCGGGAGAGCGGCCGGTCGCCGGACGACCTGAACGTGACGTTCGTCGGCCGCCGGCAGCAGCACTTCTCCTGCGAAGCACGTGCCCTGATCGACCCCGCCGAGGGGCGCGGCGGTCTGGCCGTGCGCCTCGACGAGCAGCATCACTACGAGATCGAGGCCGGCGACGGCGGTGTGCAGGTGGTCGCCCGCATCGGCCCGCTGCGCACCGTGGTGGCGCAGCGGGCCGTGCCCGCGGGTCCGGTGATCCTCGGCGTTCAGGTGCGCCAGACGGACGTGGTGCGCGACTCGCGCACCGGCCCGGACACCGTGTCGCTGGGCGTGGTGGAACCCGACGGCACGCTGGCGGTGCTCGCCGCGCTCGACGGCAAGTACCTGACGACCGAGGTCGCCGGCGGCTTCACCGGCCGGGTCATCGGCGTGTACGCCGCGACCGGAACCGTCCGCTTCGACTGGTTCGACTACGAACCGATCGGCGGCTGACGCCGGGCCGAATCAGCCCTCGATCTCCGGGCGGCCGGGTTCGGCCCACTTGGTGTGGAAGGTGCCCTCACGGTCAACACGCTGATAGGTGTGCGCGCCGAAGAAGTCGCGCTGGCTCTGGATCAGCGCGGCCGGCAGCCGCTCCGCGCGCAGCGTGTCGTAGTACGCGAGGGCGGCGGTGAAGGCCGGGGCCGGGATGCCGCGGCGCGCGGCGGAGGCGACCACCTCGCGCCAGGGGACCTGGGCGCCGGCGATCTCCTCGGCGAAGTGCTCCTCGGCCAGCAGGCTGACCAGGCCGGGGTTTGCGGCGTGCGCGGCGCGGATGCGGTCGAGGAACGCGGCGCGGATGATGCAGCCCCCGCGCCAGATCTTGGCCACCGCGCCCAGGTCGATGTCCCAGCCGTACTCGGCCGCGGCGTCGCGGATCATCGTCCAGCCCTGGTCGTACGCGATGATCTTGGAGGCGTACAGCGCCTGCTCGACCTGGTTGGTGAAGCGGTCGGTCTCGTGCGCGCGCAGCGGTTGGCGGGTGCCGCCGGGCAGCGGGCGGTAGGCGGCGCGCAGCTCGGCGCGGGAGGAGGCGACGCGGGCGAAGGTGGCCTGCGCGATGCCGGTGACCGGGCTGCCGAGGTCCAGCGCGGTCTGCACGGTCCACCGGCCGGTGCCCTTCTGCTCTGCGGCGTCCTTGACGATGTCGACGAACGGCCGGTCGGTGGCCGGGTCGGTGTGCGCCAGGACCTCGGCGGTGATCTCGATCAGGTAGGAGTCCAGCCGCCCCTTGTTCCAGGCGCGGAAGACCTCGGCGATCTCGGCCGGGCTGTAGCCGGTGACCTCGCGCAGCAGGTGGTAGGCCTCGGCGATCAGCTGCATGTCGGCGTATTCGATGCCGTTGTGCACCATCTTGACGAAGTGGCCCGCGCCGTCCGCGCCGATGTGCGTGGCGCACGGCTCGCCGTCCACCTTCGCGCTGATCTCCTCGAGCATCGGGCCGAGCACGGCGTAGGACTCGCGCGAGCCGCCGGGCATGATCGAGGGGCCGTTGAGGGCGCCCTCCTCGCCCCCGGACACCCCGGTGCCGACGAAGTGGATCCCGCGCTCGCGCAGCGCGGCCTCGCGCCGGCGGGTGTCGGCGAAGTGCGCGTTCCCGCCGTCGATGATCATGTCGCCCTCGTCGAGCAGCGGGGCGAACTCGTCGATCACGGCGTCGGTCGGCTCGCCGGCCTTCACCATGATCATCAGCCGCCGCGGCCGCTCCAGCGCCGCGACGAAGTCCTCGGCGGACTCGGCCGGCACGAAGCTGCCCTCGTGCCCGAACTCCTCGACGAGTGCGCGGGTGCGTGACGGCGTGCGGTTGTGTACCGCGACCGTGTAGCCATGTCGGGCGAAATTGCGAGCGAGATTTCGGCCCATCACCGCCAAGCCGGTGATGCCGATCTGCGCGGTTGCCTCCATGGTGCGCCTCCTTCGTCTGTGCCGGTCGACCGGGAATACGGCTGGAGCGCCGGGCCGGTTCGACGTCACCTACCCGCTGGGGTGCGCGCGGCACACGGCCTTTAGCCCGGCCCTCGTCAAAGCCGTTCGTGCTCTGTATCGTCACCAGTGGTCGGCGCGGGAGAGCAGGGTCGCCGACCGCTCCAGTATTCGGCATCGGCGCGGCCGAGCGCTTTTTGACGCCCCATTCCGGAAACGTTTACAGGAGCGACCGATGCGCCGAAGGACCGGAATCGAGAAGAGCAGGGGCCGCCGCCGTGGCAGCAGGGCCCTGATCTTTGCGGCGGCCGTGGCGGCCGCGTTGCTGCGCTGGCCTGGATCGACGCCTACGACCTGACCCACAACGCCGGCTACCTGAACGAGGCGGCGGCGATCGCCGACTATGTCAGCACCCTGTGGGATTCGAGCAGCTGCGGCGGCGGGGTGTGGTCCGACCGGCAGCGGGTCTACAAGAACGCGGTGGCCAACGGGCTGTACGTCCGGCTCACCGCCGCGCTGCACAACCGCATCGCGGGCGACACGACCTGGCTCGGGCGAGCGAACTCCGCGTGGAACTGGTTCGTCGCGAGCGGGATGATCAACTCCTCCGGTTTGGTGAACGACGGGCTGACCTCGTCGTGCGCGAACAACGGCGGCACCGTCTGGAGCTACAACCAGGGCCTGGCCATTGGTGCCGGCGTCGAGGTCTGGCGGGCGGCCGGCAGCGGCGCGGCGCTGGCCGAGGCGCGCCGCCTCGCCGACTCCGCGATCAGCTCCCCGGCGCTGACCTCCGGCGGGCTGCTGACCGAATCCTGCGACAGCGTCACCGCCACCTGCGATGACAACCAGAAGCAGTTCAGAGGCATCTTCATGCGCTATCTGGGCGACCTGAACGGCGTCACCGGCGGCGCGTACAGCACGTTCATCGCGACTCAGGCCACCGCGCTCTGGGCCAGCGACCGCGACAGCCTCAACCGATTCGGCGAACGCTGGTCCGGACCGGACTCCGGCTCCTACCCGAACATCCGAGACTGGCGCACCCAGGCCAGCGCCCTGGAGGCGTTGCTGGCCGGGTACTGAGGCGCCCGTTGGTGTTAGGTGATGAGAGCGGGCCGGTGCCCGACGAAGCGGAGCCGGCGGATGGGAGAAGGCGGATGAACGACGAGAAGAGCGTGGCCGGCGAGGTGGTGTCGTTGCGCACCCTCGGGGACCGCATGCTCGACGAGGCCCGCGCCGCGCAGTCCGGGCGTGCCGGGCGCACGGTCATCGCGCTGCCCGGTCTGCGCACCACGCTGCTCGCGCTCGCCGCGGGCCGGGAACTGGCTGAGCATCAGGCGCCCGGCTCGGCAACCATCACCTGCCTTAGCGGCGAGGCCACCCTCGCGACCGGCGAGCGCGAGTGGCGGCTGCGCGAGGACGATGCCGTGGCCATCCCGGAGGAACGGCACCGGCTGTTCGCCGAATCCGACACTCTGGTGCTGCTGACTGTGCGGCTCGACTGACCGGGAAGACTCGCGTCGACGACCTGACCGGCAGGACGTCCGCTACCTGTCACGATGTCTCCACCGCACCGATGCTGTGGATGCGGCCGGTGAATGGGTGGCAGGGCGCGAGGGAGGCGGCGGCACGGTGAGCCTGGCCGGGTTGGCGCTGGTGCTGGCACTCGGGCTGGCCGGGCCGCTGCTGGCGGCCCCGAGGCGGACCGGGATCCCGGTCGCGGTCGGCGAGATCTCGGCCGGGGTGCTGGCCGGGCGCACCGGGCTGCGGTGGATCGACCCGGGCGAGCCGGTGCTGGCCTTCCTCGCCTCCGCGGGCTTCGGCCTGATCATGCTCGTGGCCGGCAGCCACGTTCCGCTGCGCGACCCGGCGCTGCGCCTGGCCCTGCGCCGCGGCCTGCTGCTCGCCCTGCTCACCGGCGCGCTCGCGGTCGCCGTGGGCTACGGGGTCGCAGCGCTCTTCGACACCGGACACGCGCTGCTGTACGCGGTGCTGTTCGCGTCCAGCTCGGCGGCGCTGATCATGCCGGTGATCGACGAGGCGAAGCTGGACGCGCCGCCGGTGCTCGCCACGATCGTGCACGTCGCCATCGCCGACACCGCCTGCATCGTGCTGCTGCCGCTCGCCGAGCAGCCGGAGCGCGCGGGGAGGGCGGCGCTCGGCGTGCTGGCCGTACTCGGCGCCGGCGTCCTCCTCCTGCTGGTCACGCGCGAGGCGGCGCATCGCGGACTGCTGACCCGGATGCGCAAGCTCAGCCGCCGCAGGCATTTCGGGCTCGAGCTGCGCGTCCAGCTGATCACCGTCTTCGCGCTGGCCGGGCTGGCGCAGCGGCTCGGCGTGTCGGTCATGCTGGCCGGGTTCGCGGCCGGACTCACGCTCGCGGCGCGCGGAGAGCCGCACCGGCTGGCCCGGCAGTTGTTCGCGGTCACCGACGGGTTCCTCGGCCCGGTGTTCTTCGTGTGGCTCGGCGCTTCCCTCGACCTGCGCGCCCTCGCCTCCCATCCGCGGATGATCGCGCTGGCCGGGGTCCTCGCCTTTGGAACCCTCGCCGCGCACGGCGCCGCGGCGCTCCTGCGCCAGCCGGTCGCGCTGGCCGTGCTGGCCGCAGCCCAGCTCGGCGTGCCCGTGGCGGCGGTCACCATCGGTTCACGCGCGGGCCTGCTGCGGCCCGGGGAGGACGGCGCGATCCTGGCCGCCGCGCTGATCACGGTGGCCACGACCGGGTGGGCCGGGGCGCGGGCCCGCGGCGATGCGGGCCTCGTCGCGCAAACCGAAGCCGGAGAGCCCGCAGCCGACTGAAACACATCCGATGTGTCGGCGTAGATGACCGCAGATGGCTGCCGTTTATGCGCTGAAACACCCGCCTTCCGCTTGACAGGTCCGATCTATGGTGTAAACCTCGCTCACTAGCTCAGGGTTGAGCGAGGGTGAGGTGGCCGATGGGTAGCCGGTTGCGGGGAGCGTTCGCTGCAGCGGTGGCGGCGATTGGCTTAATCGCCGGGCTGGGAGCCGCTCCGGCGCTCGCCGTAGGGAAAGCAACCGGGACGGCGGCGACAGGGAGCGCGGCGTGGGACGCGAGCAGCTGCTCCGGCGCTTCGTGGCTGGACCGGCATAAAAGCCCTGACGAACGCGCCAGCCTGCTGCTCGCGCAGCTCACCCTCGATGACAAGATGCTGCTGCTGCACGCGATCTCGGACAGCACGCACGCCCGGCAGGTCGGGCCGATTCCGCAGCTGTGCGTGCCCGCTCTGCTCCTGACGAACGGCTCGGCCGGAGTCAGTTCCGGCGGCGTCGTGCAGTATCCGGCCACTGCGTTACCCGCGCCGATCGGCGCCGCGGCCGCCTGGGACGCGTCCACCGCGGCGCGATACGGCGCCGTCGAGGGCCGGGAAACGCTGGACCAGGGCCGCAATCTGCTCGAAGGCCCCGACGTGAACATCGCCCGAGTGCCTCTCAACGGCCGCACCTTCGAGGCCTACGGAGAGGACCCCTACCTGGCCGGGCAGACCGCGGTCGGCGACATCCGCGGCATCCAGTCGCAGGGCGCCATCGCCGAGGTCAAGCACTTCGCGGCGAACAACCAGGAGACCAACCGCAGCACGATCGACGAGCGGATAGACCCGCGCACTTTGCACGAGATCTACCTCCCGGCGTTCCAGGACGCGGTCGTGCAAGGCCGCGCCGGCTCGGTGATGTGCGCCAAGAACCAGGTCAACGACCAGTACGCGTGCGAGAACGGCGGGCTGTTGCAGCAGACGCTGCGGCAGGACTGGGGCTTCCGGGGCTTTGTGACCTCCGACTTCAGCTCCTGCCACAGCACGCTCGACTGTGTCGACGCCGGGATGAACATCGAACTGCCCTCGGCGACGTACTACGGCGACGCGCTCAAGGCAGACGTCGAATCCGGGCAGGTCTCGACGGCGGCAGTCGACGCCCTCGTATACCCGGTGCTGCGGACCATGTTCCAGTTCGGGCTCTTCGATCGGCCCGCGACCACCGAACCGATCAACGCGGCCGCCGACGGGCGGGTGGCCCGTGACGCCGCCGAGGCGGGGACGGTGCTGCTCAAGAACGCCGGCGGCGTCCTGCCGCTCAGCCCGCGCAGCGTGCACTCGGTCGCGGTGATCGGCCCGGGCGCCAGCACGGCCGTCACCGGCGGCGCGGGCAGCCCGGACGTCGCGCCGCTGTACACCGTCAGCCCCCTGACTGGAATCGAGAAGCGCGCCGGGGCCGCGGTGAAGGTCGACTACGCGGAGGGCATGCCGCCGGTCAATCTCGGCCCGCAGCCCGCGGTCCCGTCGAGCGCGCTGGCTCCCGCCGACGGTGCCGCCGCCGTCAGCGGCCTGACAGCGCAGTACTTCCCCACGCCGAACCTCACCGGCACGCCGGTGGCCACCCGCGACGAGCCGTGGATCGACACCGACTACCACGCGGTCGCGCCGGTCCCCGGCCTGCCTGCCAACAGCTGGTCAGTGCGCTGGACCGGGACCGTCACCGCCCCGGTGACCGGCGCGTACACCTTCAACCTGACCAGCCACGGCAGCGCCGCGCTCTACCTGGACGGAACCCAGGTCGCTTCGGGCAAGGGCTCCTTCCCGGCCTCCACGGCCACCGCGACGGTGAACCTGGTCGCGGGCCAACCGCACTCGATCCGGGTCGACTATCAGGGCACGAGCACCATCGAGCTGGGCTGGACCGCGCCGGACGGCGCGCAGGACCCGCAGATCGCGCAGGCCGTGGCCGCCGCCAAGTCCTCGGACGTGGCCGTGGTCTTCGTCGGCGAGAAGGAGAGCGAGGGCGCCGACCGCACCGGCCTGGCACTGCCCGGCTATCAGGATCAGCTCGTCGAGGCGGTCGCCGCCGCCAACCCCCGCACGCTTGTGGTGCTCAACACCGGCGGCCCGGTACTGATGCCGTGGCTCGGCCAGGTCGCCGGCGTGCTCGAGGCCTGGTATCCGGGCGAGGAGGACGGGAACGCGATCGCGGCGCTGCTGTTCGGTGATTCGGATCCGGGCGGACGCCTGCCGATCACCTTCCCGCGCAGCCTCGCCGACACCCCGGCCAACACTCCGGCGCAATATCCGGGCGTCGGCGGCGTCGCGACGTACTCCGAGGGCGTGTTCGTCGGCTATCGGCACTACGACGAGGCGGGAATCGATCCGCTGTTCCCGTTCGGCTACGGGCTGTCCTACACGACGTTCAAACTCAGCAGGCTGAGAGTCGAGGGCGGCGGCCGGACGGTCAGCGTCGACGTGACGAACACCGGTCGGCGGGCCGGTTCGGAAGTGGTCCAGCTCTACATCGGGCATCCGGCGGACTCCGCGGTGCCGGAGCCGCCCAATCAACTCGAAGGCTTCGCGAAGGTGCAGCTCGCGCCGGGACAGACGCGACACGTGACGCTCAGCCTCACCCCGCAGTCCTTCGCCTATTGGAACGCCGCCGCGAACGCCTGGACCGTGCAGCCGGGCACGTACACGGTCTCCGTCGGCACCTCCTCGCGTGACCTCCCGCTCGCCGCACACATCGAGATCGGTGGCTGATATGAGAGCTCGACGTCTGCTCGCACTGGCCACGACCGGGACGCTCGCCGCCTCGCTGCTTTCCTCGGCAGCCGCGGCGGACGCGAGCAGCGAGCCGACGACCGCGTGGCGCGACGGCGCGTTCCATGTGGACGTCCCGGGCGTGGTCGGCCGCTCGGACGTGGTGCTCGGCCAGCCGAACGCCGCCGCGGCGCAGGCGATGCCGCTCGGCAACGGCAGCCTCGGCGCGGCGGTGTGGGCGGCGAGCGGATTCACCGCGCAGCTCAACCGCGCCGACACGCTGCCCGACCGGCTCTCCCCCGGCCAGGTGGTGATACCCGGTCTCGCGAAGCTGACCGGTGCGCCGGACTACCACGGCCGCCTCGACCTGTATGACGGAGTGCTGACAGAGTCCGGCGGCGGCATGACCGCGACGGCGTATGTGAGCTCTGCGACGGACGAGCTCGTGGTGAACGTGACCGGCGCCGATCCCGGCGCCGTCCAAACCGCGCGGCTCGGCTTGTGGCAGCCGAGAACCCCGGCCGCGCAAGCCGTCGGCGCAAGCGTGGGCGTGCTCTCGCAGACCTGGGTCGACAACACCCAGCCGGGCGCGAGCAACGAGACCTTCGGCGCGCTCGCCGCCGTGACGGCCTCCGGCCAGGGCGTGCAGGCCAGCGTGGTCGATCCGCTCACGGTGCAGGTCAGCTTCCGTCCACACGCCGACGGCTCGTTCCGCGTCGTGGTGGCCGCCCCGCAGTGGACCGGCGGCGACGTGACCGCCGTGGCCCGCGGCCTGCGCGCCGATGCCGCGCCGTTTCCCGCCGCGGCGCTGGATTCCGCGCAACGGCGCTGGTGGCACGGATACTGGAGCCATGTCGGATTGATGGAGCTCTCCTCCGCGGACGGCGCGGCGCAGTACCTTGAGAACGTCCGGCTGGTCAGCCTCTACGCGGCGGCCGCGGAGCGCGGCACAGTACGGCCGGGCTCGCAGGCCGGCGTCGCCGACCTGTTCGACTCATCGCAGGACTCGCATTCCTGGGATCCGGCCTCCTACTGGGGCTGGAACCTGCGGATGATGGTGACGGCGAACCTCGGCGCGGGCGCGTTCGGCAACAACGACGCCTATTTCGCGATGTACCGCAACGATTTGACGGCGATCGAGAACTGGACGTCGAGCCAGTTCGGCGGGCTGCCGGGCGCCTGCGTCCCGGAGACCATGCGGTTCAGCGGCGTGGGCATCCAGGTGCACCAGGCGAACGGAGCGTGGGGCGCGCGGCCCTACCTGGACTGCAGCGCGCAGGGACCGGCGAACTTCAATGCCAGAACCCTGAGCACCGGCGGCGAGGTGTCGCTCTTCATCTGGCAGACCTATCTGGCCACCGACGACCTCGGCTTCCTGCGGGCGAACTATCCGCTGATGGCCGCGTGGGCGCGATTCATGCTGGCCTACGCCAAGCCGGGCGCCGACGGCTTCCTGCACACCAGCCCGTCCAACGCGCACGAGACGCAGTGGGACGTGAACGATCCGACCACTGACATCGCCGCCATGGACGCGGTCTTGCCCGAGGTGGTCCAGGCGGCGCGGATCCTGCACCGCGACGGCGACCTGGTCGGCCAGATCGAGGCCGCGCTGCCGAAGATCCTGCCGTATCCGCGTACTGACGCCGCGACCCGCACCCAGCAGCTCACCCCGGCCGCCGACGCGACCGGCGGCGACGTGGTCGGCATGTCGTACCAGCAGGCCGCGCCGACCCACAACACCGAGAACCTCGGCCTGGAACCGGTCTGGCCGTACGGGCTCGTCGGCGACAGCGGGCCGCTGAGCGCGCTGGCCCGGCGCACCTTCACCGACCGGCCGAACGTCGAGATCAATGACTGGAGCCTCGACCCGATCGACGCGGCACGGCTCGGGTTGGCCGCGGACGTCGCCAAGACGCTCGTCGACCAGACCGAGAAGTACCAGTTGCGTCCGTCGGGGCTGGCCGCGTTCGGCGCGAGCTATCCCGAGCCGTACGCGGAGCAGGGCGCGGTGGTCGCGGACGCGTTGCAGGACGCGATGGTGCAGGACTACGACGGCTTGCTGCGCGTCGCCCCGGCGTGGCCGAGCGGCTGGGACGCCGACGCCAGCGTGTACATCCAGCATCGCGGCAAGGTCGATGTACAGGTGCGCGGCGGCCGGCTGCTGACCGTGGCGATCGAGGCCGGAGCGACCGGTCCGATCCGGATCCGCAATCCGTGGCCGGGACAGACGGTGCAGGTGGTCAGCGGTGCGACGCATATCGCCATAGGCCCGACGTCAGCAGACGAATTCACCCTGCCCGCGATGCAAGGGCGCGGCTACCTCGTGGAGCCGGTCGCCGCCCCGACCACTGCACTGCCCTACGCCCCGGTGACCGGAACGCCGGCCGCGGCGTACCGCACGCTCGGCGCGGCGCAGATCGGGCTGCCAGCCGCTGGCGGGCCTGGTCCGCTACCCGTAATCCGCTTACGCATTAACGAGCGTATTGACGCGCGGTAGCGGACCGCGTACGGTCCTCAATCTAGTAAGGGAACTTTCCTAACCGCGTGCCGGGTCCCACCACACCCGGCACGCGGTGCGCCGTAAGCAGCACCAGAGACAACCCACGCACCCACCCGTTTCCCTGGGACGGAGCCCGCAGTCATGCGCAAGCTGCCCACGCTCGCCGCGCTCGCGGCGGTATCAACCCTCGTACCGGTAGGCCTGATCGCCCTCGGTGCGAACTCCGCGAACGCGGCCGGTACCTTCCCGGCGCACTACGCGGCGCCGTATCTGCAGATCTCGAGCGGCGACGCGGGCGACATGGCCGCCGACCTGTCCGCGAGCGGCGACAAGTTCTACACGCTGGCGTTCCTGACGCCGAAGTCCGGCTGCACGCCCGAGTGGGAGGACGGCGGCGACTCGGTCGGCGCGTTCAGCAGCCAGATCAACGCGATCAAGGCGGCTGGCGGCAACGTGATCATCTCCTTCGGCGGCGAGGCCGGCGGGGAGCTGGCGCAGACCTGCACCTCGGTGTCGAACCTGACCGCCGCCTACAAGAAGGTGGTGGACACCTACGGGGTGACCCGGCTGGACTTCGACATCGAAGGCAGCGTGCTCGACGACACCACCTCCAACACCCGGCGCGCCCAGGCGCTGGCCGCCCTGCAGGCCGCCGAGCCGGCCGTGCAGGTCGACTTCACCGTCCCTGTCGACCCCACCGGCCTGGAGTCCAACGCCGTCAACCTGCTCAAGGGCGCCAAAAGCAAGGGCGTGAAGGTCAACCTCGTCAACATCATGACGATGGACTTCGGCGACGGGGAGAACGCGCTCGCCGACGCCGAGTCCGCGGCCGACGGCACCGTGCCGCAGCTGGAGTCGGTCTACGGGGTCTCCTCGTCGCAGGCCTGGAACATGCTCGGGCTCACCCCGATCGCCGGGCACAACGACGACAACGAGAACTTCACCCAGTCCAACGCCAGTACGCTGGAGAGCTTCGCGGCGAGCCACGGCGTGCAGGAGCTGGCCTTCTGGGAGGTCGACGGCTACGACAAGGGCACCGGCTACGCGTACTCGAAGATCTTCAACAAGATCACCGGTGGAAGCACGGGCGGCGGAGGCGGCGGCGGTCACGCCTATGTCGGCGCCCAGTCCGGCAAGTGCATCGACGACAACAACTCCAGCACCACCAACGGGACCCAGCTGGAGATCTACACCTGCAACGGCGGCGCGAACCAGTCGATCGTGACCAGCGGCAGCACGCTGCAGGTCGAGGGCAAGTGCATCGACGCCGGCAACAACCAGACCGCGAACGGCACCGTCGTCGACATCTACACCTGCAACGGCGGCGCCAACCAGAACTGGACCTACAGCGCCTCCTCCGGCACCATCGTCGGCGCCCAGTCCGGCAAGTGCATCACCGTGCAGGGCGCCAGCACCGCCAACCTGGCCAAGCTGATCCTGTACACCTGCAACGGCGGCGCCAACCAGAAGTGGACCGCGCAGTGAGGCGAGCCGCCGAGCTGCTTTAAGCCGAAGCCGTTGCGCGGATATCGCTACTGCTGCTGCCGCCGCGGCGTCCGACGGGACGCCGCGGCGGCAGCGCGCTTCTCGTTACCCGCCGACGGTAATGAGTTCGGCGCTGCCCGATGCGATCGGCAGGGCCAGCGCGCCGTTGTGGATGCGCACCTTGTCCGCCGGGCGGACGGGAAGCCGGCCGGTGCGGTCGACGCTGGCGCCCTGGATCTGCACGCCCTGGGCGCTGGCGAGCGACTTGCCGGTCAGGTGCACCACGGACGCGGTCGCGCCGGTGTGGCCTGCGGTAAAGCGGATGGCGATGCTCACCGGCGCGGCCGTGGTCGCGTCCTTCTCGATGACGGCGACCCGGATCTTGCCGTCGTCGCCGCGCACCGCGTAGGCGGTCAGGTTCGGCGCGGTTCCGGAGCCGCCGGCGGAGACGTTCACCGGCAGGAACCGGCCGGCGCCCATGTGGTCGGCGAGATAGAGGCCGTAGTACTCGGGGGCGGCGGTGTAGACCTGGGCCTTCTCGTCGGCCGAGTTCGCGGCGCAGATCGGCGTGTAGATCTGGAACTTGCCGTTGTACAGCGGCGCGTCGCACACGCCGAGTCCGCCGTGGAAGTTCAGGCCGTTGAATCCGTCCTGCGCCATCAGCAGGCTGTAATCCAGGGCCCAGAGCGACGAGGCGTAGGTGTCGCTCACCCCGGTGATGCCGCCGCCGGCGGCCGAGTTGGTCTCGTCGATCCGGATCGGCAGCCCGGCGGCGCGCGCGCCGGCCAGCTCCTGCGCGACGTTCGCGGTCTCGGTCGTGTCGGTGTGCGGCGAGAGCAGCTGCGTCGCCGTCGAGCCGCCCGGCACGCTGTATCCGTGGATCGTCAGCAGGCTGAGCCGGTTCTTCTCGGCCTGCGCGAACTGCGAGACCCAGGCGCCGGTGGTGGTCGGCGAGCTGACGTCCGGTCCGGCCAGCGGCGTGCTGCCCGCCGCGGCAGCGCAGGCCTGCCAGTCCGGGAGGTACTGGGTGTAGCCATAGGGTGCGGTGCGCAGGCCGTTGTGCGCCCAGTCGTTCGGTTCGTTGCCGCATTCGGCCCCGAGCAAGTTGCTTCCCAGCGTGGACTTGAGGACCTCGGCCTCGTCGGTCGCCAGCGAAGCGTCGTAGTGCCCGAGGTTGATGCCAACCTCGGCATGCCAGCCGGTGGCATCGAGGAAGTGGCCGAGTCGGGCGATATCGGCTGGCCTGACGACGTCCTGCACCCAGCCGGGCAGCGGCTGCGGCGGGGGCTGGCCGGCCGGTTCCCAGAGGGTGTCGCGGTCGAGCGTGTTCCCGCCGATGCGCAGGTTGCCGCGGCCGAGCGTGCGCAGCAGGTTGGCCAGGTTGCCGGTGCCCGCGTCGAAATTGCCGACGCCGAGTTCGCGCATCTCGTAGGAGAGGCCCACGAAGTCGCGCGGGAGCGCGCCGTAGGGATGTGCCGTGTCAATGGTCAGCGTCACCTGCGCCGGTGCGGCCCCGGGCGCCGCGGGCGGGTCGGGTGTCACTGCCGCGCCGGCGGTCCCGGCGCAGCAGAGCGCTGCGAGCGTGAGGGCGATGGTCGCCGGTGCCGTGCGTCGTCGTTGAGCAGGGGGCATGGGAGCCGCCTCTTTCACATATGTGAATGATATTCAGAAATATGACCGCCAAGCACGCTACGCGACGGAAAAGGGGCCCACAAGCGTTTCATTCGTCGTTTCATCGCCGGTTTCTGAGGGGTTGTGAGCGTCTTTCTTGAGTAAGCGTCAGTTCATGCCACAGGGTCTTGTGATCAACCGGGTGCCGCCGCCATGATGGGTGACCGCTCTGCGTCTGGAGGGATCGAGCACGTTCAGCAAGCGCATTTCACCTGGTGCGGACGGACCCGGGCAGGGTCGCGGCGGGCAGTTCGAGTACCCGCGGCCCCGGCTTTTCGGCGGGATCACGCTGTCCCGGCTGACCGCGGCGGCGGCGATTCTCGGTGCGGCGGTCGGCTGCGTCGTCGCCTTCGGCGTTCTGCGTCCGAGCGGGAGCGGGAGCGGCAACGGCGCCCCGCCGCCCGCCGTCGTTCCGGTCATCGGCCCGACGAACGGATCGGCGGCGACCACCGTCACCGGCGCCGGACTGCCCAGCCCCAGCGCGACGCCGACCTCCCCGTCGCCGCGGCCCAGCAGTTCTGTGGCGAGGACGCCCGCGGGCGCGTCGCAGTCGCCTGCGGCCTCGCCGCTGCCGTCGCGGGCGTACGAGGGTGACGCGAGCGGGAACGTTCTGGCCGGCGGCGCCCGGGCCGGCTGGTGTGGGGCCTGCCCGGACGGTATGAAGATCCGCTTCCTCGGCGAGGGCGGCACGCTGACCTTCCCGGACGTCGCCGCCTCGGTCGCCGGCGACTACACCATGAAGATCGTCTTCACCGAGGGCGACACGAGCGGCGGCCGCACTGCCGTCGTGTCGGTCGACGGCGCCGATGCGAGCGTGTATTTCGTCGGGAACGGCGATTGGAACTCCCCGCAGACGCTGACCCTGACGATCCACCTGGCGGCCGGGCGGAACTCCATCGAATTCAGCAATCCGGCGAACGTGGCCCCGGACATCGCCGAGATCGTCGTCTGATTCGATCGGCCGCACGGGCGGCGGGCGGCTGCTTGCCAACCCCGGGCGGCTGACGTACTTTCCTCCTCGCGAAGTTTTTCGCGACACGGCCGTTATGAGGGTGGCGGCCATATTCGCCCCCTTATATATGTAGGCCGTGGAGGTCATGTCATGAGGTTCCGCCGCGGAACCCGTCCCACTCGCGCGCTCGCAGCCGTCGCCGCTGCGGCCGCCGCCACCCTCGCCGGCGCTCTCGCGGTCGTGGTGCTGCCGGCCGCCGCGAGCGCGGCGGCCGGGCCCGGCAGCTACACCATCGTCGACGCCGGGAGCAGCCACCTGTGCCTGGACCTGCCCGGTTCGAGCACGACCGCCGGCGTGCAGGTCGACTTGCAGAGCTGCGCCGGGTCCGTGAACCAGGTATGGACCCTGACGAGCGCGAGCACCGGTTACACGATCGCCTCGCCGGTCAGCGGCCTGTGCCTGGGCATCGCGGGCGCCTCGACCAGCGCGGGCAAGGCGGTCCAGCAGCAGTCCTGCGACGGCTCCGCCAACCAGCAGTGGACGCTGAACGCCAGCGGAAGCAACTACCAGCTCATCGACGTCAACGCGGCCAAGTGCATGAACGCCTCCGGCAGCGGCACCTCGGCGGGAACCCTGGTGGTGCAGAACAGCTGCGACAGCAGCGCCACCAAGCTGTGGACGCTCAATGCGGCCTCGGGTTCCACCTCGGCGCCGAGCGCGTCCGCCTCCGCCTCCGCCTCGCCCTCACCGAGTTCGAGCCCGACTCCGCCGCAGCCCGGCGAGCCGAGCGTGCCGGGCACCTGCACCCCGGTGGCCGCGCAGCTGGCCAAGCCGGCCAACGAGCAGTTCACCAGCGCGCAGGAGTCCGCGCCCCCGGACACCGCGCGCATCCAGGCGGCGCTCAACAGCTGCGCCGGGACCGGCAAGGCGGTGGAGCTGACCGCGAGCGGCGGCAACGACGCGTTCCTCTCCGGCCCGCTGACGGTCAACGCCGGCGAGGTGCTGCTGGTCGATTCCGGAGTCACGCTCTACGCCTCCCGCAACCCCGCCGACTACCAGGTCTCCGGCCAGCCCAAGTGCGGCACCCTCGGCGCCTCCGACGGCAGCACGCTCGGCACCGCCACCGGCTGCGTGCCGTTCATCGCCGTCCGCGGCAACAACTCGGGAGTGATGGGCACGCAGAGCGCCTCGGGCAGCCAGGGCGTCATCAACGGCCGCGGCGACCAGGACATGCTGGGCACCAGCACCACCTGGTGGGCGCTGGCCGAGTCCGCGCACAGCAAGACCAGCACGCAGCAGGAGAACCCGAAGCTGATCACGGTCTTCGGCGCCTCGGACGTGACGATGTATCACATCAGCCTGACGAACTCGCCGATGTTCAACGTGCTGCTGGAGGGCGGCAGCGGGTTCACCGCCTGGGGCGTGCGGATCGACAACCCGGACAACGCCCGCAACACCGACGGCTTCGATCCCGACAGCGCGAGCAACGTGCTGATCACCGACAGCTATATCAACACCGGTGACGACGGGGTCGCGGTCAAGGCCGACGCCGGCGGCGCCGCCAGCCACATCACCGTGAGCAACACCAGCTTCTGGGGCATCCACGGCCTGTCCGTCGGCAGCCAGACCAACGGCGGCGTGCAGGACGTGACCTTCTCCGGCAACTACATCCACGGCGGCACCGACATCCACGGCAACACCGCCTCCAGCAACAACGGCGTGCGGGTCAAGAGCGACACCAGCTTCGGCGGCACGGTGTCCGGAGTCAGCTTCGTGAACACCTGTGAGACCGGGGTCGAGCACCTGATCCTGATCGACCCGCAGTACCTGAGCGGGAACGGCTCGACCGTCCCGAACTTCGCCGACATCACCATCAACGGCCTGAAGGCGGTCAACTCCTCGTCCGGCAAGTCGACCCTCAACGGCTACTCGGCCGCGTATCCGCTGGGCCTGACCCTGGAGAACGTCCAGCTCGACGCGACCAAGGTCGCCGCGCAGTACGCCAACATCCGGATGTACAACGCCAACATCGCGCCCACGGGCACCGGCGTCACGGTGACCAGCTTCACCGGCTCCGGCAGCGTGCCCGGCTGCGCCAGCTTCCCGAGCTGGCCGGGACTGTAACCGCACGCAAACGGCGGGCCGCCGGTGCGGCTACTGGCGGCCCGCCTCGCCGAACCCTGACAGGATCAGCGCGGGGACCTGGTCGGCGGGCAGCGGGCGGGAGAAGTAGTAGCCCTGCCCGGTGTCCGCGCCCAGCTTGCGCAGCGCCTCGGCCTGCGCCCCGGTCTCCACGCCCTCCGCGATCACCATCATGCCGCAGGCGCGCGCCAGGTTGATCAGGCTGCTGACGATCGGTTCCTCGGAGCTCTCCTGCGCGCCGCCGCCGGCCGCCGCGGCCGGGGGGATCAGCCCCTTGACGAACGAGGCGTCTATCTTCAGCGTGTGCGCGGGCAGCCTGCGCAGGTAGGCCAGGTTCGAATAGCCGGTGCCGAAATCGTCGATGGCGATGCGCACGCCGAGGTCGGAGAGCTCCCGCAGCCGCTGGACGGCGGGCCTTCCGCGCCGGCCCGGCTCCATCACCGCGCTCTCGGTCAGCTCCAGCTGGAGGCGGGCCGGGGGCAGCCCTCCGGCCTCCAGCGCGTCGTGGACCTCGCGGACCAGTCCGGGGTCGCGCACCTGCGGCACCGCGACGTTCACCGAGACGGTGACCGGCGCGCCGTCCGGCGGGCGCGGCCAGGTCGCGGCGTCGGCCACCGCGCGGCGCAGCACCCAGCGGCCGAGGGCCACGATGGCGCCGGTCTCCTCGGCCAGCGGCACGAACCGGCCGGGGCCGAGCAGCCCGAGCCGCGGATGGTTCCAGCGCACCAGGGCCTCGAGCGACCGGACCCGCTGGTCGGCCAGGTCCACGATGGGCTGGTACTCCAGGAACAGCTCGCCGCGTTCGAGCGCGCCGGGCAGTTCCTGGGAGAGCGCGTAGCGGGCCACCTGCCGGGCGTTGCGCTGCGCGTCGAACAGCGCCCAGCGGTCGCGCCCGGCCGCCTTGGCCCAGTAGAGCGTGACGTCGGCGGCGCGCAGCAGCTCGCTCGGTCCGGCTCCCTCGACCGGCTGCTCGACGATCCCGATGCTGCCGGTGACGCTCAGCTCGCGCCCGTCGAGCAGCACGGGTTCGCGGATCGCCGCGAGCACCCGCTCGGCCACGTCGATCGCGCTTTGCGGGCCGGCGGTGTCCGGCAGCAGGATGACGAACTCGTCGCCGCCCATCCGGGCCACCGGATGGGCGTCCGGTTCGACGGCCTCGCGCAGCCGGGCGGCGATCTGGATGAGCAGCCGGTCGCCGGCGTCGTGGCCGAGGGTGTCGTTGACCGCCTTGAAGCCGTCGATGTCGAGGAAGCACACCGCGATGCGCCGAGCTTCGTCCGGCTCGCCAGCCACGTCAGCGGCGTCGCTCTCAGCGAAGTCGGCTCCGTCGCCGCCCCCGTCGTCCGTGTCCTCGACGTCTTCGACCTCGGTGCGGCCGTCGCGGACGTTCAGTGTGGCGGCGAGTTCTTCGAGCAGCAGGGTGCGGTTCGGCAGCCCCGTCAGCGGGTCGTGGGTGGCCTGGTGGCGCAGCCGCTCGGTCATCTCGCGCCGCTCGGTCACGTCCTCGAACAGCCCGACCATGAGCGCCGTCTTGCCGTCGTCCCCGATCACGCTGCTGGCCCGCATGCGCGCCCAGATGACCTCGCCGTCGGGGAGCACGAACTGCTTCTCGCCGGTCATCTGGCGCCGCCGGCCGGCCAGCAGCGCCCGGTAGTGCTCCCAGTACTCCGGCGGGTCGGTGGGCAGCCGCAGGGAGCTGATCTCCAGGCCGCGGGCGGCGCGGGCGTCCCGGCCGAGCATCCGCGCCAGCGGCTCGTTGATCTCCAGGATGCGGCCCTCGCCGTCCGCGATGCCGATGCCGAGGGCCGCGCCGCGGAACACTGCCCGGAACCGCGCCTCGCCGGTGCGGTGCGCGTCGAGCACCGCGATGCGGATCGCTTCCTGCTCGCGGCGGGTGCGGTCACGCAGGCCCTCGGCGTACCCGGCGGCCAGTCCCGCGTAGAGGGCGGTGCGCACGGCCGAGTCGATCTCGGTGGGCAGGTGATCGGAGAGGACTGCGATCGACGCGGCGAGCGATTCGGGCTGGGTGTGGTGCGAGTCGATCAGCGCCGTGCCCACCGCGCTGCCGGCCTTGCGTGCCGCGACCGGATCGGTCAACGCGTCGCCGACCCAGTCCGCAAGCACGGCGGCCAGCGCCCGCGTCTCGGCCGCGCTCATCGGCACCGAGCCGGCCGCGGCCAGGGCCCCCGCCCACGCCGACGGCAGGTCCCCGGCGCTCTCGCTCACTCCAGCCGCCCTACGGCGCCGTAACCCGAGTATCGCTTCACGTCGCCGTCCAGCGGGTCCGGAAGCGCGGCCTCCTCGTCAGGGCGCCACCGGGTCATGTCGGTGAGCCCGGGCGGCACCAGCTCGTAGCCGCTCATCAGGGCCGTGATCTCGGCGTGGCTGCGCATGGTCATCGTCGCGCTGGAGCGGGAGTAGACCTGCTCCAGGCTGCGGATCCGCTCGGGGAAGTAGTCTCGGGTGCCGTGGCTGACCGCCAGGTACGAACCCGCGGCGCTCGCCCGGCGGTAGGCGGCGACGACGCCCGCCGGATCGTCGGTGTCGGGCACGAAGTGCAGCACCGCGAACATCAGGACCGCGACCGGGCGGCCGAAGTCCAGGAAGCCGTCGAGGGCGGGATCGGCCAGCACCCGATCAGGGTCGCGCAGGTCGGCGTGGACGAACCTGGCGTTCGGCGTCTCGGCCAGCAGCACCCGGCTGTGCGCCACCGCCACCGGATCGCTGTCCACGTAGACGGTGCGCGCCCGCGGGTTGACCGCGGCGACGATCTCGTGCACGTTCCCCACGGTCGGGATCCCGGAGCCCAGGTCGAGGAACTGCCCGATCCCCCGCCCGGCCAGGAAGGTGACCGCCCGGCGCAGGAACGCCCGGTTCGCGCGGGTCACCTGCGGCAGCTCCGGCCAGGCGCCAAGGGCCTTCTCGGCCAGGTCCCGGTCCGCGGCGAAGTTGTGCGATCCGCCCAGGTAGTAGTCGTACATTCGAGCGGGCGCCGGGCGTTCCAGATCGATCTCGTCCGGAGCCCACGCTGGGCGATGCGACACGGTGCTGCCCTTCTTACGGCGACGCGCCGCCACCGGCCGCAGACGGACCAGCGACGTTTCTCCGAGCGAGCATACGACGACGGGAGACCCTGATATAAGACCCCGTTCTGGCCATCCGGAGCCCGCCCGATCGGGAACAGGTCCGACGTCTTGACGCACGGCTCCCGTATCGGTTAAATCACAGCGCGAATAAACGGCCCGTCAGCTCCCGCCTTCCTCCGGCCTGAACAGCAGGACTCTTATTCCGAACGAGGAGGTCGCGCCATGTCCGTTTCAGGCGAGATCAGCCCGCCTTTGCGCAGACGCAGCAGAACCCTCGCGATCGCCACCGCCGCCGTGACCGCGGCCGGCATCGCGATCCCCGCGCTGGTGAACAGCTCAGCCGCCGGCTCCTCCATCGCGCCCTGGCTGGACGCGAGCCGCCCGACGTCCGCCCGGGTCGACGCCCTCCTGCGCGCCATGACGCTGGAGGAGAAGGTCGGCCAGATGGACCAGCAGCTGGTCACCACGCTCACCGACCCGAACAGCGCGACCTGCGCGGACAACGGCTGGAACCTGCCGAACACCGCGTGCATGCAGAAGATCCTGATCGACCAGCACGTCGGTTCGATCCTGGCCGGCGGCACCAACAACCCGCCGGACACCACCGGCAAGGGCGGGGTCGGCAACACCGGCGCCGACTGGGCCACCGAGTACAACATCATCCAGCAGTACGCGATCAAGAACTCGCGGCTGCACATCCCGGTCGTCTTCGGCGTGGACGCGGTGCACGGCTTCGGGCACCCCTATCAGGCCCCGCTGTTCCCGCAGTCCATCGGCATGGGCGCCACCTGGGACCCGGCGGCCGCGCAGGCCGGCGGCGAGGTGACCGCGAACGCGCTGCGGGCCACCGGCTGGAACTGGGACTTCGCCCCGGTGCAGGACCTCTCCCGGGACAACCGCTGGGGCCGCACCTATGAGACCTGGGCCGAGGAGCCCGCGCTCTCGGCCGCGATGGGCGCCGCGAACATCAAGGGCCTGCAGGCGGCCTCGGCCGGCGGCGGGCTGAAGGTGAGCGCCACGGTCAAGCACTTCGCCGGCTACTCCCAGTCGGTCAACGGGCACGACCGCAACGAGGCGCTGCTGCCGCTGAACTACCTGCAGGACACGATCCTGCCCTCCTACGCGGGCGGGATCGACGCGGGGGCCGGGGCCGTGATGGTCGACTCCGGGTCGATCAACGGCGTTCCGGCGACCGCCTCGCACTACCTGCTGACCGACATCCTGCGTGACCAGATGGGCTTCCGGGGCGTCGTGATCAGCGACTACCAGGACGTGCCCGCGTTGCAGAGCACGTACCACATCGCCGCCGACCTGCCCGGCGCGATCGCCGCCGCGGTCAACGCCGGCGTCGACATGAGCATGCAGGTCTCCAACCCGGACCAGTGGCAGGCCGCGATCCTGCAGGACGTGCACACCGGCAAGATCCCGCAGGCCCGCATCGACCAGGCGGTGCGCCGGATCCTGACCATGAAGTTCCAGCTCGGCCTGTTCAACCAGCCGTGCGTGGCCGACCCGGCCAAGCCCTGCGTGGACCCGAACGCGGCCGACGCCGCGGTGACCGCCGGGCGCGACCAGACGCTCAAGGCCGCGCAGGAGTCGATGACGCTGCTGCGCAACCAGGGCAACGTGCTGCCCCTCTCCCCCGACAGCAAGGTCGTGGTCACCGGTCTGAGCGCGGATTCGATGACCAATCAGCTCGGCGGCTGGAGCGTGAGCTGGCAGGGCGTTTTCGGCGCCGGGCACGTGTGCTGCATGGGACCGGCCAACCAGATCCCGCCAGGCACGACCGTGCTCGGCGGAATCAAGGCCGAGGATCCGGCAGCCGTGTACGCGCCCGACCAGGCCACCGCACTGGCGGACGCGTCGAGCGCGAGCGCATACGTGGTCGCGGTCGGCGAGAAGGCCTACGCGGAAGGGCTCGGCGACAACCCCGCTCCGGCGCTGGCGCCGGACCAGCAGGCGCTCATCACCGCGCTGGAGGGCACCGGGAAGCCGGTCATCGTGGTCGTGATCGCGGGACGACCGGTCGGGCTCGGCCCGGCGGAGAAGGCGAACGCGGTGCTGATGGCCTATCAGGGCAGCACCGAGGCCGGTCAGGCGGTCGCGGACGCGATCTTCGGCAAGATCGACCCTAGCGGCAAGCTGTCGGTGAGCTGGCCGTCGGACGCCTCCGGCGTCGGCGGCGACTTCAACGGCGGCGCCCCCTCCCCGCTCGGCGACCAGCCGAAGTTCTTCGACCAGCTGCCGGGCACCGGGTCCGGTCCGGGGCACTCCTACAACCCGCTCTACCCCTTCGGGTACGGGCTCTCCTACACCACCTTCACCAACAGCGCCCTGACCGTCACGCCGACGGTCCGGACGCACGGCAACGCGACGGCCACCTTCACGGTCACCAACACCGGTTCTGTGGCCGGCACCGACATCGTGCCGGTGTACGTGGCGCAGCCGGTCAGCGCCGTGGTCGTGCCGCCGCAGCGCCTCGTCGGCTTCGCGCGGGTGACGCTGAACCCGGGCCAGTCCAAGCAGGTGCACGTCACGTTCCCGGCTTCCGCTCTCGGCGTCAGCCAGGGCGACATCAACAGCGCGGCCCCGCCGAGCGTCGAGCCGGGCGGCTACATCGTGCAGCTCGACAAGGACGACACGACGCCGTACGACGTCGACCTGTCGGCCAACTTCACCATTCGCTGACGCGACACGAGCGGCGGTACGCCGGCCGGACCGGCCGGTGTGCCGCCGCTGCATCCTACGTCCACCGGTTAACGTGGCTTCGTGCCGGAATCCTCGATCACCGACCAACAAGCCGAAGTCGACCCGATCACGCCGACCCGCAGACGCCTTCGCCGCAGCGTCTTGATCTCGGTGGCGGTCGTGCTGGTCGGCGCGGCGCTGGTCGCCTCCGGAATCCTCGCGTACATCAACGAGCGCAACGACCGCCAGCACCTCAGCTACGTCGGCACGGCCGGCCAGGGCGCGCGGCTCGAGCTGACCGTGCGGGTGCAGCGGGTCGACGTCGCGGGCGAGGAGATGGTGCTCAGCGTCCTGCCCTCGCCGCGCGGCGCCCTGGCCACCGACGAGGCGGTCGGCGAGATGGCGCAGAACGTGCGGCTCTACACGCCGTCACTCGCGCAGAGCAGCGTCACCCTGGAGAAGGGCACGATCCCGGCGCTCCAGCACATCGACGTCCCGCTCAGCGACGGCACGCCGACCGACTACCCCTTCGACCACTACTCCGCCGACATCGTGTGGGCCGCCTCGGCGGACGACGGCACACCGGTCCCCGTGGCGATGGACTTCGAGAACCGGGATCCGTTCTTCTCGGTCCATCCCCGCTCCGCGGTCGCGGCCACCCAGGGCATCCTGCTGGAGACCGAGATCGGCCGCTCGCGCGGCACGTTCATCCTGGCCTGGTTCATGATGGCGGCGATGTGGGCGATGTCGCTGGCGGTGCTCGGCGGAGCCTCGGTCATGGTGCGGCGCCGGCTGGGGCTGGTGTGGCCCGGGATGGCGTGGATGGCCGCCACGGTGTTCGCGCTCGTCGGCCTGCGCAACGCAGCTCCGGGCAGCCCGCCGATCGGATCGATCATCGACTATGCGGCCTTCTTCTGGGCCGAAGCAGTAACCGTGGCCAGCGTCGCGTGGGCGGCGGTCGCGGGCCTGCACGTCGAGCACCACAGAGACGAGCCCTGACAGACGCCCCCTGAACATACGTCAGGTCCGGCCGCGCCCTGACCGGACCTGACGCGCTCAGCGGGGACTACGAGCAGGTGATCTGCGCGCCTCCCCAGTCGGAGTGATCGTGCGCGTTGCCGTCGCCGCCGTCTCCGACCACCAGGTCGAGCACCTGAGCACCGGTCAGATCGACGCTCAGGCTTGTCGCCGCCTGATGCCCGTGGATGACCGGGGTGGCGGTCAGCGTCTTGCCGTCGGCGAGCACGCTGAAGGTGACGCTGCCGGCTCCGGCGGTCTCGTCGTCCACGCCCACCGAGGCGGTGAAGGTGGTGCAGTGTCCGCCGAGGTAGACCTTTACGTCGCCGTTCGCGTGGACGCCGAGACCCTTGGTGAAGGTCACGCCGTTGATGGTGATCGGGTGCCCGTCACCGGCCGCCTGTTCGCCGTTGCTCATGTCGCGCTCGACCGGGCCCCAGCCGTTGGTGGCGGAGATGAACGGCAGGTCGCTGACGTAGTCGCTGCCTGCCGCGGGCGGCACGTAGAAGCCGACGATGCGCTCGTCCTTGGCCGTTTGGTGCTTTCCGCGCTTGCTGTAGCTGACGCTCGCCGTGAGCGCGGCTGCCGCTGGTTGCGAGCCGGACGAAGGCTGCACCGTCCACGTGAACGTCGCCGACTTTCCAGCTTCGAGCTTGCTCACCGACGCCGGGCTCGGCGCGCTCGCCGTCCAGCCCGCCGGAAGCGTCAGCGACGGAACCAGGTTGGTGGCGCTGCCATGTCCAGCTGGGACGGACACCGTCGCGGTGGCGGTGAAGGCCGTCGCGGGCTGCGCGGTGTCGGGCACCTGAAGGCTCACGTTCGCGCCGGGAGCCTCGGGCATCGCGTACTTCGCCCTGTCGTAGCCGGGGCTATAGACCGGCCGGACATCGAGCGACGACGCGTAGCTCCCGTAGTTCGTCAGCGCGACGGTGCCGAGGCCGCCGGTGCTGCCGTCCAGGTTCCACACCGCGATCGCGATGGTGTTGCGGCCGTTGGTCCTCAGGATGCCGTTCGGCACCGGGAAGCTGTGCTGCGGACCGAGGTAGTTGACGTAGTTTCCAATCATCCAGCCGTTAACGTAAAGCTCGGCGCGGTACTTCTTCGACGGGTCGTCAGCGATCGTCAGGCCGAGCGAGGTGTCCTGCCCCTTCGGCAGGTTCAGGTCCACGGTGGTGCGGTACCAGCCGACGCCCGGGGTCGTGTTGCTCGTCGGCAGGCTGACCGGCTTCCAGGTCGAGTCGTTGAAGCCGGCCAGCGGCCAGCCGGCCCGCTCGCCGTAGAGGCCGCCGGTGGACAGCGGGCCGCGCACCGGGTCGATCTCCTGCTCGCCGCCGCGCACGCCCTGCAGCCGCCAGGTCACCGAGGTCAGCGGCGCGCCGTTGAGAGAGGCGCTGGTCAGGCCGCGGGCGGAGGTGTTGTTGTTGGTGGAGTTGTAGTCCTCTTCGTGACCCATGTTGACGGTGAGCACGGAGAGGACGTTGTCGCCGGTCTGGTTCAGCGATCCGGCCGGGAAGGCGAAGTCGCCGCTGCCGGTCGTGGAGCTGCCGAGGAAGACTCCGTTGAGCCAGACCGAGAAGGCCTGCGCGCCGCCGCCGGAGTCGGAGACCAGGTGCACGCCGGTGGCCGCGGGCGAGTAGCGGAACCTGCCGCGATACCAAGTGCTGCCGGTGTGGAATCCGTAGTCGTCGGCGTACAGGACGGGCAGCGAGCCGGTTCCGGTGACGCTGTAGGTGCTCGTCTTGTCGGCGACCGGCCAGCTCGAGTCGTCGAAGCCCGGCTGCGCTTCGGGCGATTCGGCCTGGTACTTCCAGTCGGTGAGCGCGGGCAGGGTGACGGCGGCCGCGGTCGCGACGGAGCCGACCTGGCTGCCGGTGGCGGAGAGCGCGGCGTGGATGCCGCGGCCGTTCCAGATGACCGAGCGGGCCGAGGTGAACACCTCGATGGCCGGGTCGGTGCCGTTGTCGCCGGTCAGCTCCAGCGCCTTGCCGCCGTCGCTGCTGGTGGCGGTGCGCAGCAGGTGGGTGCCGCGCACGAGCACCGGGCCGGTCGCGGTGTTCAGGGTCCAGAAGGTCTCGGCGGTCGGCTTGTCGGCGAGCAGGAGCAGCAGCGGACGCGAGCCGCCGCCGCTGACGGTGACCCGGGTCAGGCCGTCGTGCTTGTAGTCCAGCCGCAGGTCGCCGGTGGTGGCGTCCCAGGTCGCCTTCACCGCGCCGCCGATGCTTTGCACGGTGGGCTGGCTCGCGTAGTGCAGCACGGTCTCGCCGTCGGTGCCCTGGTCGCCGTAGAGCACTGCGATATCGCGGCTGCCGATCGTCTCGGAGGTCATCAGCTGCGAGGTGGAGTACTGCAGCTGCGAGTCGCCGAGCTTGGTGTCCGCCGGGAGCAGGAGAGATTCGCGGCCGTTCAGCGTGATCGAGGTGCCGGGCTCCTGCGGGACGCTCGGGTACGTCGGGCCGCCGGCGGCTCCGGCCGGGGGCAGGTCGATGGCGTCGATGGACACGAAGTTGTCGGTCGAGGCGGAGGAGTGGCTGCCGTCGACGACGATCTTGAGCGTGTGCGACCCGGCCGCCAGCCCGCTGGCCGAGTAGACCACGGCCTGGCTCTGGCTGCCCGAGTCGTCGACGGTGGCCTGCTTGACGCCGTCGAGGTAGACGTCGGCGTAGCCGTGGTTGTTGGTCTTGGAGCCGATCCAGCGGATCGCGGTCCCGGTGAACGGAACGGTCAGCGAGTCGCCGGCGGTGTTGGAGAAGGACTCGGTGTTCTTGTAGTCGCTGCCGGTGTAGCTCTGGTTGGCCACGTGCGACCAGGAGCCGGTGTACTGCAGCACCGGATCGGTGTCGTCATACGTGTACTGACCCGCTATCCGCGCGTTGAAGTCGACGCTGATGTGGGTGTTGTCCACCGCGGTCGAGGTCGAGTTCGCGTGCCGCAGGACCAGGAACTGCGAGCCGGTGTCGGGGTTGCGGCGGGCCGTTTCCGTGACCGCGGCGTCGGACGGCGCGGCGCTCTGGACGCGGTCGGTCTTGGTCAGGTCGGGCATCGCGGCCAGCGAGTAGCCGATCAGCTTGTCCTCGTAGTACTTCGGGTCGAGCTGCCGGGTCTCCCGGATCGCCGCGCCGTAGTCGTAGGAGGTGTAGTTCTCCGGCATGCCCAGCCAGCCCCAGTTGGTGCCGCCGTAGGTCATGTAGAAGCTCTGCGCCGTGGCGCCGACCGCGATGTTGTTCTTGTAGAACACGTCGGCGAACTGATCGTTGATCAGCTGCGCGCACTTGTCGTAGCCGGGCCCGCCCCAGGGGTCGAAGGCGCCGCCCTGGAATTCCGGGGCGTACAGCGGCTTTCCGGCCGGGTGGTCGTAGCTGATGTCCGGCACGCCGTTCCACACGGTCGGGTTCGAGCAGTCGAAGCCCTGCGGGTAGGAGTCCGGGCCGTCGACGTCAAGGGCGCCGGTTCCGCTGTTGAACGTGCCGTTGTTGTTTCCGGTCAGCGGCACGGTGATGCCGTCCGCGCGCGCCTTGTCCTCAAGGTGCTGCATGTAGGCGCGTCCGGCGGCGTCGCCGTTGTAGTACTCGTTCTCGACCTGATACGCGATCACGCTTCCGGTGCCGTTGGTCAGCTGGTGCCGGGCGAGGATCGTGTCGATCTGGGTGAGCCACTGGTCGGCGTAGGCCTCGAACGCCGGATCGTCGGTGCGGTTCTTCACGTTCTTGGTGCCGAGCCAGGCCGGCAGGCCGCCGCCGTCGACCTCGGCGTTGATGTACGGCGCGGGCCGCGCGATGACGTAGAGGCCGGCCTGCTGCGCCATGTCGAGCAGCTCGTCGACGTTGCGCACGCCGGTGAAGTCGTAAACGCCCGGCGCCGGCGAGTGGTATCCCCAGTCGAAGTACAGCGAGGTCGCGTTGAACCCGGCCGCCTTCATCTTCTGGAAGATGTCCAGCCACAGGCTGGGGCTGGGCAGCCGGAAGTAGTGGAACTCCCCCGACCACAGGTAGGTGCGCTTGCCGTCGACGAGGAACGAGTAGCCGTCATAGGTGACCGTGTGGGCGGTTGCGGCGGGCGCGGTCGTCGCCGTCGTCCGGCCCGGTGCCGGGCTCGCGTGCGCCCCGCCTACCGAACCGATCATCAGGGCCATGGCCGCGCCGGAGGCGGCCAGTATTCGGTGGCCGCGCCGAGAGCGCAGCGGTCTGTGCAAGCCGAGCACGCCGAGTCTCATCCTTGAGTTCCCGTCCGTGGAGGTGGGTATTGCCGAGAGCGGATCTGACGGGTAGTGGTGAATTGTGTTGTCGCGTGTTCCCTTATGTCGAGACAAGGGTGATGTATAGCCGAGCCTTCACTCCGTGTCCATAGTCCGGGCGGGCCGCGGCGTAGCATGCCGCCAAGCGGGGACAGGGAGGGGCGGCATGGGCGTCAGGGATCGCATCGAGCCGTTCACGCGCGTGACGGGCACGCAGGAGTCGAAGCGGTTTCGGCGGGTGGGGCGGGGGCGGCTGCGCCGCTGGCTCGTTCCGATCACGCTCATCGCGGGCGCGGTCGCAGTCGTCGCGAGCACGCAGTCCAGCGGGGGCGTCGGCCGGAACGTCGAGGTGGAGAACCTCTGGGCGTCGGTCGCCTTCCTGCTCTTCATCGCCGGGGCGACGGCGTGGGTGTGGCGCAAGGCGCGCGGCGAGGGCTTCGAGGCGCTGCGTTGGCGACGACTACACCGGCGGATCTTCTGGCGCGCCGCAGCGCTCTGTCTCATGGGCAGCATGGCCGCGCTGTGGTGGGTCGCGTTCTGGCAGTGGAACGCGGACCACGCGGCGGACGTCTCGAATCTGCCGATATGGGCGGCCGACGACGGGCACGCGAGGTTCTTCCGCGGCTTGGCAGGCTGGTCGGCCTTCGCCGCACTCCCCCTCGTCGTGGCCGAGCCGTTCGCGTGGCGGTTGTGGCCACGACCGATACGGGCGGCGGTGCGGCGGGCGCGGGTCGCCAAGCTGCTCTCCGAACGCAGCCGGATCACTCCGCTGGACCTTGACCCCGCGCTCGGTGCCGTGGGGCGGCCGCGGGCGTTCGACACCGTGCAACCGCGCGAGCCGAGCCGCGAGGTCCATCGGGTGACGCCCCGCGGTACCCGCATGGCGGGCTGGAGCCGCTTCGCGGTCGACAACTGGCGGCACAACGCCGCGATCGCTTGGGACGGCAGCAGTCTCGTGCTCACCGACGCACGAGGCCGGACCTTCACGTTTCCCGTGGCCGAGGGGTCTGCCGTGGCGGAACTGGTGTGGTTCACCGAGCAGCGCTACTACCGCGCGGGCAGCACCACCCGCGGCGATGGCGTCAAGTCGCGGATCCTCCTGCTCGACGCGGAGGGCCGCAGGGTGGCCGAGATGCCTGCCGCGGGTCTGAGCGCCGGCCGCGTCGCCGACCTGGCCCGAGCCTGCGGTTTGCCGTTCTGCGCATACGACCTCGGCACGGTCGCGCAGGGCGAGCGGATGGCGAACCGGCTGCTCTTCCCCCGCACGCGCCGCACGGTCAGGATTCGGGCGCCGCGATCTCCAAAAGGGCGATGACGCGCTTGCCGCCGCCGGTGCGCTTGCGGATGAAGCAGGCGCGCGTCATCAGATCGACGATGGCGAGGGAGCGGCCGAAGGCCGAGGTGCGGTCCAGGGTGCCGGATCGGATCTCGGCGGTGTCACGGTCGGCGCAGGTGATCGTCAGGAGGTCGTCCTCGACGAGCAGGGTGAGCTCCGCCTCCCCGGGCGCTTCGCGAAGCACGCTGGTGAGCAGCTCGGAGACGATCAGCACGGCGTCGATCACGGCTTCCTCGGGCACGTGCTGGTAGGCGAGTTGTTCGCGCGCCCATTGCCGCGCGTCCCCGATGGTGTGCGGATGCACCGCAGGGGTCTGCCAGACCCACGCGTTCGCGCGCACGTACGTCGCCCAGCGCTCGGATTCCCCGCTCACGATCACAAGTGTGGCGCAAGGCGGTGCGGCCCGACCGCGCACGGGTCGCGCCGCACCGCCTGTTGGCCGGAAATCGACCTGTCAGACCGTCAGGACAGGAAGCCGGCGTACGGGCCGGTGAGTATCTCGTTCTTCTGCGTCTGGTTGAAGGTGCAGTTCGGATAGTCGTACAGCGAGGCGGACATGCAGGTGCCGTCGGTCGAGGTGGCGTCCGGCAGGCCGAAGGCGTGGCCGAGTTCGTGCACCATGCCGCCGTACCAGCGGTCCATCGGGCCGTTCTTGCCGGCCGCGCCGTCCGCGTCGTGCCCGCTGAGCAGCACCCAGCCCGGCGAGCCGCCGCCGCCGGACTTGTTGACCTCCTCGGCGCTGACCTCGCCGACAATCAGCCACCTGCTGTCCGGGTCGTTCAGGCCGAAGCGCTGCTCCAGCTCGGACTGCATGTTGAGGACCACGCACCAGTAGTGGTCGCCGTTCGGGTCGCAGTTGCTGGTGATGTACCAGTTCGTGTCGTGCTGGCCGTCAACGGTTTCGACGACCGGGCTATTGAGCGTGAAGGTCTTGCCGAGCTGCTGCTTGTAAAAGCGCTGCGCCTCCTGCATCACACTCGCGATGCCGTTGGGGTAGGCCGGGTCGTAGGCGACGTCGGTGGGCTTGAGCCAGAAGACGCGCACCGTGTGTGACGGGGGCGGCCCGCTGGTCTGGCCGGACGGCGAAGCGGACGGCGAGGCGCTCGGAGACGCGCTGGCGCTGACACTCGCAACGGCACTGGCACTGGCACTGGCCGACGCGGACGGCGAGGCGCTGGCGGAGCCGGTGACGCTGCCGGTGCACGCGGTGCCGTTGAGGGTGAAGCTGCTCGGCACCGGGTTGCTGGTGCTCCAGGCCCCGTTGAAGCCGAACGAGGTGCTGCCTCCGGTGGCGAGGCTGCCGTTGTAGCCGAGGTTGACGGCGGTCACCGCGGTGCCGCTCTGGGTCACCGTGGCATTCCACGCCTGGGTCACCCTCTGCCCGGCGACGAAGCTCCAGCGCAGAGTCCAGCCGGTGACCGGGCTGCCGAGGTTGGTGACGGCGACGTTGGCGGAGAAGCCGCCGGTCCACTGCGAGCCGACGGTGTAGGCGACCTGGCAGCCGACGGCCGCCGCGTGGCCGGTGACCGCGGTCGCCATGGTGGCGCCGACGAGGCTGACCGCCACGGCTCCAGCGGCGAGGGCCGCGCGTGTTCGCGTTCTGTGCACCTGGTACCTCCATGGGGAGAGGTGGGTTGTGTGAGTGGTGGCTCGTCCAGGTGCCCTTGGAGTTCAACGATGCGGCGCCACCGGCCGCGCACGGGAGCATGCGCGTCGGCGGTCACCGTGTCAATAAACGACGATAGTCGGCCGCGTCACCGCCGCCAGGTGGCGGTGACGTGCGGAAAGTTTCAGCAGGAGGCCGTGGAGACCGGCATTGCGCCGTCGGAGAGATAGCGGTCGATGGCCGCGGCCGCGCAGGCGGAGTTGTCGAAGGCGCCGTGACCGTCGACGGCGGCGGTGAGCAGGCGGCTGCCGGCCAGCCTGCCGGCGATGTCCTGCGACCACTGATACGGGCTGATGGGGTCGCCGGTGGTCGCGGTGATCAGAACGGTGGACGCCGGGGCGATTCGGCCGGGCAGGTCGAGCGCGGGACGCGCGGACGGCCAGCCGACGCATCCGGCCATCGCTTCCCAGGCCATTGACACGCCGCCGGTGTGTGGCGCGGACCGGGACACTTGCCCGCTGAGCCGGCGCAACTGCGGGAAGCCGGCCGGGGCGGGCGAGTCAGCGCAGGTCTGGGCGCGGCTGGCGGCGTAGTCGGGGTCTGAGTAGGTCATCGCCGCGAACACGGTGAGGCCGTAACCGTCACCCGCGGCCGCATCGGCCAGCGCCGTGGCGAGACCGCCCCAGGCGAAGGGGTAGCCGACCATGAACTGGCCGACCGCGATACGGACCTCCGCGCCGGTCAGCGGATTCGGCGGCGTCGAACCGTCGGACACGCCTCCCGCGTCGGCCCTGGCGACGACCTGGTCCAGGACTTTGCGGGCATCCTGTCCGTGCAGTACGCACTCGTTCGGGGTGGCGGCGGCGCACCAGGCGGCGAAGTGGTCGAACGCGGCTTCCTCCGCCGCGGCGGCGTCGCGGGCGCGGTCGGCCGCCGAGCGGTACGGGTCGACGGTCGAGTCGAGCACGACGCGGCCGGTGCGGGCCGGGAAGGCGGCGGCGTATGCGACGCCGAGTTCGCTGCCCGCGACCTGACCCATCCAGTCGAGTCGCGCCTGGCCGAGCGCCGAGCGCAGCGCGTCGATATCCCGGACCTGGTCACGCAGGCCCATGTGCGCAACCAGACCTGGCTTGCCATGACAGCCTACGAATACGGACGCATTGTGCGCGAGCAGGCGGCCGTAGCCGAGCGGCGTCTCCGGGAAACTCGAGACCTGCGAGTCGTGTCCCGGGACCGCGCAGTCGAGCGCGCCGCTGTACCCCAGCCCGCGCGGGTCGAATACGACGATGTCCTTCGTCGCATGGGTGCGCGGCAGGCGGGAGAGGTAGTTCGCGCCGTGGCCGAGGAAGAACGAGATCTGCGATCCCCCGAAGCCGGCGAGGTCTTCGGAGTCGGCGACGACGGTGCCGGTGGACTCCCCCGTTGCGGGAATCCGCAGGAGCGCCAGGTCGATCGACGCGCCTGCCGGAGCCGCCCAGTCCACCGGCACGTTCAAGGTGCCGCACTGCGCCCGGTACGCAGCGGCCTCGGGCTGCGGGCACGCTCCCCAAGCGATCGTCCCGTGCGCGGCGGCGTGCGCTGGTACCGCCATCGCCGGTGCATCCGCCGCGACCAGCGCGGTGCTGCCTGCCGCGGCGACGGCGCAGGTGGCCGCGGCCCAGCGCAAGGTCCGGCCGACCGGCATACGCGGCCCGAAGTGTCCCAGCATCCCCGCTCCCCGTGAGTGTTTGATAGTCAAACAACTGGCAGGCTAGTAGCATCATGTTCGACAGTCAAACAAGGGGCGGGCGGGAGCTTCGGATGGCGCAGCGAGACCGGGCGGCGCTCACCGCCGCGATCGGAGCCGCGCTCGCCGACCTGCAGGCCGCGTACGACGACCGCGACCGGGCGATGGCCGAAGCGCTCGGGATCAACCGGACCGACCTGCGCTGCCTCGACCTGATCGTGCGCGGCGGCCCGCGCACCGCCACCGAGCTGGCCGCGCGGATGCACCTGACCCGCGGCTCGATGACGACGCTGATCGACCGGCTCGAAGCCGTGGGGTACGTTCAGCGGCAGGGCGATCCGCAGCACGGCCGCCGCAAGCTGATCGTCCCGACCGCGGCCCTCATGGCGGCGATCCACCCGCTGCTCAAGCCCGCCATCGAGAACGGCCAGGCCCGGCTGGCGAAGTACACCGGCGCCGAACTGCGGCTCATCCTCGGGTTTCTGCGCGAAACCCACGATGGCCAGGGCGCTGTCATCGACGCCATCCGCGGCGCGCGCCGCGCCGATCGCGTCATCAACGGCTGATCGGTCAAAATGACAAGGACGGCGGTCCGCCGCCGCCGTCAGCAACCGGAAGGCCTCCCCCCTTGCCCGACCACCACGCGCATCCCGGCCACGAACACAGCCACGAACAGCACGATCACGCCCACGGCGGCGGTCACTTCTCGCGGCTGCGTCACCAGGTCGCGCACATCTTCACCCCGCACAGCCACGATGCCGCCGACAAGGTGGACACCGCGATGGAGGCTTCGCGGGAAGGTATGCGCACGCTCTGGTCGTCCCTGGCCGTTCTCGGCGCGACGGCCATCATCCAGGCGGTGATCGTCGCGATTTCGGGCTCGGTCGCGCTGCTCGGCGACGCGGTCCACAACGGCACCGACGCGCTGACGGCCGTGCCCCTCGGCGTCGCCTTTCTACTCGGGCGGCGCGCGGCCACGCGGCGCTACACGTATGGGTACGGTCGCGCCGAGGATCTGGCGGGGATCGCCATCGTGCTCATCATCGCCGCGTCCGCCGGTCTCGCGGCATACGAGGCGATCAGCCGGCTGATGCGTCCGCAGGCAGTGACCCATCTCTGGGCAGTCGCGCTCGCGGCCCTGGCCGGCTTCATCGGCAACGAATGGGTTGCCCGCTATCGCATCGCCACCGGGCGCAGGATCGGTTCGGCCGCGCTGGTCGCGGACGGGCTGCACGCGCGCACGGACGGGTTCACCTCGCTCGCGGTATTGCTGGGCGCGGGCGGCGTCGCGCTCGGCTGGAGGCAGGCTGACCCGGTGGTGGGCCTCGTGATCACGGCCGCGATCCTGCTCGTCCTGCGCGACGCCGCTCGGCAGGTGTACCGACGCCTGATGGACGCGGTCGATCCGGGGCTGATCGACCGCGCGGAGGAGACACTGCGGGACGTCGACGGAGTACGCGGCGTCGGCGCGGTGCGGATGCGCTGGATCGGGCACGCGCTGCGGGCCGAAGCCGAGATCGTGGTGGATCCGCAGCTGACGGTGGTTCAGGCGCACGCGCTCGCCGTGGCGGCCGAGCACGCCCTCATCCACGCGTTGCCGCGGTTGACCGCGGCGACGGTGCACACGGATCACACCACGGGCTCGGGCCTCGGCGATCCGCACGCGTCGTTGGCGCACCACGCGCACCGCGCCGCGATCTGACCGGCCGGCCTACTTCTGGACCGCGGAGATCAGCACCAGGATCACGGTGGCCACCGCGAACACGCCGTGAGCCAGCACCACCGGGATCGGGAAGTGGCGCTCCGGCGCCTCGACCGCGGGCGCGGCCGCTCCGGGCGCCCCGACCGGGGTCACCGCGTGGCGGCTGCGGACGGTGGGCAGCCAGCGGGCGAACATGGCGAGGCCGAGCAGCGCGACCGGCACCAGCAGGCCGAACGCCGTCCAGGCCAGGGCCTTGTTGTCCGCGGCCAGGTAGACGATCCAGACCACCAGTCCGGCCGCGGCCAGCAGGAAGTGGCCGAACAGCACCGGGGCGGGCAGCCGGGAGGAGCCGGGGGCGCGCAGCGCGCCCCGGGCGATCCAGGTGCCGAGCAGGTAGAACCCGCCAAGCGCGGTGACCAGCCAGGTGACCAGAGCGGCGATGTGCATGGTGCGCTACTTTCTCGTCGTCGGGAGCGGAATCGAGGGCGTCGCGGAGGTGGGTTCGAGCCCTTCGCGCTGGACGCTCTCCGCGGCCACCCGCACCCCGTAGCGGTAGGCGAGCTTTCCGCCGAGGAAGCCGGAGACCGCGAGCACCGCCAGGCTGACGGCCGACAGCGCCAGCTGCCCGGCGCCGACCGAAGCGCTGTGCCCGTAACCGCCGCGCCGCCAGGCGAAGCCGATCGCATACGCGACGGTCACCGTCAGGTTCAGCGACATGTGCACCAGGCCGGTGCGGAAGGCCCGCGTGCCGGTCGGGATGGCGAACAGGTCCAGGAACCCGACGCCGGCCGCGGCGAGCGCGCCCAGCACGCCGACCGCGATCAACCACAGCGAGCCGTCCGCGAGCACGCTGCCGCGCCCGGCCACGTGCGAGCCGATGTCGAACACCAGGCTGGCCACCCACGCGCCGATCGGGACGGTGACCAGCAACGGGTGCAGCGGATGGCCGTAGGGGCCCGCCAGCAGCGGGGAAACCGGGTGTTTGCCGTCCTGCGATGGAGTGCTCAAGACTGCCTCCTTCGAGCCCTATTTCGCCAAGAAATATTGGTCTTATTCCTGCGGCCGGTCAAGGACTAGGAGGATTCGAGTGACCGTTCTTGCCCTGGATACACCCATAGGCGTTAATCTGGGTGAGTGGATCAGCAGCGGCGGGACCCGGTGACCGCGGTCGGCGCGCTCGGCGACGAGCTGCGCCGCGGCATGTACGCCTTCATCCGCCGCGCCCGGCGCCCGGTCACCCGCGACGAGGCGGCGGCCAGCGTCGGCATCTCCCGAAAGCTCGCGGCCTTCCACCTGGACAAGCTGGTGGACGTCGGCCTGCTGCGCACCCGCGCGGACGCCCCCGGGCGAGTGCGCACCGTGGGGCGCGCACCCAAGCTCTACGAACCGGTCCCCGACCAGATCCAGGTGAGCATCCCCGAGCGCCGGCACGAGCTGCTGGCCGAGATCCTCGCCGACGCGGTCTTGGCCGAGGACGGCGAGCGCACCGCCCGCGAGACCGCGTTCGAGGCGGCCGACCGGCGTGGCACCGCGCTGGGCAACGCCGACCGCGACCGGCATCGCCCCGGCCGCCTGGGCACCGAGCGCACCCTGACGCTCGCGGCCGAGACGCTCGAAGACCTCGGATTCGAACCCGAACGTGCCGCCCCCGCGTTGCTGCTGCTGCGTAACTGCCCGTTCCATCCGCTCGCGGCGAAGGCGCCGGACCTGGTGTGCGGGATCAACCACCGGTTCCTCGGCGGGTACCTGGAGGGGCTGGGCGCGGCCGACGCCGCCACCGCGGTCCTGCAGCCCGAGTCAGGCTCGTGTTGCGTGCGGCTGTGCGCGACGGACCCCTCCGGGGCCGGACCGCAATGACGGCCGCGCGAGCCGGCTAGCGCGCATTGTCGCCGGGGACTACGAGTCCTGACTCATACGCCGCGACGACGGCCTGGGTGCGATCGCGAAGGCCGAGCTTGCCCAGCACCCGGCTCACGTGCGTCTTGACCGTCTCCTCGGTGACGACGAGCCGGGCGGCGATCTCAGGGTTCGACAATCCCTCGGCGACCAGGCGCAGCACTTGGGTCTCGCGCGGCGTGAGCGCGGAGAGCGCCGTCTTGGACGCGGCGTCCTGCTTCGGGCGCAGCTGCGCGAATTCGCTGATGAGGCGGCGGGTGACGGAGGGCGCGAGCAGCGCCTGCCCTGAGGCGACCACGCGCACGGCGTCGAACAGCCGCTCCGCCGTCACGTCCTTGAGCAGGAAGCCGCTCGCACCCGCGCGAAGCGCGTCGTAGACGTATTCGTCGAGGTCGAACGTCGTGAGCACGAGGACGCGCGGAAGCGCGCCGCCGGTGGCGTCGTCGCGGCGGTCGTCTCCGAGCAGCCGCCTTGTCGCCTCGATGCCGTCCATCTCCGGCATCCGCACATCCATCAGGACCACGTCCGGGTGCGACTCGCGGCAGATCCGCACCGCCTCCGCGCCGTCGCTCGCCGTACCGACGACGGTGAAATCGGATTGCGTGTCCAGCAAGGCGGCGTAGCCGGAGCGCACCACCTGGTGGTCGTCCGCGACGACGACGCGGATTGCGGCGGCCCCGGCGGTCATGCGATCACCTCTGCCTTGGCGGGGAGGGTGGCTTCGACGAGGAAGCCGCCGATGGATGCCGGGCCGGCGGTCAGCAGGCCGCCGACGGCGGTGGCTCGCTCCCGCATCCCCAGCAGTCCGTGCCCGGCTCCGGGTTTCGCAGTGCCGGCTCCCACAGCTTCGAATCCTGTTCCTGGCCCGTTGTCGCGTACGCGCAAACGCAGCGTCTCCGCGCTGTAGTGCAGCTCCACGTCGACTGCGGCGCCCGGGGCGTGGCGCCGGGCGTTGGTGAGCGCTTCCTGGATGATGCGGTACGCGGCGAGCTCTACGCCGGGGTCGAGGGTGGCCGGCGATCCGGAGACGATCAGCCGTACGCCGGTCATGGAGGCATTCCTCGCTTCGTCCAGCAGCTCGACGAGCTGTTGGAGGGTCGGCTGCGGCCGCAGCTGCGGATCGGCGTCGCGCGCGTCCTCGCGCAGCACTCCGAGCAGGCGGCGCATCTCGGTCAGCGCGGCCCGCGCGGTGTCGCCGATCTCCAGCAGCCTGCGGGCTCCGGCGGTGGGCATTCCCGGCGTGGCCAGGCGGGCCGTTTCCGCCTGCACGGCGATCACCGAGATGTGGTGGGCGACCACGTCGTGCAGCTCGCGGGCGATGCGGGCCCGTTCGCCGCGCGCCGAGTGCTCCATCAGGGTGCTGGCGATCACCTCCTGCGCCTCGCTGCGGGCCAGCGCCTCGCCGCGTTCGCGCCCGGCCAGACCGGCCAGCGCCGCCGCCGGGGCGAGCGAGGCCAGCAGCACGGTGAGGAAGCCGGTCTCGCGGTCGAGCGGATCGAACCCGGCGAGCGCGAGCGCGACGAAGGGGGCGGCGAGGGCCGGGGCCAGCACCCGCGAGCCGCAGCGCCCGAGCCGATAGCCGACGAGCAGCTGCGCGACCGTGCCCGCGAGGGTCAGCGTGTGGAAGATCCCGAGCATCAGGACGTTCGCGGCGCACACCGATACCGCTGCGGCGGCCGGGCGCAGGAGCGCGGGAGACAGGGTGGACGTCAGCGCGAGCAGGTAGACCACCATCACGGCCTGCCAGCTCAGGTCGGTGTCGCCCAGGTGCAGTACCCGGGTCGGCCCGGCGACGCCCTCGCCGACCCTGACGGTCGCGGTGGCTGTCGTGCGCACGGCCAGTTCGAGCACCGCGGCCAGGCTCAGCAGCGTCGCGGCGAGAGCCGGGATCCGCGCGGCCGCGGCGAACCGCCGCCCGCTGCGCGTCCACCGCTCGCGCCGCTCTCCCGCTGCGGTCACCTGTTCTCCTTCAACCGATCGCCCACGCCGCCATTGTCGCCGCTGGCCGGGTACACCGACGTCCCCGATCGCGGTGACACTCGCATCCCTCGCGCGAGGGATGTCCGGCTGTTGAGCTCCCTCGGGTCAGCTACGACGAGGACTGCTCTGTGGCGTGACGACCCCGGGGCGGCCCGCCCCTAGCCTGCCTGGCATGGAAGCAGCCATCGAAGTGAACGGCCTGCGCAAGCGGTTCGGGCCGACGCAGGCGCTGGACGGATTGACCTTCGCCGTTCAGCCCGGACAGGTGACCGGGTTCGTCGGCCCGAACGGCGCCGGCAAGTCGACCACGATGCGGGTGATCCTCGGTCTCGACGCGCCCGACGCGGGTACCGCCCTGGTCGGCGGGCAGCCGTATCGCAGCCTGCGCCATCCGCTCAGCCATCTGGGTTCGCTGCTGGACGCCGCCGCGCTGCAGCCGAGCCGTTCGGCCCGCAACCACCTGCTGTGGCTGGCGCATTCGCAGGGCCTTGCGGCGCGCCGGGTGGACGAGGTGGTGCAGCAGGCCGGCCTCGGTTCGGCGATCCGCCGCAAGGCCGGCGGCTTCTCGCTCGGCATGCGGCAGCGGCTGGGCATCGCCGCGGCGCTGCTCGGCGATCCGCCGGCGCTCATGCTCGACGAGCCGTTCAACGGCATGGATCCCGAGGGCATCGTGTGGATGCGCGGGTTCCTGCGGTCGCTGGCCGCCCAGGGCCGGGCGATCTTGGTCTCCAGCCATCTGATGAGCGAGCTTGAGGACGCCGCGGACCACCTGGTGGTGGTCGGCCGGGGCAAGGTCATCGCCGACACCAGCGTCGCCGAGCTGATCGCGGCGGCGTCCGGCGACCGGGTGGCGCTGCGCACCGCCGCGCGCACCCACGCGATGACGGTGCTCGCGAACGCGGGGGCCACGGTGGCCGCCACGGGCTTGGAGACGTTGACCATCTCGGGATTGACGGCGGAGCGTGTCGTCACGCTGCTCAACGCGAGCGCCGTGCCGTTCTCCGAGGTCTCGGCGCATCGCGCGTCGCTGGAGGAGGCGTACATGGAGCTGACCCGCGAGGCGGTCGAGTTCCGCGCCGCGCCGGCCGAAGACGGCAACGGCCGCGAGGGGGCGGCGCGATGACGACGACGAGCTCTGTCACGCCGTACCGCACCGAGGTGCACTCAGCGCGCGATGGATTCGCGCAGTCGCTGCGGGCGGAGTGGACCAAGTTCCGCACCGTGCGCGGCTGGATCATCGGCCTGTTCGTCGCGGTGCTGGTGATGGTGGGGCTCGGCCTGCTGACCGCGAGCGCAGGCTCCATCCAGTGCGGCGGCGTCCCCGGTGCCACCAATCAGAAGAGCGGCGCGGCCTGCCGGATCAACCCTCCGGTCGGACCGGACGGCGAGGCGGTGTCCGACATGTTCTACTTCGTGCACCAGCCGCTTGCCGGAAACGGCACCATCACCGTGCGCGTCACCTCGCTCACCGGCCTGTATTCGGCTGAAGGCGCCGTTGAATCCGATTCGGGCACGGCCGGGTTGACATCGGGGACGCAGCCTTGGTCCAAAGCCGGGATCATGATCAAGCAGAGCGACACGGCGGGCGCCGCTTATGCCGCGATGATGGTCACCGGCGGCAACGGCGTGCGGATGCAGTACAACTTCACCCACGATGTGGCTGGCACGCCCGGCGCCGTCAGCGCTTCGGCTCCGCGTTGGCTGCGCTTGGTCCGCATCGGTGACACCATCACGGGCTACGACTCGCTCGACGGCACGCACTGGACCGCTGTCAGCACCGTGACCCTGGCCGGTTTGCCATCAACGGTGCAGTTCGGCCTGTTCGCGGCCTCCCCCGCGTATACGGTGACCAACCAGTCTTTCGGGGGCGCGAGCTCCGTGGGAGGTCCGACCCAGGCGACCGGCACCTTCGACAACGTCACCGTGCAGGGCGCGGCGCAGGGTGCGGCGTGGCAGGGCGATTTCATAGGGACCTCCAAGGCGCGGGCCGGCGAACTGCTGCAGCAGGCGAACTACCAGCAGTCCGGCGATGGGTTCACGGTGACCGGCACGGACGACATCGCCCCGGTGGGCGGCGGCATGGGAGACGGGCGGCCGGTCGAGCAAAGCCTGGTCGGCGCCTTCGCCGGGCTGATCGCGATCGCGGTCGTGGCCGCCATGTTCATCACCGCCGAGTACCGTAGAGGCCTGATTCGGCTCACGCTGGCGGCCAGTCCGCGGCGCGGCCGGGTGCTGGCGGCGAAGGCAGTCGTCATCGGCGCTGTGACGTTCCTGGCCGGGCTGATCGCCTCGGTCATCACGCTGCCGCTGAGCGATCACATTGCGTACAGCCACGGCAGGTACGTGCTCCCGGTCTCGTCGCTCACCGAAGTACGCGTCATCGTCGGCACCGCGGCGTTGTTCGCCGGCGTCGCGATCTTCGCGCTCGGCGTGGGCTCCTTGCTGCGGCGCAGCGCCGCCACAGTGACGGTCGTGATCGTGGCGATCGTGTTGCCCTACATCCTGGCGGTCGCTTCCGTGCTGCCCGCGAACGCTGCCGAGTGGCTGATGCGCCTGACTCCGGCCGCCGGGTTTTCAGTGCAGCAGAGCCTGGTGGCTTATCCGCAGGTGACGGCCAATTACACGCCGGCGACCGGATACTTCCCGCTCTCGCCTTGGGCCGGCCTCGCGGTTCTGTGCGGCTACGCGTTGCTTGCCCTGGGCCTGGCCCACCTGCGGCTGAGCCGGAGGGACGCGTGAGCCGGGCGGTGGACCAGGCGTCCCGGGAATCGGGGGCATCGGGGGTCGGGCGGGCGCCTCACCAGGCGCCCGCCCGGCGGGAGCCGGCCGGGGAGGAGCCACGCGGCGGTCATGGGGCGAATCTGGCCGAGGCCCTCCGCGCCGAGTGGACGAAGCTGCGCACGCTTCCGGGCACGTTCTGGCTGCTGCTGGCCATCGCGACGCTCACGATCGCGGTAAGCGCGGCTTCCGAGGCCGCCGTGACGTGTCCGGCCGCGGACTGCGGTCAGGACCCTGCCAAGGTCGGCCTCACCGGGATCGAGTTCGGGCAGGCGGTGGTCGCGATTCTCGGGGTGCTGGCCGTCAGCGGGGAATACAG